>Ga0268284_1001836_pt1 | contig 10069 bp, 11 predicted proteins | sample saktaG_14_FD_190137 | JGI IMG/M metagenome (GOLD analysis project Ga0268284, IMG submission 190137) | Saline water microbial communities from Sakinaw Lake, British Columbia, Canada - sak_2013_06_06_40m | ecosystem: Environmental > Aquatic > Non-marine Saline and Alkaline > Saline ... | reverse complement strand
CCGCAATACATTGGATAGGCGAACGCTTGAAGGGTTGACCATACTGCCGAAGGTAGTTCGGAAGAATCCGGTTAAGCGAGTGATTAAGAATCGCAATAACCTGATGGTGGTTGGTGATCTTGTTTCGAATGTACGCAAGATGAGCGAGCAACGGGAGATTGGCAAGATTGATAAAGAAATTATAAGTAGCATGCTTACTAACCTATTAACAGAATTCAAATGATATGATAAGACAACTAAGGTACAGTGTAATCATTTTCGCTGCGATGGCTCTGGACTTAATGCGTAGAGCGTTGTACGAATGTCTGATGATTGTGGAGGCTATAGCAGAAAGGTTTTTATGAGTATTATACGGGCACGATCAACCCTTAAAACCACATTCGGCAATTTTCGAATCCGCCCGCCTAGTTTGGCATTGATTATCAATGAGTTAGCCCCCCATGTTAGGGGTCTCCTTGAAAATCAGTGAGTTGGGATGAGGCACGATCAACGACAACAACCATATTAATATAAATCCAATCAGGAAAACTTAGGAAATTGACATAATAGAAATAGTAGAGATTATGGGTTCACATATTACAAAAGCTCAGATAAACAAACGGCATCAGATCGCTAATCAATTCGCGATTGATAACCTTGAACTTAATAAAGCCTTACTTGTACAAAACAATGCGGCTATTAAAGGGGAGATATATGAGATTGAGAAACTAAAGAAACAAAAGCTAGAGGGTTCACTAGTACCCCTCGTTGAAGTTCAAGAACTGTTTCAAGAGATATCCGCCCAACTCAAAGCACAGTTTCTAAGGTTCATCAGCATACTCCCGCCAAAGCTTGAAGGACTGGAAAGTAACGCAATGATCCCCGTAGTACGGGAAGAGGTTAATGCTATACTTCAAAATATGGCAAACGGGCTGAAGTTCAAAGCACCCGTAGAAGAAGTTGTAGCAGAGATTATAGAAGATGAAGAAGAACCAACATAACGATTTTCTAAAGGGTGTTTTCGCGGATGGTCTGATACCAGAACAATCAAGCGATATATGCGCGTGGGTTAAAAAGAACGTAAGGCTAGCTACAAGCTCGCGTTCCGAATATATGGATATGCGTCTTTCGCCATGGTTGGTGGAACCGCTCAAACAAATCCTAGGTAATGAGAACAGTGATATTACAATCTGTGCGCCTGTCGGAAGTGGTAAATCGACGCTTATAACAGCAGCGGTTACTTACATCGTTGATCAACGTCCGGGTCCGACTTTGGTAGCCTACCAGACGAATCCCGAAGCACAGGCATATTTTGAGACAACCTTGTTGCCATCTTTGAAATCCTGTCCGGGTATTGATAAGTTATGGCCTACCAAGAAGAACTATATTCGAAAGGATTTAATACTTTTTCCCCATATGCCGTTATATGTCAGTGGGTCTAACTTAACGACCTTCACCGGGAAATCGGTGGATACCGTTATTATCGACGAAGCATGGTTGGTTAAAAAGAGTCTGTTACTTGAAGCAAAGCGTAGAACACATAACAGGTTCAATGCTCACTATGTGCTTTGTGGACAAGCGGGAATTGTCGGAGATGACTTTGATGTGGCGTTTAATGAGGGTTATAGATATGAATTCTGTTACCAGTGTCCGGAGTGTAAAGAGTTTCACCCATACCTGTTTGATGATTTTAAATTCGAGTGCGATAAATCCGAAGATGGTAATTATATATGGGAAACGCTGGTTGTTCATCTGGAATGTCCATCATGCCATCATAAGATTCCTGATACCGTCAATGCTAGAAAATCATTAACAGATAGTTCGAAGTATCTACCCGCCGAATCAAAGAACCCGATTAAGAAGAGAATATCCTTCCATTACAACGCTTTTTGTATCCCTTGGATTAGCTGGGAAAGCTTGCTGTTGGAGTTTCTACAGGCTAATAATATGAAGAAACTAGGGGATGTAGATCCAATACGCCAGTTTTTCCAAAAGAGAATCGCAAAGCCTTTCGACGAAGGCGAACTTTTAATGGAAAATGGGGAGATTGGAGTTTCCGATTATACCCTAGATGAAGCTAAAAGTATTAGAGGGGATGTAACGATATTAACAGCAGACGTTCAACAAGATTTATTATTTTGGGTTATAAGAACATGGTGGAAGGACGCTAGCTCGAAATTGCTCGCATGTGGCAGCGTATCTAATTTTGACCAGTTGCGTCAATTACAATTGGAGTGGGGGATAAAGGACAAATGTGTTGGTATTGATAGCGCGTACCGTGATATCGAAGTCAAGGAAGCATCAATTATGTATAAGTGGGTTGCGCTCAATGGCAGATCAGAGGCAGATTACTTAATCTGTGATAAAAAGAGGAACCTAAAGTACCGTCGTATATATTCTGAACCGACCCGTTTTAAGACAAATAAAGGATTATCCATGGTGACATATTATTCGTCAAACTCAGTGAAGGACGTACTTTTCAGATTAAAAAATGGATTAGGTGCGCCATGGGAAGTACCAAGCGACGTATCGGACGACTACAAAAAACAGCTTAACTCAGAAATTAAGGTACTGGACCAAGGGAAATTCTTTTACAAACAGATTCATAATAGGAACCATATGCTGGATTGTTGCTGTATGAACATTATAATGTCTATGGGTCATGGATGTTGGCCTAGTAGGCATAACATGATCGGAATAGAGGAAAACGCATCCCCCCCTATTGAAATCTGACTTTGACATGATAGGATTTTAGTAAAGCTTGCCAGAGCGATAGATTTTCTCACGAATGGGGGGTTGTCCTTTTGGCTCTGGCGAGTTTGGACAACCCCCTATTTTATTATGAAGATTGACGATAAGTTTGAAAAACTCCCCGCCGTTTATGTGATTACGAATATGATAAACGGTAAACGGTATGTTGGCGAGAGTATGGATATATTCGCGAGAATGCAAAAGTACCAGCAATTCGCAGCCCCGTCTAAAGAATTAAAGGACGATTTAATACTCTTGGGGAAGGATAATTTTAATGTTGATGTAGAATATAAAATTGGAGCAAGTAAACTTGATTTATTGGATTATGAAGAGATTGTTATCAAAAACAATGACTCTATAAATAACGGGTATAACCAAAAGCCAAGGGGTGTTCACGGAAAATATGGAATGAAATGTTCTTTAGAGAGTCGTAAAAAAATGTCTGAAGCACATAAAGGGAAACGCCATACCAAGGAAACCCGCCTTAAAATATCACGTTTAAGAAAACAAACTTCCCCCGAATCCATAGCCAAACAAAAAGCTACCATAAAACGCAACCGCGAACTCCGAAATAGCGCACTCCTAATTTGACAATATACAATATTATATGAGCGGCAGTGTGCTTTCTAAAACTCTCTACGTATGGGCTAAGAATAACCCGACAAATCAGGAATTGCTCCTAACGTGGTTGGATGCTGCTATCTTACAACTCGCAGACGGGAGCGGAAAAGAGGTTGTGGGGGCGATGGCCAACGGTGTAAGTACGACATTCGCCCAAGGGCAAACCGTAGCCGAATGGATAAACGCACTCTCTCAGGCTATTGCGTACCTAGAAAAGGCACCTGTAAGTAAAGTCGTGGGAATTTTCAGATAATACATTATGGACAATACCGACACTAAATTTATTCAAGGATCAAGACGCAGATATAATCGGCGTTGGATGCCGAATATTAACCGTTCCTTCGATGATGTGGTTACGGCTTTTGATCATACAACCATTGTAAGTGCGTCTATGCGTCTGTTCGCAAATGACCCAATAGTTCAAAACATTGTTGAAAGCAAAGGCTTTTACAGTGTCGGAGAAGCCTTTAAACCTAAGTACACCGGATCTAATAAGGAATGGGGACAAACGGCTAAGGACTTTCTAAACAACTTCTATCGTGTCGCGTCAACTGATGGGCAGGACATGAACACTTTGCTATATCTTATATCCGTTTCCGTGGATATATGCGGGGAAGCTTTCCTATTACTCACTACGAGTAAAAATGGGTATCCCCAATGCCAACCTATCGCACCATATGCCGTAGGCCAGAGGGAAGATGGAACTAAGAAAGTAACGAGCGGACGTTATAAGGGTTGTACGATAACCAAGGGTATTATTACCCAAAAGAATAAAAGACCTGTCGCATATAGAATCCTAGGGGAGACGAAGAAAGAGGATAACGATGTACCTGCGGAGTCCATCTTGCATATCAAGGAACAGCAGTACCTTTCTGGCCAATCTCGCGGACTTCCTCTTATAACTGCGTCCCTTAACGTTTATAAAGATCTCAAACAAAGCGAAAATTTAGAATTAACCCGCCAACTTCTTTTGGCGTCACTAGCTTTTATAACTTACAACGAGACTGGTACGCCTGATGCTTTCTCTGATGATAATATAGATAGCGATTCTAAGCCATCCTGTGAAACTTTCGATAACAACGGTGGAGAAATACGGTTCTTCCGTTCTGGTACAGGCGACAAGATAGAATCAGTTTCTAATAACAACCCTTCAAGCGAGTGGGTTGCTTATCAAGACAGACTCACTAATGCCGCAATCATAGGTTTGGGATGGAGCAAAGATTTTTGCGGAATGGGAGATGGAAACGGTGTAAACACTAGATTGTCTATCTTACAAGTAACTAAGACGATCAAAGATCGCCAGTCATTATTAATGCCTGTAATCGAAAGAATATGTGCTTATGCTATATCCGTAGCTATTGAATTAGGACTTTTAGAATTCGATAAAGACTTTTATCGCTGGTCATTCAGCGTTCCCCCGTCATTGTCGGTTGACCTAGGCAGAGATCTAAAAGCGGTTTTAGAATCCTATAAATCCGGGTTAATCAACTTAACCGATTACCTACAATCCGAAGGAAAGGATTTAGAAGATCACATTACGACCCGCGCAATAGAAGAAGCAAAGGCTATTCTAATCCGTCAAGAGGTTGAAAAACAATATGGCGTTGTAATTGATCCGCTCAAAATGCGCTTAACCAGTAATTCGGAATTCCAACCCACCAATAACACCCCTGTTACAAATGAAAATCCTTGAAGTAAACCAAGAACAATATAACCTAACAAATTCCTTGCTTGAAAAGGCTAAGGAGGGGTTAGACCTCTCGCAGTTTGTTAACCAAAGACCAGAACCAAAGCTTGAAAACAACATCGGACACGTTTGGGTAACTGGAATGCTTATAAACAACGCTACCCCGATTGAAAAACAATTGGGATGTACGTGTTACAAGGACATAATCGAAGATTTAGAGGATTTGGTGGAAGATGGAGCGCAAGCGATTGTTCTACATGTCAATTCCGGTGGTGGGTCTTGTAATGGAGCGGTGGAAGCGGCTAACGCGGTTGTAAACTGTCCCGTGCCAGTAGTTGCCATCATAGATGAAACGGGCTGTAGTGCGGCTTATAAGATTGCTTGTGGCGCGACTTGGCTAATGTCCTATCCTTCCGCCAATGTCGGAAATATCGGGACAATTCTTGTCGTGGAAGATACCAGCGTCCTTTATAACTCCATGGGAATTTCCTTTGAAGCGTTCGTAGGTGAGGAAAATCTTCTTAAATCCGCTGGTCATTTACCGTCCCTTACAGACGATCAAAAAGTATTCCTCCAAGAACGTATTAACGAAGCTTCGGAGAACTTTAAACAGCACGTACTAGCTTCCAGACCCGATATCAATCCCGAAGTCTTTAAGAGCGGGTGGTACTCCGGGGATACCGCATTAAGTCTTGGGCTTGTTGATGAATTGGGTAATGACGATTTAGCCGAACAACGGGCTAACGAATTGATTTACACCTTTCAACCAGAAGAAACCCCGTTAATACCCGAAGTGGAAAATTGACACAAACGCAATTATATATCATGAACATCTTTAAATCGAAAATGTCCGATACGGAGCAATCCTTAATCACTCTTCAAGAGTCTTACGATTCTCTCAATTCTCAATTCGCGCAAATCGCAGAGGAATTGAAGCTAGCAAACGAAATGTCTAATACATATCGCGAGGAATACGAAAGAGTTTTACAGGAAAAAGAAGAACTCGAAGCGAAATTAGAAACCGCTACCGAAGAAAACGCGGAAGTACTTAAGGAAATCGTTGACGCTGACGAACTAGCCGCTCTTAAGACCGTTGAAATCCTCGCCAATTGTTCACATCCACAAGTGGATATAATTGATGAAAATCAAAGAATTGACGATACGAAGTTTGACATTGAACAATTTAAGAAACTCACAGGAAAAGAACTCCAAGAGTTTTATAACACTCACAAAAAAGAGATTTTCGCCTCTCTTTCTAAAGGCGAATAAAACAATCAACAACACATAAAAAAATATGGCTAACAACATGGTCGATCTCGCCCCCGTCATCCAAGCTTCCGCACTTAATGCGGTGGGCAATAGCTTGGCATTCCTTCAAGACTTTACAACTGACTTTTCCGACGAGTACGTAAGTGCGCGGAAATCAACTGTAAAAGTCCCTCTATTAAGCGGCAGTTCTGCTACAACCAACCCGACTTCTTTCGGTGGTGGTACTAGTGGTGCGTCCTTAATCACCGTTTCCATGAATCACGTTCATGTTCCTTTCTATATCTCCAATGCGGAATATCAGAACGGATACCGTCTTGAACAGCTTATCGCTAGCAACGTTCAAGTTATGGCAAACTACATTCAACAATTGGCCTTTACCCCGTTGCTTTCCAGCAACTATGATACCGCCGTTACGGTTGCTAATACCGCTTTCTCTCTAAGCTCGCTTCAAGCGGCTTGGGCAAGCATCCCCGGAGCTTCCAAGGTCTGTTATTTAGACCCCACTGCTTATAGCAAACTGTTAACCAACCAAAACACCTATATTGACCCGCAACTTGGTCAACCAATGGCCGGATTTAAGCGTGTTGCTTATACCGATTCCTTCACTGGAGCTGGTACCGCTTATGCTTATGGTTTCGTTTCCGCCGATAAGAAAGGTCTTGTTATGGCTTCCGGTATTCCTGAAATCGCTCCTAAAGCGGCTGCGATGATTGAAACCGTCATGATTGACCTAGGCAATGGTTTAATTTGCGCCATGAATACATGGGGTGATACTGCCGATAGAAGTGATAACGCTTCGCTGGACCTTTACTTTGGTGCGGCAGTCGGTTCCAAACCCGCCCTTAAACTGATTCGTTCAGTCTAAGCTTAACAACTAACTCACTAAAAAAGGGAGTGTAAAAACTCCTTTTTTTTGGATTTAACCCTTGCAAATACATTCGACGCCTATAAATATAGAAGTGAACGACTCAATAGAAACTAAATGTTGTAATAAGTGTAAAGAGGTAAAGCCTATTAATGAATTTGGAGTATCGAGTAGATATAAAAGCGGATATATTGGAACATGTAAACAATGCAGACAAGTTATATGTCTGACTTATTATTATAAAAACCACGACAAGTGTCTCATAAATCACCACGATTACTATATTAAAAACAATAGAAAAGAGTATCATTTAGATTATAGAACCAAACATGACGATGTTATAAAGGCACGATATCAGGATCGTAAACAAGCGTATAACCACAATCGTAAGATCAAGTATCAAAATAATTTAGAAACAAAGTCAAGACGACTTATTTGCAATCGTAAGTACGCGCAATCAAAAATTGAAAATTTACATCCCAACCATGACTTTAATATTGAGCAAAAGTTATATAAACAAGCTGAAAAGTTGTTCAATACAACTGGAATAAAATACGTGGTTGATCATATCATACCATTGGCAAAGGGCGGGCCACATCATCATGATAATTTACAACTGTTACCAGAAAGCATTAACAGTAATAAATTAGCTAGTATTACATGGACCCATCCAAGCTATAAGTGTTGGCTTGATTTAGAGGAAAAAGTTTGGGACATGGTAAAGCCTGAAAACCTGATAAAAATTATTCAGGAGTATCAAAGTCATAGAGGATGGAACTAGGTTTGCGTCCCGCTAATTTGACAATATAACCTCTATTACTAAGTAGTACATATGAACATAAAGCCGATTGTAGGATTTGAGGGTTATGGTGCTGACGAGCAAGGTAATATATACTCTTTTAAAAGAAAGTTGCCAATACAAAAGAAAACATTTCCAAATGATAGGGGATATTTGCGGGTTACGTTGTCTAAAAATAACAGACATGTAACACAATCAGTTCATAGGTTATTGGCATTAACCTTTATCCCAAACCCTGATAATAAACCACAAGTTAACCATATTGATTCTAATCGTATGAATAATAAAGTGGATAATTTGGAGTGGGTTACATGTAGTGAAAATGTATTACATGGTTGGCATAATGGAAGAGTGGCTTCTGAAAAGTTGAAACAGTCAACTTCAAAACGTGCTAGAGGTAGTAATAACTGTAATTCAAAATTATCAGAACAACAAGTATTGGAAATTGTTGAGCTTTCTAAGGGGGTAAACCCGAAGTACAAAGTAATCGCGGAACAATATGGAGTGAATTATGTAACCATTTGGAAGATAGTTACGGGTAGGGGATGGAAACATCTTAGTCGAAATTGACAATCGGACTTTAATATGGGATTATACAGCATCAATACCAAGCGCGGAGATACACTAAGATCAAGCGTATATACGATTTCCTTATCATCCGATGAATTATCCGCTTATGTTCCGGTGGATCTTACGGGAGCTAGCATTTTAATGCAAATTAAAGCCAAGGCAACTGACGATCATTCGGTTTTAGAGTTTTCAACTTCAACGGCAACCATAACAATTTCAGCCCCCGCATTATCAGGAATCTTTTATACAGAACCGCGAATCGTTGATGTTCCTGCCAGTAAGTACGTTTATGATATCCAGCTTACTCTTAGCAACGGGCGGGTTTTATCTCCCGTGTCCGATTACTTCAATGTTACCCAAGACGTTTCCAGATAATATATATTATGAGCGATATTTTCAATGTAATTATAGACAATAGCCCAGATATCTTTCAAGTTGTAATCGCTGAAAAGGGATTAGACGGTAAAGGATCGGAAGGTGATGTTCCCGTTTCAACAAAAGTAAGGGCATCAAGTGCCGCTTGGGATTCTACTTATACCACAGTCAATAGTAATTCCGCAACATGGGGAACCGGATCGGAAGGAGCATTTCTCCCATTATCAGGAGGAACCCTGACAGGAGGACTAACAGGAACATCCGCAACTTTCCAGACCATTTCTGCGGCAAGTTACCAAGGATTGATCGTTCCCGATGTGCTCGAATTCGCACACAGTGATCCTAACATCCCGCTTGTACTAACAGTTACCGGGATAACCGATCCAACCGGAAGCGACCCGCTGACTTTTGTCAGAGGTCCGGACTCCGGGGGTTACTCGCTATGGTATGTTGATGATTTTGAAATAATTCATGTTGATGAGAATTGGCTTGTCACAAATGTATCAACATACACCGCCAGCAAAGAGAGCATGTCCGCAAGTCCTGTCGGATTGACTGGATGGAGCGTATTTCCGGGTGGAGGATCGCCAACGATAACCGGAACTATGATCCAGGGCAAATTCGTCGGTCAGCTATGCCAGTCCACGGACGGGTGGTGGCTGTGGAACGGCACGTCATGGGACCGCACCGCGCCCCAGGCGTCGGACTATGCGTCATCTTCGAAATTCATCGCCGGGGCTGGAGCACTCACCGGACCAGCGGCACCACTGACCATCGGCACCATGGCGGCAGCAGCGACAGGCGACTATCTGGCGGCAACCGGAGCCACCCCGGGCGGGACGGCGCAGGCGCAGTCGTTCGCGAATGGTATCACGATTTCCGGCGCATCGACATGGAACGCTGGAACGATATTTTCCTACGCCGACGCCACCGCGAAGAACGCGCATCGGACAGCGATGGGGGTGGGGACGGGAGATAGTCCTACGTTCACGGCAATATCCGTTGGCGACATAACGACGACGGGGAAGCTTGTTTACGCCAATTCAGCAACATCATTCTTGCGGTGCGCAAATAGCAATGTGGCTGCGGTATTCAATTCCACGATGCGGGAAATCCGCCTCAGAGGTGGAGGAGAAGGCGCGTTGTCGTGGGC
>Ga0268284_1001835_pt1 | contig 10070 bp, 7 predicted proteins | sample saktaG_14_FD_190137 | JGI IMG/M metagenome (GOLD analysis project Ga0268284, IMG submission 190137) | Saline water microbial communities from Sakinaw Lake, British Columbia, Canada - sak_2013_06_06_40m | ecosystem: Environmental > Aquatic > Non-marine Saline and Alkaline > Saline ... | reverse complement strand
CATCATGGGCATTTCTGCGGAACTGCGACTGAAATAAAACTTCAGTGTCACATCCTTGGGGAGTTTGCCCAGTAATTCACGTGAGCCCTTGGACAGGGTGTAGAGCTTTTCAGCAGTGAGATCTGCGCGGATGCGCAGGTTGGAGACAATCACATAGATTGCCCCGGTGATGACCAGCAGGCAGGCTAAGCCCAAGGCGCCTGTGGTAAAACGTTTGTAAGAAGTCGTTGCCATAATAGTGTTTCTCCTAATTAACTAGCTTTACGGTTGTCAGTGACGACATGCGCGGCTGCAAGCATGAACGTGATCACACCCACGTAGTAGGCGATATCCGCGAAGTCGATGACCCCTCGACGCATGGACTCAAAATGCTGCATCAGACTGCACGCCGCAACAGCGTTGACGACGCTTGAATCAATGCCCCATTGTGCAACGGCATTGATAACCGGATCAAACCCGATGATCAACATGAAGAGGCTGATGGCCAATGCGATCACGAAGCCGATCACTTGACTGCGGGAGAGCGCCGAGGCGAATACGCCGATCGCCACACAGGCGCCGGAGAGGAAGAATGATCCTGCATAACCGCAGAAAATCGCTCCGAAGTCCGGATTGCCGAGCCATGCTGTTGTGAGCACAATCGGGAAGGTCAGCGCAAGGGCGATACCAATGAAGGCCCACGCAGCTAAAAACTTACCGACCAATGCCTCGACGAGCGTCACGGGTAACGTCAACAGAAGCTCGATCGTGCCTGTGCGACGTTCTTCAGCCCAGAGTCCCATGGTTGCCGCAGGGACGAGGAGCAGGTAAACCCACGGATGCCAGAAGAAGAAGGGCATGAGGTTGGCTTGCCGCCGCTCGTAGAATGCCGCGACGCCGAAGGTCAGGAATCCGACCAGGACGAGGAAGGCGACTAGGAAAACGTAAGCGACAGGGGAATCAAAATACGATTTGAATTCGCGCTTAAAAATAGCGTTGATGGTTTTGAGATTTGACATGGCTTAAGCCTCCTTCATGGTCAGTTTACGGAACACCACATCAAGACGTCCCTGTGGATCCTTGGCGCGTAATTCAGCAGGGGTGCCGTTCGCAACCACGATCCCGTTTGCAATCACGATGGCGCGTGTGCAGACCGCGTCCACTTCCTCCAGGATGTGCGTGGAAACGATCATCGCCTTGTCAGCGGACATCTCCTTGATCATCTGGCGGACCACGAACTTTTGGTTCGGATCGAGGCCGTCCGTGGGTTCGTCCATGATCAGAACCTGCGGATCATGCAGGATGGCCTGCGCGAAGCATGTCCGTTGACGATATCCCTTCGAGAGCGTCTCAATGGTCTGCTTGCGAACAGACTCCAGTCGGCTCTTTTCAATGGCCGCATCAACCTTCTTCATAAGGTCAGCGCCTTCAAAGCCACGCACCCGGCCAATGAAGGTGAGAAAATCTGTCACGTTCATTGTGTGATAACTTGGCGCATTCTCCGGTAGATATCCGATGCAGCGTTTCGCAGCGACCGGGTCGTTTTGAATATCATGTCCACAAATGACTGCTGTACCCGCTGTTGGAGGGATAAAGCCGGTAATCATTCGCATAGTCGTTGATTTTCCCGCGCCGTTCGGCCCGAGAAACCCGAGAACTTCGCCCTTCTCCACTGTAAAAGAAACGCCTTTCACAGCTTGAATCACGCCGAAGCTCTTCGTGAGGTTGTTGACAGTCAGCATCCTGTTATCCTCGTTCATTTATTGTTAGGTTAATAATTACGGCACTTGCAAAACCTTTGCAAGTGCCAGGTATCAGGTATCAGGGTTCGGGGTTCAGGTTGAAAACCAATCTGAACCCTCCGAAAACTGCTATAGTTGGAGCAAAAAGCATGCCAAGTTATGATGGAGATACGTGCAAGAGTATGGTGGAGAAATGAGTTCATGTGTGAATGGCTCCCTGAACCCTGAACCCCGAACCCTGCCCCCTTTCTCAGAGCCATTTGCGTTTGCGAAAGATAAAGATTAATAGGCCAGTAACAAAGATAATAAGTGCCCAGAACCAGACATATCCAAAATGCCATTTCGTTTCCGGAAGGAACTCGAAATTCATGCCATAGACTCCTGCTATAAACGTGACTGGCATGAATATGACAGAGATGACGGTTAGCAGGCGCATGGTTTCGTTCATGCGGTTGTTGATGGAGGTCATGTGACATTCCAATGCGGCATTCAGCATGTCTCGGGTAAAGTCAAGGGAGTCCGCCAACTTGATCGTATGGTCATACGCATTGCGGATAAACGGCTCGGTTTCAGCTCGGATGGCAGGTGAACGTTCGAGCGCCAGCACGGCTTCGCGAAGCGGCCACAGGCTCTTGCGGGCGATCAGCAAGTCACTCCGAATCTTATGAAGCCGGGTCATGATCGAGTTGTCGGGTGGTTTTGAAAGGATCTCGTCCTGAACTTCTTCGATCTGGTCTTCAAGTTCTGCCAATACAAGAAAGTACCCGTCGATAATCGTGTCAATCAGACTGTAGGCGAGGTAGTCGGAGCCCATATTACGGATACGTCCGCGACTGTTACGCAGACGAGCCCGTATGGGATCAAAGAGCCCCATTTCTACTTCGCGTATAGAGATAAGTTCATTCGGGGTGATGATCAGGGAAATTTGATGGCTTTGGAGTTCTTCGTCTTTCCCTGGGCGATAAAATCGACGCAAGAAGACAATGGTATAGTTGTCCGTATCTTCTACCTTGGGGTGCTGGTCAATATGGACCAAGTCTTCCACGTGGAGCGGATGGATCTGCATGCGCTCGCACAGAGAACTCAACAATGAAATGTTTTTCAGACCCACCCAGTCAATCCAGGTTAACGCTTCAAACCCCAGGAAGGGTTCTATTTCCTCGCAGGTCTGACATTGTTTCTCTACTAAATCGCCTGTTTCAAAATCAAAGAGACGGACAACGGTATCAGCAGGTTCGCGTTCACCCATATAAACGAGATCAGGTGGTGGAGCATAAGGAACATCAGTTTCTACTACGGAATTCTTGAGATTGACTTCCTCGCTCATAAATCACCTTTTCGTTAAGTGGTCTAACTCCGCTAATGCACGTTCACTGCACAATACGAAGTTTCGGATATGATTATCTTATTCTCATGATTAATAGCTTGGCTCTTGCAAAACCCTTGGCGGACGCGACAGAGCGCGTCCCTCCAGTGCATAAACGCCCGTTCTTCCTGATTTTTTTTGGAGGGCCACGCTCTGTCGTGGCCGTTTTCAGTGGAGGTTTTGCAAGTGCCTCTAGCTTTTGAATTCAATCCTCAAAATCCTGTAAATCCTGTCAAAAAAAGAAGTTACGGCTGCACTGACTACGCATGCAACGCGGAGACAACCAAATCGCCAATCTGGGTCGTTGTATAGCCCATCTGATTGGCGAGTTGCGTCTTCATCTTTGGCGTTGTTGCAGCAATGGCCGCTTCAATGGCTGCGCCAGCCTCTGTTTCTCCAAGAGCTGTCAACATCATAGCGCCGGCGCCAATCGCGGCGATGGGGTTGATAGCATTCTTGCCGGTCCACATCGGCGCGGTGCCGCCGATCGGCTCAAACATACTGACACCAAACGGATTGATGTTTCCGCCCGCAGCCACCCCGAGTCCGCCCTGGGTAATCGCTGCGAGATCCGTGATGATGTCGCCGAACATATTCTCCGTGACAATCACGTCAAACATTTCCGGACTTGACACCATGTAGAGGCAGGTTGCATCAACATGATAATATTCACGCTTCACATCGGGATATTCAACGCCAATCTCATCAAACACGCGATTCCAAAGTTCGTACATAAAGGTCAACACATTTGATTTGCCGACGAGCGCTAAGGTGTTGTTCGGCCCGATGCCACGCGCCTTCTTGCCGTTCTTGCGTGCATAGTCAAAGGCGTAACGCAGGCAGCGCGCCACTTGGTCGTAGGTATACATCATCTGCTGGACAGCAACTTCGTCCTTTGTACCTTTGCGGGAACTACCGCCAATGCCGGTATAAAGGCCGCCACTGTTTTCCCGGATCACACAGTAGTCAATTTCCTTGGAGCCTTTGTTTTTAATCGGGCTCTCAACGCCAGGATAAAGTTTAACCGGACGTAAGTTGATGTACTGGTCGAGTTCAAAACGGAGCTTTAACAGGACGCCTTTTTCAAGGATGCCAGGCTTGATGTCTGTATGACCGATCGCGCCTAAATAAATCGCCTGAAATCCGCGAAGCTCTGCAAGCGTTTGATCAGAGACCGTCTCGCCGGTCCGCAGATAGCGTGCGCCGCCTAAATCATAAGTCGTTTTTTCAAGCTTAAAGCCAAATTTCTGAGCGGCTGCATCAAGAACTTTGCACCCTTCTCCAATCACTTCCGGACCTGTACCGTCACCTGGAACAACGGCGATTTTGTAGGTTTTCATCTCATCTTCCTCTTTCGTGCTTTTGTTAAAAATGATCGCGTATCATACGCCACGCCACAAGGGGTGTCAATGGGTTTTTAGAGTCAACGTGTCAAAAAAGTTAAGATTTTTTCGCAAAAACCGCTATAAGAAGCTCAAATGTTACGCCCGCCTCACCCATGGATACATGGACGGCGGAGCGAACATTTGCGCGGAATGTAATCGGAATCCACGACTTGCTAAATCATACGTCCAACACTTCTTCCCTCATAACCGTTGAAGCTTCTTGTTCTTACCTGATTTAACTCTGCGCGGCTATCCATTCCGCCGTCCGTGTATCCACGGGTGAGGCGGATGAGATAGCCGTGCAATCTCCTTGCGGTTTTTGCGGTAAAATTAAGCTATGTCGGTTCTGATGGGATTCTGTCCCTAAGCAAATGTTTTTGCAACAGTTTGAAGATGGTGCGGAATGGGCAGATTTTGAGGACAATACGAGAGACATTGTTCGCAGTTGATGCAGGCGCTGGCCCGTTCGTTCGGTTGCATGCAATCATGCAAGACTTTTGGCAAATGATTTCCACCTCGCGCAAGCGTGTGCGCCGTATACAATGCAAACATTTCCGGGATGTTGACGCCGACAGGACAAGCCTTCAGGCAATACCCGCAAGCAGTGCAGGGGATCTCAACCGCATCACGGAAGACAGCACATACCTTTTCGAGTGCCGTTTTTTCGACTAAAGACAGTTCTCCTGTCGACGCCGTTGACGCGGTCTTCAGGTTCGCATCAAGTTGCGACCGTGAACTCATGCCACTCAGGACAGTGCCCACCTCGGGCTGACTCCAGAGCCAGCGCAAGGCAGTCGCAACAGGATCTAATCCAGCATCCTTAAAAATCTGTATGGCGTCGGGTGGCAATTTGGCATCGCACAGAAATCCGCCGAGCAGGGGCTCCATGACCGCCACACCGATGCCCTTGGATGCTGCATAGTGAAGTCCTCTCAGTCCTGCCTGTGTGTGCGGATAGGCGTAATTGTATTGGATCTGGCAGAAGTCCCAGTCGTACGCATCAATGATGGTCTTGAATAAATCAAAGTCATCATGAAATGAAAAACCGGCATACCGGATGCGTCCGCTCTTTTTAAGCTCATCAATCCAGCGAATGGATTCCGCAGCTTGAACCGTCTTCCAGTAATTTTTATTCAGGGTATGTAACAGATAGAAATCAATACGCTCAGTTTGAAGACGCTTCAACTGTGTGTTAAACAGCGGTGTTTGATCCTCATATTCTTGGACCTTCCAAATGGGCAGCTTATCCGCGACATACACCTTGTCACGCCAGCCATTGTTCAAAGCTTCGGCCAGATACCCTTCGCTTGTTTCGGCATGATAGGGATATGCCGTGTCTGCGTAATTGATGCCTGCGTCAAAAGCCGCTTCCATCAATTTAATCGCTTGTGGTCCGTCAACCGTGCCATCAGGTCGCGTGGGTAATCGCATGGTGCCCATGCCCAAAGCAGAAACCTTGATATCAATCTTCTTTCCGTACGAACGATAAACCATACGTTATTACCTCACCAGAAGGCCTTTTTTCAGATCGTTCGCATCGAGCGCGTAGGCAGGGTCTATTTCAACAGGGAGGGTTTCGGGAAGCGTCACGCCATTCGCGGCAAACCAACGCCGCCATTTAGCCTGCATGTCGTGTTTGCACGTTGCTGGAGAGTCAGAGCCATCTGCATTTTTGACAGGTGAAAATTCCTCGGCCCGGTCGAAGGCAAGATTGACGACCGTCTTGGCATCCGGCATGACATCGAAAATAAATTTCTCAAACTTATAGCCGTTGTTCTTTTCCGGTTTAATGACCGTGCCGTCGTCAGCACAGATCGGAATTTTCTTAAAGGCAATATGCAAGGGCATGTTACACGTGGCTTCCTGCTTGAGGAAGGCGAAAGAGAAAATGTGAATCGCCGGGCTCCCATACTTGAAGTAAAGTTCGCCAGTGGCTGTCTTGCGGTTCGCCTGTTCGTCCGTGAGTTCCGTATATTCGATCATCTCAAAGTGATTGCCGCGGATCGCCACAACGCCCATGCCTTCTTTGGGATCGCGCTTCGCGCAAAGCTTTAAGGAAAAGTCCGCATGTTTCGTGATGTGCAGACCAATGAATGCCGGATCAGCAATGTCGATGATAGGATTGTCCACCTGGAAGAAGAAGATTGTTGCTATGCCACGTTTCTGCATGTCAGCCAGGCAGCCGTTCTTTTCAAGCGCTGAGATTGTTCCGCCATGGCCATCGGGGCTCATGAAAATATGGCCGGGCTGATCGAGGATAATTTTGCCGTCTGCAGTTAGTGCTGGCCATACGCCTTGCTGGAAAAAGATCACATCCTCCTTGGGCATTCCAAAATAGTTGTTTTCTGCAAAGTGCGCCTGTGTGGCAGCATCATTCACATCGCTCGTCATGATGTAAAAGGGGATGCGCGTATCATAGCGCTTGCTGAGACCAAGAATCTTACGCGTATGAAAATAGAAGAGGGGACTGTTGGTGATAGGGCCAATGTTGTAGGCGCCTTTCGGGCCATCATATCCAAGACGCGAACCTTGTCCACCTGCAACAAGCAACACTGCAACCTTGCCAGCGCGGAGTTCCTTTTCGCCTGCCGCGTAAGCTTCGGCGCGTGTCGCATCGGTAAACTCAACAACGTCGGGTGCTAGAGGATCGGCAAGTGCCGTTGTCGCGGCCTTTTGCGTCAGCATCTGCTTCATACGTTCAATGCTACCAAAATCAAGGGATGCAATCTGGTTGAGCAGTTGCGCTTGCGTGGGCTGGGTGAGCGTCTCCCAGAATTTGAGCACGTGGCCTTGTCCGTGGGTTTCAAGAAGTGCTTTTGCTTGATCGTAAGTCATAGGGTTATCCTTGGTCAGGGTTCAGAGTTCAGGAAGTTCCAAGTTTCCAGTTTCAAGTTTCGAGTTTCAAAACTCCAACATTCCAGTATTCCACCATTCCACTATTCCCTTCCTCCTTACGCCTTCGTCGCATTCAGCTTCAGATAGGCTTCGATAAAGGGTTGGATGTGGCCGTCCATCACAGCTTGAACATTGGAGGTCTGTTCGTCCGTGCGATGATCCTTGACCATGGTGTAGGGCTGGAAGACATACGAGCGGATCTGACTGCCCCAGGCTATTTCGCCTTTTTCTCCGTAGAAGCGTTCCATCTCCTTACGTTGACGGTCTTCGTAATACTCATAAATCTTGGCCTTCAACATGCTCATCGCCTTGGCTTTGTTTTTGTGTTGCGAGCGCTCGGATTGCACGGCGACCACAATACCGGTCGGCGCGTGAGTCAGTCGAACCGCCGAGTCTGTTTTGTTGACGTGTTGTCCGCCTGAGCCTCCAGAGCGATAGGTGTCGATGCGCAGATCCTCATCTTTGATTTCAACATCTATCTCGTCAGTGAGTTCCGCAACGACATCTAATGACGAGAAGGAGGTGTGGCGGCGTTTGTTGGCATCAAAGGGGCTAATGCGCACGAGACGATGGACGCCGCGTTCAGCCTTGATGTACCCATACGCATAAGGTCCGGAGACCAGCATGGTCAATGATTTGAGTCCCGCTTCTTCACCGGGCTGCTCGTCCAAAATTTCGATTGTGAAGCCATTGTCTTCGCAGTACATCCGATACATGCGGAAGAGCATGTCTGCCCAGTCGCACGATTCCGTACCGCCCGCGCCGGAATGGATGGTCACAAACGCATTGCAGGCGTCAAGCTTCCCGCCCAACAACGACTGTAAGCGTAACTTTGAACAGAGTACATCCGCCTTATCGCAGTTATGCACGATTTCATCCAGAACCTGTTGCCGTTGCGCCCCTTCTTCCTCGGCCTCGGCAAGTTCGAGCATGAGATCGCTCTCTTCAAGGACAGTCACCAGCGCGTCGAAAGGACGGACAAATGCCCGCTGACCATTTGTCTTGGCGATGGTCTCCTTGGCACCGTTCTGGTCATTCCAAAACTCAGGCTTCATGGCATCTGCCTCAAGCTGGGCGAGGATCAGACGACGATTCTCAATATCGAGATACCCGCGCATCTCCGCAATGCCGGCATTCAGTTTTGCTAACCTTACCTTAATATCATCAAAATCTATCACAGAATAATTCCTCTATGGTGAAAAAAGTGATAATAGTATTGCAAAAATACGCCTCTCACCGCAAGCCTAGACAGGGACAGTTCAGCAATTCTAATTATGGGTAAGACCGCCTAAAGGCGGAACTCCAAACCAGGGAAATCCTTCACAAACCCGTTCGGAGTACCGCCTTTAGGCGGAATCTTTACAGGATTCCACGGCATAATTAGAATTGCTGGGAACAGTTTTTACGCCACAGTGGTTTGGGCGTAGAGATATTTCTGAAAACTGGCGAAAGCTTGGGAGATCGTCGTGGGATCACCGCCGAGGTCGGCGATGGCATCTGATATGGAGTCGTGGTACTTGAGCCGCAACAGCGGGGTCAGCTTCTCTTGATCGAGTTCTTCCACACCAATGGTCACATAGTGCGAGAGGACGAAGTCAAGGAAGGCCCGTTCTTTGCCGTTGAAGTGTACACTGATGTCCGCCCGGGCTTTCGATGCCCGCGCTTCGCGGGTGATCGGCTGCAAAGCATACGCCACATGCGCCAACACGTCAAAGAGGTCGCTCTTCTCCGCGTCGATGATCTTCTGCATCTCTTTGAGCTGGTCATGGCCGAAACCCTTCTCCGTGAGTCCGTCGAGCAGTTTGCGGCGCGTGCTAGGCGCGCTCCAAAGGGCGCGCAGTTCGTCTTCGTTCTTGAAGAACTCAGGCAACTTACCGAAGAGCATCTCCATGAACTGCTGCGCGGAAATCGGTGTTCCGTCCGGATGCCAGAAGGTAGTACTCATGATATGCTGGATGTTCCGCTCTTTTCCATCTGCAAGTTTGATCTTGGCCCGTTTGGGTTCTGGCTTTTCACAGATGCACGGACGCTGCCCGCATGCACTGCACGGCTTGCGACGGCAGACACACGGGCGTTCATTGCAGACAGGACACGGATAAACCTGGCAGACACACGGGTAACTTCCGCATTTCGGACAGATTTCGGGGTTGATGGGTTCACCGTCCCACTCCGGATCGCTGAAAAGATGGTGCGCCTTCACAAAGTCGTAGATCGTGAAATAGTCTTTGCCGTCGTAGAGCCGCGTGCCGCGCCCAATGATCTGCTTGAACTCGATCATCGAATTAATCGGACGCATCAGCACGATGTTGCGGATGTTCCGAGCATCCACGCCTGTCGAAAGTTTCTGTGAGGTCGTCAGGATCGTGGGGATGGTCTTCTCATTGTCCTGGAAGTCGCGCAGGTATTGTTCACCCAGCGCACCATCGTCGGCGGTCACGCGGTGACAGTAATTAGGGTCGGAGATGCTCTTCATCTGGTTGATCAAATCGCGCACCAGCAGGGCATGCGCCTGGTTCGCGCAGAAGACGAGGGTCTTTTCACGCGGGTCGATCTGTGACAGGAAGAGCTCCACGCGCTTCTTTTCGCGCTCTTTGATTTCTAACGTGCGGTTGAAATCTTTTTCCTGGTAAAGCTTGCCTTCGTCAATCGTACCCTCCATCACGAAGTCATCCGACACGTAACGGTATTCATCAAGCGTCGTAA
>Ga0268284_1001834_pt1 | contig 10074 bp, 2 predicted proteins | sample saktaG_14_FD_190137 | JGI IMG/M metagenome (GOLD analysis project Ga0268284, IMG submission 190137) | Saline water microbial communities from Sakinaw Lake, British Columbia, Canada - sak_2013_06_06_40m | ecosystem: Environmental > Aquatic > Non-marine Saline and Alkaline > Saline ... | reverse complement strand
CTCGTCGTGGAACACGTTCAGGCAGAGTTTGGCCGGCACCGTCTTGAGTTCGAAGCTGCGGCGAATCCAAATGTCCGGGGTGTTCCATGGGGTGGCTTGATTGATGGTCCCAAACGCAGCGGCGCCTTCCTTCCACGATGAATCATCGAAGCCGGCCGCCTGCCACTCGCCCGCGGGTTTTTCGGTGGCGTATTTCCAGAGGATTTTCGCGCCTTGTTCGGCGCACGGGACGATCACCTTCGGGGCCACCTGCGGCTGATAGAGAAGGGCCGCGGCTTCGGCGGCGCGGGTTTCATCGAACTTGATCTGCGCGCGGTCATAAGTCATCATGCCGTTGACCTCGACCTCGACATCGGATGTCTGGGTGTACACCGCGGCCGACAGCCCCTTGCCTATCAGCGGCCGCATCCGGGTGAGGAGGGCGACATAGGCATCGGTGGCCTCCGCGGCCGTCTTGAAACTGACATAGCCCCAGGCTCCGGAGTCCTGCCAGAGGTGATCCTTGACCGGGCGGCCCAAGCCGCCGAACTCGCCTAACACCGCCACCCGGGTGGGCTCGACGGCGGGCATGCCCGGACCCGGATAGTTGTGCATGTCCATCACATCGCCGCATTTCATGTCCGTCCAGCCGCTGGCGTTGTTCACCAATCTGCTAGGGTCGCGCTGCTTGACCATTTGGGTGAGCCGCTGGGTGTCGTACTGCCCCCAACCCTCGTTGAACACCACCCACATGATAATGGATGGATGGTTCTCCAAGGTGTCGATCATTTCATTGAGTTCGCGCTCGAAGTTGGTGCGCTTGTCGTCAGGGTTGCCGCCGGCGGGCATGTCCTGCCAGATGAGCACGCCCAGCTTGTCGGCCCAGTAATACATCCGGTCCGGTTCGATCTTGACGTGTTTGCGCAACATGTTGCAGCCGAGTTTCTTGGTGATTTCCAGGTCATACTTCAAAGCGGCATCAGTCGGCGCGGTGTAAAGCCCGTCCGGCCAGAATCCCTGGTCCAACGGACCATACTGAAAAAGCGCCTTGTTGTTCAGCGCAAGGCGGTTGACGCCACCCTCGTCTTTCAGGACGGAAATCTTGCGCATGCCGAAGTAGCCGGTGAAGGCATCTAACGAGGCGTCATCCGCCAGGGTCACTTGCAGGTCATAGAGAAACGGGCTGTCCGGTGACCAGAGCTTGGGACTCTTGAGCTTGAGCAGGATTTCCTCACCGGGTTTGCCGGTGGCGTTGGCGACTGCTTTGCCATGGTCGAGCGCGGTGATTTTCACCGCGGCTTTGTCGCTTGCTCCTGCAGCCTTGATTTTGATCCTGGCCTCCTCCTTGTCGATATCGGGGATGACGGTATAAGAAGCGATGTAGGATTTGCTAACAGGTTCCAGCCAGACGGTGCGCCAGATGCCGGTGGTGGCGGTGTACATGATGCCGCCAGGATTGAGAACCTGTTTGCCGTGCGGTTGCCCGGCATCGGTCGGGTCCCAAACGGAAACCACGATTTCCTGGCTGCCGGAGGCGTTCAAGGCCGCGGTGATATCGATACTGAAGGGACTGTATCCGCCGGTGTGCTTGCCGGCTTCCTTGCCGTTCACATACACCACGCAGTCCCAATCCACCGCGCCGAAGTGGAGCAGCACGCTCTTGCCTTGCCATGCCTTGGGAATCTCGACGCTGCGCTTGTACCAGACGCGCTCTTCGGGTTTCACGATATGCGCCACTCCCGACAATGCCGATTCGACCGGATAGGGAACCAGAATCTGCTGCTGAAACGCGGACGGGCGCGGGTCTTCCTTTTTCGTAATCGCAAGTTCCCACAGGCCATTGAGGTTGAGCCAGTCCTTGCGCACCATCTGTGGCCGTGGATACTCCGGCAGCGCGTTGTTGGGAGTGACCTCCTTGGCCCATTGGGTCATGATGTGTCCGGGCACGGGTGCCCACTCCGCAGCCTGAGCGGCGGGCCCGGTGGCCAGGGCCAGCAAGAGGGCAAGGCCTCCGGCCAGCCTTTTCCGAGGCAGGATGAAGGATCCGGCGATGCCGTTCACGGCGGACAATGGGGTTGATTGCATTGGTTTCATATTGATGTGCTTGGCTGGGGTGAACAGGATCATCCCATGGCAGTAACTACGGGGTGCTGGAAGGTGCCATTTCACGCGTTCGCAACATAATCAATGCTTTTCGCGAAATGAACATGAGGCGGAGGTTGGCGGTTGCGGGAGGGGGATTGGGCGAAGGGAGCCGCCCGTGGTGGAGTGGCCCTGTTTCACAGGTGGCTAACAAAATCCAGCAGCCACCTCGCTGGCCGCTACAGGTGCAGGTCGGCTTTGGCCAGTTGGCGCGGTGGTCTGCGGTCGCTGCCGAGCCACAGCAACCTGACCGATGCCGCGTTCGCGGGGGCTGCCACGCCGGTGTCGAGAATGAGCGGTTGCAGCGGCGAAACCGTCAGCGGCAGGTCCTGCGTGGCTAACAGTCCGCCCCGGGCGTCTGCGAATTCGGCGCGCAGCGTGCCCGGCGCGAAGACCCCGAAGCGTCCTGTTAGACGGGTTTGGGAGCCGTCCTTAACCGCCCGCAGGGGCTGGGCGATCACGCCGGCCTCGGAGCAATCGAGCACCGGAAAATCGCCGCCGAGGTTGGCGGCATACCAATCGTAGCGCCAGGTATAACTTTGGCCGGGCGCCAATTGGGCAAACGGACTGAGCACTTCGCTCTCGAACACATAGGGGTTCTCGGCGGCGTTGGTGGCCATCTTCATGTCTTTGTTGTAGGCGTGGATTTGGCCCGCGCCGTTCAGCCAGAACTCCACCGACGAGCCATCGGGGTAATCCTGCTTCGGCTCAAAGACGAAGCGTTGCACAAACACCGCGCCGTTTTCACCGTTGACGGTCGCAGCCCAGCCGGCGGGGCTGTCGAGACCGATCTTGCCAACCTTGTATTGATACTGGACATGCATCAGGCCGCGCTCCACATCAGGCTGGAACGACGGGTTGTTTTTCTCGCCGAAAATCACGGCGTAGCCCTTGGCGAACCTGCTCTGCGGATGGAGCGGGCACCACGCCCGCAGCAGCGGGTTGTGGCCCGAATGATCCGACTTGGCACCATCGAGTTGGGTGTGCGCCCAAATCCCCCAGCGGCGCGGCTTGGTGTCGATGTTCTCCATGGTCGCTTCGAAACTCACCCGCGTGCTGTCCGCGAACAGACGGACGATCCGCGACAGCCGGATGCCGCTGCGCGGGTCGTTGCGGCTGGTGAGGCGGATCGCCACCTCGGCGGGCTGGCCGGGGAGCGGTTCCTTGTCGGGAAGTTGTTCCAACTGATAGGGCTGGCCGTCGAGCACGGCGTCGGGCGGGCCGGGCCATTGCTGCTCGTTGTCCCAGCCCTGCGGTGCGGGCCAGAGTTTGTCGCCGCCGACGTTGAACCACCCGCCGTCTTTTGTTAGACCGTTGGCCGGCGGAGGTTTGCCGGCCAGTTGTGGGTTCACCCACAGGAATTCCTTGCCGCCGAGTTGGAATTGGATGATGCGTCCGCCGATCTCCGGCAGGATCTGGAGTTCGATTAGATTGTTGCCGAGGCGAAGCGTCTTCCACCCCTGATAGGTGGCGGGCGCGGCCAGCGGTTGCGTTGCCGGCGCGGCGGGCGCCACGGGTGAAAACATCAGCGTCGCCAGCGCGGCCGCCTGGGTGATGCGAAAGGTGGTCGGGCGCATGGGGTGTTATTTCGATTCTTTAACGATTATATTGGTGCAGCGATTCAATTGCACCGGGTTACGCGAGCCGGAGAAATGATTGTTGGCGATGAGGCCGCTGTCAACGCCGGACAGGGCGATCACGGGATCGTTAGGATGGGTGAAGGTGTTGCCGGTGATGGTGATGTTGCGGAATGTCGGAGCTTGGTCGCGCAGGAAAGTGTGGGCATACACCGTGATCGCGGCACCGTCGGGCTGCGGGTTGACATCGGTGAAGACGTTGTTGGCGATGAGGATATCGTGCGGCACGCCGCCTTCGACGTAGGGCATGACACTGTTCAGTTCGATCGAGCTGCCGAAGCGCGTGAACCGGCAATTGCGGACCGTGCCGGGCCCGGATTGGATGAGGAGGCGCTGGTAGTTGTCGTGCCAGTCACAGTTTTGGATCAGCCACCCGGCGCACTCGTGGTCGGGCCACTCGGCGAGGGCATTGGCAAACTTGTCGGCGGGTTGGTCGAGCGTCACCGTATCGCCGTCCATGGCGGTGACCTTCGCCCGCCCAAGTTCCGCACCGGAGTCGCGTGCGAGAAATACCACCGCGTCGCCAACTTCAAGGCCGTGCGGCAGGGCGCGGCGGGTTTCTTCGTTCTTGCCGAAAGTCACGCGGTTGCCGCCGGCGATGGCCGCGACGGGCGACCAGTAACCGTGGAAGTTGGCAGTGTCATCGGTGGTGTGGCGAATGGTGACGTGGTCCAGCGTCGTGCCGTGGCGGGTGGCGTTGAACATGAATCCTTCGCCACCCTGCCACTGGCTGGTGCCGGGCCGCGGGCCGAAATAACAATTCCTCCAGACATGCGCGCCGTAGCCATCGCGCTCCGCACCCCATGCCTTCGCGGCGTAAACGCGGACGCCGTCCATCGTCAGCTTGCCGGAGCGGACGAGTTCCAGCGAGGAGGTGACGGTATAGACGCAGGAGAGACCATCACCAACGCGGAGCAGTCCGGTGGCCCGGATGGTATCTAACAACTTTGTGTCGCCCATCATCACCCAGCAACGACCGTCGGCGGTGGCGGGCGAGATCTGTCTGTACTTGAGATGGACGCCACCGGCTTGCAGCGCATAGAGCGGCGCGCAGAACGTGCCGTCGGCCTTGAACGGGATGACGCGCTGTTCGAGTTTGTCGTTGAACGCCACCGGCACGGTGATGCCGGGTGAAAGCCGCAGTTCGATCCGGTTGTTGGCGAAATCGATCTGCGTGATGCGGCCTTCGACGTGGCCGCGGGTGGCGCGGTCTATCGTCGCGCCCTTGAGGATGATATTGCGGCAATCTTTGAAGCCGACGCAGAAGTGACAGGTCGGCGCCTGGTCGTCCGGCAGGTCGAACCAGAACGTCGCGCCGGTGGCGTCAATGGTGAACGGATGGGCGTCGTCGCGCTGGAGTCCGGAGAACTCGAGGGGATAGATCACACCCTCATGGCCCCACCTTTCCATGCCGAAGCGATAGTCGCCGGGCGGGATCGCCACCGCCACCGCGCCCGATGCGAACGCCTTCCTCACCATCGGCACCACACCCGTGCCCTTGTCACGCTGCGTTTGTTTTTCGGCATCGGTGAACTGCGGGCCGGGCGGCGCATCGAAACTGAAGGCGGGCGGCTCTGCAGCAACCAGTGCCAGCGGCGCCAGTAGCAGGACGGTGATGGCGGGATTCATGATTTCGTAATCGATCTGCAGCTTGGTATTCCTTGGGGCATGATTGGTGTTTACGTCTTCGTGGTGTCTATTTTTTCGGCCAAAGGACGCAGCGCGAAGTCATCTGCCGCGACCTCGAACCCATCATCAACATCTACAACCAACTCAACCTATGATAAACCGAACGGAGCGAGATGGCCAGCCATAGGCTGCCCGGAGGGCGGCGCGGGCACGCGGCAGCAACCGAGCGGAGCGAGATCGCCAGCCATAGGCTGCCCGGAGGGCGGCGCGGGCACGCGGCGGTAAATCGAGTGCGCCATCGACGACCCGGCCCAGACACAACTGCCCCTGTGATGGCCACACGCGCCCGCATGGTGTTCCGGGATGCCAAGCCGCCCAGCAGGCTGACCCGCTGCGTGAAATTTTCAACAAACTTCTAATCATGACCAAGCGATTGTGTAATCTGCAAGCTAATGAACTTCCCCATGAGTCCATTACCCCCCACGTTTTCCCCGGTCCGGCTTGGGCGGGCGTAGCGCAGCGAAGCCCCGCCACCGGCTCTTGCAACGGCCTTCACCGGGAAAGCAATTTCCTAGCAGTGCGTGTTCCTGCTAGAGATTGCGTTTCTGGTTGGTGCGCATGAGAATGCCAAAGCGGGGATCGGGGAGCGGCAGAGTGGGGGGATGCATACTACGGACTCGTCACCTTCAATCGCATGTATAGTTTTGTTTTGGTGCCGATGGGCACGCTGAAGGTGTGCTGCGGGGGGGATGCTCCGGTATTGCCTGTGTCGGGGACCGCGGTCCAGCTCCCTGCTAGAAGCGTCTGGCTCCACTCGGCTCCATAGGTGATACCGCTGACGCCGGCGTCCTGGGTGAAGCTGACGACGAAGTTGTTACCGTTTTTCTGCGGAGCGGGCAAAAGTCCGGCACTGTTAGTTCCAGGGTTCAAGCCGAAGGCGAATTCGACGAGGTTCGGAATGCCGTCCTTGTCAAAATCGTTGAGGTCCGCTCCGTTGCCGCTGTTGTCGATGTTGGCGAAGTGGATCTGGCGCCAGATTTGCAGCGGGGTGCCGCCGCTCCCTGTTAGCATGATGTCGAAAGGATTCTCGTCCGGATCGTTGTTCCCGATGTGCAACGCGGCGGTTAGGATCCCGGTGGTGGTGGGAGCAAAGCGCACGGTGAAGGTGGTGCTGCCTCCCGATCCGCTGACCGGCGCGACAGGATTCCGGGTGACCGTGAACATCGCAGTGTCAGTGCCATCCTTCGTGATCGCCAGCCCGGTGAGGGGTGCGTTGCCACTGTTCGTGACAGTAAAAACCAGGCTGGTGTCGGCGCCGACCGGCACGTTGCCAAAGTCCTGGCTGCCACCGTCCGGAATGGATAGGCCATTGCAGGTGATGTTGATATCGGGGGCGGGGGCAGGAGGTTGAGCCACCAGCGCCAGGCTGTGGTAGTAGCCCGCTGCGATTTTCGTAGGCGTCTTGCCTGCAAGAACCCCGCTTGTGATTACCGCCACCGGCACGTTACTGTTCGTAGTGCTACTATTGCCCAGCTCGCCATATGCGTTGTTTCCCCAAGAAACCAGAGTGCCGTCCGAGCACAACGCCAAGTTATGGGACCATATTCCCGCGACGATTGCAGAGACCGTCTTCCCTGCAAGAATCCCGTTTGTCGTCACCTCCACGGGCACGGGGATTTGTGAGGTTGTGCTGCCGTTGCCGAGCTGACCCTCGGTGTTAAATCCCCAGGAAGCGACCTTGCCGTCCGAACACCGGGCCAAACTGTGCGAGCCACCCGCCACAATGGCCGTTACCGTCTTGCCAAACAGCGCGGAGACACCTGAAGCAGTGTTCACTGTCACCGGCACCGGACGCTGCGTCGTGGTGTTGTCGCCAAGCTCGCCAAAGGCGTTAAAGCCCCAAGCAGCCACGGTGCCGTCCGAGCACAGCGCCAGGCTGTGCCAATAGCCTGCAGCGATGGCCACCACCGTCTTGCCAAAGAGCGCAGAGCCGGCAGACCTGTTCACGGCCACCGGCACGTTGCTCTGGGTCGTGGTGCTATTGCCGAGTTGACCGATGGTGTTGACGCCCCAGGCGACCACGGTGCCGTCCGAGCACAGCGCCAGGCTAAAGCTATCGCCCGCCGCGATGGCCACCACGGTCTTGCCAAAGAGCGCGGAGTTAGGAGTGGTGTTCACGGCCACCGGCACGTGGCTCCCGGTCGTGGTGTTATTACCGAGTTGGCCAGAGGCGTTTTGGCCCCAGGCGACCACCGAACCGTCCGAACACAACGCCAGGCTGTGTCCTCTCCCCGCCGTGATGGCCACCACCGTCTTGCCAAAGAGCGCGGAGACGCCCAATCCCGTGTTGACCGCCACTGGTACATTGCTCTGGGTCGTGGTGTTATTGCCGAGTTCACCAGAACCATTGATGCCCCAAGCGGCCACGGTGCCGTCCGAGCACAAAACGAGGTTGTGGTATTCACCCGCTGCGATGGCGACAACCGTCTTAGCCGAGAGCGTGCCGGTCATGGCTACGTTGATCGGCACATTGCTTTGGGTAATGCTGTTGTTGCCTAGTTGACCCTGACTGTTTTGTCCCCAAGCGGCGATTGACGGCTTCGCCCACTGGAGGATGAGATCATTCCCGCTACCGCCATAATAGTTGGCCACGAATTCATAGGTGATCCCGCCGAAAGCCAACACCACCCGCTGTCCTTGCGCAAGGTTGCTGAAGGTGCCATTGATGAAGCCTAGCCCCGTGTTGCGCACCACCATCAGTTCCTTGCCGGTGGCCGGCGCATAATTGAGAGTGAAATTCACCGTGCTGCCGGTGGCTCTTAAACCGCTCGTTGTCAGTGGCACTTCGCTCCCAGTGGTGTAACTGGCGGCAATCGTCACAGCCCCATTGCCCTGAATCGCGAAGTCGTGAGGATTCGCATACGGGTCATCGCTGGCGATGGTCAGGGTGGCCATGCGCAGCCAGGCCGCGACTGGCACAAAGGAAATTTGGAAGGTCGTGCTGCCGCCCGCGGCCACGGGAGAAACCGGTTGCCGCGTGACCGTGAAATCCGCGGCATGAATGCCGCTCACCACCACCTTTGGCGTGCCGGTCAGGTTCAGGGGCAGGTTCCCGGTGTTCTGAATCGTGAAGGTGCGCACGACCGTGCCGCTGCTGATCGCCGTGCTGCCAAAATCCGTGTGATCCGCAAGGCCGGGCGTGGTGGCACCATCCGGGATGGACACACCGTTGCCGGTGATATGGATAACCGGGGCGGGAGGCTGAGCCACCAGTGCCAGAGTGTGAGCGGCATACGATCCGCTTGAAACCACGGTGAAGCGCTCCCCGGCGGCGAGCGGAGTGGTGTTCACCGCTACCGGCGCGTTGCGCTGCGTCGCAGTGTTGTCGCCGAGTTGGCCGTTGGTGTTACTGCCCCAGGCGGCCACGCTACCGTCCGCGCACAAGGCCAGGCTGTGAAGCTGGCCCGCCGCGATAGTTGTCACCATCCTGCCAAAGAGTGCGGAGACACCCAATGTGGTATTGACCTCTACTGGCACGTTGCGCTGCTCTGTGGTGTTGTCACCAAGCCGGCCAGAACCGTTGTTTCCCCAAGCTCCCATGGTGCCGTCCGAGCACAGCGCCAGACTGTGGCTTTCGCCCGCAGCGATAGCAATGACCGTCTTGCCATAGAGCGCCGAAACACCAGAAGCTGTGTTCACCGCCACCGGGACGAGTCGCTGAGTCACGGTGTTGTCACCAATCTGGCCTGAGGTGTTAGAGCCCCAGGCGGCCACCGTGCCATCCGCGCACAACGCCAAGCTGTGGTTGCTACCCGCCGCGATGGCCACCACCGTTTTGCCAAAGAGCGCGGAGACGCCCAATGCCGTGTTCACCGCCACCGGCACCTTGCTTTGGGTCGTGGTGTTATTGCCGAGCTGGCCGGATGTGTTAGAACCCCAGGCGACCACAGAACCGTCCGCGCACATCGCCACGCTTTGGTTGTTTCCCGCCGCGATGGCCACCACCGTTTTGCCAATGAGCGCGGAACCTGCCGCCGTGTTGACCGCTACCGGCACATTTCGCTGCACTGTGGTGTTGTCGCCGAGTTGACCATAGGTGTTAGAACCCCAGGCGACCACCGAACCGTCCGAACACAACGCCAGGCTGTGGTTGCTTCCTGCAGCGATGGCCACCACCGTCCTATCAAAGAGCGCCGAGACGCCCAATGCCGTGTTGACCGCTACTGGCACATTGCTCTGGGTCGTGGTGTTATTGCCGAGTTGGCCGGAGGTGTTGTATCCCCAGGCGGCCACAGAGCCGTCCGAACACGACGCCAGGCTGTGGTTGCTTCCCCCCGCAATGGCCACCACGGTCTTGCCTGCGAGTGCGCCCGAGGATGTCACGGGCACGGGTAATTGCCGTTGTGTCGTGCTGTTGTCGCCGAGTTGGCCGTAGGTGTTGGTGCCCCAGCCGAAGGCTCGGTTGTTAGCCCAGACGAGCACCAGGTCATTGCCGCTGCCGCCGTAATAGTTTGCCACGAAATCGTAGGTGATTCCGCCGATGGCCAAGGCTACCTCCTGCCCTTGTGCGAGGTTCTCGAAGGTGCCGTTGATAAAGCCTATCCCCGTGTTACGCACCACCATCAGATCCGTGCCCGTTGCTGGCGCATGGTTGAGCGTGAAGTTCACCGTGCTGCCCGTGGCGGTG
>Ga0268284_1001833_pt1 | contig 10075 bp, 6 predicted proteins | sample saktaG_14_FD_190137 | JGI IMG/M metagenome (GOLD analysis project Ga0268284, IMG submission 190137) | Saline water microbial communities from Sakinaw Lake, British Columbia, Canada - sak_2013_06_06_40m | ecosystem: Environmental > Aquatic > Non-marine Saline and Alkaline > Saline ... | reverse complement strand
CAAGGAAACGAAAATCTTGTACAAAGAGAATCAGAAATGGGCAAGCGATAGCGAGTGGCTATGGGATGAAATGGAGCGTTTCGATAAAGACGGCAACATCCTCATGAAGTGTAAGAAAATACAGTAGTCCTTGCTGGTCACCTTTAAGTCTGTCATGTCAGCCGCTTATGCGAGGTCTATGGGACAGGCAACCGCGTTGCTTTTCGACTTTCATCCAAGGGGTTGAAATGGTACTCTGAACGCAACACTTGTCCGATGTTGTACATGTTGCTGATATGCTGAAATGGCAAGTGCTGTGAAAGGGGTTGCAAAGCAATGACGGCACGGGATTTTATAGCCAAGTGGCAGTATGTCGAATTGAAGGAGCGGTCAGCCGCGCAGGAACATTTCATTGACCTCTGCCGTCTTGTCGGCCATCCAACCCCAGTGGAACTTGACCCCACGGGCGATTGTTTCTGCTTTGAGCGCGGCGTTTCCAAGCATGGCGGCGGCGAGGGGTTCTCAGATGTCTGGAAGCGCGGCTTCTTCGGCTGGGAGTACAAGGGCAAGCATAAGGATTTGAATGCCGCCTATAACCAGCTCCTCCTCTATCGCGATGCGCTTGAAAGTCCTCCATTGCTGGTATTGTGCGATCTTGACCGCATCATCGTTCATACGAATTTTACGAACACCGCCTCCGACCGTCATGAGATACAGTTGACGGAGATCGGCGAACCCCGCAACCTTGAAATCTTACGCTCTGTCTTCTTCTCTCCTGACAAGCTGCGTCCGGGGCAGACCAGTGAGGCGGTCACCCGGCTGGCTGCTGAAAAGATTGCAGACATTGCGGAGTCCATGCGCAAGCGGAATCTGGATGCTCAAGCGGTGGCCCATTTCCTTGACCGCGTGGTCTTCTGCATGTTCGCCGAAGATATTGGTCTGCTGCCCGCCGCGCTCTTTACGCGCATCGCGCAGACCGCCGCAAAGGAGCCTGCCCGCTTTTGCTTGCTCGTTGGCAGCCTCTTCAAGTCCATGTCCACAGGCGGCGACTTCGGAGTGGACAGGATCAAATATTTTAATGGCAGCCTCTTTGACCAGGCGGATGTCCCTGTCCTGACCGCCGACGAAGTGAGCCGCATCGTAGCCGCCGTACGTCTGGACTGGAGCGCGGTTGATCCGACCATCTTCGGAACGCTCTTTGAACGGGGACTCGATCCGTCCAAGCGAGCCCAGCTCGGGGCGCATTTCACGGGGCGTGAGGACATCCTGCTGCTCGTTAATGCCGTGGTGATGGAACCCCTCCGAAGGGAGTGGGCGGAGACCCGTGAAATTGTCTCCTGTCTGCTGGATACAGGCAAGAAAAAACGCGATGACAAAACCGAGAAGCGCGAACTGAGTTCTTCCGCGTTGAAGAAGGCGCGGATGGAATCCTCCAGCCTCCTGCACGGTTATCTTGTGCGGCTGCAATCCGTCAAGGTCCTTGACCCCGCATGCGGCAGCGGCAACTTCCTCTATGTCACGTTGCAAGCCTTGAAAGACCTTGAAAAGGAGGTCATTGTCTTTTCGATGGACAACGGGCTGGGCTCCTTCATTCCGCTCGTCGGCCCGTGGCAGCTCTACGGCATCGAACTTAATCCTTACGCACACGACCTTGCGCAGATGACCGTCTGGATCGGCTGGCTGCAATGGCTCAAGTTCAACGGCTTCGGCTCGCCCCAGGAGCCCATCCTCCGTGCCATCCCTGCCAACTTCCAGTGCCGCGACGCCATCATGAATGTCGTCTCACACGATGGCGCAGAGGCGCCGAGTGAAATCATTGAGCCCGACTGGCCTGTTGTCGATTTCATTGTCGGCAACCCGCCCTTTCTCGGCGGCAAGATTATGCGCCGCGAGTTGGGCGATGAGTACATGAAGAACCTTTTTTCGCTCTGGAAAGAGCGTGTACCCGCAGAAGCTGATCTTTGCTGCTACTGGTTCGAGAAGGCGCGCGCGCACATTGCGAATAATAAATGCAAACGTGCGGGGCTGCTGGCCACCCAAAGTATACGAGGCGGTGCTAACCGCGAAGTCCTCAAGCGCATTAAGGAGAGCGGCAACATCTTCTGGGCGATTTCCGACCGTGATTGGGTGCAGGACGGTGCAAACGTTCATGTCAGCATGGTCGCCTTCGATAGAAGCGGAGAGACTACATGTATGCTCGATGGTGCTCAAGTTCAAGTAATTCATGCGAATCTGACTTCTGAAGCTGATGTTACTTCCTCGAAGACTCTGGCATGCAATCTGAACCTTGCCTATATGGGCACAACAAAGGGTGGAAGATTTGACATAGACGAGAAGTTGGCAACCGAGTTTCTTAACATGCCTAATCCAGACGGGAGAACCAATTCCGATGTTGTTGTGCCTTGGGTCAATGGAATGGATTTGGCTCAGCGAGTCAAAGGAAAATGGATCATAGATTTTGGAGTCGGCTTATCAGAAAATAGTGCTGCCCAATATGAGGCACCTTTCGAATATGTGCGTAAAAATATCAAACCGGAGAGAGACACAAACGCTCGTGAATCCTACCGTCGGCTCTGGTGGCAACATGTCGAGGCTCGCCCTGCCTTGCGCGATGCAACGAAACCTTTGTCGCGCTTTCTATCCACTTGCAGGGTGGCTAAACATAGACTATTCGTCTGGTTAAAATCTCCGACGGTGCCTGATAGTGCTACTTTCGCTTTTGCTTCTGAGAATGATGTCTTCTTCGGCGTACTCCAATCGCGATTACACGAAGTTTGGTCGCTTGCGCAAGGCACCCAACTCCGCGAGATGGAATCTGGCTTCCGTTATACACCCACAACTTGTTTCGAGACCTTTCCTTTCCCGCAACTGACAGAGAACCAGTCAAAGGCAATTGCTGAAGCCGCACGTGAATTGAACGACCTTCGCGAAGGTTGGCTCAATCCACCCGAATGGACACAGATTAAGATGTTGGAGTTTTTAGGCACTGTCGGAGGCCCATGGAATCGTTACATCGCCACCGAGACCATTGCAGATAGACGAACATTCCGAGTTGGAACAGTGCGGTATCCAAGAATTGTTCCGCGTGATGAAGACTGTGCCACAAACCTCAAGGATCGAACCCTCACCAAACTTTATAACGTCCGACCCACATGGCTCGATTTCGCACACAAGAAACTTGATGCCGCCGTTGCAGCCGCCTACGGCTTACCGCCTGACCTCTCCGACAACAAAATAATTTCTCGCCTTCTTGAATTGAACTGCAAATCATGCTAAGTGTTACTAATTCCTTACTTAAACAGGCGGAAAAAGCACATCCAGAAAGCATTCGGCCACTGTTTCGCCTTCAGGCGGCGAAATCGCCAGATCGGGGCTGACCTCAATGACGGTCATGCGCCGGGTGGCTGGATCAATCAGGAAATCAACGCCAACCAACGGAATATCCAAGGCCTTGGCAATACGCTCTGCTAGGGCAAGAGCGCGTCTCGGGACCTGATCCGTCACCACCTCTATTGTGCCACCGGTGTGATAGTTGTTGGTCAGGCGCACACGCACCATCTCGCCGAGTTTAGGAACATCGTCCGGGGTGCGCTTGAGTTCGACAAGGTTGCGCCGTGTCTCCACATTCCAGGGAATCTGATTGCTGGGATCGCTTTTCCGACGCTCCGCATTCTGTCGCACAATAAGTTGCCGGATTGTATGTTTCCCGTCCCCCACTACACAGGCGGGGCTACGCCGAATCGCAGCAGCCAGTTTGTTGCCTGCAAGAATCACACGCAGGTCATCGCCAGGGACAGTCTCTTCAAGGATCACATCGGCTTCGTAGGTCCGCGCAAAGCGGACTGCTGCTTGAAGCTCATCCTGAGTGCGCACACCCATGGAGATGCCGCGTCCGCCCCATTGCATGCACGGCTTCACAACAACTGGCGCATACTGTTTCAGAAATGCATCAGCCACTTCAGGATGCGCGTCATCAACCGCACATTGAGCAGGCACAGGCACGCGAAGGGACGTCAGCCAGTGATGGCAGGCGCGCTTGTTGTTCACAAGATGGTACGTGGCCGCGCCCACAAGATCTGTCAACGCATTGAAGCACCGCACCGTCTTGCCGTTCTTTGTAAGCTCAAAGATCGGCAAATCCGGATCAGGATTAATGATCTTCACGCGAATCCCGCGCCGCTTGGCAGCATCCGTCAAAGTTGTCGTATAGGGTGTCAGGTTCATGCGTTGTGATACCGCCGTTCAACACGGTTGCCAAAGGAACAGATGATTTCGTAGGGATGCGTTCCTTTGATCCGCGCCCACGCTTCAACCGCGATCGCATGCTCACCCTCGCCCCCGAGGCAAATGACTTCGTCGCCGATCTCTGCCGCATCAAGGTGCTCAAGGGAGACCACGGTATAGTCCATGGAGATACGGCCTAACACCGCACACGGAACGCCCCTGATCAGCATATAGCCCTTGTTGGAGAGCGCCAGCGGAAGGCCATCCGCATAGCCAGCGGAGATCACCCCGACCCGCATGTCCTTTTTCAAAATATACGTGTGCCCATACCCGATGCCTGTCCCTGCTGGCAGGTTACGGATAGAGGTCAGTCGCGTCTTGAGTGTCAGAATCGGATCGAGTTGTAACGCCCGATGGCCTGCTGTATCAAAGGATCCATGCAAATTAATACCCGTACGAATCACATTAAAGGGCTCTTGATAGGCACAGGGAAAATTGTTAATGGCGTCGCTATTCGCTATGTGCCGCTTTTCAAAGGTCATCCCCTTCCGGGCCAGCGCATTGAGCAAGGCGCAAAAGTCACGAACCTGGCGTTGGGTCAAATCAGACTTCGCATCGTAGGCCGAAGGGAAATGAGAGAAGATGCCTTCGCAATCCAGTCCTGGAAGACGATAGACGGATTGAATAACCGACTCGGCTTCGCTCAGAAGAATACCCAAGCGCCCCATGCCCGTATCGATCTTGAAATGGACAATCGCGCGCTTCCCCTGCTTCATGGCTTCAGCGCTGATACGCTGGGCGGACTCCGCATCTGTAATCGGCAGGATCACACCCGCATCAATCATGGGTGCGATTTCCTCCGGCAGAATGCTGCTCAACACTTGAATTCTTTTCTTGAGGGGCAGCAGTTGCATGGCTTCATGCGGCTCTGCGACGCCAAAAGAATCAACCCCTGCATCCGACAGGGCCTGCGCAATGGGCAGCATGCCAAGGCCGTAGGCATTGGCCTTCAGCACAGCCAGAACCTGCGCCGGCGCAACCGCCATGCGAATCTTACGGTAGTTCGAAATCAACTTACCGAGATCAATCTCCAGCCAAACACGTCGAGGTATCGTAGTCATAAACATGAAGATTATTGTGCTTTGGAACCACAAAATCCACAAAAATCACAAAATATATTTATGGACTTCATATTTTGGCGCACCAAAGTTCAGCAACATGCCATGGCGCTTCTTCGTAGCCTTCATGTAATGCAAAACCTGAGCCTCATGTTCACTCGACAATGCTTTCGATGCTTTTAGTTCAACAATGAACTCATCATTTACCATTAAGTCCGCCACATAGTCCCCAACAACAAAATCATCTTCATCATAGACTTTAATCGCCACTTGCTGTTCAACAGTATACCCCGTTTTCCGTAACCGATGAGCTAATGAATTTTCATATACCTTTTCAAGGAATCCATTGCCAAAATACTTATGAATTTCAAACCCTGTTTGCCGGATCACATCTGCCAAAGCAAATACATCATTCATTTATTATTCTCCTTTTGTGAATTTTGTGGATTTTGTGGTTGCCTCTCTCTTTTACCCCTTAAAAAGTGCGCCCATTTTTTTGCCCAGCAGCAAGCTGCTGCCGATGATCGCGACAGAGAGAAAAGCCATAGCCCAGACACCGAGGGCGGATGCCAGGAACCGTCCGATGCCCATCAACTGGAAGAGCTCAAAAATGGTCTTGGTAATCGGATAGTACTCGATCTTTTGCGCCAGCATCAAGCTGTCTGACACTTCCAGCATGCTGAAGGCGAAGGCCAGCAACGCGCCTGCAATCAGATTCGCGGCAATCAACGGCAGTGTCACGCGCCGCAACACACAAAACGGCGGCGCCCCCAGATTCGCTGCTGCTTCTTCCAATGTGACCGAGGTCTGTTGCAAACCGGCGACTGCGGCACGCACCATGAACGGGAGACGGCGGACAGCATACGCGACCACCAAGAAGAGCGTCGGATTCACACGGATATCCACCAGCGAAGCAAGTCCGGGATTGGCCCGCCCCCACGCACTCGATGCGAGCTCCCCGCTGACTGAGATAAAGCCAAAGGCCATCACCAATCCAGGGACTGCCAGCGGGATCATGGCCAGCGTATCCAGCACACCCCTGACGCGAATTCGGGAACGGACGACCACCCATGCAATCGCAATGCCGATTGACATGTTGAAAAGGACCGCCATCGAGGAGAAGAACAAACTATTTCGAATCGCATTCACGGTCATGTCATGGCCGAGTGCCTCAGCATAATTTGAGACGGAAAATTGTTCCGGAAGCAGGGTTTTATACCAGGAACCCGGCACAGAAAAGCTCGTCAGAACAACACCCAGATGAGGCAACAAGGCAAACACAATGACCACGAGGAATGGAATCATCACAAGCGCACCACCCACCCACCCCAGTTTTTTTTGTTGATGCTGACTTACTGCTTTCGACTGCATGGCATACGCTCTGCCGCCAAAGAAGATACGGCTCACTGCATATAACGCAACACTGCACGTCAGCACGACCGTCACCAGCGCATACGGGAAGGGGCTGCCACTGATTTCCTTGAGCTCGTCATAAATCTGCACGGCCGCACAGCGCGTGTAGTTCAACATCAACGGCGTACCGAGTTCTGTAAAGCACGCAATAAAGACCAATGTACACCCGGCAAAAAGCCCCGGAAGCAGCAACGGAAAGGTGATACGCCAGAAGGTCTTCCACGTATTGCCCCCCAGGTTCTGTGCGGCTTCGTGCATCGCAGGATCAATGTTTGCAAGTGCAGCCGCAACATTCAAGTAGATGATGGGATAAAATGCCAACGCTTGGAGGATGATCACGCCAAGAACACGAGACTGTCCCAGCCAGTCCACCGGACCGCACCCCAGCAACGCATTCAAAGCCCCATAAGGGCCCAGAATCTGAGTCAGTCCAATGGCTCCGACAAAAGGGGGCAACACCAAAGGCACCAGAAGCAGTGCGGACAACACGTTCTGGCCAGCAAACGTATACCGATGCGAGAGCCATGCCAAAGGGATGGACAAGAGACACGCCAAGAGTGTCGAACACAACGCAAGACCCAAACTATTCAACAACCCCTCTGCATAAATCGGATTACGAAAAACGTCCATCAAATAGGCGAACGTCCAATGTCCGTTCACATAAAATCCTCCGCTCACCACATTGAAAAGAGGCCACAGCAACAGAGTGCCTAACAGCCCTGCGAGGAGAATGAATAAAATCCATGCTGTGCGATTATTTAACATGAGGGATAATTCGAAAATGCGCAAATGCGAAATTCTAAAACGATTACAAAACCGATATTACTATACGTGATGGAAGAATGATTGTAAAAGGAAAAAGGCAGGCGACAAGGAGGCGCCGTTGTCTTAAATTTCATTTTTGGGGTCTTGGAGTCTTCAGGTCTTTGCGTCCTCATCAGTGAAAGTCCATAAAGGACGCCAAGACTAACAGACGCCAAGACGCAAATGACGAGCAAGAAGACAAACCCAAAAAGTGGCGGGGACGACGGGATTGCCGCTCTCTCGCTGACGCTCATCGCTCCCACCTCCGGTGGGCCTCAAACGTGCGGTCGCTCTACGGGGATACCCTTGAGCTTTGCGCGCGTTTGTCCGAACGGGTTCTCATCCCGTCTTAAATACAAAAGCTGAAAACGAGTAATCGTTTTCAGCTTTCTGCCGCTGTCTTAAAAAAGAAAGTGGCGGGGACGACGGGATTCGAACCCGCGACCACCGGATCGACAGTCCGGTGCGCTAACCAATTGCGCCACGTCCCCGCAAAAGTTCGTGTACTTTAACAGATTCGTCCTTCCCTTCGCAACAACAAAAAATATTTTATGAAAAATATTTAGTCCCTATCTCCGCCAGACTGGAATAAACAGTACGCGCGCGCGTTTTTCCGTTCCGTCCGCCAGGATCCCCCACACGAGCGACCACTCGTATCGCTCGTCCTTATCCTGACCGCATCGCAACCAAGAAGCCAAGACGGGAATGCGCCAATAAGTGAAGTCCGAACGAAGGTCTTTGACGTGACGCATCAACCCAAAGCAGGTGCTGAAATGATGACGATCCGGATTTTCTTCGATATTGAGCAGTCCGGTACTTAAAAGGCTAAACCGATAGAAGTCCGAGCCAACATCGGCCTCCATGGCCCAGCCCCCCAAGACATCCATGCCAACCGAATGTCCATCGTAGGCAGGAAAGCGAATCGGCCACGGCAAATCGTTCCCCCAAGAAGCAAGCCATGACGGACATTCAACAGTAACGGGTGTCTTCAACGCACGCGTTGCCAGTTCTTCACACGCCGTCTTCTCCGCCGCAGTGTCCGACCAGACCGCTGCGACCAGCCGTCCATCCCGCTGAACGCTCCAGCTTCCATCCTTAAAGCGGTCACTCAAGTAATCTTCCATACGCCAGCGGAATGACCGGGCAAAACCCGGACGCTCCCAATAACTCAGCCAGATACGCTTCTGCTGTCCATCCGCACCCTTCACCACATACAACTGATCGCCCATCCAGCCCTTGAGGAATCCATACTGATAGGCCGTGGCGATCTTCTCGCCTCCCAACAAGAGCGCAATGCCCATCACGCCAAGCGAATTCGTGGCGATGATCTGCTTCGCGTCCTTGAAAAGCTCTGTATCCGGCGCAAAGACTGCAGGGACAAAGCCCTTGAGGTACCGGCGCTCAGGATAAAGGATGTCAGCCGTGGTCTGCGGCGTCTTCACCTCGTACATCTTATTGATAGCCTGCCATCCTGCGTCACGACGCACGCGATTACAAAACGCCATACCATCCAGATAGGGGCGAACCATCGCACCTGAGAGAAACGCAGGACACCACTCGAATTGCTTGGAGACATCATCCATGTCCGCGCCTTGCATCAGAACTTCCGAACCCCACGCGCCCAGAGGCGTAACCGTGTTCATCGGGAATCCGTCCAACAAACTGTCCATGCCCGTCAACACCGCATTGCCTTCTATAAACGAAGTCAGCGCCTGAGACCGATCAAAATCCAACTGGACATCCTTTGTACGCTTCGTCAACCCATAGTTGGAATCTTCGATGGCATGACAAAACTCATGCACATAGACAAACCTTTCCATGCCCTGAAACATCATGGCCGACGTCGCATTTGTAGTTGCATTCTCCTCAAGATAGACTAAGCGACGTTCCTCGTGGTCGTAATAGGCCGCGGCACCCTCCTCCATGAAACGAAGAAGGAGATTCCGTAACGACTCCTCTTTCTTTAGCAGCCGAAACTGGCGCAACAGAAAATCGGATTCCTCCAGGGAAACTTTGTTATCCGGCTTCTCAAGATCCTTTTCCATCGAAACCTTCAGTTCGGCCTTCGTCTCTTTCTGGATTGCCACTTCATGCTTGAGCGGTAACCCGCGCAGTTGAACCGCCGTGTCTTGGTATTCACGAATGGCCGCTTCTTTATCATCCTTCGACGACATTTCCTTGGGGAGCATCGAACAGCCCGCCGCCCAGAAGAGGAGCGCGCAATGTCCTGCAAGGCGACCAACATGCGCTCCAACGATCTGCATATTCATATTAATCCTTCTCTATACCTTTAAGTTTTTTGCCACGAAACACGAAAAGCACGAAACCCAGCATTGGATATAATGGAGGGTCGGGTTACACCCCGACCGACGGTGCGGGTTTAACCGCACCCTCCAAAACGTTGGACGCTGTATGTTCGATTTTAACTAGAGCCTGTCCGAAAAGGTTTTTGAGCATGTTTTTTCCGAGTCCCGGCCTGAAGATTTCGGCATGAAAATAAAACTTTCTGCTTGACAAAATATGTCGCAACATGTAGA
>Ga0268284_1001831_pt1 | contig 10083 bp, 9 predicted proteins | sample saktaG_14_FD_190137 | JGI IMG/M metagenome (GOLD analysis project Ga0268284, IMG submission 190137) | Saline water microbial communities from Sakinaw Lake, British Columbia, Canada - sak_2013_06_06_40m | ecosystem: Environmental > Aquatic > Non-marine Saline and Alkaline > Saline ... | reverse complement strand
CTCTGATTTATTTTAAAAATAAATAAGTTTTTTTAAATTATATTGGGCATATGCTTATATTTGTAAAATAATTTAAGTCTTATGCCTAGAACCAAGTGCAAGCGATACATTGAAACCGAGCCGTTTGTTACTTATTACAAACCTGCAGGGATACCTTTACAAACATTAACCGAGGTTATGCTTGAACTTGATGAATTGGAAGCTATTCGATTGGCAGATTTGGAAGGATTATATCAGGATAAAGCAGCAGAAAAAATGATGGTCAGCCGACAAACTTTTGGACGAATTATCAGCAGCGCTCATCAAAAAATTGCTGAAGCACTTATTCACGGAAAGGCTATTAAAATTAATAATCAAAAATATCCTTAAAATGGCACAGCTGGATCATACAGGCCCGGAAAATAAAGGCTCTAAAACAGGACGCAAACTGGGAAAATGTAAAAATAATGAAAACAGTGAATTTGAACTGGGAGTAGGTATGGGAGCAAGAAGAAATGCGAGTGATAATTGCGAGGGAAAAGGTAAACGAATAAAAAGTGGAAAAATGTTTAATAAATAAATATCTATAAAATGAAAAAAATTGCAGTTCCAACCAGAAATGATATTGTTGATGCACACTTCGGTCATTGTGAGTATTATTCAATTTTCACTGTGAATGAAAAAAACGAAATAATTGATAAAGAATTGTATGCTGCACCGCAAGGTTGCGGATGTAAATCAAATATTGCCCCTTTATTGGCAGAAAAAGGAGTTTATTTAATGTTGGCCGGTAACATGGGAATGGGGGCTGTAAACGTACTCCAATCATCCAATATTGAGGTACTGCGAGGTTGTGAAGGAAAAGTGGATGAAGTTGTAGGTGAGTATTTGAATGGAGTGCTTAGCGATAGTGGCGAAAGTTGTGCACATCATGCACATCATGGATCGGATGATCATCAGTGTGAGCATCATTGAAAAATTAAGAATGTTAGATGCTAAATGCTAAATATTGAATGTTGAATATAGTAACCAGTAACCAGTAACCAGTAACAATATCTAATAACCCAAAAAATATTTCAAATGAAAGTAGGCATTATTATTTGCGATCGCTATCAGACTTGTGGAGGCGGTAAATGTTTTAGATCAGTACAAAACCGAGAGGGTGCATTTTCAATCTATTCAAAAGATGAACCACTAGAAGTAGTGGGTTATTCAACTTGTGGAGGTTGTCCGGGTGGCAATGTTGAATATGTTCCCGAAGAAATGATTAAAAATGGGGCAGAGGCCATCCATCTGGCTACCGGGTTAGTTGTCGGTTATCCGCCTTGTCCTTATATCAACGATTTTAAGTATTTTATTGAAGAAAAATATAAAACAAAGGTTGTACTCGGTACTCATCCTATACCTTTGAAATATAAAAATGTTCATGAAAAGCTTAAAATGTGGAAGAATTGCAATATGAATGATTGCGCCGGACACTTATTATCGGAAAGTGAAGAAATGATGGAGTCCTATAATTAGGATCCCCTTTTATATCGATAATTATTGTGGATTAAGGCTTCCATCAAAATTGAATCATTATTAATACTTTTTTGAAATATGTTAAAGCTGGTTGTAAAATAGTTAATTTTATCAACCTTATTTTCGACTATGCCTATAAAACCCCAACTCAAGGGATATACCTTTGCATTACTTGCTACCATTGCCGGTTCAACAGTTTATATATTTAGCAAAGCAGCGTTTAATCAAATAAGTTTAGCACAATTTGGTGTTTACTGGTTTGCAATGGCCATTGTTTGGAATACCTTATTTACACTTCGCTCAGCTGAACATCGCCAGTTTCATGTACTCACAGCTAAAACAATTAAGATACTAATCCTAATTGGTTTTATTGAAATTATTGCAACCGGTACCTTTTATGCCGCGATTTCTGTTTCTATAAACCCTGCAATTCCATCATTTCTTCGGAATATGGAGTATATTTTTGTTACCCTTATGGGGGTCATTCTATTAAAAGAACGATTTACATTCATCGAAGTATTGGGTATTTTGCTAACAATAATTGGAGTGCTGGTGATTAGTTATCACAAAGACGTTTCGGTTGAGTCATATTTTAAAAGTAGTACCGGGTTAATGCTCATCTCAACTATTTTTTATGGAGTCAGAACAATTACAGTTAAGCTTCATATCAAGAAGATTACGCCTACCATATTAGCCATCAGCCGTGCTATTTTTTTACTTCTTGCAGCTTTGATCATGTTGGAAATTTTAGGACAGAGTTTTGCGATACCAACAAAAGCATTGATTAATATAACAATTGGTTCTTTCCTTGGACCATTCCTTACATCGTTGAGTCAGTACAATGCACTTAAATATTTAGAAGCTTCTCGATCTGCGATAATACAAAGTACTACAGCACTTTTTGTACTCATTGGTGCTTATTTGTTCTTCGGAAGATTTCCAATGGGATATCAATTGATAGGTGGTGCCATTGCCATTGCAGGTCCTATGATTTTGATTATGGGTAAGAAAATCGATTTCGGCAGGAAGCACAAGCTAAAGCAGATTAATCTATAATATAACCATAATTCACAATTTTTCAACTTCCCTTTTTTGTTTAAGAAGCTATCTGACTTTTTATAAACCTATTCTATAACTAAATTTCACCAAAAATATATTGTGTGGTTTCCCGACAAACATATCATGGAAATTATCTTTGAAATTTGAATCGGAATTATCATCATAACCTGATCGTGTTTGATTCCAAACCAGGTAAACTGAAGAACCCGGATTGTATTCCCAACGGATAACCAGATTTGATAAATATTCCTGAACATTAAAATCAGGTTTTTCAATCGTATAATCGACAATACCATCTGCTGATTCATCAATTTGATAGGAGTCATCTATAAGGTCGCTGATTTGATTTGAATTAAAGACATCAAATCTATCGCAATAGTTAGAATTCATGGGATTTGTGATCACTTTATAATCTTTATATTTTCCTTTAGCAAAGAAGGGCTGACCCCAATACTGTAAGGTTAAATCTGGTGTTAAATTATAACTTATTCGAATTGATGCACTGATCGTTGTCTGATCTAAACCAGCAAAAATATATCGATCATTATTATTATAGGTCATTTGATCAATATATTGCAATTCGCTATATGATTTAGAATATGAAGGACTCACAGAAACGGTTAAAGTATTTATGGGTTTATAGGTAAGCCCTGTTTCAAATGAAAAACCATTTGAACTTTGCTCGAAACCATTTGAAAGTCTGGAATAAATATGAACAGATAATTTTTTTCGTTCGTCAGAATTTAAACCACCCTGGATCTGAAAATCACCTTGTGATCTCATTCTGGGGCCACCGCGCAAAACTGTATTTGAAATTCCATTTGTGTTTATATTCATATGACCCCAAAAATTCCAGAAGTTTTTTAAACTCATATTGGCATTTAATTCAAAGCCCTGACCTAATGAATTACCTCCAAAATCCCAAACATTATATAAATCGGAACTTATATTCCAATTTCGGTATATTCCTTTGGGTTCCCAAACCCGATATTGCCCCCAATACATTGCAAAAATTTGATCTGCCTGACGGAGATAACCCATATCATTCAATTCAAAACCTGGTGTTTTCCACAGTAAAACTGCCATATGAGACCAATGACCCTTTTGTCTGAATGCTTGCATTCGTCCACCGGAACCAATTAAAGAGGTTTTATTGGGATCATAGTTGGTATAATTATTATCAGGTCTTTGATAGTATCTGGCTGATGATTCTTGAGTATTGGTGATCGCTTCCTTAGTTCCATTAACTTGACTGAAAGCAGCACTGATATTAAACATCCAACTCTTATTTTTATAATATTTTGTAAAATCAATGCCACCGGTAAGTGCTGATTTATGATAATTTCCTTCGGTAATCTCATCCATTTCCCTGATTGTACTTGTTACCATTCCGCCAATAATGGTGTTTCCATTGTCTGAGTCCTTTTGAATTCTGCCGAGGAAATAATTTGTTAAGGGTTCTATTGTTTCAAATCTTCTAAAACCATTATTATCAATTTCAGCTCTAACCTCGCCTGTAATACTTTCTATTACACCAATAGATAAACCATTACTGGTTTTACCAGTTAATTTTGCTGCACTTATAATTGGTGTAAAAAGAGGTACTTTAGCGTATTCATTGTCATTCAAATCCGGATAAAGCCTGGGTCTTCGACCAATTCGTCGGGAATAAAAAAGGTTATCGTTACCAACACCTCCGTCTCCAACGCCAATTCCAAAGGATGTGATGTTGGCACCCTCAATAAAGAAAGGTCTTTTTTCACTAAAATAAGTTTCATAAGCACTTAGATTTACTTCCGAAGGATCCGCTTCAACTTGTCCAAAATCTGGGTTAATGGTAAGATCAAGCGTTAAATTATTTGTGACTCCGATTTTGGCATCAATACCACCATTTGCATTTCTGCCTTTGCCGTCTGCAAAAGGGTTTCCTACCTCAGCTTCATAGCTTTCCAGCTTTGCAACTCCGTAAGGGGTTATATCAAAGATTTTACGAGGTTTAATGGTTTCAATGCCTTCTAGCTCTCCAAACAGATGTACCAATCCATTTACATCTTTAGGAACATGTTGCCAGAAATCGAGTTCATTGTGTCGATAGGTTTGTCGAAAAACCTGCAGACCCCATACCCCGTCTGATTCTTTCTCGAATCGTAATTGACTAAAAGGAATTTTAAATTCAGCAATCCAACCATCATCAACTAAATTGACTTTAACCCACCAATTTGCATTCCACGATTCATCTTCATTATCTCCATCTTCTGTAAGCATTTGGTCAAATTTGACACCACTGGCTGTTACTGCAAACATAAAAGCAGTGCGCAAATCATGATAGCTATCGAAAGCAATTCCCATAAAATCCCCATCGGGATTATCACGTCGCGTAAGTCGTGGGACAATGCTGTCAGGGCTTGTGTCGAAGGCTTTCATCCCCAAATACAGATTGTCCTTGTCGAATAAAATCTTGAATACGGTTTTTTGAGTTGCCGGCTCAGCATTGTATGGTTCATGTTGTGTAAAATCGTCGAGCCACTCGCCAAGATTCCAAACCTCATCATTTAATATCCCGTCTATTACCGGAGGATTTTGTATAAATGTAGCATTATACTTCTTTTTGATTAAATCCTGGCCAAATGTCACAAAGCTTATTAAAGCGAATACAATTAAAAAAAATGCCTTTCTCATATAACTTCAGTCAAATCAGTTATTAGTTCTATTCAGTTTGTAAGACTCCTTTTTATGCTTTTTGTTACATTATATTGTTAAAATATTTTTAATACAAGAATAATAATTCATTTATTAAGCTTTGAATTTTTATTATATCTCAAACAAATCTAAAACATTTAATAATCGTTGAATATATCAACAGGTGTAAGCATTTTCAACAATCATGCTAACATACAGATTAATAGTGCTATGTATGATAATCTCAGGTGATGTGTTGAATAATGCAATACTATTTTTTAAGATGAACAGATGAGGAGTTGTTGTAAGGTATAGATAATCAATGCTATAGGAATGAAAAATCGCTTTGGCACTATAATTGACTTCCCATTTTCAGAAATAATAACATAAGGATAATAAAGAAAATATTATGTTCTTTTTTTGAAGGATTTATTTAAAAATCAAGGCAATGAAAAAGTTAATCTATTTATTTATCGGATTATTGATGCTATTAAGTATTTGTCCGAACAGCAACGGAACTGAAATCAACAAAGGAATTTCTAAGGAAGTATCTATGACGGTTTTATGTTCACCTGATTTATATAATTTAACCAATAGATGGGTTGAAGAATATGGCAAATTGAATCAGGATTATAAAATCAAAGTTCAAAAAATTGATCCTAATTCTGTTGACAATCCTAATAACTCAGGTTTTAATGTTGGTTTGGTTTCGGAAAGTTCTTTATCCTTACTGGAAAAGCCGACGAATTTATCAATTATAGTTGGTAGAGATATTTTAATTCCTATCATAAATGCGAATAATCCATTAAAAATTGAAATTTTCAATCAAGGGATTTCTTCATTGAATCTTGCCGGGTTTTTTAAAAGCCGAGGGGATCAAAATTGGAGTAGGCTTTTGAATATTGAATCAAACCTTCCAATCCATTATTATAAAGCAGATAATGCTGAAATTAATTCTGCAGTTGAAGAATTTCTCAAAATGAATGGGAAACCTATTGAAGGAATAACTGTTGCTAATAATCAGGAAATAATCGCATCTGTTCAAAAAGATATTTATTCCATTGGATTTTGCAGAATCACAGATGTTATAAATCCAATAAATAATGAGTTGTTTGAAAATATAGCCTTACTTCCGATAGATAAGAATGGGAATGGTAAGTTGGACTCTTTTGAACAAATTTACAGTGATCTGAATGCATTTTCAAGAGGAGTTTGGATCGGAAAATATTCAAATGAATTAGTCTCAAATATTTATGCAATTTCTAATGAAAATACTGAGAATGAGACTGAAAAAGAATTCATCAAATGGATACTTACCGATGGACAACAATTTCTAATCTCTAACGGATATGCTGATCTGATACTCAGTGAGCGACAATCTAAATTAGATGCATTGTATAATGATAAGATAATTCCTAACGCAATTGAGAACCTGAGCTATAGTCGTCAAAAAATTGGCCTTTTCATTCTAATAATTGTAGCCATTGTAGGTTTGATAGTCGGCTCAACTTTTTATTTCAAAAGACAAAAAAGTACAGAAAAACCGATTTTGATTTCAAAACCAATTGGGTACTTTGATCCAAAATCGATAAGTGTTCCTAATGGATTATTTTTTGATAAAACCCATACTTGGGTATTTATGGAAATGGATGGTGTTCTAAGAATCGGAATAAATGATTTTATTCCCAGAATAACAGGTAGCCTTACTGGAATTAAGATGAGAAATATTGGAGATGAAATAAGGAAAGGCGATCCAATAATTACCCTAATACAAAATGGGAAACAATTAAATATCAAATCTCCGGTATCGGGGATTATAAGCCAGCTAAATGAAAAATTAATAACTAATGCTGCTATCATTAATGATTGTCCATATTCAGAAGGCTGGGTTTATGTGATTGAGCCGACGAATTGGTTTCGTGAGATTCAGTTTTTATTCATGGCAGAAAAATTCAAATCGTGGTTGATCTTTGAATTTACCCGCCTTAAAGATTTTCTATCTAATGCTCAGATTTTAAATGAGAACAAGAGTGTACAATTAATACTCCAGGAAGGAGGTGAACTTAAAGAAGCTATACTTGCAGATTCGCGACCTGAAGTTTGGGAAGATTTCCAATCCAATTTTATTGATACCACTTTATAAAGAATAGCTTATTGAAATTTTTAATTCATCAATAATATTTAAAACTATGAGCATTAATCGAAGAAGTTTTTTTAAGTTTCTTAGCCTAACAGGGCTTACGCTAGCTGTTGGAAAGGAATCTGTTGCCCAATCAGATAAGGGCCAGGAAGTGGATTTCTTAAGCATCTTATACGATTCAACCCGCTGTGTAGGCTGTCAAAGTTGTGAATTTGCCTGTGCCGAAGCACACGATTTACCTGAGCCTGTGGGTTCACCTGCACCGGGTACCATCCGTAAACTTGATGAGACCAATAGAAGTGTGATTAATTGTTACAATACTTCAAAAGGGGAGATGTATGTTAAACAACAATGCATGCATTGTAACGAACCGGCTTGTTCTTCTGCTTGCCTCACAAATGCGATGCATAAGACACAGGAAGGCCCTGTGATCTGGAGAGGCAATAAGTGTATGGGATGCCGTTATTGTATGGTATCTTGTCCATTCGATATTCCAAAATTTGAATTCCATAGCGCAAATCCAAAAATTCAGAAATGCAATATGTGTTTCGACAGGATCGAAGAAGGTAAAATGCCGGCTTGTGTTGAGAATTGTCCTGCTGAAGCACTTGTTTTTGGAACCAGAAGAGAATTGATAAAGGAAGCCAGAAAAAGAATAGTCGAAAATCCGGATACGTATGTAGATCAAATTTATGGTGAACATGAAGCAGGAGGAACCGGCGTTCTGTATCTTGCTTCAGTGCCATTTAATGAATTGGGATTTAGAACGAATCTTCAAAAAACCTCTTACCCTGAATTGTCAAAGGGATTTCTTTATAGTGTACCAACTATATTTGTCCTTTGGCCTGCACTATTATTAGGAATACATGAAGCCACTAAAAATAATCAAGTAAAAGAAGACGAAAATGAGTAATACGACTTATGCCATCGCAAAAGATAATGATGGTAAAAACATCCTTAAATTTATATTGGGAGAATTTAAACCAAAAGGCAAAATTTTCACACCATTCAATATTATTTCATTACCCATTATGCTTTTAGGTTTAGTGTTGATCGTTATCCGATTTTGGAAAGGAATAGGATCTATCACCAACCTTACTCAGGAAGTTCCATGGGGATTATGGATCGGATTTGATGTGGTTACAGGTGTTGCCTTTGCGGGTGGTGCTTATGTAATCACCTTTATGGTGTATATCCTCAATATGAAGAAATACCACTCTATTGTCAGGATTACTGTTTTGAATGGTTTTCTTGCTTATGTATTTTATGCCGGAGCATTGCTCCTTGACTTAGGTCGTCCCTGGAATGTGGTTAACCCAATTATTGGAAATAGTTTTGGTACAAGCTCTGTGCTATTTCTGGTGGCGTGGCATTTCTTACTCTATATGATTGCCCAATTGATCGAATTTTCACCGGCAATTGCAGAATGGTTGGGTGCCAGACGCGCTCATAAAATTCTTTCAGCTATGACTCTGGCTGCCGTTATTTTTGGTATTACATTGTCAACGCTGCACCAGTCTGGTCTAGGAGCCATGTATTTAATGGCCAAGGAAAAAATTCATCCACTCTGGTATTCGGAGTTTATCCCGGTCATGTTCTTTGTATCTAGTATTTTTGCAGGGCTTTCACTGGTTATTTTCGAGGGCTCGATCAGCAATAAAGTATTTTCTAATCAGATAAGTGATAAAAACCAGAAGGCGCATCACGGAATCGTCATCAGTTTTGCAAAAGTTTGTGCAGTTACCATGTTTGCTTACTTTTTTCTTCAGCTTCTGGTTTTTGTGCATGGTCAACACTGGGATTTGTTAAATACAACGATGGGTTATTGGTATTTGACCGAAATGTTGGGATTTGTACTTTTCCCCATGTTACTTTTCTTTTACAGTTATCGAAGAAATAACATTTTATTGATTAAGATCGCAGCCATCATTACCATGCTAGGAATTATTATTAATCGATTGAATGTGACGATTATCGGTTTCAGATGGGATGCTGTTTCTCATTATTATCCTTCATGGATGGAAATTGTAGTAACACTGGCCGTTATATTTACTGAAATTTGGATATTCAGATGGATTATTAATCGTATGCCGGTTTTAAGGGAATCTCCCACATGGGCGATAAATCAAAAATAAATTAACCTGTATTCTTTGTTGAATACCTAAAAATAAAAGCAATGGACGGATTTACTTATCATGATATCTTCCAAACAAAAGGAATAGAATATCTTGTTATCATCGCATTTCTGCTTATCCTCATTCCTTTCTGGGTCATTATTAATAGAAAAGAAATGATTATTCGGAAAATAAAGGAAACATTGGGAATTCTTACATCAGACATTTTGAAAATCCCTAAAGGGGTATTTTTCAGCAATCATCATACCTGGGCTCATCTTGAAAAATCAGGAATCGCTGAGGTTGGTCTGGATGATTGGTTACTACATTTAGCAGGGGAAGTCGAATTTAGTCAGATCAAGGAAAAAGGATCTGAGATAAGGAAAGGTGAAATTCTTACTCAAATAGTTAGTAAAGGTAGGTCTTTGAATATCATTTCACCCTTATCCGGGTTGGTTATAGATACCAATCCCATGCTTCGTGAAAATGCTTCAATAATTGGGCAGGACCCATATAAAAAGGGTTGGGTCTATAAAATAGAACCTTCAAGTTGGAAATCCGAAACTTCTTCCTTTTATGTTGGTGAGGAAG
>Ga0268284_1001828_pt1 | contig 10102 bp, 7 predicted proteins | sample saktaG_14_FD_190137 | JGI IMG/M metagenome (GOLD analysis project Ga0268284, IMG submission 190137) | Saline water microbial communities from Sakinaw Lake, British Columbia, Canada - sak_2013_06_06_40m | ecosystem: Environmental > Aquatic > Non-marine Saline and Alkaline > Saline ... | reverse complement strand
CTGGGGTCTTATTTAGGTTTCTGGCCCACCTGGTTAAAATTGAAATTTTAGCCCAAGTGAATACCGAGAAAAATAAATAATGTCAAGGGTGTAGGTCAGATTGATTACAAATCTGAATACACTCGAAGAGCGACACTTCCATCAGGAGGTCGCCCTTTACAGTTTTATAGCTGAAAGCGGATTTTTCGCAGGTACCTTTGCGGAAATTTCGAGTTTAATAAAGTGCGCTGGCCAACGCCCTTCTTTTTTGCAACTTTCTTCTTTGGCGTGATTTAAAAGAAAAAAGTTGCCCGGAGTGATAAATTGCATTTGAAATATTAATTGGAATTATTTGATGGGTTTAAATTTCTCTGATGATGTTTAAAAAATCGTCCAGTTTGTATGAGCCATTTACTACCCTCTTCTCATATACCATAAAATACCGAAAGTTATTTCCGGCTTTGCTCGCCCAAAGATTTCCTAAACGGATTTTTTGTTCAGCATCTAAATAATCACCCTTTGTTTCAAGCAACAAAGTTTTTCCGCTCTTTGTTTGAATAATGAAATCTGGATAATGATTAATAAAACCATTTATCCGGAAACCTTTTTTTTCAATATTCCGGGTCCAAAAAGCAATACTGTTCAAGTTTGCAATTTCATTAATGACTTTTTCCTCATAGCTGTTCAAACTACCCTCTTTTTCGTAAAGAGATTTTGTAATGTCCTTAGATGTATCACCTGGAGCAATTTGAACTGGCAGCTTGAATGATGGTTTAATGAATATTTTATCAATGTCTAAAAAATCCTTGAATTTTTTCTCAGAAAATTGCTCAGCAAGATTCTTTATCTTGTCTTTAATTTTTTGAGTATAACTGTATTCTTGGTTTGCAAAGTCACTGAACTGTAAGTCACTGAACTCATTTAATATTCTGACGATGAATTTTTCAATCTCTTTATTAGGTATCGGGTCCATTTTCCCGATTATATCCATTAATCGTTTCGTGAGATTTTTTACCCTACTTTCTTTTCTAAGTGGATCAAGTATATAAGTCAGAATACTTTCTTTCACCTCGCCGTCTAGTTTGACAAAAGTAGGTGTATGATCTTTTTTTGTTTCGTCAAGATCGACTTTGTAAAGTTCAATCGAAATGTTGTCAAAAGCGATGTTTGTATCCGCTTTGCTCAGTGGAAACCCCTCTAACAAATTCTCCTTTTCCAGCGGTAATTCTTTTTCAACATCACCGAATATGTCATTGGAGGGAACTTTCAAATAAAATTGAGGGATATTTATTTGTAAGGCTTGTTCCCTGAAAATGTCTTTTATTGAATATGTTTTCACGAGATTCTGTAATTCGTTTGGAAGTGGGATACTATTGCTTGATTCTAGCTCTGAAACCTTCTTTTCAAATTCTTCTGTCTGCAAGAGTGCAGCCGTTTCAATATTTGCTATGGTATCTAATGGAACAACGGTTTCGCTAATTGGTAAAATTCTTTCACTATCAATATCTGCCGTTATATCATCCGAGGCTGTATCAATTGTTAATGGAAATGCGGAAAGTTGGGTGAATGGATCTATTGGTTGGGGTTCATTTATAACTCCATCAACAAGTCTATAATCTTTTTCACTGAACCCGGCTTTGTTCAACCCCCTGACAATGTTCTGCAAAGTATCCATGAATTTTGAAGAGGCTGTCAATACATAGCTCAAATTCAGTAATGGAAATTTATGTTTTGAAACCCAAGGTTGACGTAAAACCCTACCTAAGATCTGTTCAACATCCACCGCTGATGATTTATCTCCCAATGAAGCTAAGATATATGCAAAAGGGCAATCCCAGCCTTCTTTAAGTGCATTCACAGTAATAATGTATCTGACAGGGCAATCAGGCGACATTAAATCTTCAGTCTTAATTTCATTCAGATTGGCCGTTTTGATTTTTATCCGGTCAGGAGGAATTTTTAATTCGATTAATTTCTCTTTTAATTTTTCAAAAGTAGTATTGTCTTCAGCTGTTCTCGGCTGAGCTTGAAACAACACAATAGGCCGGATATATTTCCCGCCGTTTTTTTGTTCTTCAATTGCCTGTAATTCTAATTTTCGTTGTAACTGTAAGGCGGAATTAATTACCTCCGTGTTATCGTGATGGTTGTATACAATTACTGGTAACTTCACCATGTTTTCTTTCTTCAATTCAATCGCGTCAACGAAACTGATGATATTACTGTTGTTTCTTGGTGTTGCAGTCAGATCAAGAATAAAACATGGGTTAAGATTGATAAGCATTTCCACGCTTAATTCGCTTTCGGCATTGTGACTTTCGTCAACAACGACCACAGGATTAAGGTTTTGAATCACTTTCATCAAAGTAATATCATCTTCACTGCCCAAAAGGGTACCGAATGACTGGAGGTTACTATTCTCTTGGAAAACCTTTCTGTCCTCTTTGTTCCTGGCCCTTAAACTGTCAAAACTCAAAATAAAAATATTGAGTTGTTCTTTGACACTGGTTGAATTAAAGCCGCTTCCTTGTAACAATGCTACTTTATCAAAAACTTCGACTTTGTTACTGAAATTTGAATTAATTTTCTGACGATAAGGATGGCTGGAATCCTTGAGGTTCTTTAGAGTCTGGTCCAAAATTGTAATGGAAGGAACAAGCCATACCACAGCTTTATTCCGATCATAATTAAACGCATCAAAAATTGTTTTCAGTGCGTTGCAAGCAATAAATGTTTTTCCTCCTGCTGTTGGAACTTTCACGCAGATATGGGGAACTCTGGCAACATTATTCTTATAAGGTTCAATTGCGGTTCCAGGAAAGGGTTGTAAAGGTGTCTTTGGATGTTGAGACCAAAAGACATGAAAGGCAGTGCTAACGTTTTTTGTCTCCTGAACAAGGGAAAGATAACGATCAAGATCGTTAATGGTTTGTTGCTGGTATGGTTTTAGTTCCATTAGTTAGAATCTTGTAATGTCTCTTGGTATTTTTTTGAAAACGATATTTCGTTTGCTCATAAATTCCAGTGTAAGCACACAGTGATCGGCATAGATAATATACTGCTCTCCTTTTGTTGTTATGGTACTTAAAAATTCGTGGCTCAAAGTTGTTACCCTGCCGGCTTCATAGTTGAAATAATAAACAGTATCGTTATGTTTGCTTAAAAAATATTTGTTGTCTTTGTTTTTAGTCTCTTTTAGAGGCGTTTTTGTTTCGGTATAGAAAATATAATTGCGAATTTTTTCCTCACCTACATTTTCATTCAAACTTCCATCCTCATTGAAAAGCGGTTGTCCAATTTCATAATAGTCAAACCCAACAGAGTTGAAAAGAGACATTTCTCCAATTACTTTTTTAATCCTCTTGGAAGTGATTTCTTCTGCAACATTATAAGGATTACCCTCTTTATCAATCTCGTCAAGTTGAATTAAAATGAATTTTCTATTTCCTCCATCCTCCTGGTTTAGCTTTATTACAGAATGTCCTGTTGTGCCAGAACCAGCAAAAGAATCAAGTATTATTGAATCATGTGGTGATGCACCGATGCTTATAAGATATTTGATTAATTCCATCGGCTTGGGATAATCAAACCGAATACCTAATTTCTTTAATTCTGTCCGCATTTTCTCAGTTGTTCCAAAATTTCTAAGTACGGAAAGAATATTTTGTGGTGTCTCGTTTTTTTTTCGATAGCGAACAGCAGCATTTCGATTTAAGTAAAACTCCATTGGGGAATTTTTTTCAATAATGGGATGTAAGCCTGATTTAATAAACTGGTCAAGCTTTTTTCGATTTGCAAATCCACCATAAATTCTACAAGGCTTTACTAATTTGAAATCACTAACTTCCATGTCATCTAATTTTATTGGCAATCCGGATAGATGTTCAATGGAATATTTTTTCTTTACCGCATCTGAAATAAATTTCTCCTTTTTAGTAATTTCAAAAAAATTATCATCCAGAACTTTAGCAGCATAAAAAAGTTCTTTCTCTGTGCAAGGAAACCCTTTTGGAAGTTCAATTACATCAGGTGGGTTTGCTGGACTATTCTTGTTTATATTATTATCTGCAATCCCTTTCCACAAGTTGCTATCTTCTCGTGTATTATGGTCAATTACTTTTCCAATTGCCTGAGATTTATAATTAACATCGGATACATAACAAAGTATGTATTCATGGTTAACTTTAATTTCAAATTGGTTATCTGTATTGCCTTCTGAATTCCAAATTAATTGAGTAATTAAATTTCTTCTGCCAAAAATTTCATCACATAGCAATCTTAAATTTCCTACCTCTGTATCATTAATCGAAATAAATAGTAGTCCGTCTTTTTGTAGTAATTTTTTTAACAACTGAATTCTTGGAACCATCATACATAACCATTTGTCATGTGTAGTCAAATCCTCATCCTCTCCACCAACCACTTCCCCTATCCATTTTTTCATTTGAGGGTGGTTAACATTGTCATTATAAACCCATCCGGTTTTTCCAGTGTTGTAGGGTGGATCGATGTAAATACACTTAATTCTTCCTTCGTATTCAGGTAATAAGGCTTTTAATGCATCAAGGTTGTCCCCGTGAATTATTTTGTTTCCACTTTTTGTTTCGCTTTCGATTTGGGTTCCCTGATCAAAACCATAACTATGTTCCAGTACCCGAAAAGGCACATCCAAGTGATGATTGAAAACTTTATCTTTTCCTATCCAGTGAAGAGTTGGCATTTTATTCTTTTGTATTGGTTAAAATTCACAAGTGAGTGCCAATATGTCCTATCAAAATTTTACCCTCATGTATGTTAGTTTTCCCTTCATGAAAATAAATCCTTCTGTTGGTTACATACGCGTTGTCCCCTGGATAATTGTCATTATGACAAAGTTTTAAATGGGGTTCACAACAAACAGGTTCCATGACATTCTCATGATTCATAAATTCGAATGTGAAATATTTTTTTCGAGCTGCATTTCCTTCCAATGAAGCCGTCTCATCTAATAATGCTAAGATAGAAAATGTAGTTAAAACTTGAGTCCTATTCATACCCCTTTTATCAAAAGAATTGAATTTATCATTCAAGGCGGATAGATGATACACTATTTTTCTTGAACAATTATTTAATAATGCTCCAACTGTAATACGGGTATTTTCATGAAAAAAAAGTTTAGGAAAATATTTTATACACTCGTCAATGTAAAACCTTGCATCGTGAGGGTACAAACCTAAATAATATCTTCTAAAATCAAACCACCCTTGCAAATGATAAACTATTTGAAATGAGGGATCAACGCCAACTATTGGATTAAATGCAATTAACCCATGACAAATATCAGGATTGTGTATTGGTAATAAAACTTCAATTACTTCTCCTGATGTATTCGAGGTTATGGCTGATTCAATAATAATTTTCTTTAAAGAAATTCGAACATCCCGGTCAAGATGTTGATTGGCTATAGTTTCATTATATAACAAATCTGAAAGCAAAACACCTCTAAGAAAATAAATATTGTAAATATCTGGATGGACAAATAATTTATTCGTATCGCTGTATTTTCTGATAAAGACAAAATCATTTGCAAGTGATTTTGTCTTTGTTTCAATCTCGGTAGTTGTGTTATCAGAATTGTTTGCGAACGATTCCGCTACGATGTAGAGCTCTGCTACCATAGCGGTTATCTTGAAAATTTGAAAATATTTGATAGATCAATTTCTTGTTGATCAAAAAAACCTTCTGGCCAATTGGCAATTTTCCCTTTCTCGTCAACTATAAGTGTTTGTGGTGTAAATCCTTCGTTGAAATAAGTAATAGAAATATCGGTATTAGAAATCATTATATCAGGATTCAACGCACAAACTCTAAGGCCATTCAAAATATGCTCACTATGAGATTCAATAAAAACCTGAACCCCGCATGATGCAACTTTTGCAAAGAATTCTGTAATCTTTGATTGTGCTCGAGGGTGTAAATGTGCCTCAGGATTTTCTACAATTATTGTTTCTCCTGACTTTGCAATCAGCCCTGTAAGAATCAACGGTAAAATATAGCTATAACCAAATCCAACATTATTGGGTTTATAACTATAGGAGTTTTTTTTGCTATTAAGCAGTAGTGATAATACACTACTTTGTTTTTCCCTGCCAAATATTTCAATTTTAGCGCCTTCTAAAATGTAATTAAGCCATTCTTCTGTTTGTTGAATAACGCTCTTTGAATCCTGGCCTAAATACAAATTTTCATGAACTAATGGTAAGTTATCAGAGTTAGCTAAAATATTTACACAATGTTCACCCGTTGTGCCAACATGTATGAACTCGGGTAGATTTGTTTTGTCAACATACTTAATCGGCCCTAAACGGTCAGCACTAACAAAGTGAAATTTCTTAAGTAGTTCTGACAACAAAAGAACATTGTCATTTTGATCTTTTGTATTCTTATCATAAAGTATTATTTCGCCTTTGCTTTTAATAGCAAGTTGAAATAATTCCGCAAGTAACGCATCCGATTCATTTTCTTTATATTGAAAAGTAGCTTCATCAATAAAAACCGTATCAAACTTTAAATTGAATTGAATATTTTTTTCCCTCGGAGTTTCGCTATTTTTAATATCGTCAAAGTTCCCAAGTTGCAGCAACTCATCGTTTATTATGAGTCTTTTCATATCTGCATTTTTCCACGCGGATTGAGACAGGATAAGAATAGTTTGTAAAAGCGAAGATTTACCTCTGCCATTAATTCCAGTAAGCAGATTCAGTTTTGAAAAGCTAAATGGGTTTGAGTTTTGAAAGCATTTAAAATTTTGTATTTGTAATTCTTTAATCATTTGTGTCTTGGTTAAGTATTTCATGAGCAATTTTGAACCTATCTAACACTTTTGCTTTATTACCGGTAGACTTAGTAACCGCTTCAAAAAATATTTCATTATCAATCAAAGTGGAATAGTTTGTTTTAATTATTTTCTTATTTTCTTTAATAAATTCATCCGACTTTGAAGCAAGATAATTGCAAACTGATTCTAAAATTGCAGTGTTAATAGTTCCTCTAGTGTGGTCAGTCTTAATTCTAAAATTAGTTCGGTTCCAAATTTTGAATGACCAATCCATTACTCTTTGGAAGTCAATTTTCATTTTTTCAATTCTTCCATCATCCAATTTGTTTATTCTTTTCATTGCTGTTTCTACATATTCACTCATATCACCACTATATTCTTCTTGATAATTAAACCATCGAAAAGCTAAATATCTTAATACTGCCTCACGATCTTTCATCCTTGTAGCTTTAATCCCATTATCAATTGCTTGTCTGAAAATGTCTTTCTCCGAAAGCTCTTTTAACAGTTTTGTCGATTTGCCAATGTAAATACAATTACGAACTTCTTGTCTATTCAATTGTGTACCACCAGTATTGATACGATTGAACAAATCATAAATCACCACCATTGGAGTTGATGGTTTTAAAGCAAATATTGTAAGTTTTTTGTTTTCAAATTTTGATTGTAAGGGTTCAGGTAGGTCTGTGTAAGAGTATCCATTATACTTTGGAAGTGCCTCTAATCCGCTCAATTCAATTTCTCCTTTGTAGAATTGATTTAAAGCTGTAGTTCGTTGCAATCCATCAATAACGATATATTGTGCTTCCTTTGTCTCATTCAAATAAATCGGAGGCAAAGGAAAATTTAAAAGAATGGATTCAATAAATTTACTTTTCTGTGTATTGTTCCAAACTTGGTTTCTTTGGAAATCTGGTTGAATGATAATTTTGCCCTTATCAAGTTGTCTTAAATATTCAAAGATTGAAAAAGGTGCATCACCAATTTCAATTTCTGAATAGGCTGGATCATAGGGATATAAACCACCATCACCTTTACCATCTTCAAGTTCAGTATCGCTGTCAAATTCTATTATATCTTCTAAAGGTTCGGCCATTTATTCATAAAATTTAAAAGTTCACAAATATAATATTTTCCATGGTGATGTAAGCGGGAACCTTGGTTAAAAATAGAGTTGAGTGAGCGTTATAATAAATTTCCTTTTTGAATGGTAGATCTTTAATCTGACAGGAACAAGTGGACGCAATTTATGTTGACCGGAAGATTTCAAGACAATTTACATTTATTGAAAATTATAAACCAAATACGATTCAAAAACAAGTGTAGAACAGTGAGACCCTCAGTCTTGCTTTCCTATATCGGGGAAAGTTGTCCCATTTTTAGTTAATATTCCTTACGTGTCATCGAATAGTAAAATTATAACAAAATATCTATATCAGGTGCAATTGCACCTGCCTCATCTTTAAGCACCACCTAATGAGATAATTACAAAATACCCGCATAAATATAAAAAAGCCCCGGCACCGATAACCTTCAGTGCCCGGGGCTTGGATTCTACATGGCACCTTCGTCAGCGAAGGAATAAAACCGGTCATCACCGACAATGATGTGATCCAGGACAGCCACATCGAGAAGCAAGCCGCAATCCTTTATCTTCTTTGTTATCTTGTTGTCGGCTTCACTTGGTGTGACTGTGCCAGATGGGTGGTTGTGCCCGAGCAGTATGGAGGTGGCATGCTGTTCAAGACAAATCTGAAAGATTTTCTTCGGATCAACGACAGTTCCGGATATCCCGCCTTCGGAGATCTTCACTTTTTTTATGACCCTGTTTGCCCGGTTCAGCAAAAGGAGCCAGAATTCTTCATAGGGAAGGTCGCCCATCAGGGAATGAAAGATTTCAAAGGCATCCTGGCTCTTTGAGATCTTATTTTTGAAGATCACTTCTGACTCATTACGTCTTCGGGCCAGAGCAAACATGGCAGCGATTTTCACGGCACGTTTTTCGCCGATGCCTTTGATCTTCTGAAGGTCTGAAACGCTGAACTTCCAGAATTCGCACAGGTTATTTCCGCAGATTGACAGGGTTTTCATGGCAATGTCCAGGGAGTTTTCGCCGGAAACACCGGTGCCGATGATGATACTCAGAAGTTCAGCGTCAGACAAGCTGCCGTTGCCCTTGAGCAGGAGTTTCTGACTTGGCAGGTCATCTTCTGCCCAGTAACGCATCGGGATTCTGTTTTCGTAGTTTTTGCCGTCTTCCCTGGCAAGTTCCGGATTCATGATCATTTTTTTCATAGTAGATTAGTTTTAAGCAGCCCTGGGCCGCAGTGAGTAAATGAAATTTGCCGGAAGGGAGAATGCGGAGAGAAAATTTTAAGCAAACATTCAGGTCAGATTGTTGAAAAGAATCTGAATGAACCTGAAAGGCGACTGATCTGTCAAGAGGTCGTGTTTAGCGAGACAATATTTTCACGAGCATAACTTTGTGAATTTCGATTTGCTACAGGGTAGGGTTTTTGCAACTTTTTCTAAAAGTCGCCCCAAATGTGCTTTTTCAGCACTGACTTCTTTTTTGCCAAGCGTTTTTCTTTGTCAGGATCCGGAAAGAAAAAAGCGCAATGAATAGGCACGGAATTTAAAATTGTCAGAAACTCCCGGAGTTACAATTTTTCAGAGTGATTCATTTTAACAGATCTGATCCGATAGCAGTATCAGAAAATCCCGGATTTATACTGCGGATCACCTGATGGGAGCCATTGCGACCATAAAAAAAGCTGTCAGTCCCGAGTATCGGAACTGGCAGCTTCGCTGAATGCATTTAATTTTTTATTGAGAATTGCCCCTGGAACTCTTTCAGTTCCCAATCGAACTTTTCAGGATCGGAGGCAATGATTTCTTCTGTGTAACCAGGGTAGTAAATCTGATCCATCATTTCGGAGAAGATTTCAACGATTGACTGTTCTTTTGTTGTTTCGGCTAAAGCTTTCATAAGGCGTTTGTTTTAAGGTTAGAAATGAAATTTTTTACGCCAACGGCAATAACCTGGAATAATAAATAATGTCACAGGGTGTAGGTCTGATTGACTTCCAATCTGAATACAATGAAATCGACTGTTCCCAAAGGAGGTCGCCCTTGACAGTTTTAAGCTCCTTCTTTTAAAAGCGAATTATTCGTAAGGTAACTTTGAAAGAAAATTTCGAGCTAAACCGTGCGCTGGCCAAATGGGGTTTCTTTTTTGCCAAGCTTTTATCTTTAACCCTGGTAGATAAAGAAAAAAGCGGACGGCCCGCCGTAAATAGAACTGCA
>Ga0268284_1001827_pt1 | contig 10105 bp, 6 predicted proteins | sample saktaG_14_FD_190137 | JGI IMG/M metagenome (GOLD analysis project Ga0268284, IMG submission 190137) | Saline water microbial communities from Sakinaw Lake, British Columbia, Canada - sak_2013_06_06_40m | ecosystem: Environmental > Aquatic > Non-marine Saline and Alkaline > Saline ... | reverse complement strand
GTGCTCATTACCATCGGAAACTCGTCGTTGGGTGATTCGGCAGGTTCAAGATGATCAATGGGGTTGAATTTACCCACGCCTCGGGCGAATTTGCCAACATGCAATATTGGGGTGCCCGGGTGATCTTCGTTGGGGCAGGGCCACGACAATCCTGGACCATCCTGCAGGCGTGCATGCGTGATGCCAGCATAGGAAGGTGCCAGGGCGTTTATCTCGCTCATGATGGCAGACGTATCTTTGTATACCCAGCCCGAATATAAAGCGTCCGGTGCAATTGTTTTTCGCTTTAACATGCGAACTGCCAGTTCGCTGGTGATCTGCCAGTCGGGTCTGGCATCCCCGAGAGGCTCGATGACCTGGTTCAGTTTCTGCACCCGGCGTTCTGTGTTGGTGAATGTGCCGTCTTTTTCGGCAAAAGAGACACCGGGTAATAGCACGTCTGCGAATTTGGATGTCTCGGACGGGAAGAGCTCCTGCAAGACCAGAAAATCGACCGCCTTGAGACACTTGCGCACATGGCTGGAATCCGGGTCCGACATGGCCGGATCTTCTCCCAGGATGTAGAGCGCATGAACCTTGTCGTCCAGGATGAAGGGGATCATTTCTGTAGCAGTAAGTCCCACCTTGTTGTCCAGGGCTGTGCCCCAGGCAGCTTCAAATTTTTTGCGGGCTTCTTCGTTGGTGACAGGCTGGTAGGCGGGGTAGACATTGGGCAGTCCGCCCAGGTCACAAGCTCCCTGAACATTGTTCTGGCCGCGCAGGGGGTTGACACCGCCACCGGCCACGCCCATGTTACCGGTCAGCATCTGGAGGTTGGCGAGGGTCATGACATTACGAACACCCACGATGTGCTGGGTGATGCCCATGGCCCACATGACCGCCATCGGCCGGGTGGTTCCCATGATCTCGGCTGCCTGACGCAGTTTCTCGACCGGGATGCCGGTTGTTTCGGAAACTTTTTCAGGCGGGTATTGCATAACAACGGTCTTGAATAATTCGAAATCTTCTGTACGGGCATCAATGAAGGCCTGGTCCTGCCAGCCATTTTCAAGGATCAGGTACATCAGCCCATTAAGCAGGGCAATGTCGGTGCCCGGTCTTTGCTGCAAGTGTAAGCAGGCAAAATCCACCAGGTCGATCCTGCGAGGGTCGGCAACGATCAGTTTTACACCACGTTTTTTAACAGCTCTACGCAGCATGGTTCCAAAGACCGGGTGTTGTTCGGTTGTATTTGTACCGATAATGAACATGGCCTGTGCGCTTTCGGCAACATCTTTCATAGAGTTGGACATGGCTCCAGAACCAAAGGAGGCGGCCAGACCGGCCACCGTGCTGGAGTGTCAAAGACGGGCGCAATGATCGATATTGTTCGTCCCTATCACCTGCCGCGTGAACTTATTCATCAGGTAGTTTTCTTCATTCGTGCACTTGGCAGAGGTCAATACGCCAACACTATCCGGCCCGTACTGATCGATGGTCTTGCCAAGCTTTTGGGAGGTGATATCCAGGGCAGTGTTCCAATCGGTCTCCACCCAACCCCAATCGGAAGATTCCGGGGCAAACTGTTTTGGTTTTGGCTTTCCATCCAGCAAATACTGGCGAACCATTGGTTTCTTCAAACGTTCCGGATGGTAAATAAAATCCCAGCCATAACGGCCTTTGACACACAACGCCATACCATTGACAGGGGCGTCCGGCTTCGAGTTTACATCTATTATCTTTCCATCTTTTACAACGAAATCGAACTGACAGCCGACTCCACAGTAAGTGCAGATGGTGGGAACCTTTTTAACCTGGTGCCGGCGACCTTTCCCGTAAGACATCTTGTTGGATAAAGCACCGGTCGGGCAATAGGCGACACACTGGCCGCAGGATTCGCAGTGCGCTTCCAGCATGGTCGTGTCCGCTCCGGCTACGATCTGTTCCTCGATGCCGCGTTGGGCCACTCCCCAGACGTCCCGGACCTGGATCTCGGCGCAGGCTTCAACGCAACGCCGGCACAGGATGCAGCGGTTCATATCCACCCGGATAAAGGGATTCGGATCACTATCAACTTTGTAGCGGGTGCCTTTTGATCCCCATTCAGGAGCTTCGACCTTGTACTCATAGGCCAAATCCTGTAATTCGCATTCGCCACTGGCTTCACAGGTGATGCAATCCTGGGGATGATTGGCAAGCATGGATTGCAGGGACAAACTGCGGGATCTGATCACCTTATCGTTGTGGGTCTCAATTTCCATGCCCTCGCTGACCTGGGTTACACAGGCAGCCTGTAGAAAGCGTGAATTCTTGACATTCACCACGCACATGCGGCAATTCCCGGTTGGGGAGAGGTCCTTGTGGTAACAAAGAGTCGGGATATTGACCTCATTCTGTTGGGCTGCCTGCAGGATGGTTTGACCTGCTTCGGCTTGAACAGCTTTTCCATTAAGAGTGATGTTGATGCTCATTAGTTATTCTCCCTTTCCGGTTGCCGAAAATTCTGCAGCGAAGTTGGCAAGTGCTGAATTGATGGGAATGGGCACCGATTGCCCCAATCCGCAGAAGGAGGCCAGCAGCATATTTTCTGACAACGCCTTAAGTTCCTCAATATCCTGCCCTGTAATACCACCTTCAGCCATCCGGCACAGCAGGTTGTAGGCCCGCCAGGTGCCAACCCGGCAAGGGGTACACTTTCCGCACGATTCGGCTACAAAGAAATGCAGCAGCTCACGCAAGAAAGCGACGGGGGAAACGCGTTGATCACAGATCAGGAAGGCTCCGGCGCCAAGTCCGATGCCCTTCTGGGAGGACGAATAATCCAGTGGAATATCCAGAAAATCTGAATTAACCATGCTACCAGCCGCACCGCCGGTCAGGGCGAACTTGAAAGTCGAGCCATCCAGCATGCCCCCGCCGAAATCATCAATAACCTGGCGCAGGGTCAGCCCAAAAGGTGCCTCAAAAAGCCCAGGGTTCCTGACATGCCCCAGGATCATGTAGATCTTGGTTCCCGGAACACTGTAGTTGGATAATTGTTTCCACCAATCGGCACCATTTTTCATGATGTGGGGTACAGCCGCAAACGATTCGATGTTGTTGACAGCCGTGGGGCAGCCGCGGAAACCGAAGGATGGAGGGTAGGGCGGGCGCAGGCGGGGTTCGCCACGCTTGCCTTCCAGCGATTCGATCAGAGCGGTCTCTTCGCCGCAGATATAGGCACCGGCCCCGGGGTGGACATGGATATGGAAGGAGAAGCCGCTGCCCTGGATGTTATCTCCCAGCCAGCCCAGCTCTTCAGCCTGCTGGATGGCATGTTCAAGCCGTTCGGCCTGGTGGACATATTCACCCCGGATATAGATATAGGCCTGGCTGGCACCACAGGCGTACCCGCCGATGGCCATGCCCTCCAGCAATTGGTGGGGGTTGGTATCGATCAGGACGCGGTCTTTGAAGATGAGAGGTTCGCTTTCATCGGCATTGGCGATCATATATTTTGGAGAACCGGCTGCCTGGGCCACAAATTTCCATTTGCGCCCGACCGGGAAACCGGCACCGCCGCGACCCTGCAAACCTGATGCTTCGACCGTCGCAATGACATTCTCCGGGGTGGTTTGCAAGGCAGCTTGCAAACCCTGGTAGGCCCCGAACTGGATGGCGGATTGGATATCATCCGGGTCGATCTGGTCAATGTTTGCCAACATGACGCGCGTCTCACCTGCCCGAGGTGTTGAATAATCGGTGGGAACACCTTTCCAGCCCTGGCAGGCTTTTTGGGCTTCGTCAACTGCAACCGGACCAGCCTGGTCGTCATTTACCAGGACAGCCGGAGCCCGGTCGCAAAGACCCAGGCATGAGCTGCGTTCGACAGTCCAATCTGCCGGTACAGCCCCGGCGAAGTCTGCAAGCGCATTTTCAGGGTTCGTCCCGCCTGCGCTGGCCCGTTTTAACCAGCAGACCGGGCCATCACAGACCCGCAAAATATTCTTTTTAGGTGCGGTTGCAAGCATGGAATAAAAGGTGGTGACTCCATATGCCTTATGGGCAGGCACATCCAGGAGCCTAGCGGCATAGGTGATATTTTCCCTGGATAAACTATCCGGCAGGGCTTGAAATTTGGATAACAATTCCAAAAGACCTTCCGGGTTTTTGTCCAATTCGCCGGCCAATTCAAGGACTTCCGGGGGGATCGGCTTGAAGCGGGATGTTTTGTTTGTCATCTATTTCTCCAGGGCGTTCAGTTTTTAGATCAATAAGACAATATGCAAATTATAGCAATAATATTATCTTTAATTTTAAGGATTTGGGTAGTACCATAGGGAATATTTTTTACCAACTTCTGTCCTTTAAAGGACGAGTTCAGATCTTTTTTTAGCGATAGCTTATTTAATTGAAACTAGCGAGGTGTTATAAAGAAATATCCTTTAAAGGTGGATGAGAATTTCGCCGGGTTGAGAGGTGCATTCCCAGAGGAGGCAGGTTGCCCCCTACGGGGATACAACAAGGGTACGATGTGCATCGCAGGAAATCTGCCCTATATGAGTTGGGACCAATATTATGTCATTGAGAACGACCGTCTTTCCCGCGAGGGTGGCAACACATGTCCCTTTTTGGGATCTCCTCCATCGATGGAGGCCCACCCGCCTGTCCCGATGTATTTACAGGTTCCGATACGAAGTGCCGGGAGATTCTCCTGGATACTTTCTTATGCTGCTATTCCCTGCTTAGAATAACAAGAAATAGCGAGATACCCGTTCCTTGTAAGTATGGTATGACTCGCCATATCTCTTCAGGCATACCTTTTCCTCAGCCAGGATTCCAAAATGCTGAAACAGCCTGGATATTACCAGTGTGAATAGGGCGATCCATGAGCCAATAGCCAGGCATATCCCTAAAAATATTACAGTTAATGCCACTATTTGAGGGTGGCGTGATATTTTGTAGACACCCTTCATCACTGGCTGACCAAGTGGAGTATCTTTGAAGTTCAACATTGCAACCACGAGACCCGCCAAGCCGATGCCATATAAAATCGATCCAATGACGAATGTCCTTGAGCTGATCTTCAAGGGTGTAAGGAAGATCAAAATCAGGCAGGCCAGAGAAAACACTTTGCCCAAGATTGTGAAGATCCTCTGCTTCTCGCTCCAGCCTGACCTGTCGAACAAACGGGACACCACATCTTTTGGAAAAATCAGCAGTAAACCACCCTGGATCAAAAACTCAAACGCAAGAAGAATCCACCCATTGTATAAACCAATTTCAAGTGAGGGCATCAATTCCATGAGTTACCTCCTGACGAATAGAACTTTCTGTGATGAGCAGAGTCGGTAAGAGATTCTCTCATTGATTCTGAGAGGACGCGCAGACTAACCGAATGTATCAATTTCTGCTGGACATAACAAGAGAGTTAACCCATTTTAGCTCGATTTCTTGCAAATTGCCACTGAATCCTTACGCCGGAGGTGGTCAGGTGGAGCTGGTATTGAGCGAGATTTGGGAGATCTATCTCTTCACCTTAGAATGAAATAACACCACCGAATTTGGCTGTACCACTTTCCCGCCAAACTGATCTATGACTTCACGAATACGGGAGTAGAGCTTTTCTCTCATTTCTTCTTTCATATCCTTGTGCATAGAGAATGTTCTAAGACCCTTGATGTATTGGTCAGCAGTAATTGAAGTAGACCATAAATACTGTTTGGTGATTACATTTCCAAAGCAGCCACTTGCCTCAATATTCCTGGTATTGATACTGACCAACCATTCAGCAGTAAAGCGCTTGTCTGGATTTATAAATTGAGGAGCAATCGCTTGATACAGATCATTGATCGCCTTCGACCAACCTGTCTCAGGATCAACGGGAACTCTCCAAAAGAAGTCCAACGAGCCGTTATCCTTCAAAGCCCTGGCAACCTTGGGGTATCCGACCGAAGGTGGTATCCAATGAAACGCATCGGCTACCAGAGCCATATCAAATGTCCTCTCTTCAAGTTCCCATTCTTCAAAAGCCATGTGTAGGATCTCAACCCCGGAGTATGAACGACACTTCCTGACTGCTTTCGCAGCCAGTCGTTCTCCCAATTCTATCCCCACTATTCTGTAACCTTTTCTGGCAAACGAGATGGTTGCGTTTCCCGGACCACAACCTATTTCTAATATTCTCCCATTGGCGGCGATCCCGGACAAGCTCAAAATATCCTTAACCAACTCGTCGGGATATTCAGAGGCTATCTCGTCATAGAGGTCGGCTTCTTCCTCAAAAGTGACTCTCTTGTTTCTGTCAATTGCCATCTTTGCTCTTCTTTTAATCTACCCAACTATAAATAATATGGACTCATTTTACAAATTTTTCTTATTACCAAACAATTTAAGTATAATTAGCAGTATTAACTTCTGATGATTTTCAATTTTCAAAGCATTTATTTCAACATAAATATTGTATATTAGACTTTATTGAGAGGCAATCATGGTGAATTTACTTGAACATAATCGTTTGGCGTGGAATGAAGCCGTAAAGAAGGGTAATCAATGGACCCTTCCTGTCACTCAGACTGAGATCGAAGCGGCTAATAGAGGGGATTATCGGATCATTTTAACGCCATTTACACCCGTACCGCAGGATTGGTTGGGAGATGTTAAAGGAAAGAAGATCTTATGCCTGGCTTCAGGAGGAGGTCAGCAGGGTCCGATTTTGGCGGCTGCCGGTGCACAGGTGACCGTATTTGATAATTCGGATGAGCAGTTGAATAGAGACCGTCAGGTTGCCCGGGAAAATAATTTGCAGATCAAAACCATTCATGGCAATATGCAAGACTTGAGTTGTTTTGCAGATGGAACCTTTGATCTCATCATTCACCCGGTATCCAATTGCTTTATTGATGACATCATTCCAGTCTGGAAGGAAAGCTGCCGGGTTCTTAAAGTAAATGGAAGAATGCTCTCCGGCTTTAACAACCCGCTTATTTACATGGTTGACTGGGACCTGGCGGATCAGACCGGGCAATTTAAGCTAGCCCATTCGATCCCCTATTCAGATCTGGTTTCCCTCTCACCGGAACAGAAACAGAAGTACGCTCAGGAAAAATTACCCTTCGAGTTTGGGCATTCCATGAGCGATCAGATCCAGGGGCAGATAAGCGCAGGTTTTGTGATCACCGGTTTTTATGAGGATAATGGCGGCGAACTTCTGGACCGGTTTTCACCCTCCTATAATGCCACCAGGGCTGAAAAACTGGGCAGAGAGGGCGGGTTTCCCGCATAGCGTCTCTGCAGGAGGCAACCATCCGTTTCCCTCATGGAGCATCCCGCCAACCAGCCCTTTCACAAAATAAGGTAAAATCTCCTCCATATTCCCACAACTGGAGCTGCAATGGAAGCCATTTTTACAACTGAAAACCTGATCGCCTTGTTTACCCTGACCGCCCTCGAGATCGTGCTGGGCATCGATAACATCGTCTTCATCTCCATCCTGGCTGACCGGCTGCCAAAGGACCAGCAGGCACGCGGCCGCCGCACCGGCCTAGCGCTGGCTCTGGTCACCCGCATCCTGCTGCTGCTCTCGCTCAGTTGGATCATCACACTTACCGAACCCTTATTCCACGTTTTCTCGCTGGATGTTTCAGGTCGCGATCTGATCCTGCTGATCGGTGGGCTCTTCCTGATCGGCAAGAGCACCTTCGAGATCCACGATAAACTGGAGGGCAAGGAGGGCAACGCCAATACAAAGGGCGGCTCCACCTTTGCTGCCATTGTCCTGCAGATCGGGCTGCTGGATATCGTCTTTTCCCTGGATTCGGTCATCACCGCGGTGGGCATGGCCCAGCATGTGTACGTCATGATCACGGCCGTGATCATTGCCGTACTCATCATGATGTGGGCAGCCACCCCGCTCAGCGAGTTTGTCAATCAGCATCCCACTGTCAAGATCCTGGCGCTCAGCTTTTTGCTGCTGATCGGCATGTCCCTGCTGATGGAAGGTCTGCACCAGCATATCTCCAAGGGCTACATTTACTTTGCAATGGGCTTTTCTGTCTTTGTGGAAATGCTCAACCTGCGCGTGCGCACAGGTTCCATACCTGTCAAGTTGCACGAAGAGTATGTAAAAGTACCCGAAAATAATTCCCCCAACAAAAAGAAATAGGTGACACTCGCATCCCTGCTTAAAGCCTGGCAATCCGACCCGGATACCGGCCCCAACATCTCCACCTGGCGCAGCCTGCCCGAACGGCCTGCCCGCCTGGTTGACCTGCCTGCCGATCTGCCCGCATCACTCGCTGCTGCGCTGACCCGGCACGGCATTTCCCGCCTATTCAGTCACCAGTCGCAAGCCTGGCAGCATACCTGCAACGGGGATCATGTGGTGGTAGCCACCGGGACCGCCAGCGGCAAGACATTGGCTTTTCAGCTTCCAGTACTGTCTGCCCTGCTGGAGAACTCGCAGACGCGTGCCCTGCTGCTCTACCCCACCAAAGCCCTGGCGCAGGATCAGCTCTCGAGCATGAATACCTGGCTGCACGAGCTCAGGCAGCCACCCTACATGAACCATGAGATCGTTGCCTCCATTTACGATGGAGACACGCCTGCCTCGCGGCGCACTGCCATCCGCAACCAGGCTCACATTCTGCTGACCAATCCGGATATGCTCCACATGGGCATCCTGCCTCACCATACCAACTGGGAGGCTTTCTTTCAGAATTTACGCTTTATCGTCCTGGATGAGGTGCATACTTACCGCGGTGTCTTCGGCTCGCATGTCGCCAACCTCATCCGCCGCTTAAAACGCATCGCCCATTTCTATGGTGCCCACCCGCAGTTCATAATGACCTCCGCCACAATTGGCAATCCCAAAGCGCTAGCTGAAAATTTGATCGAAGCTCCGGTCGCCCTGATCGATGAGGATGGCTCCGGGCGTGGCGAGCGCCACTTTCTGATCTTCAACCCCCCGGTGATCGACCCTTCCCTGGGACTGCGCAAGTCTGCTGTGCAAGAAGGGGTGCGCCTGGCAAAAAGTCTATATTCACACCAGGTGCAGAGTGTTGTGTTTACACGCTCGCGGCGCAGCGTTGAGATCTTCCTGAAATATCTGCAGGAATCCACACCCAATACGTCGCTCTCGCTGGATAGCGGAATGGGGGGGCAGATCCGCGGCTACCGTTCCGGCTACCTGCCCGGGCAGCGCCGCGAGATCGAAAAGGGCTTGCGCTCCGGGCATACCCGCCTGGTGGTTGCCACCAATGCGCTCGAGTTGGGCATCGACATCGGCGGTTTGGGAGCAGCCCTGCTGATAGGCTACCCGGGTACCATCGCCAGCACCTGGCAGCAGGCCGGGCGGGCCGGGCGCGGTGACGACCCGGCTGTGGCCATCCTGGTCAGTACAGCTGCCCCGCTCGATCAATTCCTGGCGCATCACCCCGATTATTTTTTGGAGCGGTCCCCTGAACAGGCGCTCATCAATCCGGATCACTTGCTGATCCTGCTAAATCATCTGCGCTGTGCAGCCTTTGAGCTTCCCTTCCAGTCCGGTGAAAAATTCGGCAGTCTGGCAGCTGAACAGGTCGGTGAGTTTCTTGATTTTCTGGTCTCCAGCCAGGAGTTGCATTTCTCCGCTGACCGCTATTTCTGGATGGCAGATGCCTACCCGGCTGCCAATCTGTCTCTGCGCTCGGCTTCTGCCAGCAGCGTGGTCCTTCAGGTGGATGATGGCGGCAAGCCCTTCAGCCTTGGTCAAGTCGACCTGGCTTCCGCCAGCTGGATGGTACACCCGGGTGCGGTCTACCTGCATGAAGCCCAGCAATTCTTTGTGCAGGATCTGGACCTGGTCAGCAAGCGTGCCACGCTCATACCGGTTGCCCTGGATTATTTCACTGAAGCGCTGCGCAAGACCGACCTCAGCCTGCTGGCTCTGACCGAGCAGTCGCCTGTGGCGGGTGGCACAAAGAATCATGGCGAGATCCAGGTCACGACACAGGTCACCGGTTTCCGCAAGCGCCAGTGGCTCTCAGGCGAGAATCTGGGCGAGGAACAACTCGAGATGACGCCAGGCGAGCTGCAGACCACCGGTTACTGGGTGAGCCTCTCAGAAACCGTTGTCAACACCTTGCGGGAGGCCGGGACCTGGAAGAAT
>Ga0268284_1001825_pt1 | contig 10106 bp, 14 predicted proteins | sample saktaG_14_FD_190137 | JGI IMG/M metagenome (GOLD analysis project Ga0268284, IMG submission 190137) | Saline water microbial communities from Sakinaw Lake, British Columbia, Canada - sak_2013_06_06_40m | ecosystem: Environmental > Aquatic > Non-marine Saline and Alkaline > Saline ... | reverse complement strand
GAACTTCGGTCTAGAAGTTGATCTTTGCGATCTTTGTGCTCTTTGCGGTGAATATTTCCGATGCTATGAAGGGCAACCAAAAACAAATCCTGAAAATCCTGTTCATCCTGTCAAAAAACCATCCACTTTAAATAAATAATCTCATTGCCATCATGCACACATTGTAGTACGTTTGATCACAAGAAATCATACAATTGGGATGACTCATGTGTTACGCTATTTACATCGGGACTGATCAGCCACTTGCGACATCGGAGTGGCGTGAGAAGGACTGCCTCTGTTACCTGACAGAGCTTGCGGAAAAGGACCAGCCGGCACGGCACCATTTTTCAAAGCCGTATGTCTATTACGCCGGGTCGCATATCGGATGCAGTTGTGGCTTCTTCCACCACAGCATGGTCTTCACCGACGACCCCGCCATGATGAGTGAATACGAAAAGACGCAAAATAGTGCCCGTGCACTCATCGCCGTTCTCGAGCAAGCCTTGCAACAGGCTGGCACTGTTGAAGGCTTCGTCACATGGGAAGGCCATCAAGCCCTGACCCCTGTTCGACGACTCACCCTTGAGCCTTCTGCCTTACTCTCCCGGCTGGAACCCTATAGCGCCGACACAGACCCTGAAGTGAGGATCGCTATATCCGACGTGGCGGAACAGGATTTCATTGTGTTCCAAACAAATACAAATCCTTAAAATCCTGTTCATCCTGTCAAAAAAAACGATCCTGTCGCCTCAGCGGCGAGACGCCGCTGCCACCTTGCAACTCCCCCATTCCCGAATTCCCGCATTCGCGCATTCTCCCCAACTTACTTCATGCTCGGAAGTACGATGCCGCGCAGGATGATCTTCTGGCAGGCGAAGAAGACAATGGCGGTCGGGATGGAGACCATCACAAAGCCTGCCATCACCGCCCAGGGCTGGTCGCTCATCTGCTGGCTCATCTGGTACATCCAGACCGCCAGCGTCCAGTTGCTCTGCTTCTGGCAGACGAGCAAGGCCCATTCCCAACTGTTGTAGGCGGCGACAAACGCATTCAGCGCATTGACCGCCAGGATCGGGGTTGTCATGGGCAACGTGATTTTGAGAAAGACCTGCCACTCCTTTGCGCCATCAATCATGGCCGCCTCATAAAGTTCGCGTGGCAGTCCATCAAAGAATCCCTTTAAGATGAAGATCGACATGCCGCTGGCCAAGGTCGGCAGCACGAGGGCGGCAAAGGTATTGAGCAATCCTAAGTCACGGATCAGCAAAAACCCAGGGATTGCCGTGACTGCGGCCGGAAAGGCCATGGTCGCCAGCATGAAGAGCAAGATTTTTTCAGCAAACCGCATGCTCATACGCGACAGCGCGTAGGCGGCTAAGGGATTCACCGTCAGTGTCACAAGGATGGAGAGCAACACGAGGAAAATCGTGTTGCCAAAGGCCTGTCCCCGCAAAAAGAGATACTCGCCGACCATGCGATAATTGGCCGTGACGCTTGAAAGAAAATCACGCCAGCCGCGATTTGAAAAGGTTACGGCCATGGCTTCACGCAGGGGGAAACGTGATTCTTCCATGCGCGTTAATTTCCAGCCATAGACACTGTTGACCCCGTCAAGCGAATGGTACTTGGCGATCAAATAGGCCTGCCAGGACTGCTCTGCGCTCAGCACCTCCAACTCTTCGATCGGAACATGCGGAACAAAATTACGCCACAGTACGCTATTTTCGTACGGCAGTAATTTCACCTCGGAAAACGAGGCTATCTTTTTTCCTGTCAGTTGCGTATAAGAGGCTTCTGAACGGCACGTATGAAGAACAAAGGATTGAAACTGCTTTTCCAATTGGGGCGTCACCCGAACCCGCAACAGGCGCCTCGGATAGACCTCATGAATAAAACGCTCCCATTCGTTTCGCAACTGGATTGGCGCATCCGCCGGCAAGGGGAAAGGAACGGACTCAAAACACTCACACGCGGTCTGGCTCAATTGAGCATAATCCTCCGGTGCAAGGGGATGATCAATCGGCAGGCCTAGTCTGACCATCACCGAGGGACGCTTCAGGTACTGAAGCCATTGAATGCGCGACTCGAAGGGCACTGTACGCGTCATCGGCGATTCCGCCGCGGCATACGCTTTAAACGCTTTCCAGTCCATGAGCTGCTTTCGCTTTTCTTCGCATCCCGGTGCAAAGGCAAGTTCACGATAGGCTCGCGTAAAGTCATGATACAATTCGTTCTTGGGATCATTCACGGGGTAATCCCACTCCGGGTGATGCAAGGGCGCGCGTTGCTGCGCCACCATACGGATCCCGAAGAAGGAAACATAGCGAATCGCCCATTCGTTATTCAGCAAAACCAGTGCATCCGCTTGCCGCTGCATCGGGCTCATGCGTTTAAAACGCACGGGATCGAGACTTCTGAGTTTTTCTTCAAACCGCTGGCGCACAAAAAGCGCCACATCACGCGAATCAAAAAAACAGACACTGTTGCGGATGTCATAGTCTAAGTTAAAGTCCGCATAATCCGCAGCCATCTGCCGCCACTGCAGAGCAGTCTGAGGATTGTCCATGGCCTCTAGCTGCTCTTGCGCGAATTGGTGGGCGCCCTCGACATCCCGCGAAACAGCCACCCAGCTTCCCCAATGCTGGGGGGCATCCGGATAAACGGTCGAGGGAAAGCGCGGATAACACGTGGCCACATAGCGGACAAAACGATCCTGACGATTCCAGAGCGCACGGACAATCGGCGAAAAGCGATAGTAGTCGTAAGGACCGGTGAGGGAGGAGGCGACCATGATCAGGAAGGGGATCAGCATGGTCAGGCCACCCATTGAGAGCATGAGGTAAATCAACGCAAGGAAGACCCGCGCTTTCCATGTCTTCTGCTCAACTGTTAAAATCACGCCCATCTAAACGTTTACTCCCTGCTCAATGACCTTGATGAGATCACGCTTTTCAACATCACTCAACTCATAGCGTTCAGTATCATTCGGGCGGGCCATTTGATTGTTCCTATCGTTTTCTTTTGATAAGTCCTTTGTGCGTTCCTTTGTGCAAGTCTTTGTGCGAAAGCAGCATGAACATAACTTCATATCAACGAGTTATGACTTTTCAAGCCTGTTTTCTATTGATAAATCTATTGTTCAAATCTTTTCCCGTAAAAGTTGAACAAAACGATATATCAACGACTTACGACGATTTTCTTTTGTTCAAAACCGACTTCCTTTGTTCAATAGCCCAGCAAGGATTCTTGCGCGTTCCTTTATTCTCAATCCGTCCCTTACTTCTCAAGCGCATCAACAGATTATGAACGAGGGTTTCCTTTTCTGACAATGCGAACGAGTCCGGTAGTTTTGGAAAAAGTAGGTCATTCAATTCCTGCCTGTTTGCTGTTCCAAACTGTTCCAAATAATCAGTCATCAATTTCTGGTAAAACGTATTGTCCTGCCGACGATTGTGGATGTAGTGCGCTTTGGTATCCGTGGCGGCGGCGATAAAAGCAGCGATGTGCAGATACGGTTTTCGTCCTTCAATCATTCCGAATTTGCGTAGACGCGCAGCAGTATCTGCGTCCACGGGAAGCTGTTTCTGGATTCGGTCTAGTGCCTGAATATCGGGCAGACTGAGATCTGTTTTCTGGATCAGGAGGCGGCTGTAGGCCGGATCCACAATTTTTCCGTAGAGCGTCATCTTGACAGCGCTTGGATCGGAGAGATCATAATCTGGCAGAGGGAAGAAACGTTTGGCTTGTCCTTCAAACATGCCATGGATACCGTACCCCATAGTGTCTATCATATTCAGTTCGACCATGGCTTGGACCAGAAACGGATTCCGATAGTTACGTGGGGTTTTTGTGCCCGCAACATAGTCCTGCGGAAGCCCCTCGAAAAATCCCCCGCTGTTCTCAAAAAGCAGCCGGTCAGGGAGTTCCGTTACAAGGATCCGGCTATTGCGGTGATAGTCTTGATGGGCAATGCAATTGTGCAAGGCTTCGAGAACGATTTTCTGGTCGTATTTGGACATTTCCAAGGCGATAAGTTGGTCTTCGGGCAGAATGCGCATTTGTATGTTACGAATCTTGCGGTAGATCGCACCCGTGTTCAGAAAGAACGGGGCTGAAAAATGCTCATACGCCCGCTCCTCACCTTCGAGCTTCCATGTGATCTGGACTGGATGGGGCAGGAGATGATACGTGGACTCCCTTCGTCCGAGTAGCAGCAGGGCGGTCCGGGTCATCGCGCCATGGAGGGTAATTTTGGCCCGATCCAGAAATGCTGTGTCCGACCAGCCCCTCACTTCGTCGGATGAAAAGCGGTTGGCATATTTGCGGGTGAATGCTTCGCGTGCGGCGGCAATTGCATCTGGATCAAGATCGCTCAGGCTCGCGTCTGGAACGATGCCTGCACTCCAGTCGGATGCCAGACTCTGGGCGCGAATGGCATCCAGCTTGTCGAAGCTCAATGCCATCAGGCTCTCGCCTGCCCGGGCGTAATAGTGACCTTTCCAGGAAATGGGAATACCCTTGGGCGCAGCAGGGATCTCGAAAAGAATCACCCTGCCGTTTTCATGGGCCAGTTCGTGAATTTCCCTAAAGGTCATGGACGGTTGCGTCCCGTCGGCGATCTGTTGTTTCAAGCCGTGCAGCCGTTCCGTATTCGTCCGATAATCACTTCCAGCCACTTTCCGGGATTTATTATCGACCCCGAACACCAGCCACGCTCTTTCGTTGCCGCGCAAATTGGCTTCATTGGCCAGCGCAGAAAAATATTTACCGATATCAGATGTAGGATAAGAATCTCCGACATTCTTAAATTCAATTGTTTCATTTTCCCAGCGGGCAATGAGCGACTGAAGTAAATTATGGAGTTCTACAGAGTTCATTTGATCCAGCGTACATACGCGCCGCAGGGCGTGGAAAGCGCCTCCGCAGAGCCAGTCAGCAACATTTCGCCGGCATCAAAGGAGCCGCCTAGGCCAGCGACTGTCTGCCCCAAGACATGTTCAAGCACAACCGGCGTATAGCCGGGCGTATGCGCACTCAGCAAAATAAACAATGGATCCGGCGTCAGTAATTGGCGGCACAGGCTGAGCGTTTCAGGCAGATCTTTTTCAATCTTATACATCTCGTTATTCTGTCCGCGCCCAAAGCTCGGCGGATCGAGAATAATCGCATCATAGCGGCGCTCGCGTTTGATCTCGCGACACAGAAATTTATGCGCATCATCCACAATCCACCGGATCGGATGGGCCTCCAGTTTGTTCAGCGTGGCATTCTCGCGCGCCCACTGGACCATACCCTTTGACGCATCTAGATGACACACCTCCGCACCAGCCAATGCCGCAGCCAATGTCGCGCCGCCGGAATAGGCAAATAGATTGAGCACATTTACAGGACGCTTGCGCATAGCAATCGCTTTGCGTACCCGCTCCTGGATCCAGAGCCACTGATCACGCTGTTCAGGGAAGATGCCCAGATGTCCAAAGTCTGTGCCTGAGAGCTTAAAGGTGATATTTCCGGTTTTGATCGTCCACTCTGCGGGCAAGGCGCCGCGGTTGTGCCACTGATTCCCTTCTGCGCGGTCAAAGGAAGCATTAGCCTGCTGCCAGTCCGAATCGGGCAGACAGGGCTTCCAGGCCGCTTGCGAACAAGGACGAGCCAGTACGTATTTGCCAAAGCGTTCGAGTTTCTTTCCATCTCCGCTATCCAGCAATGCATAATCATCGTCGACCATCATCTCATCTCCTTCGTTCTATGATTTCAACTGGAAAGCTGGAATATGGGAATGACGGGGAAACTGAATACCGTGTTTTGGAGGGCCACGCTTCGTCGTGGCCGGACGCGACAAAGCGCGTCCCTCCAGTGGGAGACCTTCGTCCAGCCTGTCCGCCGTAGCCTTGGCGTAGGCGGATATTCCAAGATTCCAGCATTCCATTATCCCTCGTGTTACCTGTCAGTTTATTCCCACTCGGCGGGCGGCAGGCCTACCTCTTACCCAATTGCAAATGTGAGCAACCCCGGACGAATGTCAATCGAACGGATCTTGCCACCCATTTTGAACTCTTTATTCGCAAGCAAGGTCGGAAAATGGAGGCGGAGAGAGTCACCCGCGATTGTCAGCCCAGGCATCTGAGGGATCTGATTGGAAAGCGCCGAAAGAATCGCCTCGCCACCGCCACTGAAGAACGAGGCCTTCACCTTTGCCAGGCGGACCACCAAGGTCTCGCCGCCATCAGCAGGGGTTAACTCGCACCGGCCTTCAAACGGGACCGGCAGGAAGCCCATCACAAACTTGCCTGTCACCACAATTTCGCCCTGCCCGAACACCAGATTCACATCCTTGATATTCTTGATCTGCCCTTGCGCCTCAGCCGGCATATTCGCCTTCTGCATCTCCCACATCCGCTGGGTTGCTGCGACAACTTCTTTATCCGTCAATGATAAACTCAATGTATGTATGGTCATTTATTATTCCTTCCACAAAAATCCAGTCAGGGGAGATGACGCATCCGCCGTCATGCGCGGTGCGCGGGGACCTGCCTCACGCGCCAGTTCAGCCGCCTCTACAGCCTTTGCAAAGGCCATGGCCATCTTTACGGGGTCAAGCGCCGCGGCAATCGCGGTATTGACGAGCACGCAGTCCGCGCCCATCTCTATCGCCTCCGCCACATGGGACGGTAACCCTAGGCCAGCATCCACGACCACAGGAACGCCCGAATTCGCAATAATAATTTCAATCATGTCCCGGTTACGCATGCCCAGGTTTGTTCCAATCGGCGCAGCCAAAGGCATCACCGCCACAACACCCACCTCTTCGAGCCGCTTCGCCAGCACAGGGTCAGCATTCATGTAAGGCAATACCTTAAAGCCCTCTTTAGCCAAAACCTCTGAGGCCTTCAACGTTTCAATCGGATCAGGGAGGAGATGGTGCAGATTGGGGGTCAGCTCCAGCTTAATCCAATCAAAGCCGCCGGCCGCACGTGCCAGCCGTGCAATGCGTATCGCCTCTTCAGCCGTACGCGCGCCGCTGGTATTGGGCACAATCACAACCTTATCGGGATCCAGCTTTGAAATGAGCGGGTCCCCTTCAGGCTTCTTATCCAAGTCGACACGGCGGAGTGCCACGGTCACCAATTCACAGCCAGACGCTTCAATCGCCTGACGCATGATCTCGTGCGAGCCAAATTTCCCGGTTCCAATAAAGAGCCGCGACCGGAAGGCGCGACCTGCAATAACAAGTGGTTTCATGAAGGTTTACAGTATACATAAAATCGCCCTACGTTGTAAGGGGAAAAATGGCAATAATAACGGGATTCAGCGCAAGCGGAAATTTTTGCTGCGTGTCACGTATAAAATGTGTTGAATGCCTTCCAAGGTCAAGCGGACTCCTCCTGGGAGCACCGACGTCCTCGTCGGCCGGCAAGGCTGCCAACGTCGGCAGCTACCGGCACGTAGTCGCGTTCGGTACGCCGTCTTGTTGGCCTGTTTTAAAATAAATCACTATGAGTGCCCGTGCGCTCAAGCCTGACAGCGTCCGGTGTCGTCCGATAAATCAACAGCCAATCAGGGTTGAGATGGCACTCACGGTGGGCACTCCAGTTTCCGCTTAACGGATGGTCGCGGTGTTTCACTGCCAAAGGCTCGTTCTGAAGAAGGGTCAAGACCACCTGTTGGAGAATGCGCACATCAGCACCCCGCCTCTTCATCCTTGCCAAGTCCTTTTCGAACTTGGTTGTCTGTTGGAGCTGTTTCACAGGTTGTCCCATTGCGCAAAGGCCTCTTCAGGCGTGTTGAACGTCTTAATTCCGATATTTCGCTCACTCTTCTTAAGCGTGGCTACGGTTTCCTTATTCGGAATCGCAACATCGAACGGAAGTCCTTTCCGAAGAATCACCTGCTTAAAGAATATACGTATGGCATCCGATGATGTAAGACCGATCTGGTCGAAAACGTTTTCCGCCTGAGTCTTGACTGTCGGAGCGATGCGTGTGTGGAGTACGGCTGTTTTCATATGATGAATGTAACACAATTGTGACACATAATGCAATCGCTGTTTTTGTCTTTTTTGCTTCGCTGATTGGTACTCGGCGATAAGGACTGAAAATCCTGCAAAGGATAGGCTATAAGTAACATAAATCCAGTTATCAATCTCTTTTTCATCTTTTCAGGCCAACGTCGTCAGCCACACACGGCGGTCACGCCGTTGTGTGGGCTGACTGGTTCGGGGATATCTATGATGCCCACGTGAGATTGAGCTTAACTTGATGTGTCGCACAGTCCCGCAGATAAAGGTTGATCAGGTTTTGATACGGCATGCCGATCTCTGAAGCAAGCTTCTTGAAATAAGCAACCGTCGCCTTATCGAGTCGCATCGTGATCGGTTGCTTTAAGGATTTTGTATAAGGGTTTTTCTCGCCCTTCATTTTTTCAAAGTCATAATGTTCTCTCATAACAATCACCTTCCTCTCCAGTAGTCACCTTCCTCACGTTTGTCCGCTTTTCGCGCCGAAATGATGCGAATGACGCTATCAGAGGCACGGTATCAATGGCAGACGATCAATACGTGAAGATGACAACTAATCCCAAGCATCAGAAATCGATCCTCGTCTGCCGAATGGTCGGGGTCGAAGAACCTCAAGGCGTTCTCATCTAAGAAGACGGTTTGAGCCTCTTCGAAAGAGACTTTGTGCTTCTTCCTATTCTGCTGGCTCTTTGCCTCATTCCACTCGAACCGTATTTCATTCATATGTACACTGTACTGATTATGAGTTGACTTTGCAAGCGGAATTACTTCTTGCTATCGATCATCTTTTCCATCAGCTCGATAATTCTGTCATATTTCTGTTCCATTCTGTCCATGTGATCCAACCAGCGCTGCTGCTGCGGTCTGTTTTTCTTTAGTAGGTATCTCATAAGCGGGACGAGTATCACAAGGATCATAACAATCGGGAATAAATCTCTGATAATCTCTCCCCCCGTACTTCGTGTTTTTGCCTCCTGGGCAAAAACAAAGACAGGTGTGCTTATCAATAAACTAGTCATTATTAATTTGCGAAACATAATTTTCCTCTTCCCGATCTGAGTGACCATCTTTTCAAAGCAAGCAAAGCGCGGCTTTGAAAAGTATGTGTCGACTCATTTGTTGGGCAATGCAATTCCTTTACTACACAAATCTAAATCCTGCTTCCTGTAGAATACGACCTTGCGCGTTTCATCCCACAGGACGGGGCAGTTGGTCGTACTGCCGAGCGGGGTGGCAGCAACAATGCGACACCTGAACGAGTTGGTTGCCATGCCCTGCGGATAGATACAACTGAGCATCACTTCTTTCCCACGACGAGAACCGGACACTATGACGCCAAAAGTGCCAAAGTCAGCATGGCACGTACCAGTGCCGGAAAGTCCGAATTGATCTTCCATAACGGTGATTGAATAGCTCTCGCCTGGACTCAGATTGATCCACTCTCCGGAAAGGTCTGGAAGCAGAGAGACTGTTGGCGGTTCTCGCAAACATCCCGCAAGAAGAAAGAGACAAAGACAGACAATCACGTTTGTGTGGTTCATTTTCTTTTGCCCAACGTGTGCACTCAGGGGACGGCGCTCTTCGCGGCGGTACCCTGCAGTGCTTGGTTCTGCGATTCCTCTTGTCTGATTGCCTGTTGTCTTCGGTTGCCATAGATGATGCCAAGGGGCAGCAAGATGCCGTATGGAATCCACATGAACCACCGATATGGAGGCGGCAAGGTAAACAGCAATCCCAGGAAGATGATGATGGCAACCCAACACACGACAGCCGACTGAATCATGAACGCACGTTCACGAGGGCCATTCGTTCTCTTGATGCTGAAATAGGTTCCGATAATCCCGCCAGCAAGCCCAAGGACACAGCCTAGAATGCCTCCCACCAGTCCACCTATCTGTCCGCCATTCATGTCTGTTCCTTCCTCTTTCGCAGAACAATTAGCGTTTTATGCAATGTGCGGCAAGTATAAGACGATCGGGAATCAAGCGCAAGCGGAAATTTTACCGCATGTTGCATAAAACGGGTTGAGCGGAGCCGCGTCTGACGGGCACAGGGCATATAGGGTTTGAATGACCCCTCTTTTTTCTTTCGCCTTGGTATGGCAGGT
>Ga0268284_1001823_pt1 | contig 10129 bp, 10 predicted proteins | sample saktaG_14_FD_190137 | JGI IMG/M metagenome (GOLD analysis project Ga0268284, IMG submission 190137) | Saline water microbial communities from Sakinaw Lake, British Columbia, Canada - sak_2013_06_06_40m | ecosystem: Environmental > Aquatic > Non-marine Saline and Alkaline > Saline ... | reverse complement strand
AAGCCAGCACTATTTTAGTGTTTCAAAAATAGTTAATTTCGTGATTGACTATTTTGCCCCCCCCCGCATAATATATGCCAATCGTAGGTGCTGGAATGTTTCTGGCAAATCCTATGGGATGCTAGTGCTTCATTTTTTTTGACAGGATTTACAGGATTTTGAGGATTGGGGTTTTCTCTGCGCCTCAGCGCCTCTGCGAGAAAAAGTTACTCCGTTCATTCCAGCTCCGCTGGCAGCGGGCTTATCTCTTCCTTATAGCTTGTCTTTATCGTCGGGCTTTGCCGCAGATATCGTGGATGGTGATTTTATAGACCTTGGTTTTGTCCCCGCTCTTCCTGGCATACGCGAAGCCGGCTTCAAGATGATCAGGTGAATACTTACGGATCAGCTCATCCAGCGCGTTTACCTTTTCATCGCCTGTGCATTCGGATGCCACGCCCGAGACGATCACGCTCTCGTAGCTCATGGAGAACTTCTCTGACAGGGTCTGCGTCCGGCCCACCACGCAAAACGACACCCGCTCCTCTTCACGGATGTCGTCAAGCTTCCGGCCCGCAGGTGCACAGTGGAAGTAGAGGCTTCCATTGAAATAGCAATACGAAATAGGAACGCCGTAGGGACCCTGGGCCTTCGAACAGGTCGACAACACACCCCACGCACCTTGCACAAGGATCGCTACTGCCTCTGCCTCTGAAACCCGTCTATCTTCTCGCCGCATATTTTTATACCTGTAATGGACGAGTTATTTAGGCAGATTGTCAGCCAGACGTTTTCCCTTGTGATTGACGGCATCGGGATAGTCTTTCCTAAGCTCAGCAAAAAGAGCCTTCGCCTCTTTCTCCTTGTTTTTTTCTTTGTAATAGTAACCCAGGTAGAGCCTTGCATACGCGCCGACTTGGACACCGCTGCCATAGTAGCAATCGCCAAAATCCTTGATGGCCAGCTTCAGATACTTTTCTTTCTCCTCCCCTGCTGACATCTGCCCCATATACTGGACTGCGCATCCGGTCCGATTCGCCTTTGGAAACTTTTCAATGAGCTTCTTTAAACTCTCTTTTGCCTCCGGGGTATTCCATTGTTTGTTGGCCACTTGATAGAGCTTCTCTATTTCCCGAAGTTCGTCTATGGAATAGGTCTTCCGGTCTTCTTCAAACCGCTTACGGATGGCTTCTTTGCGATCCGTTACTTTGCTGTCCGCGACTGCAGTCGCTCCTTGCTTATCCGCTGGCGTTTCCGCACGAGACATCCCGGGCGGAATCACAAGCGAGAGGATCAGGCTTACGATAGTCAGTGATTTTTTCATTGTTTTGCTCCTTTAATTTGTTGCCGCACGTTGTCAGCCCCACATGGCGGTTAAGCCGTTGTCTGAGCGACCCAGTTAAGACTAGATTGAATCGTCAATGTATAAGAGCTGCAACATGGGTTCCGCAATCTTCCACGTCTCGGCCCATTCAGCAGTCGGCGCTTCGAACAGCACAAGATAGAGTGTGCCTGTCTTGTTATTGGCAATCAGAAGGGTGTGAACGGTGAACGCACCTTTTTTGTCGTCCTTGTTAAATACAAAACCGACGGATTTGAATGGGCCCATATCCTTATTCCACTCGTTGGCGAATTTAACAGATTGTCTTGCAGCTTCTCTATACTTACACGCGAAGTCATACGGAGACACTGCCTTTTTCTTGGGTATATTTGGAATCACGTTGACCGACATCCCCGTCGTAAACTGGCCATTGGTTCCTATCTCTTCTTTTGTGATGAAAAAGCCAAATGTGTCCCCTTTTTTGTCTTTCTTGAAGTGCCAGTTGTCCGGCTGGAGAAACGCGCCCTTAATATCGGGGCATTTTGTCCAGATATAGCCTTTTTTGGGAGTCGGCAGGTCCAAGTCTTCAGCCTGAGAATTCGAGATGTTGAAGACGACTAATAGAGCCATCCATATCGTTTTCATTATTATTCCTAACCTTTGATTCGACCCAGCCCAGTAGGATACTGAGCAATTTTTATAGATAATAATGTTTCTTTTAGAAAAGGACAAGATAGAAGTGCTGAAAGAATACGAACGGGCGAATCTGCAATACAGAGGCCTGGGGAGTTAACAGCACTACTCATATGCAGCGCAACACCTTTTCAGGCGTTCAGCGGTCTCATAGATCCCGCCGTACTGTACCGCAGATGCGGACATAGAGGGCTACAAGCGATAAGGCAAAAGTTGGCTGAACGTTACATTTATGCGTCTACATGACCATAGCCGTAACCTGGACGCAAAAAATATGAATTTAATTTGTGTGTGCTAGGCACAGTCGAACCGTTACCCCTGCGCTCTGGTTAGACTGATAGCTTCTTTGCCACTCTCGCAACATGTGCGCCTTGGAAGCGGGCGATCTTGAGTTCGTTTGCTGAGGGCTGACGGCTGCCGTCCGCGCCTGCAAGCGTGCTTGCGCCGTAGGGTGTGCCGCCCGTGACTTCACTCATGTTCATGAGTTCGGGGCAGGCATACGGTACGCCCACGACGATCATGCCGTGATGAAAGAGCGTGGTGTGAAACGAGGTGATCGTGGTCTCCTGTCCGCCGTGCTGCGTAGCCGTGGAGGTAAACACGCTCCCGACCTTGCCCACCAATTTTCCGCCGGCCCATAACCCGCCAGTCCGATCCAGAAAATTGCGCATCTGCGCACACATGTTGCCGAAACGTGTCGGCGTGCCAAAGATGATCGCATCGTAGTCCGCCAACTCCTCCACCGTCGCAATCGGTGCCGCCTGATCGACCTTGGCGCCAGCCTTCCGAGCCGCCTCTTCTGTCATCAGGTCAGGCACGCGCTTAATCGTGACGTCAGTGCCGTCAACACTGCCCGCGCCTTCTGCCACTGCTTGTGCCAGGATTTCAACGTGCCCATACATGCTGTAATAAAGAACCAGTACCTTTGCCATAATCGTATCTCCTGTTTGTGTGGTGTTCGTGTGATCTTATTCTTTGATCGATATTAGTCCTTCCCCTATCAAAGGACAAGGACTAAATTAACAGAAAGACGCGCTTCCATGCGATCCTTGACGTAATGCGCATGATGCGCGAATGAAAAACACTCTAGACAGACACAGGATACCCTGCTATCATCTAACCTGTATTAAAAGTACGGTATGGTGCTGTACGGGGTAGGCCCCCTAATACATGGAGATAGAACGGTATGCAGTACATGAAGTACACGCCTGTTGTAATCGCCTTGTTGCTGACTGGGAGCGTCATGGCCCAGCAGGAAAAGGCGACATGCGACATGGTTGCACTGCTGAAGCCCGAGACAGCCAATAGCGAAGTCAAGGTCCCTTCCGAGGAAGAGATCAAGGCTTTCGTCACGGACTACAAGGATTCTGCGGAGAGCACGACAAACGAGATGTTCTCTGCGCGATTCTGTGTTCCGAAGCTGACACCGGAGAACAAGCAGAAATACGAGCAAGCCAAGACAGCTCCCTTCCAACTGACCATCGACCTGTACAAATTTCAGGTTGTGGCCGGCCAGAAGAAGTTTGTCGGGCGGGTCGACAAAGGCACCGCATCCTTTGCCATTCTTGATGAAGAAGGCAAAGTGGTGAAGGGCATGTCCGATGACTTGATTAAACTATGCTCATCTTGAGGGGGCGCTGGCGGCTACCTCGGTGAGGTGGCTAAATCAGGGAAATACAAAGCGATTGTCTGGATCAAGAAGCCTAACGGCGTCACACTTGGAAAGGTTATGGAATTATCCCTGACCGCACCCTAACAGAATTAATCGAAGCGTATTTTTTAGAGGGCCTTCAAATCATTTTGCTTTGAAGGCCCTTGTGTTTATGATAAAGTATTGAACATTCATTAGCAGTTTAAAGATATAACAAGGGTTATGGACATCGCATATCCCTGTTGAAAGGAAGTAGAGAGAACATGAAGTTCAATTCGCTCATTAGCGTTTTTGTTCTTGTGGTGACGGCAGGGGCAGTTCTGGCCCAGCAGTCCACCAAGGCGCAACCAAACGCTCCTGCTACAAAAATGCGAACGTTGGTGACCTCTGGGAGCGCCGGAGGGGCTATTCCTACCGAGGAAGAGATCGCCGCATTCGTATCGGAATACAAAGAGACGGAGAACAGCAAGGAATCCTTGTCGTTAAGCGTCAATCTTGTTGTTCCCAAATTGCTGCCCGAGCAGCGAAAAAAGTATGAACGCAGCAAAAAAGTGCCCTATAAATTGACCGTCGACCTGGTCAAGGTGAAAGAGGTCAATGGCAAGAAAGTGTCCACGCGCGTAACAGATGGGAAATGCAATTTTGCTGTGCTGAATGAAAGCGGCAAGGTGGACAAACAATCCTCTGAAAGCCTGATCAAGCTCTGCGCGTCTTGAGGAGGCGGAGGCGGGTTCGTCGGTGACGTAACCCAATCAGGAACATACAAGGTCATCGTTTGGATTCGTAAGCCGAAAGGCGTGATCCTCGGGAAAGTCGTCGAAACGACGCTCAGTCTCTAGAACGAAAGACGTGTAATGGTAAAAGTTCTTTCAGAACCCATGGGTTTTGAAAGAACTTTTTTTTGTGGTAATAAATTTTGAATTTTAGGGTTGCCGACAGAGATGTTTCTGCGTATGCTAGTCACTTTACAAAACCGTTAAGAAGAAATGAGGAACTATGGGCGGATTTTTTGGTGTTGTCTCCAAGCAAGATTGTGTCGCTGATTTGTTTTTCGGGACTGATTATCATTCGCATTTAGGAACCATACGCGGCGGGTTGGCGGTTCTCTCTTCCAAGGGATTCCAGCGCGCGATTCATGACATCTCGAACTCGCAGTTCAGGACCAAGTTCGAAAACGACTTTAAGCGGTTTGAAGGGAATGCCGGCATTGGTGTCATCAGTGATAACGAAGACCAGCCCTTGTTAATTACGTCACACCTGGGCGTCTATGCGATTGTCACCGTGGGTGTCATCACCAATCTCAATGATCTCGTGCAAGAGATGTTCGCGTCCCATTCCGCACATTTCTCGGAGATGAGCCAAAGCGGTGTGAGCCCGACCGAATTGGTGGCCATGCTGATTAACACCCAAGAGACCTTTGAACAGGGTGTACGGTATGCTCAACTCAAGATTTCGGGCTCGTGTTCCATGTTGATCTTGACCTTATCAGGAACGCTTTACGCCATTCGCGACCGCTACGGACGCACCCCGATTATCATCGGCGAAAAAGAGGATTCTGTCGCTGTCGCCATGGAATCGAGCAGTTTCCCGAACCTCGGCTTTAAGACTTGCCGTGACATTGGCCCTGGGGAAATGGTTCGTTGCGACCCCGAGGGGGTCACCACCCTGATCAAGCCCGGAAAAGAAAAAGCGATCTGCGCCTTCCTCTGGGTCTATTTCGGATATCCAGCCTCTTCGTATGAAGGGAAGAACGTCGAGGTCTCCCGTTATCATTGTGGCGCCGCCTTGGCGCGGGCGAATCCGGTTGAGGCTGACTCCGTGGGCGGCGTCCCTGATTCAGGGGTTGGCCACGCCTTGGGGTATGCGGCTGAGGCCGGCATCCACTATGCGCGCCCCTTTGTCAAGTATACCCCGACCTGGCCTCGTAGTTTCATGCCGCCAGACCAGAAGCAACGCGAGTTGATTGCGCTCATGAAACTGATTCCTGTCCCCGAGCTGATTAAAGGCAAACGTTTGATTTTCTGCGACGACTCGATCGTGCGCGGTACGCAGCTCCGCGATCAGGTGAAACGGCTTTACGACGATGGCGCCAAGGAGATCCACATGCGCATCGCCTGTCCGCCCCTGCTCTATCAATGCCGCTTCCTGAACTTCTCACGGTCCCGGAGCGAAATGGACTTGGCGACCCGCCGGACTATTCGCGAAATCGAAGGCGATAATGCGGACATTTCCGCGTATCGCAATCAGGATGGCCCTCAGTACCGTGAGATGGTCGGGCGTATTGAGCAACGTCTGGGGCTCTCGTCCCTCGCCTATCAACGCCTCGACGACTTGGTCCAAGCCATCCAGATCCCCAAGAATCAACTGTGCACCTACTGCTTCACAGGGGAGGATCTCGCGAAACCGAATGGCTGTCAGCAGGGCTGTTCACGTTGCGCAACACCGTGCAAGCCAGCGGTGGCTCCTGCGAGGGGATAAGTCCATTCATGGACAAAAAGCATCTAGAGCGGTGCTCGTCAGCCGTAACACTTTCAGACATGGAAGTGTTCGTCTTCCCGGAATTGATGTACAGCCTCGTGCTGGCGAATATCATGTCGCCTCGGCTGTGGCAATGGCGGGAAGATCCCTGGTTCCACGGCATCCGCAAGATGAAGCCCTACCGCAGGCTTCAGCGCCTGAAGCAGTACATCATGGATCACTACGTCTTCAACCTCGACTTAGAGACGTGGGGTCTGACCAACCAGGCCCGAGAGCTCGCGCGCTTTTCCAGCTTTCTTTCGCCGGAGGTTATTGCGCAGTCCAATGCGCTTTTCGGATACGCAGGCGACACCTATTACTTCGACATCGACATCCGGACTCATTTCGGACTCAACACCTACACTTCAGATGTCATCCCCTACTGGAAGACCGAAACCATCGAGGCCATGGACGCCTTTAAATATCGTGAAGGCTTCTCGACGGGGGCTGGCGAATGCGTATCGCTCGCGGCACTCTATGCGGCCTCCTTATTCGTGGTCGCTGGCATCCCGCTCGAAAAAATATTCCTGATGGCCACCCCGTTGCATTCGCAGAATTTCATCGACGAAGCAGAGGGCATCCTGATCAACAACCGTCGCCTTGTGACCAAGGCCATGTGGTTCAACGGTACGCAAATTTCCGGCCAGGCGCGGCGCGCCCTCGAACATGAGCGCGTCACCATCGTGGCGCATCACACAGGCTTTATTCATACGCTCTATCCGCGAGCGACCATCCAGCCAGAGGCCTTGGAACGTTTTTCCACGCAATTGCGCGCGTATCTGAAAACACCGCTGACCCCTGAAATCCTCGGGAATTTCCTGCGTCAAAACCCGAAGGTCCGCGACTGTTTTGTCATACGCTGGCCCATCAATGGCATCAATCGCTATTTACACCTCGAACAGGCTTTTCGGTTTGAGCAGGACAGCACCTACAAAGTGACCGATCACACACGCGCCCGCCTGATGGAGACCATTCCGCTCGAAACTTTCTCGGCTGGCCATTTACCCTGCAAGGTGGTGCTCAACGACATTGAGGATTTTGTGCGGACTCATGATGTGAACCTGGAAAAACCAGACGATATCGAAGCCTTGAAACAGGCCATTGGCAACGCCTGCATGAGCGCAGCGGAGATCGTGCAACAATTGATTCATTTCTGTGATACCGAGCCACGGCTCCCAGATGCTTCAGCCGCGACCTTTGACACCCGCGAACCCGCCATTCCGCTGACCCCCGCCATGTCGCGCGACGAAGTCATCGCCGTTGTCGAATCGCTTCGCACACGCAACGTGACTGCTGACATGGCGTTCTATGCCTTTCGCGATCTTTCATGCACCCGCCTCGAACCCTTCATGCTGGCGGCACTGGACCGTAACCCTGTCTGCCTGTCAGGCTCCGCCACCCTGAACGAGCAGGAGCTGATCGCTCAGGTCTCCGCATGGCCGGGTGAATCGATTTATGATGGCGCGACGCGTCTCGCCCAGCCCGATGAGGTCTGGAACTTCAAGCACGGCGACGGACTTGAAAAGGCCATTCTCATCGCCTCCATCCTGCATAACCGGGATGAAGGCGGATGGCTCGTCACGCGCCACGCAGACTCCGCGAGCGTAAAATCCGCCGAGGGCCGCACGATCTGCGCCTGGCCCTCCACCAAAATGCACAACGGCTTTTCGATCACCGTCACCGGCCAGCAAACAGTCTCGTAGCTCAATATTCTATACACCGGGCACGCAGTTTCATAATGTCATAAGTCCAAATATGAGCGACCCCATTACCTTTGGGGAATGGGCTAGTCAATGAAAAGGTCAATGAAAAGGGGATGTGCCCCTCCGAACCACGCTTGACAAAATTGTCGTTTTTTGCTACAAATTTGTCCTTTGCTAACAGCCTCCACCCCCGTTCAAGCGGGAAGACATCTGTTTTTTCAAAAGATTCAATCCATAGTTTCAGAATGAGAATAACCCAAAGAAGGAAATCACTATGTGTACGGGGAAGCGAATGTGGTCAGCGATATCTATAATTTTCACAGCCCTGATTCTGCCGGGTGCTGTGCAAGCTGCGGAGGTCAGTGCGCCTAACGAACTCGCACAATCATCCAATACCCTTTTTATTCTTATTGGCGCAATCATGATTCTGGCCATGCACGGTGGATTTGCTTTCTTGGAAGTGGGCTCTGTCCGCCGCAAGAATCAGGTTAACGCGCTGAATAAAATCATCTGCGAATGGGGCTTCTCAACCCTGATCTATTTTTTTATTGGCTATCCGATTGCACGAGGCATCTCCTTTCTGGTTCCGGTTCAAGACATGGCAGCCAGTCATGGATTTGAGTATGTAAAATTCTTTCTGCTGCTCGGCTTCGCAGCCTGCGTTCCGGCGATTATCTCAGGGGGCGTGGCAGAGCGGTCGAAATTCTGGACTAACTCCGTGGCAGGGGCAATCTTCGTGGGCGTGGTTTATCCGCTCATCGAAGGATCGCTCTGGGGTCGCTTCTCAGGCATGCTCGCAAGCCCGAATGGTTGGCTGGCGACGACCTTTGGCGCGCCCTTCCATGATTTTGCCGGCTCCGTGGTCGTTCATGCGACAGGCGGATGGCTGGCCCTGCCCGCCATCATCCTGCTCGGCGCGCGCCTCAAACGCTACGACACCACCTTGATCAAGGTCAGCTCCATTCCCTTCTTGGCGCTGGGGAGCTGGATCCTGATTGTCGGCTGGTTCGGGTTTAATGTCATGAGCGCGGGTTCGCTCGAAGCGGTCTCCGGTCTGGTGGCCATCAACTCCCTGATGGCCATGGTCGGGGGCACCATGGCAGCCTTGCTGATTTCGAAGAACGACGCCGGGTTTGTGCATAACGGTGCCTTGGCTGGACTGGTGGCGGTTTGCGCGGGCTCTGACCTTTACCATCCCGTGAGCGCGGCCGTGGTCGGCGCGATTGCCGGCGGCATCTTTGTCACGCTCTTTGAAGCAGAGACCAGCAAGTGGAGAGTGGATGACGTACTCGGCGTCTGGCCCTTGCACGGCGTCTGCGGAGCCTGGGGCGGGATTGCTGCTGGAATTTTCGGACAGTCCTCCCTGGGCGGGATGGGGGGCGTCTCATTCTTCTCCCAACTACTCGTCACCTTGATTGTCGTGGTATTCTGTCTGATCGCCAGCACCGCGATATACGGTCTGCTCAAAATCACCGTCGGCATACGCCTCTCGCCTTACGAAGAGCTCAGGGGCTCCGACTTGTCTGTTCACAAAATTGAAGCCTGTCCCGAAGAATCCATGTAATCTCTTAACCCGCCCAAGGAGCATTAACGATGAAAATGATCATTGCCATTATTCAACCAGAAAAACTCGACGATGTGAAAGATGCGCTGTTCCATGCAGAGGTTTTCAAGATGACGGTCAGCCGCGTGAAAGGCTGCGGACAGCAGGGCGGCTACACCGAGCACTATCGCGGACAGATCCGCTCCGTCACGCTCCTCGAAAAAGTGAAACTGGAAATCGCGGTGAATGATAATTTTGTCAAGCCCACGATCAACGCCATTATCAAAGCCGCTAAAACCGGGAAGATCGGTGACGGTAAAATATTTGTCATGCCCCTGGAAGAGTGCATCCGCATTCGCACAGATGAAGAAGGCCCCGCTGCCATCGGCTAACACACAGCCTTCTACTTGGATATTGATTATTCCTTGTTGGATATTGGCTATTCACTTTTGGGAAAGGATAGTCTGTCCCCCTATTCACTCTCGGAATGATCAATAACCATCGGAAACGCAGCCTTCTACTTGGATATTGATTATTCCTTGTTGGATATTGGCTATTCACTTTTGCGGAAAGGATAGTCTGTCCCCCTATTCATTGTTGAACGGTGTTTGATTTTCAACTGATGTAGGCCTTCATATACGGACGCAGCACTTCGATTTCGAGACTCCAACGACGAGGGTTGCCGAGGCAATACCGTAGCCAGCGGATGAATTGGAGGCTGC
>Ga0268284_1001822_pt1 | contig 10134 bp, 6 predicted proteins | sample saktaG_14_FD_190137 | JGI IMG/M metagenome (GOLD analysis project Ga0268284, IMG submission 190137) | Saline water microbial communities from Sakinaw Lake, British Columbia, Canada - sak_2013_06_06_40m | ecosystem: Environmental > Aquatic > Non-marine Saline and Alkaline > Saline ... | reverse complement strand
TATCGGGGGAAATCCCCAGGCGTAGCCAATCCCCTCTTTCATACCTTTGAAAAAATCCCCGTGCTGTGCCTTAACTTCAGGTAGCGTGATCTTCATGGCCAGCAAGCAGGCGATGACGGCTATAAAGCTTATACCGTTAATAAGGAAGCACAATCCTTCCCCCACTGCCGCGACCAGGATACCGGCTACCGACGGGCCTATCAGCCTGGCCCCATTGAACAGCGAGGAATTCAGCGCGATAGCGTTGCTGAGATCCTCCCTGTTCGGCACCATATCCAGGACAAAGGATTGGCGGGTCGGCATGTCAAAGGCATTGATCAAGCCCAGGGACATGCTCAGGATGACCAGGTTCCAGACAGCCGCCGATCCGCTCAAGACTATCGCCGCCAGTGCCAGGGCCTGGACCATGGCCAGTGTCTGGGTAACGACAAGTATGCGGTGCCTGTTCATCCTGTCGACCAGCACACCGGCAAAGGGAGTCAATATGAATGTGCAAAACAACCCCGAAAACGCCACCACTCCCAGCAGGAAAGCTGAGTTGGTCAGGCTGTACACCAGCCAGCTCATGGCTACCTGCTGCATCCAGGTGCCTATAAGCGAAATACCCTGGCCTATAAAAAAAAGGCGGTAATTCCGGTAACGCAGGGCACGGAAGACGCGCGCCAACCCGGTCGGGTCATTGGAAACGGGCTCATACGGTGAGTTATTGGGTAATGCCACGGTTTACTATTTTAATACAATCGGGCTCATCAGGCCGAATTTGTCATTAATCAAACCAGCCTTTTCGCTTAAAATACCATAGCTCCGCAGCAGCAATGGCAAGCATCAGGCCTATCACGGTTACGAACCCGTAGGGTTCCTGTATGCCGGGCAATCCACCTACATTCATCCCCAGCAGGCCGGCGATGAGCCCGAACGGCAACGTGATTGTAGAGACAATTGTCAGGATGCGTAAACGCTTTTCCACGCGGGTGCTGCCCGCCATCTGGTAGGAGTCGAAGAGGTCTTTAATGCGGACTTCGAGGCGGTAGATGCCCCGCTGGGCGATTTCCACCTCTGACACAAGGTCCTGAATATAAGCTTTGCGATGCGGTTCCTGAAGTGCGGCATTGTCGGAGGCATTCAGGCCGGTGACGCAGTATAGCTGGTTTTCGATTAGAGAAACCAGCTTCTCCACTTTCCACCGCAAACTGATCAGGTCCTTTTCCCTCACATTCCCCGGGTTATCAGCCATGGTCCTTGACGTGCTCATAATCTTATCGCGCACCTCTGTTTCCGCCTGTACGCTCAGATCCGTCAGTTCATCAATTATCCGGTAAACAAGTTGCGCCAGATTCTCCACCCCTGCTTCTTCCTCCAACGTTAAGTTACGTACCAGGTCATTAAGAGCAGGCATTGTGCTGTGCTTTACCGTTATCAGCAGGGGGTGCCGCAGAAGGATCGTTATATAAGATGAGACCTCAATATCCAGTTCCAGGGCAACCGGGTATTCCAGCAGAACAGCTTTGCCGAAAGATATGACCCCTGGCGTGTTTGCCCTGTCCAGGCAGCGGTTTAACATAAGAGGATGAAGTTCGAGGGTTGACAGAAACCGCCTCAACTCATCAGGTCCTGCATCTTCGACATCATACCAGATCTCAGCCGCTTGCCCGGGGTCAACTGTTGGCAGATTACCGGTGGCCGGTCCCGGCTGCAACTTACCCGAACTCAGCAAATACGAATTGATTTTCATTTAACAACCCACCCGGTTACCCGTTGATCTGCCGCATTAAATACCCTCATTAACCCACCGGGAAAGATCTTCCCTGCCTGCCACATTTCTCCCAGGCAATTAATCATTTCGGTCCCTTTGCTCCCTGATAGTTGATCCTGTCTTTCTCGTACTGCTCATAAAATTCAGCTATCATATCGCTGATGGGCAGGTGGTATGGGCACCTCTCCTCGCACTCATGGCACTTTGAACAGGCGGCCGCCTTCTCCATTAAAGCCCCCCAGAAGCCATTGTATAATCCTTCCGCAGGCAACCGCGCCGCCAGGCTGGGATATACCATCACCGTGGAAATAGCGATGCCCTCCTTGCAGGGCTGGCAGTAGTCACAGCGGTGGCAGAAGCGGGTGCCTAACTGCTGCTTGAGCCTTGCCATCTCACCTTTCTCAGACCCGGTCAGCGCCAGTGGGCCCTCGAGTATCCCGGCTATCTCTTCAATCTCCTGCGCCTTCTCTATGCCCGGTATAGTGACAACATCCGGAAACTGGAAAAGATACTTGAAAGCAATCGTGGCATTGGATATCATTCCTCCCGCCAGCGGTTTCATATCGATAAAGCCCACGTCATGTTGCCGGCACAGGGGCAGTAGCTCCACGGCCGCTTCATCCGTGACAAAATTGAAGGGGAACATAATGGTTTCAAATCGGCCCGAGGCCACAGCTTTCTTCGCCACATCCAGCTGGTGGCTGGTAACACCGATGTGCCTGATTTTCCCGGCCTCCTTTGCAACCTCCAATGTTGACATCGGCCCGCCCGGGGACAGGACGAAATCAAGCGTGGCAAAATCGCTTACGCTGTGCAACTGGTAAAGGTCAATATAGTCGGTTCCAAGCTGGTCCAGGCTCTGCTGTAGATGTTTGGCAATCCCTTCGGGTTTGCGTGACAGGGTCTTGGTAGCTAATAACAGGCCTTCCCGGCGTCCGGCTATAGCCTTGCCTATACGCCCCTCGCTGGTCGTATAGCCATTGGCGGTATCTATGAAATTCACTCCCAGGTCCAGGCACCGTCTTACCACCGCCACCGCTTCATCCTCGCCAAGCCTTTGAATGGGTATGCCTCCGAAGCCCACCCGTGCCGCCATCATGTTGGTTTTACCGAGCCTTGTTTTCTGCATTTATTCACCTTGCTGTATCGTTAATGTTAATTATTGTACCACCAACACGGTTAGCGCTATCATTTAACAGCCGGTTTATTGACAAATATAAGGAGAACGCAGTTATGGATATATTGGGAGCTATCAACAAAAGGCATTCGGTGAGGGCTTTTAAACCCGACCCCGTACCGCAGGACATCCTGAAGAAGATAGTCGAGGGCGCGTTACGTTCACCGTCCGCTTCTAACAGCCAGCCGTGGGAGTTCGCCGTAGTGAGCGGCGCAAAGCTGGAAGAGATAAAGCAGGCCTATATAGAGAACTCGACCAAAATGCCCACGCTGGACATACCGATACCATTTCAATACCCTGAACCGTGGTTGTCGAGACGCGCCGCCGTTATGGCCGGCGTCCTGGAAAAGCTGGGGTTTGCGCGGGAAGACAAGCAAAAACGCGCTGAATGGGGTCAATTCGGCTTCAAGCTCTGGGGGGCGACAAGCTGTATTTATGTTATGATCGATAGCGCATTCCACCATGCCGACGGCGGCACTAATATTTGGAACCTCTTCGACTGCGGCCTGATAACACAGAATATACTGCTGCTGGCCACCGAGCACGGGCTGGGTACCATACCGGCTATTATCCCGGTGCTTTATCCCGATATCCAGCGCAGGATACTGGGCTTGCCCGCTTCCAAGCTTCTGGCGCTGGGGATTCCCATCGGCTACATCGATGACAGCAACCCCGCCAACCAGTTCCGCACCTCCAGGGAACCGCTGGATAAGGTGGCCAGGTTTTATGAATAACCGCTGACCCGCCTTTGATTGACAGGCTATCACTGAAAAGGTAGTATTTCCCATATTCAGTGGGACAATGAGTCACAGATACTCAAAATAAACCGCAAGGAGGCCGCTGTGAAGAAAAAGGGGAACACCGGCAAAGTCATCAAGATCGTTTTAATTTCTCTTTTGGCTATCATTATTCTGTTGTCCGGAGGAGGCTTTATCTATTACCTGTCCATGGTCAACAGCCCGCAACCCCAGGTTGACGGCAACCTGCAGGGGAAGGGACTCACAGACAAGGTGGAGATTATCCGCGACAGTAACGGCATACCGCATATCTACGCTAAAAATATGCATGACCTGTTTTTTGCACAGGGATATGCCCAGGCCCAGGACCGCTGGTGGCAGATGGAATTCTACCGTAAGACCTGCGGCGGCCGTATCGAGGAGCTCACCGGGAAAAAAGCCAGCCTGGTAAACACGGACATCTACCTCCGCTCTCTCGGCTTATATAACGTGTGTCAAAAAGAATATGACCTCTACACTGCCGACCAGCGCGCGCCCATGGATGCGTTTGCCGAAGGGGTAAACGCCTACATAGCCGGACGGTCACCGGGTCAGCTATCTGTCAATTACAGCATCCTCGGCCTGACCGGTGTGAAATTCAAGGTAGAGCCCTGGACCGCGCTGGCCTTTGCCAAGATCATGGCCTGGGACCTTGGATTAAGCCGCGACCTTGAGGTCACTCGCACCAAACTTTACAGCCTGCTGGGCGCGGAGATGGCCGACAAATGGCTGGTGCCGGCCTGGCCCATCGGGCAAAAACCCACCATCCTGTTAGATGAAGATATCCAGACGCTGAAAAAGTCCGCCCCGCCGGTTTCTCCTCCGGTTAGCGCCGCACCTTCACAGCCGGTCGCCGTGACTTCGGGGCAAACATTTGAGGACGCCTCCCTTGGTCTAAAGCAGTTCATCGGGGAGCAGGCCGGCGCGGGTAGCAACAGTTGGGTGGCCAGCGGCAGTATGACCCAGAGCGGCAAGGCACTACTGGCCAATGATCCCCACCTTGGAATTGGCATGCCATCGATCTGGTACGAGGTAGCCCTGCATTGCCCTGACGACGGCGCCGGCCAGCCGTTTGATGTTGCAGGATTCACCTTCGCTGCGAGTCCCGGGATCGTAGCCGGGCACAATAACTATATCGCCTGGGGCAATACCAATGTTTACCCCGATGTAAATGATCAGTACATGATGAAGATTAACCCCGATAATGCACTTCAATACGAATGGGACGGCAAGTGGCGCGACATGACCGTCAGGGAGGAGAAGATCTCCTTCGGCGACGGTAAGCCAGCGCTCAATATAAAGGTAAGGGTAACCCACCTCGGCCCCATAACCAACGATAACAAATATGATTCCAAGACCGGCGAACCCGGCGGTTTCAACAGTAAAGACCCGCTGGCCTTACATTGGACAGCACTTGAGCCCGGCCGTATCTCCCTGGCTATTCTCGCTCTTGACAGGGCCAGGGATTGGGACGGGTTCCGCAGCGCTCTGAAAGACTGGGACGTACCATCGCAGAGCCTTGTCTATGCCGACACCAAAGGCAACATCGGCTACCAGATGCCCGGCAAGATACCCGTCAGGCCAAAGCAGCTTGCAGGCCAGGTTCCCACACCGGGATGGAGCAGCGAGTACGAATGGAAGGGCTATGTGCCCTATGACCTCATGCCCAGGGCGTACAACCCGGCGCGGGGATATATCGTCGCCTCAAACCAGGAAGTGGCTCCACCGGATTACTACGAATTTCTCAACCAGCAACTCGGACCCGACATCAATGCCAACTTCGGCAGCAAGTATAACAAATGGGTTTACGGCTACCGCAGTCAGCGCATCTACGAATTGATCAAGCAGCTTGCACCCAACACCGTGGCAACTTATCAGGCGATGCAAGGGGATAATAAATTCATCCCCGCCGACGAGATGCTTCCCTACCTGGCCGGGCTAAAATTCAACGATGCTGAGATTACCGACGCCAGGGACTGGCTGCTCAAGTGGGACCGCTTTTTCAACGAGGACAGTCCCCAGGCGGCTCTGTATGCCCAATTCTGGATGAAGCTGATAAACAACATTTACCAGAACAAGATGGGAGATATCGTTAAGTCAGATGGCCTGGACCGGGAGATGTGGGCCGTCAACCTGCTGCTGCAGAACCCCTCCGACGCCTGGTGGGATGACCCTGTCAGCAAGGATATAAAAGAAACCCGCGACGAGGTGCTCAGCCGCTCATTCAAAGAGGGCTACGCTGCCACGGTGGCCGCCCTGGGCAAGGACCGCAGCCAGTGGAAATGGGGCACACTGCACAAGGCGACCTTCGTTAGCAACCCGCTGGGCGCCAGCGGCATCGGGCTGATTGAATCACTGGTGAACCAGGGCCCGGTTCCGGCAGGTGGCACGGGTGAGAGCGTCAACAGCATGATGTGGTATGCCAGTAACGGCAATTTCTCCATCCGCCTCATACCATCCATGCGCATGATTGTTGATATGGGGGACCTCAGCAAGGGCGTCGGCATGAACTCCACCGGTCAGAGCGGGCACCCGGGCAATCCGTGGTACGGCAACATGATAGTGCCCTGGAGCAAGGTCCAATACCATCCCATGCTCTGGACACGCCAGCAGGTGGATTCAGACGCACCGCATAAGCTCGTTCTCAATCCCTGATATTTGCTACGCATACAGAGTAAATACGTATAAAACCGCCAGCCGGATCTGGCGGTTTTATAATTTGCGCACTATACGTATTTGCCGTTACCTCAGCATGTTTTTACCGCATCATTGACGACAGGAACGTTTCAGAGTAATATCTTTCCGTTGAAGGGCGTGGCCTGATAAGCTTCAGCCACGAAGCTAAATAAACCTGTAAGGAGGCTACCTTGGAGAAAAAGGCAGAAACCACAAAAGCCGCCGCCAAGAAAAATAAGGGCAGCAAAGCTTTAGTTACCGCGATAATTATCCTCGCCATCATCATGATACTTTGCAGTGGAGGCATAGGCTATTTCAATTACGTCAACAATGCCCCCCTGTCCAAAATTGACGGCGACCTGAAGGTCAACGGCCTGTTCGACAAGGTCGAGGTAATCCGCGATTCCAACGGCATTCCGCATATCTATGCTAAAAATATGCACGACCTGACTTTCACCCAGGGATATGTACAGGCACAGGACCGCTGGTGGCAGATGGATTTCTTCCGTCACGCCTGCGCGGGCAGAATCGAGGAACTAACCGGCAAGAAATCCAGCCTGGTTTCCTCCGACATCTACCTGCGCACCATGGGCTGGACCAAAGTGGCCGAAAAAGAATATGCCGGCTATTCAACCGCCCAGCGCGCCATACTCGATGCTTTTGCCCAGGGGGTCAACGCTTATGTCTCAAGCCGCAGCCCCCAGGCCCTCTCGATAAACTACAGCATCCTGGGCCTGACCGGTGTTAAATTCAAGATTGCGCCATGGACGCCGGTCGATACCCTGGCCTTTGCCAAGCTGATGGCCTGGGACCTCGGCTATAGCGGTGACGAAGAGGTAGTCCGCTCACAGCTTTACAGCATACTCGGCGCGGAGATGGCTGATAAATTCCAGACCCCGCCCTGGGGATACGGCCAGAAACCCACCGTCATACAGTCCGAGGACATCAAGGCCATGGACGTCTCAGGCGGCGCCGTGCTTCAACCGGTTGCCGGAAAAACTGATCTCCCACTGGCTTCTACAGGCCAGGCTTACGATAATCCCAGTCCGGATTTAGACTGGCTGATGGGAGACCCCGCGGGCATCGGCAGCAACAACTGGGTGGTGGCAGGGAGCATGACGCAGAGCGGCAAGCCGCTTCTGGCCAACGACCCGCACCTGGGCATCCAGATGCCCTCCATCTGGTATGAGATCGCCCTGCATTGCGCAGACGACGGCACAGGCCAGCCGTACGACGTAGCCGGCTTCGCCTTTGCGCCCAGTCCCGGCGTTATCATCGGCCACAACAATAATATCGCCTGGGGCGTGACCAATGTGTATCCCGATGTGCATGACCATTACCAGATTAAGATTAATCCCGACAACCCGCTGCAGTACGAGTGGAACGGCAAGTGGCGGGACATGACCATACGCAGCGAGACCATCGATTTCGGCGATGGCGCCGCGCCGATTACCTTCAAAGTCAGGGAGACCCACCTCGGCCCTATAATCAACGATAATAAATATGATGCCGGGGGAGGGCAATTCCTCGGCTTCAATAACAAGGACCCGCTGGCCCTGCGCTGGACGGCGCTGGAACCCGGCACTATGATGGTAGCCATCAACGGCCTCAACATGGCCAAGAATTGGGATGATTTCCGCAACGCGCTTAAATTCTGGGACTGCCCATCGCAAAATGTGATCTACGCCGATATCAAGGGCAATATCGGCTACCAGATGCCCAGCAATGTCCCGATACGCGCTAAAAACCACAACGGGCTGCTGCCCGTCCCCGGCTGGACCGACGAGTACGAGTGGAAAGGCTACATACCCTACGACCTGCTGCCGCGTTCCTATAACCCCGGCCGGGGCTATGTGGTCACCGCCAACCAGGCCGTGGTCCCCCCTGAATATTATGATTTTCTGAATAAACAACTCGACCCCGGCTTAAACTACAACATTGGCTACGAGTGGAATTTCGGTTACCGCGCCCAGCGTATCACCCAACTGATTAAAGAACTGGCGCCCCACAGCATGCAGACTTTCCAGAAAATGCAGGGCGATAACAAGCTGCTGAGCGTAGGCGAGGTACTTCCTTACCTGGCCAATATCAAGTTCAGCGACCCCGACCTTATCAGCGCCAAGGACTGGCTGGTCAACTGGGACTACACTTTCAACGAAGACAGCCCCCAGGCAGCCCTCTACGCTGAATTCTGGATGAAGCTGGTGAACAACACATTCGCGGACCAGCTTGGAAGCGTAACCAAGCCCGAGGGCGATGACAGGGACATGTGGGCCATCAGCCTCCTGCTGCAGAATCCCAATGACGCATGGTGGGACGATATCAATAGCAAGGACAAAGTTGAGACCCGCGATGAAATACTTACCCGCTCCTTCAAGGAAGGCTACACCGCCGCGGTGGCGGCCATGGGGCCTGACCGCAGCCTGTGGAAATGGGGCACGCTGCATACCACCACATTCGTCAGTAATCCGCTGGGCGCCAGCGGAATAGGCCCGATTGAGTCGCTGGTTAACAGGGGCCCCTTCCCTGCAGGGGGCACTACCGATGCGCCTAACGCCAACCGCTGGACAGTTGACAAGGGCAATTTCGCTGTAAATTCCTGCCCTTCCATGCGCATGATAATCGACATGAGCGATATCTCTAAAAGCGTCTGCATGAACCTGACCGGTCAGAGCGGCAACCCGGCCAGCCTCTGGTACGGCGATATGATAAAGTCCTGGCTGAACGTCACTTACCATCCCATGCTCTGGACCAGGGACCAGGTGAACGCCGCGGCCGCGCATAAGCTGCTGCTTACGCCATAAAAAATGCTGAGTCCGTTAAACAAGAGGTCAGACATGGGGGCAGAGGTAAATATACTTGGTATTGCCGGCAGCCTCAGGAAGGGTTCGTATAATAAAGCCCTGCTGAGGGCTGCCGCTGAGCTATTGCCGGCCAATGCCGCCCTGGAGATCTTCGACCTCGAGGGCATCACACCGTTCAACCAGGACCTGGAAACTGACCCGCCCGGGCGGGTCAGTGGATTTAAAGCAAAAATAAGAGCGGCCGACGCCATCCTCATCGCCACACCGGAGTACAATTACTCGGTGCCGGGCGTGCTTAAAAATGCCCTGGACTGGGCATCAAGGCCATACGGGGACAGCGCCTGGCCGGGCAAACCCCTTGCACTGATGAGCGCGTCCACGGGCATGCTGGGCGGGTCCCGGGCGCAGTACCATCTCAGGCAAACTTTGCTCTTCCTCGACGTTGTAGTAGTGTCCAAACCCGAGGTCTTCGTGACATTTGCGGGGCAGAAATTCGATGACAAGGGCAAGCTGACGGACGAGGCCACCAGGAGCGTGGTCGCCACCCTGCTCAAAGCACTGGTTAACCTGGCTTCCGGGCCCGTACACTGAGGTGCGTGTTTCTTATTAAAACGCTCGTGAGGAGGCCGTCATGAAGTATATAGGGAAAGACAGCAAGGAAACCATTATCAGGCGGTTTGCCGAATACGTATCACCGGGCAAGGCCGAGACCTTCAAAGCCTACGATATGGAATTCGTTTTCGGCAGGCGCGAGGGACCGTACGTGTGGGACGCGGTCAGCGGCAAACGGCTGATCAACTGCCACTGCAACGGTGGAGTTTTCAATCTCGGCCACCGCAACCCCATGGTGATTAGGGCGCTACAGGAGAGCCTTACTGAACTGGACATCGGCAACCACCACCTGATAAGTGAGCAACGCGCCTCACTGGCTGAAAAGCTAGCTGATTT
>Ga0268284_1001821_pt1 | contig 10134 bp, 14 predicted proteins | sample saktaG_14_FD_190137 | JGI IMG/M metagenome (GOLD analysis project Ga0268284, IMG submission 190137) | Saline water microbial communities from Sakinaw Lake, British Columbia, Canada - sak_2013_06_06_40m | ecosystem: Environmental > Aquatic > Non-marine Saline and Alkaline > Saline ... | reverse complement strand
CAAACTAGCAAAACTTGTGAAAATGAGTTTCATTTCAAAATTTTGGAATCCATCTACTAACTGTCTTTATGATGTGATTGACCCCTTGGACTCTTCTATAAGACCGAATCAAATCTATGCCATCTCGTTGCCCTTCTCAATGCTTGAGAAATCACAATCAGAACAAATATTAAAAGTTGTAAAAGAGGAACTCGTGGATGTTTATGGAATCAGAACGCTTTCAATCAACGACCCTAGGTTCATCAAAGAATATTCTGGCGATATCATAAGCCGAGACCATGCTTACCATATGGGAACCAGTTGGGGCTTTTTGATGGGAACATATCTATATGCAGTTCTTCATCTTCACAACTTCTCAAAACATGCAGTAGAGGAAGTAACGATAAAACTTCGCCAAGTCTTAAATACACTTGATGAAGGATGCATCAACAGCATAGCCGAAGTGTTTGACGGATTCGAAGGATATGGGTCGAAAGGCTGTTACGCACAAGCCTGGTCCGTCGCTGAAATCTTGAGAGTTTTGGCTGAACTTTCTAAGGAGGAATCACATGAGAATCGATAAATTTCTATCGAATTTAAAATTTGGCACAAGAAAAGAAGTCAAAGAATTCATCAAGAAAGGGCGCGTCTTGGTGAACGGAATCCCGGTCACAGACGCTTCTGAAAACATTTTTCCACATAAAGACGAAGTGTCTTTTGACAAAGAAATCGTTTATTACAAGGACCCAATCACTTTAATGATGAATAAACCTGCAGGTGTCGTTTCTGCTAATTCAGACTTAATTGATACAACCGTCATCGATTTATTGCCCGAAAAATATCAAAGGTTCGACTTCAAAATATCAGGAAGACTTGATAAGGATACTGAAGGACTATTGATACTTACAACAGATGGTGCATTGATGCATCAAATCATCAGCCCAAACAATGAAGTGTATAAATCTTACTTTGTGAAATGTAGCAGCCCGATTATTTCACTCAAAAAACTGGAAGAGGGCATTCAAATCAATGATGGAAAAGAACAACCCTATATGACAAAACCAGCAATCTATGAGCAAATCGACGAGACCACTTGCATTCTAAAAATCTCAGAAGGTAAATTTCATCAGGTCAAACGGATGTTTGAAGCCATTTCTTTGGAAGTTGTCTATCTCAAACGAGTTCAAATAGGCGGGTTGCCTCTCGATTCAGCCCTTTATCCGGGTGAAGTCAAAGAACTGTCACAGAAAGATATCCTAAAATTATTTGAAGGAATATGATATAATAGAACTAGGTGATTTTATGTATGAAACAGATTTGATTCTCGACGCTTTTGAAATATCAGACGAGTTGAAGCAGTCTCCAATGTTTCAGGATGTTCTGAAGTCAATAGATCGTCTTTTAAAACAGGATGAGACGCACTCCTTGATTGACAATTTCAATAGAGAAAAAGCCAAATACGATGAAGCGCTTCCTCATAAGAATTATCATCGGGATTTCAAAGCGATTTCACAGAGATTCATTGAAGCAAAAACAGTTCTTTACACTCATAAAGATTACATCGATTATCAACAGAAACTTCAAGCATTCAATCAAACACTTGAAGCATTCTCAAATAATCTAAATGAGATTTTAAAAAGTTGCTACATCGATACACTGCATTCCTGCAAGAAAGTGTGAACACATGGTTAAAAGAAAAGGATTTATCATCTACTTTAAAAGCAAAAAAATATTGAAAGACATCAAGAAATTCCACGTGAATATCACTTATGTCAACGACAAAGGAAACTATGCCGTAGGTTTTGTCGACGATCCATATTATGAGAGTACGAAGGCTAGATTGCTTCAAAATAAAGCAATCAAAAAAGTCGAAGAATCGCTGATTGACATGGATCATTTAGAGTTCGAAGAATAAATATTCAACTGTCAAGAAAAAAACATTGACAGTTCTTTGTTTTTTTGATACAATATTCACGATTTTTGATAAACAGGAGGAAACGAACATGGTGAAAATTAGACTTCAACGATTTGGAACAACAAAACGCCCATTCTATCGCATTGTAGCTGCAGAGGCTAAAAAAGCGAGAGACGGAAAATACTTGGAAATCATCGGCCAATATGATCCAACCAAAGAACCGGCATTTGTCCAAATCAACTCTGAATTAGCATTGAAATGGCTAGGCAACGGTGCTCAACCAACCGATACAGTTAAAAACCTATTCACTAAAGCTGGCGTAAACGCGGCTTTCCTTGCATTAAAGAAATCGAAGTAAGGATCCCCTTTATATGGCAGTTAATTTTGAAAAGTTAGTTCTCGACTTGGTTACGCCGCTTGTAATCCACCCCGAAGATTTATTGGTGAAGAAATTTTCGGAAGATGAAGCTTCCATTACGATTCAAGTGCTTGTTAACAAAGAAGATTTAGGTCGCGTCATCGGAAAAGGTGGCAAGATTGCGAACGCAATCAGAACGATATCTTACGCAGCAGCATCCAGAATTGGCAAACGAATTAATATTGACATTGACTCGTTTGAGTAAAATGTAAAGAGGGGTACTATGGAACAAGTAATTGCGGTCAGTGCCTGCTTGCTCGGGTTTCACTGCAGATATGATGGTGCATCCAATATGGATGTCAACCTGATTAAAAAACTAAAAGGAAAAAGAGTCATTCCGATTTGTCCAGAACAACTCGGAGGCTTATCGACGCCTCGCATCCCTTCTGAAATCATGGAAGACGGAGAAACCGTCTATGACAAAGAAGGACACGATGTCACGGCCTATTTCGAACGCGGAAAAAAAGCGACGCTTGTCATTCTTCAAAGCGAAGGATGCAAACACGCTATTTTAAAGGACGGCTCTCCGTCCTGCGGGTACAAAACCATTCATGATGGTAGTTTTACCGGCAAACTCATTCCTGGCGAAGGCATTACTTGTAAGTATCTCAAAGCAAATGGAATTTCTATCATTGATGTTACAGAAGAAGGAGAGCTGTAGTGCTCCCTTTTTTTTGTGACAAAATTCTCCTCAAAAATCACAAAAATTATGTTATAATAACTTGTCAGTATGGCAGAAAGAAGAAACTATGGATATAAGAAAAGAAATCGAAAAAGCAATTGAAGAAATGGGGTTTGTAGAATTTACAGACATCCAAAAACAGACCATCCCACTACTGTTGGAAGGACATGACGTCATCGGACATTCTCATACCGGAACCGGTAAAACCGCAGCGTTTGGAATTCCGATTCTGGATAAACTTGACTTTAACGAAAACGTCGTTCAAGCGTTGATACTTGCTCCTACGAGAGAACTCGCGGTCCAAATTCACGATGAATTGATGAGAATGGCAAAATACGTTGACAATTGCAAAATTGTCACAGTTTTCGGCGGAGACCCGATTACTAGACAGATCTATTCACTCAAGCAAAAACCTCAAATCATCGTCGGAACGCCAGGGCGTACACTTGACCACTTAAGAAGAAAAACCTTAAGGCTTGAAAATGTCAAGTTTATGGTATTAGACGAAGCGGATGAAATGCTTAAAATGGGCTTCCAAGAAGACATTGAAACTGTTTTTCAAGCCCTTCCAGTCGAAAGACAAACCTTGATGTTCTCCGCAACGATGCCAAGGCAGATTTTGCAACTTGCGAAAAGTTACATGATTGAACCCGTTCATGTTCGCGTCATTGGAGAAGAATCAACCAATACCGATGTCGTTCAGCAATACTATAAAGTCAAACGCGAAAATAAGACAGAAGCCCTCTATAGACTGCTTAATATCTATCGTCCGAAACTCGCTCTCGTTTTTTGCAATACCAAAGTGAAAGTGGACGAACTGACACAAGAACTGATTGAAAGAGGAATCAACTGCGATAAAATCCATGGAGATCTTCCTCAAACAACTCGACTCGACGTCTTAAAGAAATTCCACACCGGAATGGTTGAAGTCTTGGTTGCGACAGACGTTGCAGCAAGAGGTCTCGACATCAAAGCCGTTGAGGCCGTATTCAACTACGACGTACCTGAAAAAGCAGACTATTATGTTCACCGAATCGGACGAACCGGAAGAATCGGAAACATCGGTTATTCCTTTACCTTGGTTTCCAAGGGTGAAATGAAACAAATCGAAGAAATTGAAAGAATCATTAACTCAAAAATTAAAAAAAGAAACATTCCAACCTATGACAAAGTTCAAGATGTCAAAAATGACAAATTGATTGAAGAAATCACAAGAACGTTTGAAACAAATACTTTTGAAGAAGAATTTGAGATCTTGAATAAAGCGATTAGCACAAAACTGTCTGAAGATCAAATCATCGTTGCTTTACTCAAAATGATTAAACGCGAAAACAATGCCGCAATCAACAGTGCAGACATCAACGAGGAATTCGAATTCAAAACAAAGAAATTTGATAGAGACTCTTCAAAATCAGCAAGATTCCATTTAAATCTTGGAAAGAACTTCGATTTAGTGGTTTCCGACATTCTCGATTTCGTCAGTTCAAAAGTACGAATTGAAAGTAGGGAGATTCAAGACATCGCGATTTTGACTGAATTCTCATTCTTTTCTGTGCCACCAAAATACGCAGATGAAATCATGGCGAAATGCAACTTTACAAAACTAAAAGGCAAAAAAGCCGTATTATCGATTTCAAAGAAGCCAAGAAAACCCTCAAATTACAAGAGATAAGACAATAATCGAGGCGAATATTGACAAATTCCATGAAGCAGATATAATGAAATCATAAAGTATGTGAGGAGAATTGTTTATGAAAAAGTTAGGCGTTTTAGTATGCACCAACTCTGCAATTGATTACATTCCCCATGATTATGACATTCGCGTCATCCGATCCACGATTTTGATGGGCGGAAAAGAGTATGTCGATTTTGAAGAACTCACCGCAAACAAATTTTATGAAATGATTGAAAGCGACCCTTCTCTCTTTCCGAGAACCGCCATGGCATCCACAGGAACCATGTTGGAAGCTTATGAATTATTAAGGGATGAAGGTTGCGATGAAGCGATATTTATCACGATTTCCTCTAAAATGAGCGGGATCTATGAAAATGCAATGATCGCACGAAACATGGTTGAAGGAATCAAAGTCACCGTCTTCGACTCAAAAACTGTCGGATACCTGCAATGCAAAATGGCATTCCTTGCTCATGACCTTGCCAAAGAGGGAAAATCAATGAATGAAATTCTTGATGCCCTATCCTTTATCAGAGACAATAACCATATTTATTTCGCAGTCAAAGACCTCAAATTTTTGGTTAAAAACGGACGTTTGTCCAACGCTGCAGGCTTTGTCGCTGACGTATTGAAGATTAAACCGTTATTGGAGATAGATAAGACCGGAGCTGTGGTTACTGTCGAAAAAATCAGAACGTTCTCAAAAGCTGTTGATCGCGTTTTAGAGAAATTCTTGGATGATACCAAAGGAAAAGATATTGAACCTTTTATCATCCACGCAAACAATCCTGAAGTCGCGCAATCTTTAAGAGAACAAGTACTGGCAGCGAAACCGGAACTCAAAGAAATCAAAGATTATCTATTAACGCCCGCCGTTGGAGCGCATTGCGGTCCAAAGGCGATTACGATTGGATATGTACTAAACCATTAGGGGTGATTCCATGATTCACAGTGATGTCATTAGAGGCCATATTGATACCATCATATTGAAACTTTTGATGGAAAAAGATATGTACGGATATGAAATAGCAAATGAAATCAAAGATCGAACCAATAACAAATTCAACATCAAGGAAGCGACGCTTTACAGCGTGGTAGGCAGACTCGAGACAAGAGAGCTGATTGTCTCCTATACCGGCGAAAAGACACATGGCGGAAAAAGAAGATATTACCGTGTTACTTCACTTGGAAAAGCTTATTACAAAGAGATGATTGAAGAATGGAAGCTGCTCCGAGAAATCATGAAAGACATGTTGGGAAGTGATGTTGGATGAACAAAATAAAACACTTTGTATCGAAACTATTAAAAGATTATTTCAATGAAGACGACAAAAAAGAATTGATTGAAATCCTAACGTTAAGTTTGGAAGAAAAAGTAGAAGACTTGGTAGAACAGGGAACACCTGTAGACGAAGCCATTGAAAAATCAATTCAGGAATTTGGAAACACGGACGACATCTTGAATGCTTATCCCGAAAAACAGAAAAAACAAAAAGTTCTTCTTCAAGCAAGAAGAAGTCAGTTTTTCTTTTCCTTGTTTGGATACATTCTAATTGTTGGACTTGCCGTTTTCTTTAATTTGACCTTTTTCGATTTCTTCGGCCAAAAATATTGGTTCGTGGTAGTCGCCATCGGAGTCTTCTTTTGGCCCCTCGTTATGCTTTACCATTTAATCAGACAGTCAAAATAGACGGAACCCGTCTATTTTTCTTAAGATTGGAAGAACGCCTATGAATCTTAAAAAAATTGTATTTCTTGGAATCATGATTTCTGCAAGCGTTGTTTTGAGCATTGTCGAATCAATGATTTCTGTTACTTTATTCATCATACCTGGAGTGAAACTGGGTCTCGCGAATATCATCACACTTGTGATTCTTTACATTTATGGAAAGAAAGAAGCTTTGATTGTCGTTATCATTAGAATCTTAGTCGTTGCGCTGGTTTCACCCGTCTCAACGATTCTCAGTTTTTCACTTTCCTTGAGCGGAGGGCTCTTCGCAATCCTGGCCATGATGTTGCTGAAAAACATAAAAAGCCTATCGATTATGAGTGTTTCCGTCGTTGGAGCTCTGATGCATATGATTGGGCAAATTCTCATGGCAATCCTTATTTTGGATACACCAACATTGATTTATTATCTTCCATACATGATACTGCTTTCGATTCCAACCGGAATCTTTACGGGGTTTATTGGAAAGAAATTGATCGACTTGTTTCACAATCAACTATCTGTTCCGCAAATATAAAAAAAAACAGGATTTTTCCTGTTTTCTTTCTAATGTAGTTCAAACAAATATGTTTCGAATCCATCCGACGTTACTGTTGTGCCATCCTCTAAATACCAGATGGCTTCCAGGTTCTCCGTTTGATTGACGAAATCCAGTCCTTCCTCTACGGATAATAGGAATATGGCTGTCGAGTAAATGTCCGCAAGAGCTCCATCCGCATAGATGATTGATACACTCAGCGCTTCACCACCAGGATAGTAGGTTCTTGGGTCGATGATATGATGATACACAATTCCATCTTCCTCTCCGATAAAAAAGCGTTGGTTCGAGCCACTAGTGACGATGGAGATACCTGTTGGAATCTTGATGACCGCATAATAGTCTGCCGAAACTGGATTTTCATAATTTGGTCTTAATAAAGCTACATAATAAAGACCGTCAGCATTATTGGGATTAGTTCCACCCGCCTTCACGTTTGAATTCCCAGCGTTTAGAATGTACCTGATATTTTGTTCGTCAAGCATGTCCGTAATTAATTCGCTCACATACCCTTTTCCGAAACCGCCAAGATCGATGCCCATACCAGGTTCCAAAAATTCAATTGTACTGTTTTCCAAATTCAAAACAATGTTTTCGGGATTGGTTTCAAACGTTCCATCATCGATCAAATCGAAGGGAACAGGACAGACTAAATATGAAAAAGAAACGGTCGAGTCACAATCTGTATTTTCTCTTGCATTATGCCAAATATCGAGTACTGGATTAAGTGCAATATTGAACATGCTTTCGGAACCCTGCGTCACTTCATCTTCGTGTAAGAGTCCATAATGGATGACGTCATAAAGTTCTCTTGGAATCGATATAGGGCCATCTGGTGAATGATTAATCGTGTAGACATTCACGACGCCGGTGTATTCGTTATATTTATCTATTAGTTGATGATACTGACTCAAAATAGCTTCAACGCTGGAAAAGAGTTCTTGAATGGAATAAGTATCTTCCTCTGTAACATAAAGCGTCAGTGCAATAGCGGTATCAAAATAGGAAGTGTAGATTTTTTTGCATAAGTATACTCCTTCAACACTGCCACTTACACAATAGTCGGGTTCGGGATTCTGATAATTTGTGCATCCCGAAAGAAGAAGAATGAATATTCCTAATATGAGGATTAATAGTGTTTTTCGCATGGTATCACCTTTCATCATTATATCAAATGAATCGCTTTTACAAAACATTCATTCAAATAATTTATTAGATAAATTAGCAGTTTTGAGTTATAATAAAGTCAATAAAGGAGGACGTCAAATGAAAAAAAACGATTGGATTGTCATTGGATCATTGTTTGTGTTCGGGCTCCTTCTATTTTTCGGATTCAAATTGGCCGAATCGATAAAATCTACTGGAAACGTGTATGCCAAAGTTTTCTATCAGGACACCCTTGTTTTGATGATTGACTTAAACAGCGATGAGTATACTATATACAATACGGAGTACGCGAATCAAATTGATGTTGGAAGAGCTAGCGAAGGAATCTTTTATGTTCCTGGAACTGTGACTACCGACATGTCCGACCTTTATGCAGAAGACTCCTATGCTCTTGCACATCAACTTAAGGGAATCAAATTACAAGTATTAGACGGCAAAATCAGCGTCGTTTATCAAGAAAGTCCGAGAGACTTGTGTGAGCTTCAACCGCCCACAAGCTCAAGTCTAGAACCACTTGTCTGCCTTCCAAATGAGTTGGTTATCAATGTCTATACAAATTTAACGTCGGATGAATTCATACCCGACGCCATATTGGAGTGATTGAGTTGTTAGATCCAAATGTATTTTATGTTTTGAGAATCGTATTATTCTTCATATCGACTTTCTTTATTTTCAGAGCCCTGCAAGCAGTAGATCTATCAAAACTATTTAGAACGAACTCAACGGATCAGATTCGTTTGCTTTTCGTTGTCATTTCGTTTATCCTCGGGTACCTTTTTACCGATGCGCTTGTATCGTTGTTTGAAAATCTAAACAACTTGTTCTAATCTTCACTATAAATGGAATACTCTTCCAAAAGTGTTAAATTTGAGTTGCCGAAAAGAACTTCGTCCAAGTGTTGTTTGACAGAATCTCGATCTACCTTAAGAACAGAAAAGACGATATCTACATTCTCAAGATAGGTAATCTTTTCAACAATCACATTTGATTTAAAATAGTTTTCCAAATGGTTGTGAGTCGAGTAATCTATTGAGGTAGCATATCTTATAAACTCTTTTTTGCTTGTTTTTATTACAAGTTCAAGCAAAGAAGATATGGATTTTGAATAGGCTCTAATCAATCCTGATGCGCCAAGAAGTGTACCGCCAAAGTAACGGATTGATACAGCTAAAACATTTGTAAGACCATTCTTCTTTAAAACTTCCAATAATGGGATTCCGGCAGTCTTTTGCGGTTCTCCATCATCGCTCGCTTTTTGAGAAGCACCTGTGTCCCCAACAATATAGGCATAGCAATAATGACTGGCGCCTGGATAATCGCGTCTGAGCTTTTGAAGGATTTCGGACACCAAATCTTCTGAAACAACAGGAATGAGGAATCCTAAAAATTTTGAATTTTTAGCGATGAACTCGCCTTGAACCGTCTCTTTGATTGAGTACATTTTACCACCAAGTTTATTATATCATGGTTTTATTTTTTCTTAGAAAAAAGAATCGTAAATATGGTATAATGTGATAGGTGATTTAGCATGAACACACATTTTGAAAATGGCAAAAAAGTCTTAGAAACATTGACGATGCACGGACATTTGGCCTATTTTGTCGGCGGGTTTGTCCGTGATTTTTTGCTGGAGACTGCTACTGAAGACATCGATATCACCACTTCAGCAACACCAGACGAAGTTCTCTCATTATTTGAAAGTGTCAAACCGACAGGAATTAAGTACGGAACCGTTACAGTTTTCTATGGAACTGACTCTTTTGAAGTCACAACATTTAGAAGTGATGGCAACTATAAAAACCATCGTCATCCCAGTCATGTTGTCTATTCGAAAACTTTAAAAGATGATCTTATACGTCGGGATTTTACCATTAACGGAATGGCAATGAATCTGAATGGGAAAATCATTGACGAAGTCGGTGGAACCGAAGATTTAAAGAATAAATTAATCCGAGCCATCGATGATCCAATCACTAGATTTCAAGAAGATAGCCTTAGAATTATGAGAGCCTTTCGATTCGTTTCAAAAAC
>Ga0268284_1001820_pt1 | contig 10135 bp, 6 predicted proteins | sample saktaG_14_FD_190137 | JGI IMG/M metagenome (GOLD analysis project Ga0268284, IMG submission 190137) | Saline water microbial communities from Sakinaw Lake, British Columbia, Canada - sak_2013_06_06_40m | ecosystem: Environmental > Aquatic > Non-marine Saline and Alkaline > Saline ... | reverse complement strand
TCGCTCAAGCTGGCTCAATTGATACGAGATTACGTTGGTGCCGAAGTGGTGGAGTTCTACCGTGATATGCGTACCTTTGGTAAAGATTACGAAGCCTTTTATGAGCGGGTGAAGCAGCACGGTGTTGAATTCATGCGTTACGATAAAAATATCCAAGTCAGCCAGCAGGATGAGCAATTAAAGGTTTCCATAATCGATGTGTTCACCGGAAAACCGGTTGACACACTGGTGGATATGGTTGTCCTGAGCACAGGAATGGAACCGCAAGCAGACCAGCATGAGACCGGCACCATCTTTGGAGTCAGTCGAAGCCCGGATGGTTTCTTTATTGAAAAACACCCCAAACTGGCACCTGTAGAAACTACAACGGATGGGGTTTTCCTGGCGGGAACATGCCAGGGACCAAAAGATATCCCCGACAGCGTAGCCCAGGGAGGAGCAGCAGCAGCTTGTGCGCTGTCCTTGATTGATGCCGGGCGGGTATCGCTTGAACCTTACTCAACCGTTGTAAACCCGGAGGCTTGTGGCGGTTGTCGAACATGTGAAGGACTGTGTCCCTTTACAGCCATTGAGATGGTTGAATTTAATGGGAGACAGGTTGCCAGTGTTAACGAAATCCTATGCAAGGGCTGTGGAGTCTGCGCAGCCGCATGCCCCGCTGGAGCTGTTCTTCAACACGGGTTCACCCAGGAGCAGATCCTGGCGGAAATTGATGGAATGCTGTGTCTGACATGAGCTAGTGGTGATTTGGCAAGTTTTGATGGAGGTGCTTTGTGAATAGAACCAGGATCAAAACCGGTGTGTACATCTGCCATTGTGGAACTAACATTGCTAATACTGTGGATGTGGCTGGGGTAGCCGACTATGCAGGAAAAATGGAGAATGTTGTCGTCTCCCGGGATTACGAGTATATGTGCTCGGACCCGGGTCAGGATATTCTCAAACAGGATATTAAGGATTATGGCCTGAATCGGGTGGTTGTGGCTTCATGCTCTCCGTTGATGCATGAAAACACATTTCGAAAAGCCTGCTCGGAAGGTGGATTGAATCCCTTCTTCTTCCAGATGGCAAACATCCGGGAGCATTGCTCGTGGGTGATTGATGACCGGCAAAAAGCGACGGACAAAGCCAAGAGCATGGTGTCTGCAGCCGTGCAGAGGGTGCATTATCACAATCCACTGAGCATGCGGCAGGTGGATATGAACCCATCTGCGCTGATCGTGGGTGGAGGCATAGCTGGGATCGATGCGGCTCTTAAGCTGGCAGACGCAGGCAAGCAGGTATACCTGGTGGAGCGGGAATCGTCGATCGGCGGGCACATGGCCCAGCTCTACAAGACGTTTCCGACGCTCGACTGTGCGGCTTGAATACTTACACCCAAAATGGTGTCCGTTGGACGCCACGAAAACATCAAACTGCTGAGCTACAGTGAAGTTGAATCTGTGACCGGCTATGTGGGTAATTTCAATGTGCAAGTTCGAAAAAAAGCACGCTTTATCGATGTGAACAACTGTACTGGATGCAATAAGTGTGCCGAAGTATGCCCGGTGGAGATCAGCAATTCCTTTGATATGGGGTTGAGCACACGCAAGGCAGTCTATCGATTTGCAGCCCAGTCCGTACCGGGGGCATACGTGATCGACAAGCAAGGAGTTGCACCCTGCCGGGCTGCCTGCCCGGCTGACCAGCGTGCGCAGGGATATATAGCGTTGATCCATCAAAAACGCTATGCGGATGCCTACTGGGCCATTCGACGGGAACATCCCTTCCCATCTGTGTGCGGGCGGGTATGCAACAAGCAGTGTGAGGAGCAATGCAGCCGAGGCTTGTATGATGAACCAGTCAGTATCATGCGTCTTAAACGCTTTGTAACCGATTGGGCTTACGAGCATCGTTTTGAACTTAAGAAGATGGTTGACAAATCTCTTGTGGGAACCCCTTTTGAGCATAAACCCGATCCCAGTGGCAAGAAAGTGGCAGTTATCGGTGCTGGCCCGGCTGGCCTGACAGCTGCCTTAGACCTGGTACGATTGGGACATTCAGTCACGGTGTTTGATGCCCTGGCAGTGGCAGGCGGCATGATGAGGGTGGGTATTCCCCCGCACAGACTACCATACGAATATCTGGATTGGGAAGTGCAGCAGATCCTGGACGAAGGTGTGGAATTAAAACTTAACACCTGGATCGAAGATATTGCAGGATTAATGAAGACAGGTTACCAGGCAGTTGTGATCGCAACAGGGGCACACAACGCCTCGAAATTGATGATCACTGGTGCAGATCACCCGGATAACTGGCTGAGCCTTGAACTTTTGCGTAGAGCTTGCCTGGGAGTGGACCTAGATCTGAGCGGGAGAGAGATCATTGTGATCGGAGCCGGAGATGTGGCTCTTGATTCAGCGCGTACGGCGATTCGCCTGGGAAGTCCCAACGTCAAGATCGTGTGCCGCGGCATGAGGGCTTCTGAAATTGAAATAAAAGAATCTGCTGCTGAAGGTATTCAAATCATCCGCGACCGTGTCTTCAAAGAAATCGTGATTAAAAACAATAAGATCATTGGCGTGCTTTGTCTGGAAGCACGGGTAGGTGAAATCGTTAAGGGCAAGCGCCAGGTGCAGGAAATTCCGGGCACGGATCACATCATCCCAGGAAACCTGATCGTCTGGGCGGTGGGACAATGGCCTGACTTCAGTTTCCTTCCCCGGGATGGCAGTATTGCCACACGGTACCCGGATGGACTCTGGTCCGATGAGAATATGATGACCACACTGCCAGGTGTTTTTGTGGCCGGGGATGTACGGCGCGGGATGACAACCTTTGTTGTGGATGCAGTTGGTGAGGGTCATCACATTGGCAGAGCTGTAGACCGTTACCTGCGTACGCCCGGCGGGGGTGTTCCCGAACCGAAGCGAATGCCGGTTGCCCGTCTGGATAAGGATGAAGTAACTGCCCGCATACAGGAAGGCAAGGCATCTTCGGATGCCCGCGCGAAAGTGCGCACCCTGCCTGCTGAGGAAAGGGTCAATAACTTCCGTGAAGTTGATCTGCCCATGACCGAAGAAGAAGCCCTGGCTGAAGCAGCGCGCTGCCTGAGTTGTGGTGCCTGCTCAGAGTGCCTGGAGTGTGTGGTGGCTTGTGACCGGGGTGCCATCAATCATGATATGCAGGATGAGATCCTGGATGTAAATGTAGGGACGATCATTCTGGCAACAGGTTTCAAGGATTTTGACCCTTCCATTGTGCCTGAATTAGGCTATGGAGTACTGGATAATGTACTGACTGCGATGGAATTTGAGCGATTAATAAATTCCAGTGGACCCACTGCCGGAAAGGTGACCTTAAAGAATGGGCATGCACCCAAATCGGTGGCAGTACTGCATTGTGTTGGAAGCCGTGACAAAAAATACCATGAGTACTGTTCGCGAGCCTGTTGTATGTACTCGTTAAAACTTTCTCAACTTGTGCATGAATACGTCGGTGCGGAAGTATATGAGGTCTACCGGGATATGCGTTCGTTCGGCAAAGGCTATGAAGAGTTTTATAACCGAACCGAAAAAATGGGTGTGAACTTTTTTCATGGCCTGGTTAAAGGGATCAAGAAGAAGGGAAAGAAACTTTTGGTGAGCTGGGATGAATCTTTTTACAATCAACCAAATCACATAGAAGTGGACATGGTTATACTGGCAACCGGTTTTGAACCTCAGACCGATGCCGGTCAAGTGGCTGGCACATTCGGGATAAGCCGGAGCGGCAGTGGATTCTTCCAGGAGAGGCACCCCAAACTGGCTCCTGTGGAAACTGTCAGCCAGGGTATTTATCTGGCTGGAGCCTGCCAGTCCCCCAAAGATATTCCCGATAGCGTAGCTCAGGCTGGTGCAGCGGCAGCTGCAGCCCTTTCTTTGATCGATCAGGGCACCATTGCGTTGGACCCGGTGGTAGCAGTAGTAAACAAGGTTTTATGCACCGGCTGCGGTTTGTGCGCCGAAGCCTGTCCGTATGGAAGCATACAGGTGGAAAATCGCACATCGGTTGTAAACAGCTTTTTGTGTAAAGGTTGCGGCACCTGTACAGCTGCCTGCCGGAACAAAGCAATTACCCTGATCCATTACGATGACAGACAGTTAATCAATGAACTGGTTGGCATGCTCTCTGAAGATCAGGATGTGTGTTTTTAGGAGGTGAACCCGTGGCATTTGAACCAAGAATTGTCGCCTTTTTATGTACTTGGTGTTCCTATACAGGGGCAGATACAGCGGGTATTGCCCGTTTGAAATCACCCGCCAACTTGAGAGCAATCCGTGTTCCCTGCTCGGGACGTGTCTCACCGGAATTGGTGATGAAGGCTTTCGATCAAGGCGCAGATGGCGTTCTGGTACTGGGCTGCCATATTGGCGAATGCCATTATGAAACTGGCAACCACCGCACAGCGAAACGCCTGCCTTTGTTGGGAGAATTAATGAGTTTTGTGGGTCTGGAACCTGAGCGTCTTCACCTGGATTGGGTTTCCGCTTCAGAAGGGGAACTCTATTCCCGCATTGCCACTGAATTTGTCGATCAGGTGCGCGCACTTGGACCTGTCCATTGGCAAGTATCCAAAGAACAACAGGTGGCTATCAACCGACAACTAACGGCGAGCCGGGCGTCCACACCTTTTAAGTTGACCGATTGCGCCTCTAAAACAGATGCGATCCGCACAAAAGCGAGGGAATTACTTTCCAGTGGGCAGGTGGAATGCGTTATTGGATATGAGGTTGGACCGCGTGGTAAAACCCGCCCGGCTTTCATTTATTCAGAAGATGATGCAGACAAGCTGGTTTGGAACCCGGATTGTGTTTATAACCTTACCACCTATCTGGATGTGAAACTTCGTCCACCTAAATTGAAAGAGCTTAAACCAGTTGCCATTGTTGTTAAACCTTGTGACAGTCGGGCACTTAATGTGCAGCTTGCTGAAAGCCAGTTCAGACGTGAACAAATACATGTCATCGGAGTAACTTGCGAAGGTGTGCGAAATTTACATGGTGATCTGCGCAAACGCTGTGAAGAATGCGAACACCCAAACCCGGTTATTTACGATACCCTGGTGGGTGAACCGGTGGCAAGCCATCCGGTTGCTGAAAACCCAGGCTTGTTGGAGATTGAATCTCTCTCACCCCACGAGAGGATGGAATACTGGTTGAGCCAGTTTGACCGCTGCATCCGCTGCTACGCCTGCAGACAGGGATGTCCGGTTTGTACATGCCCGACTTGTCTTTATGAGCGGGATGACTCTCTGTGGGTTGGGCTGGGAGTTGGAATGAATGAAAAGCGGGCATTCCACCTGGGTCGGGCGTACCATCTGGCAGGAAGGTGTATCGGATGCAACGAATGTGAACGAGTTTGCCCGATGGACATTCCCATTAGCCTGCTCAACATGAAACTGGCCCAGGAAATGGAAAAGAATTTTGGTCATGTGGCGGGGATGGAACCTGTTCTATCCCCGGTAGTCACCGTTCTCGCCGGCGAATACAAGGAGGGCTGAGATGAAACAGATCTCACATGCTGAACTGAAACGATGGTTGGATGCCCTGGCTGGTGAGCAAACTTTGATAGCTCCGCAGGATGTATCGGGTATATTGTTGTATCGACCAGTCCAGGATAGCGGGGATATCGCCTGGGGTTTCACAAGGACTGAAATGTCGGTAAAAGATGCTTTCTTCCCGATCACAGATAGCCTTCTGTCCATTCAAAAGAAAGATGGACAGGTTCAGGTGAATGCAACCTTGCCGGAAGTGAAACAGGTGATCTTTGGAGTACGGCCATGTGATGCCCACGGATTACATATCCTGGATGCATCATTTATTGGAAAAGAGCCGGTGGACCCTTACTATGCAGCCAGGCGGGAGAACAGTGTTTTGATCGGGATGGCATGTCAGTCACAACAATCAAGTTGTTTCTGCACCAGTGTGGGAGGTTCGCCAGATGATAGCACCCACATGGACATAATGCTGTATGAGACAGATAACGGGTATGCACTTGAAGGAGTCACCCCCAAAGGTAAAGAGTTATTGGAGGGTGTGACTTTCGAGAAAGAGGAAACGGATAAACCAGTCTATAATTACCCTGCGCAACAATTCCCTAACCCGGAGTCTGTGGATTGGGCTTCTCATTTTAGCGATGATTACTGGCAGGAGATTTCGGATCGCTGCCTGAGCTGTCGGGTGTGTGCTTATGTGTGCCCGACCTGCCGTTGCTTTATTACCCGCGATGAACCAGCGCAGGGCAAGGGGGAGTTTGAAAGGCTGCGTTGTTGGGATTCGTGCAATGGCGCAAATTACCGTATGGTGGCAGGCGGGCACCGGCCGCGCTCTGAAAAGAGTGAACGCCTGCGCAACCGTTTCCTGTGCAAATTTCTTTATTACGCATCGCAATATGACCTGCAGGAAAGTTCATCCTGTACCGGCTGTGGACGCTGTGTGGAAGCCTGCCCGGTCAATGTGGATATAACCGAGATCCTGAGCGAATTTGGGAGGTTGGAATGACAACTAATATAACCAATCCCATGCAGCCCTTCCTGGGTACACTGGTTGAAGTAAGAGACCTGGCAAATGAAATTAAGATCTTCCGAATCGAATTGCAGAATGGCGGCAATGAGGCATTTGCAGATTATAAACCCGGGCAATTCGCCTTTGTTTCTGCCTTTGGATTGGGTGAAGCTCCTTTTGGAATTGCCAATACTTCGGAGCGTGGACCAACCCTGGATTTTGCGATCAACCGCCTGGGATCTGTGACCACCGGACTGCATGAGTTGGGGGAAGGGGACATGGTGGGTGTGCGTGGACCCATGGGTAATTCTTTTCCGATGGATGAATTTAAAGGAAAAAACCTGATCGTATTGGGAGGTGGTATTGGAGGGGCGCCTCTGCGCCCGGTGATCCAGCATGTGCTTGATCACCGCCCGGACTATGGAGACCTGACCATCCTATGGGCGGCACGTCATCCCAGTCTGCTTGTCTTCACCGAAGAATATGAAGAATGGAAGGCAGCACCGAATACCAGCCTGTACCTGACGGTGGATCAGCCGGATGAGAAATGGGACCACAATGTTGGCCTGATTACAGAATTGTTGCAAAAAGTTGCGCCTAAACCAGAAAATGCGGTCACCATCACCTGTGGTCCTCCGATCATGATCCATTATGTTGGCAGGATGCTGGAAGAAATGGGGTTTTCTCCGGAGAAGAACTATGTTACCCTGGAAGCCCGCATGCATTGCGGCCTTGGAAAATGTGGACGCTGTAATCTTGGTGAGAAACTCATCTGTGTGGATGGCCCGGTTTTTAATATGGCCGAAGTATTGGAACTAAAAGAGACCTTCCTTTAAGCCGGATTATTCTTTATAATAACGACATGTAGTATCTTTTTAATAAAATAGCGGGGGGTTCTTGAGTGTGTATTGCACACTTGAGAACCCCCCAAAATATTCCATGAATTATTGAGAAGATACAAATAATATATCCTTCCATCCTGCGGTGGTGCAATCTCAATAATCTTTGGGTATTTACCCAGACCACTTTGAGAAGCAACCAGTGAGGCGTTATTTTTTTTTATAAACAATATGAAACCTTCTTTTATCTTCATTCTCGTAATAATCCTGATCGTTCTGGCTTTCTGCTGTGTCTGCCTGGTGGGGATAGGCGCTGGATCTTATTACATCATTAAAAATGGTGAAGAGATCATCAACCAGATACCATTGGAAACGTTCGGTCCAACTCCCACGGTGGTTATCACCCGTCCACCCCTGGAAACGATCTCCGGTGATACGCTGGATGTATTGGAAAGAACGGTCGTCCCCAACAATGACCTTCCCACAATCGCCTGCCGACTGCTGGCAATATGCAATGTTCCAGCCACTGTTGCAGGACCTGTGACGCCTCTCCAGATCGGTGACCAGGCCAATTTCTGGGTCAATGACATGGATACAAATGAGAATAACCAGGTTTCCGCCACCTTGCAGTCGATCACAGAGCATGTTTATTTCTGGGTGGAATCCGGGGTTGATTATGATCCAAAAGAACTAACCACTCTGACAGATACTTTTGAGAAGGAGATCTACCCGACCACGCGAGAGTTCTTTGGAAGCGAATGGACACCCGGTGTGGATGGGGATGAGCACATTTATATCTTGTATGCAACTGGACTGGGTAGTTCCATTGCAGGTTACTACTCATCCGCCGACGAGTACAATCCCCTGGTACATGAATATTCAAATGGGCATGAGATGTTCATCTTCAATGCCGATAACAGTTATTTGGATGACCCATTCACGTACGGCGTGCTGGCACATGAATTTCAACATATGATCCATTGGAAAGTTGACCGAAACGAGACTTCCTGGTTGAATGAGGGCTTCTCCGAATTATCGGCATTTTTAAACGATTATGATCCAGGCGGGTTCGATTTCCTGTATACATCCAATCCCGACATGCAATTGAATGATTGGCCGAATGATGCTTATGCGACCTCACCACATTATGGAGCCGGTTTCCTGTTCACAACTTATTTGCTCGACCGTTTTGGCGAAGATGCCACGCGCGCGGTGGTTGCCAATCCTATGAACGGGCTGATAAGTATCGATAACACCCTGGCGACGATCCATGCCACCGATGGAATAACGGGACTGCCGATCGGTGCGGATGATCTCTTCCTGGATTGGACCATCACCAATTACCTCCAGGATGGGTCGGTGGCTGATGGTCGTTATGCAACCCATAATTACCCTAACTCTCCAACAGCGAATAATACGGAAACAATAACCAACTGCCCTCAAGCCATGACAGAGCGCCCGGTGCATCAATATGGCGTGGATTACATTGGATTCAAGTGTGCCGGGGACTACACTATTCATTTTGAAGGTTCAACAGTGGCGAAGCTCTTACCCGAAAACCCATATTCAGGTTCGTACGCATTCTGGTCCAACAAGGGCGACGAATCGGATATGACCCTGACGCGCCAATTCGATTTCACCCAGGTCAGCGCACCAGGGTCGATGACCTTCCGGACCTGGTATGATCTGGAAGAGGATTATGATTATCTCTACCTGGAGGCTTCCACGGATGGCGAGACATGGAAAATATTGAAAACACCTCTGGGCACCGATCTTGATCCATCCGGAAACAGTTTTGGCTGGGCCTATAATGGCAGCACCACCGGATGGAGAGAGGAGAGTATTGACCTTTCCCAGTTTTCCGGACAGAAGGTTAATTTGCGGTTCGAATATGTTACCGACGCTGCCGTGAACGGAGAAGGCTTTTTGCTGGATGATGTCTCGGTGGATTCCATCGGTTATTTCAGTGATTTTGAATCGGATGATGGCGGCTGGCAACCGGATGGTTTTGTGCGGATCAAGAATTCCCTGCCTCAGACCTTCCGCCTGGCTCTGATATTAAAAGGGAAGACAACGAGCGTTGAGATCATCACAATCAACCCTGATCAGAGCGCGGATATCCCGGTGCATATCGGCGGTGATGTGACCGAAGCTGTGCTGGTGGTAAGCGGTACAACACGGTATACACGTCAACTGGCTTCCTATCAATACGATATCCGGTAATGCCTGTATATCTTTGCTTATTAAAGACAATGTGTGAGTTTAATTACCTGAAACATTTTTTTGTGGAAAAACCGCCAAGAGATATTTGTTTTTTCGCCTTGAAATGCAGTACCTAATGCCAACTCATTTTCTTTCGAAATCAATAATGAAAGAATTTGTAACCAATAGACAAGGTGTCAGTCTGCTCAAGGACTCACTTGTACCAAATCTATAAGGCTCATGAGCATCTCGCACAAATTGGACTGAGATGCTTCACTCCGCAAAGAACGCTCCGTTCAGCATGACAAATCTATGCGGTTTCTAGGCTTTCTTATTAAGGAGAAAGTATGGCTACTACACCGAGTTCACAGATCTTATCCATGAATGGCTTGATCGATTACCAGGAAGGTTCCATAGTCAGCCGGGTAATCTTAAAATCTGAAGCCGGGAATGTGACCATGTTCGCTTTTGACAAGGGACAGGAGTTGAGCGAGCACAGTGCACCATACGATGCATTGGTTGAGGTTCTGGATGGCGAAGCCGAGATCCGTATCTCCGGCAAACCCTTCA
>Ga0268284_1001818_pt1 | contig 10169 bp, 4 predicted proteins | sample saktaG_14_FD_190137 | JGI IMG/M metagenome (GOLD analysis project Ga0268284, IMG submission 190137) | Saline water microbial communities from Sakinaw Lake, British Columbia, Canada - sak_2013_06_06_40m | ecosystem: Environmental > Aquatic > Non-marine Saline and Alkaline > Saline ... | reverse complement strand
CGACTTTCGCCAGGTGGAGGGTTTCATCGTTGGAGCGCGGGTCTTTTAGCTCGAAGTCAACGTCTGGTCCGGGATTGGGGATGGGCTGAGGATTGACGCCACTGACGGCCATCTGCTTGACGGTGATGTCAGCCAGGTTGGCCTCTTTTGAAAACTCCGTATTCAGATCGCCGAAGGAGAGCGGCGTTGTGGTGCCGGCGCGGCAGGCCCACTCCCATTGCGCCTCTGTGGGGAGCGTCACTTTTTTTCCGCTCGTTTTGGAGAGCCATGCGCAGAACTCAACAGCCTTTGCCCAGGGGACACGGATCACGGGGAAATCCATATCGTTCATGTAGTACCCGCGGTGCACTTGATCCTTGTAGTGCATATCGTAGACGCCGTTGAGGTAGTCGGGGTCGAACTGACGGTACTGCTTGAGGGTGACTTCGGTGGCACCCATCAGAAAAGGCTTTTCAATTTTTACGCGGCAGGCCGGCTGTTCCACCGGGGTTTCGCTGTTGCTGCCCATGGAGAACTCACCAGAGGGGATGCCGACGAGTTTCATTTTGACTTCATTGCCCAGATCAAGCTCAATGGCCTCTGCGCGTTGCTTTCCAACTGCGGATGCTTCAGTTTGGACACATTTCTGTTCAAGGGGTTTAGGCATGACTATCGCATTCGACTTCGTGTACGGATTGACGATGGCCTCCGGATCGTAGCTGACACCCGCGTACTTCAGGCGGAGCTCTTTACGGCGGTCGAGGATTTCCTTGTTCGCGCCAGCCTCGGACCAGGTTCCGTGGTACGGCGCATTGAGGTCGGCCCAGGTAAGTAAGTGAGCCATTGAGTCCTTGTCGACGTTGACGTTGTGGTGCCCCTTGTCCAGCATTTGGAAGAGTTCGCTGGTGTCCGCATGGAACTCCAGCGGTGTCAGCAGATGATAGTCGCCCTCAGGTCCGTTGCGGCGTACATACGGATGTAACAGCGTGTGGGATTCGCGATGGGTTGTGAAATTAGGAATGCCGCACTCAGCGAAAGTCTTGCCGGTGTTCGAGCCCGTTCCGATGATGCGGTCAGCCATAACGTAGCGGCCGGCCGGCGGTTTGCCATCGTGGCAGCCGACACAGTATCTATCCAGCACGGGCTGAACTTCGCGTGGGTAGCTGAACCCGCGGGTAGGGCCGTAGAAAGGCTTGAGGCTCTCCGGCTCTCTATTCATCGCGCTAAAGCGCTTGACCGGAGGCGTCATGTTCTGGTTTTCGTGGCAGCCGATGCAGGTGAGTTTTTCACCCGGCATCGCCACGGTCCAACTGCGCATGAGTTGTAGTGCTTTACCCGTTGCATCAAGGGGCTGCATCGCAAAGGGCGTGTTGGCTGGAACCGTGAAGCTGGCCGACCCATCCGCTTCGACAGTGGCGATGCCGAGCACCTGCTTGGCATCCCAGCCCGCCTCCATGCCCATGGAATAGTGTCCGCCCCTATGGCGCGGGCCGTATTCGTAGCGGTACACGCGCAGGTTTTTGACCGTCCCACGCGGAACATCGCGTAATCCTGGCCCGAAGTAGATGTCGTTAATCAAGACGGTCGCCTCGTTGCTGGCCAGATTCACACGACTGGGAATCGTTTCCGGTTTAGCTGTCTTGCACAATGGAATGGGCTCAAAGTATTTGCCTGTCCCGTCACTCTTTTTGAGGCAGATGACATTGTCGTAGATGTCGAGCAGATAGACCTCGCCGTTACCCGTGGTGGCGAGAAAGAATTTATCCGTGATCGGGAAGGGATTGTAGTACATCGTGCCGTACGCGCCACTCAGTCCGTCAAGGACGAGTGGATGCACCTGTTTGCCACGCCCAGTCAGAAACTGGACAGCTCCGTCCGCTTCATGCGTTCCTTTTGAGACATCGAAAAGGCAGAGCGGCCCGCCTTTGGCGTTACTGTGATGGCCGGCGATGGTGGAAACAAACATGCTGGGCTGGCCAGGCAACTGACGGGCGAAGAACATGCTGTTGGGCCAGTAGGAGTTGCTGCCGTAAAAGGCCTTCTGATCCGTGCCGTCCGGATTCATCGTCATCATAATCCGGCTGAAATAGTGTGCTGAATCAGTGTACTCCCAGCGGGTATATAAAATCCGGCCATTCTCCATCACCGACGGATGCCAGTTGCCATCTTGATCAAAGGTGAGGCGGCGTGCCTGCGTGCCATCCTTTTTGATGCGGAACAGGTTGGCGACATAGTCGCCTCCGCCTACGCAAGGCACCCCTTCGTATGCAGCGGTGGAGGCATAGATGATCTGTTCGTTGTCCGGCAGATAGCACGCATCAAAACAGTCGATATCGCTGTCCGTGCCCGGCGAGACCTGCTTCGGTTCGCCGCGCGTCTGTCCAGTTTTGGGTTCAATTTCCAGTTCAAAAACACCGTAGCCCTTGCCGCGTCCGATGCTTTTACTCAGCTTGCTCTGATCAATGAAAGAGGTGAAAAGGAGTTTGTCTCCATCGAAGTGCAGATCCACGTCACCAATGAATTTGCCGCTCTTCGGTTTATAGATCGTCTCGGTTTCGCCGCTGCCTTTGATCGGCATGACCACAAGCGCATCATCATAGTTTGGAACAACGCCTTTCTCCTCAAATCTTTTGCAGATGTCTAGAAACTCAGGATATTTTGAAGCGGCATCTTTTAGAGCCTTGTCTGCTGCAAGAAAAGCGGCATGCTCGGTCGTGGCGGCCTCTAGGGCGGAACGCTTCGAAACATCCTTTTCTTTCTTATACCCCTCTGAATTCCGAACTGTTTTTAAAGCCTCGTTATCGGCCCTTTCCGCAGTGTTTCTCGCGGAGAGCAATTCCTGCAGTGATTTATCTTTGGCTCGCAAACTGTTGACCACCTCTTCGACATCCTTCCAGGCTAGGGTTCTGCTTTCGCTGTCGCAGGAGGCACGGGTCTGCCAGTTGGCCGAGTAGCGGCTACCATTACGGGAGGCGCGAACCATCAGGAGTTTTTCAAAATCAATGGCTGGATTTTCCAGCAGGAGTGCTTCGCGCTTCAGGGTATTCAAGTCTTCGCCTGCCTCTAGGCGCTTGAGGAAGTCAGCGCCCTTCGGATATTTTCTGCCGTAGGTCTTCATCAGGTCTTTGATCGCGAGACGCAGGGAGTCAGCGGTCCCCTCTCCAGTAGCCTTGAACCCGAGTTTGTGATCGGTCAGCGGCCCGTTGAGAACTCCTCCGTTTTGTTCGGCGCTGAGGACCTGAGACGGTTTTATGCGAGCCTCTGCCGCTCCTGAGCTGACCCCGAAGGCCACAGTCATTGTGAAGGCTAAAATACGTGTTACTACCTGTGAACCATTAAACATCATGAGCCCCCCTGATTTCATTACTAATAATTTAATCCAAAATGATATCAGTTTTCGGCAAAAGCCTCAATGTTCGATTTTCCATCACTTGACTCTGAAACCGCTTGTTGCTATTATGGCGACTCATTTGAAAAATACTTGGCATATATTGGCACGTTTTGTCGTTGTCTCATTCGTGGTGCTCTGGTCTTTAACGACCGCGCATGAGGTGGCTTCTCATCGGGACAACGGGATGTGTGAGCACAGTGACGACGGCACAGCCCAGTCGGAATGCGTCTGCATCTGCGCCTGCCATGCAGCCGTGGAGCCTCTTTTCAATCTGGAATTTTGCCCGCCCGAACGTATCTTTTTTGTTTTTTCCGAATATGTGACCCTGACAGGAACGGCTGTGCCGACTGAGATCTTCCGACCTCCGCTTGTGAACAGTTAAAGAGACTGCCTCGTGCCTTTTTCGGCGCGCGGAAAACGTGAGCGTTATACATTTAAATCTTGTTGGAAGCTTGTCTACTTATGAATGATCATTCCCCTTTATTGGCACGTGTGTGCCCGTATGTCTTTATTCTGTGTGCTTTTGCACTCCAGGCCGCAGAGCCTGGCGCGTCCCGGACCGTGACGCTTGCCGAGTGTCTTCGTCGCGTCACGGAACAGAGTCCTGATCTCAAATCTGGAACGTATAAAACCGAGGCCGCCGCGCACCGTGCTAAACAGGCGGCCCGGCCTCTCAACCCACGCCTGGAGATGGAGCTCGAAAATGTGGCAGGCTCCGGAGCTGTCCAAGGCGTCGATTCGGCCGAGACCACCGTGGCGGTCTCGCAGGAGTTCGAGTTGGGGGGGAAGCGCAGCCACCGGACGGCTGTGGCTGAAGCGGAAACGGCTGTGAGCCGCGCGGAACAGGAGGTGCGGCTGCGCATGCTGCTGTTCGAAACGCGCCGCGCCGCGCTGGCTGTGCAGGCTGCGCAGGAAAAGGCCCGTCTCGCAGAGGAGGCACTTGCATTAATCCAAGAGACCGAGAACGTGGCTGTCATTCGCGAAGCAGCGGGTAAGGCTGCGGTCCTGGAGACGGATCGCGCCCGAGCCGATACTGCCAAGGCTCAGATCGAGTTGGAGGAGCGAAAGGCTGAACAGCGCGATGCGGTCCGGGATCTGGCCCTGCTATGGGGTGAGACCGAACCCTCGTTTGACGCCGTGGCCGGATCGTTCGATGCCGGAGCATCTGCATGGCCGTCCCTGGATACGCTCCTGGTACGTGCGGCATCGAATCCCGAGCTTCTGGCGATCGCCGCACAGACGCGCACCTACGAAGCGCGGATCGGCGTGGAACGCGCCGCACGGATGCCGAACGTCGCACTGAGCGCCGGCGTGCGGCGCTTCGAGGAGGGCAGTGATTTCGGGTTTGTCGCCGGTGCGGGTATCGAGTTGCCCTTCTATACGAGCAATAGGGACGGCGTACGGGCAGCCACGGCCGATGCGGAGGCTGCACGGCAGGAGGCGACCGCAGCCCGCATCAGGGTCGAGGGCCATATCCGACAGCTCTATGCGCGGCTGAACACGCTTGCCGCGAAAAACATCCGCCTGAAAGAGGCGGTCATTCCGGTAGCCCAACGCACGCTCGGCCTTGTGCTGGAGGCTCACAAACTGGGTAAGGCCGGATATCTCGACGTGCTCGAGGCCCGCCGTGCGCTGGTGGATGCCAGATCCCAGATCATTGAAACCGTGACCGAGTATCAGAGCATGAGCATTGAACTGGGTCATCTCACAAACACGCTTTCTGAAAATCTCTAACCCTTTTTGAAGGAAATCCCCACATGAAAAATAATACGCTTGTTTCTTTTTTGTTGGCAACCGTGTTGGTTGCCCCGCTCCTTGCGCAGGATGATGGCCATGGGCATGCCGCCGCGCCGAAGACGCGCACCCTCGATGAACTCTTCACCGTGATGTGCGAATGCAAAGTATTGCAATATACCTGCGCTGAGTGCCGCTACGAATTAGGCCTCGTGAAGATAGATCCGTCCCTCATCCGCTCTGGAGAGAATGCAGGCGGTCTCTTTAAGATTGACCCAGTCACTAAGCACGTTGCACAGACGTTGCTGCCGTTGAACGGTGAGATCGCACTGAACGGTGCTGCCGTGACACATGTATCGCCGCGCGTCTCGGGAACGATTGGTACGATCCAGGCCGAGTTAGGTAAACGGGTTGAAAAGGGTGACGTTCTCTTTGAGATCGAGAGCCCTCAACTGGGTCTAGCAGTCGGCGCGTACCGCAAAAATAAGGCGTTGGCTGCGCTGGCGCTGAAAAATGTGGAACGCGAGAAGGCGTTGGTTGAGAAAAAGATCAGTCCGGAAGCCGACCGCATTGAGGCGCAGATGAAGTACGATGAGTATCGCATCGAGCTGGAGTCTGCTGAAAACGCTCTCTCGGTCATGGGGTTGAACGCGGAAGCTATCACGGCTCTGACTGCAGATGGGTTAGCTGGCAAGAATGCCCGCTTGCCGATCTTGGCACCCCAGAGTGGAACTGTGATCCAGAAGCATCTGGACCCGGGCGAGACCATCGAGGCGGGTAAAGAGGTGCTGACGATTGCGGATCTCTCAACGGTGTGGGTCTGGATGAGTGTTTACGAGCAGGATCTTTCCCGTCTCTTGGGTGAGTCGAAGAAAGGGGCTTCTCGTGTGCGGATCACAACCCTCGCTTATCCGGACAAAATGTTCGAAGGCGAGATCGACCTGATTGGTTCCATGGTGGATGAGGATGACCGGACAGTCAAGGTTCGCGCGACGCTGAAGAACGCGGACGCGCTATTGCGTCCTGGTATGTTCTGCGCCGCGAATGCGGTGTTCGAGACACCCGAAAAGGTGATTGCCGTACCCAAGAGCGCAATTCTCTCCGACGAGGGTAAGCATTTCGTCTTCCGGCTGATTCGCGATGGGTTTGCGCTTCGCACGGATGTGGAGATTGGGCGCGTTTTTGCAGACTGTGTTGAGATTACGAGCGGTCTGCCCGAGGGCGAGAAGATCGTCACAGAGGGCGCGTTCGTCTGCAAATCCGATGTGTTGCGTGCCAAAATGGGAGCGGGCTGCGCTGATTAAGATCCCTTATCCGATTTGTTCGAAAGGAACACGCTTATGTTGAATAATTTTATCAAGTTCATTCTGACGCAGCGGCTCATGGTCCTCATGGCCGCAGGTGCAGTCGTCGTGGCGGGAGTGATCGCCTGGAAAATGCTGCCCATTGACGCCTTTCCAGATGTGACCAATGTGCAAGTCATGGTGCTTTCCGACGCGCCGGGGCTCGCTTCAATCGATGTCGAGCAGCGGGTGACATTCCCCGTGGAAAAATCCCTGCAAGGACTCCCGAAAGTCCGTCAGATCCGGTCGATGTCAAAGGCCGGCTTCTCGCAGGTTATCGCCGTCTTCGAGGATGATGTCGATACCTACTTCGCTCGGCAACTGGTCTTTGAGCGACTGCAGACCGCCAAGGAGCAGCTCCCTGCGGGGGTCGAACCGGAGATGGGCCCCATCAGCACCGGGCTCGGGGAGATTTATCAATACACGCTGGAGAGCAGTACGCGTACGCCCATGGAACTGCGCACCTTTCAGGACTGGCTGGTCTCGCCGCAACTGCGCTCGATCACTGGGGTGAACGAGGTCAACAGTTTCGGTGGCTTTGTCAAGCAGTACCATGTGATCGTTGAGCCTGCGCGCTTGCTGAAGTACAAGCTTACGCTGGACGAGGTTCTGAAAGGTCTTGAGCGGAGTAACGCCAACTCCGGCGGCAGCTTCCTGACGAAGGGCTGGGAACAGTCGTATGTTCGTGGGGTCGGACTGTTTGAAACAGTCTCTGACATCGAGAATGTAGTGCTTCACTCAAAAGATGGTACGCCCGTCTACCTGAAGGACGTTGCGGAGGTGAAGATAGGTCCGCAGACGCGGCAGGGGGCGGTGACACAGGATGGCAAAGGCGAAACAGTCGCGGGCATGGTGATCATGCTGCGCGGGGCGAACTCCAAGATTGTGGTGGACAGTGTCAAGAAGGCGATTCCTGCGATCCAGGCTAGTTTGCCCAAGGATGTTACGATCAAGCCTTTCTATGATCGCACCTCGCTGATCCAGGCGTGTATCAAGACGGTCTCGGATGCCCTGATGGAGGGCGGACTCTTCGTTGTGCTCGTGCTCTTTATGTTCCTCGGCAATTTTCGTGGTGCAATCATCGTGGCGCTGGCACTGCCCTTCACAGCCTTCATTACGTTCATCCTCATGGGATGGCAGGGCGTGACCGCGAACTTGATGAGTCTGGGCGGCCTTGCGCTTGCGCTGGGCATGGTCGTGGACGCATCGATCGTGGTCACCGAAAATATTTCGCGACTTCTGTCCGAACGGGCTGGATCAAAAGTCCCCAAAGGGACGATTGTTTATGAGGCGATTGTCGAGGTTGCGCGTCCCATCGTGTTTGCGATTCTAATCATCATTGTTGTCCTTCTGCCCCTTTTCACGTTAGAGCAGATGGAGGGCAAGATGTTTAAGCCATTGGCGACGACGATGTGTTTCGCCATGGCGGGTTCGCTGGTGGCTGCTCTCACGATTGTACCCGTGCTGTGTGTGTTGTTCCTGAAGGGACAGAAGACGACGCGTGACAACTTCAGCATTCGCGCATTGAAGGTGGTGTACATGCCGATACTTGCGCTGGCGTTGCGCTTCAGGTGGACCACGGTGGCTATTGCGCTTGTACTTTTTGTGGCGACAATGTTTCTGGTCCCACGTTTGGGCACGGAGTTCCTGCCGCAGTTGGACGAAGGCTCCCTCGCCATTAATTGCGTGCGCCTGCCGTCCGCCTCGCTGGATGGGTCGGTGGCCGTGGGGACGGTGATGGAGCAGAGGTTACTGAAGTTTCCGGAGGTTGAGACCGTAGTGACCAAGACAGGGCGCGCGGAAATTTCGGAAGATCCCATGGGGCCGGAGCAGAACGATTTTGTTATTATGCTGCACCCTGAAAAAGAGTGGAAGACCGGACGCACGAAAGAATCGCTGGTCGATGCCATTAAGGCAGATCTCGCCGCGATACCCGGCGTGCGACTGTCATTCTCGCAACCTATCGCACTGCGCGTCAACGAGCTGATTTCCGGCGTCAAGAGCGATCTGGCAGTCAAGATATTCGGCTCGGACCTCGAGGTGCTCAAACCGCAGGCGGACAAGATTGCTGTCATCATGGGCGGGATTCGCGGGGCGCAAGATGTGAAGGTCGAGCAGATCTCAGGTGCGGCGGAAATAGAGGTCATTGCTGACCGTAAAGCCATCGCCCGGTACAAGATCAATGTGGCCGATATCAATGAGCTGATCGAGAGTGCTGTGGGCGGCAAGGTAGCGACTACGATGATCGAGGGGCAGATGCGTTTTGCTGTGCTGGTCCGGTTTCCTGAGAAGGACCGCAACGATATCGAAGCGCTGGGGCGGCTGCTGGTGGCTGCGCCAGATGGCACGAGAGTCTCGCTGTCACGGTTAGCCACGATCCGGGAGACGGAGAGCCCGGCCCAGGTCAGTCGCGAGAAGGGCATGCGACGGGTGGTTGTGGAGTGCAACATCCGCGGACGGGACATGGGGAGCTTCGTGTTCGAGACGCAGAGCGCGCTCCAGTCGATTGCGCAGGCGTTGCCGACCGGATATTTCATCGAATACGGCGGACAGTTTGAGAACCAGCAACGCGCCATGAAGCGGTTGAGTGTCGTGGTGCCAGTCTCGATCCTGCTCATCTTCCTGATGCTGTTCTCCGCCCTTGGCTCTATCCGAAGCGCCTCCCTGGTGATCGTGAATCTGCCGTTTGCCCTGGTGGGGGGTATCCTGACGATGATCGCACTTAAGATCAATCTGAGTGTGTCGACGGCGATCGGCTTCATTGTGCTGTTCGGCACCGCCGTGGAGAACGGCGTGATGCTGGTGACCTTCTTTAACCAACTCCGGCAGGAGGGGCTCAGTACTGCGGATGCTGTGCGAAAGGGTTGCGAGCTGCGGCTTCGTCCGCTCATGATGACCACGCTGACAACGCTGTTGGGATTGGTGCCGATGATTTACGCAACAGGCAGCGGATCGGAAATCCAACGACCCCTGGCCGCTGTCATCCTAGGCGGTCTGGCATCCTCGCTATTGCTGACGCTGATTGTTCTGCCCGCGATCTACCATATTGCTGAATCGCGGCAGGAACGTGCGGAAGCAGAAGTTTTGACATGATAAAGGTGCATTAAAAGGGAGAATTGATGAAACAGATCAACGCTTACATCCAGCCATTCATGGCTGATAAAGTAACTGATGCCCTGCGGAGCGCAAATGTCCATGGGGTGACCGTTCTCTCCTGCCGCGGCTTCGGCCGTTTGGCGCAGGAATCAGGGATACGCTATGAGGAAGCAGACGATATACTGGGGTTTGCGGATATGGTTAAACTGGAAATCATCTGCAGCGATGCCGACAAAGACGCCATCATGACCGTCATCCGTGAACACGCCCATACCGGGCGGCACGGCGACGGCAAGATCGTCGTGTCCACAATCGACGAAGTGGAAGACATCCGCACCGGCGCCAAGGGCGAGGGCCTCGTCTGACACAGGCCTGTTTATTCCAGCTCGGCTGGCGGCGGGCTTGCCAACAACTCGTAACGGCGCCCCCAAAAATTTGCGCCCAAAAATTTGCGGCTGGATCTTTGCCCTTGACGCGCTCATGATGCCTTGATAACTTTGGCTCTTCACGGTTTGTCGAAAAATTCACCGCAAAAGCCGCAAATGTTGCGTGGCTATCTCATCCGCCTCACCCGTGAATACACGGACGGCGGAATGGATAGCCACGCGGAGGAAGAGGAAGGTGTC
>Ga0268284_1001816_pt1 | contig 10174 bp, 5 predicted proteins | sample saktaG_14_FD_190137 | JGI IMG/M metagenome (GOLD analysis project Ga0268284, IMG submission 190137) | Saline water microbial communities from Sakinaw Lake, British Columbia, Canada - sak_2013_06_06_40m | ecosystem: Environmental > Aquatic > Non-marine Saline and Alkaline > Saline ... | reverse complement strand
ATTTTGTGGGAAGCCGTCAAGATGTCCAATGTCGAGGTGATGGAGCAGATTCATGCCAATTCCATCATGTCCCAGATGGCGAAGCTCAAAGGTCGTGAACTGGATGCGGAGTTTCATCGGATTTACGACTATCTCATGAGCCAGGAACAACTGGCCGGCTACGCGAAGCTCAATCAGAACCAGTTGCTCCAGTTGTCCAAGGACTTGCCCAATGAAATTCCCTATCGTGCGGAATACGCGGCCTTGCTGGAGTATATGGCGGAGGGCGCGAAAAAGGAAATGAATGGCGCGAAGGATATGCTTGTTCGCCTGTTAGATATGGCCGGAAAACAGGGACGCATGAATGACAAGGCGGTCGCCGAAGCCATCGCATTGGCCCAGGCGGAGAAGGAACTTACCGAAGAAATGAAAACCGCAGTCGCCGGATTGCGGCGGGATTTGGCGGAGTTGGCCAGCTTTCATTCGATGGCACCTCCGGGCACCACGCTTGAGGACAGCCTGCGTATTCTCAGCCAATACCGCAGCAAGGGGCCCACATTGCAGATGGCCACGGATTTGGATGCGCTCGTCCAGTGGATCTCATCAGTTGCGGATGTGGAACTCCTGCGGATGGGCTTCCGCGAAAGCGAACTGGCAGTGCTGCGACAATTGGCCAAGGCCAAGGCCGCCGGATTGAACCCCGCCAAAGTCGGTGAAATCGCCCAAAAAGGGTCGCCGAAAAGCTGGGGTGCCACGGTACTCTATATCGGCGTGGGCGGCGGCATTACGCTCTATCAGATGATCCAGGCTGCGAATGATCCGAACTCACCCGAGATGGCCTTTGAGGAGGCGGTCTATGGCTCCTTCCCGATTTTCGGGCTGTTTACCGAAGGCTTGCCCGAGGCGCTGGCCAGCGGCATGGACGCGGATGGCAAGAAGCTCGCCGGCCAGACCGGGATGGCTTTGTTAGAGGCGCTGGGCCTGGCATTCCCGGAGGTGGGTGCGGTGGCTCTGGTCGGGTATCTCGGCATCACGGGTGGCAGCGCGATTTCTGCCAATGCGGACGAGCGCCAATTCATCCAGGCTCTCTATGCCGCGATGGATGCCAATGGAGAATTGCAGACCGTGGACGGCCCGGTGCTTTCCTTTGCGGTCATGCCTCCGGCAGAGATTGGCAAGTCCGAGGATGGCAAACGGGTGGTTATGCGCCATACCCCGGCTTTCGACGATTGCTACACGCAGAAAGGTGCCGTGAAATTGAAACCTCTGGACGGAAAAGAGCCGTATCCCATGGCCCTGAACACGGCCTTGAGAAGCTATGCTCAACGCCATTTTTGGGAGGGCAACCCGCAACTGGCACTGTGGGAAGCCGCAGTGCGCCGGTATTTTCCCGATCTCGATCTCAATGCCGTGGAAGCATGGAATTTTTCCGCGGTGGCGGAGCAGGCGGTCTCCGTCTCGGGAAAACCATTCCGTGCCGGCGCCCACTTGGTGCGGCGGTATGTTCACGAACGGGATTTTCTAACAGAAGCGGCGCTGCGCCAGATCGCAGGGCGGCTCGCAACGATCCGGAGTTCGTCCGGCAAAAGCGCGGACTGGGCCAAACAACTCGCCGAAATTGACAAAGGCTTGCATGCGGGTGACCAACTGGTGCTTGCAGCCACGGCGGAGGAGACGAGTTTTGTGAGCGGGATGCTCGAGGCGGCAGCCACCAGCAACACCCGCACCGAGCAGCTCGCCAACCTCTGGAAACGCTATCTGAAAACCTACGGGGACGCATTGAAATACCTGAATGACCGGGTCGCCAAGGTGTATGAGGATGCCGGACTGGATGTGCCGGAGGGCACCACGTTTTTCGGGTTGATAGGTGTGGAAGCCAAAGACGCCCCGAACATCCAGAAAGCCTATGAAACATTCAATGGCGTCTTCGTGACAGCCGTGGAGGATTTTAAAATGGCCAAGGGCGGGCCGGTGAATGCCAAGGATGCATTTGACGCGGATGTATGGAAGCGGCTGCTGAACGTGTCGCTGCGTTTGCTGCATCCGGGCACCGGGGCGCGTGCGTCAGGGTTGGCCAAGGAACGTGAGGAGATCCTGAATGAAATCCGTAAACACTATAACACACGAAAACCGGAATCCGATGTCAAAGCCGCCATCCTTGCTGAAATACAAATCTACCAGAAACAGTTTGACCAGACCGGCTTCGGCGCGACCATCTGCCTGGGTGATCCGGGAATTTTCCGCAAAGCCGCTGATAAAAACATGAACCGGTTTATTGTCGGGGAAGAAGGCAAAAAACTGGTGGCTGCCCGGCCCGATAGTCGGGCGTATCATGCCACTTGGGATTATATCGGACTGACCGCCGATATCGTTTTCCCCTTCGATCCGCGCAAGTTCGGCGGGGCCAACAAGGATCGCTACCAGCAACGCCAGACCATGATGCATGAAATGACACATCACATCGAATGGCTGGCAAACGTCAAAACAAAGACCAAACCCCACTCGGAACGCAATACCAACTATCAGGATATGGTGGTCAACCAGTTGAAAAAGTGGGCTGATACCGAACAGCAGATCAAGGACAATAAATATTCCCCCAATTATGTGAAGCATTTGCGGTTTTTAGAGCAGGAACTCGGTGCCATGCGGGCGGGCAGCGCGTCCGATGGAGTCCCGCCGGATTCAGATCTGGAAAACCTGACCGGCTTCCGCGTTCGATTTGAAGACATCCGCGAGCTTTATCTCACTGGCAAATGCGGGCCGAACTTGCAAAAACTCGCATCCTTGCCGCCGGACTATGAGCCCCCCGACTTGGATGATTTAACCAAGGACCCGATCAAGGATCCCGGCAAGGACCCTGTCAAGGACCCTATCAAGGACCCGACCAAGGAGCCCGTCAAGGACCCAGCCACCAATCCTAACACCAAAGCCGGTCTTGCCCAGGGAGTGACGGAAGTCATCTTGCAGGTGGATTCGCGACCGGCCCGAATCGGGCAGAGTATCAGGGTGAACGTCACATTGCCGCAAACTCCGGATTTGGGGGCGTGTCGCGTGGTTTGGAGCCACGGTGTGGGAAATCATCGTTCCTGCACGATCCCCGCCAAGGAAGGGGGCAAGTTCCAGGTTCAAGTTGAGTATTTCGGCAAGGACAAAGCGGGCAAAGAGTATTTGGCGGCGCGTGGTGTCTGTGATGCGGTGGTGCTGTTCAAGCCGAAGATCACCGCTCCTGCGGAAGTGCTCTACAGCGAGATTTTCGAGATGAGTGCCATTCCCGACCCGCTCATCGTTCCCTTGATGGATCATTACTCATGGTATGGCGGAACATTGATTTCCCCGACGCTTGACGGTAACCCAAGTACCACCAAAAACTCGTCTGTTAAAATGCAGTTTGTTCCGGACGACCACATGACATCCACCGGCACGGACGGCAAACCCGAACTGAAACCCACAACCATTACGGTGGCCTTGACCGACGCATTAGGCAACGAGGTGGATACGGCAACGCAGGCGATCCTTGTGAGGCCCGCGCGTTTTTCCACCACCGCCGGAGGCAACTGGGAAGGCGGCAATCAGGGGATTGCCTTGGATATGAAACGCAAGGATGTGGTGCTGAAGGGCAACGCCGGCACTGGAACCGTCTCTGCAAACGTCCATGCTGGATGGGCTCAACGTTCCGGCCAGGAAGAGGTGGATGCATGGCTCGCAAAGATAAGGATCGAGAAACCCAACATGAAGTCATTTTCCATCGGGGATTTCAAAGGATATATCGTGGAGGAACCCTTGACTTATAAGCAAGCTGCCTACAGCGGCGATGTCGGTTGGACGGCCCATGAGGGAATCATGGCAGGGGGAGCCGGCACGGTGGTGAAGGGGCGTGCCGCCATCAATTTCAAATATAGTGTATCAAGCGGGACGGCCTCCGGCGTCGAAATCGGGAAGGCCCCCTATGAGTCGGAGGGAACGGCGGCCCTGAAAGAGGCGCAGGCCATTCTTAACGGGCTCAAAGTGACTGCGGATGGCAATATCAAAGTAGTTCCCTGGACCTCTGCCAACGTGGAAGTTCCAAAGGAGATGAAGGTCACGGTGGCCGCAGCCACCACCAAACCGAAGTATGCTCAAGCCGTCGATGTCACGGCCACGGTCACCGGTGGCACGGCACCCTATCAATATGAATGGACCGGAGATCATGCAGGCAAGGGCAACAAAGTCACCTTCGTTTCCAGAATGCCTGGCAATCAAAAACTTTCCGTCAAGGTCACCGACGCCACCGGCAGTTCGGCCTTTGGCGAGGTGGTGATGACGGTGGAAGCCACCAACACCACCATCAAGGGACTGCCCGCGCAAATCGTCTATGGACAGTCTGCCGAAATCTCTACCAACATTCCGGCCAACGATCCATCACAGGGTGCCGTCACCGATCTGGATGGCGAAGTGGCGTCCGATCGCCATGCAGTCTGGCATGCCACTCCCAATCTAATATTCAACCCACCGCAGGGAGCAACCACGCATGTGACCTTCTCGGAGATGGGCAAAATCAAAATCTGGGCGACGCTGCACGCGAAGGATGGCTCCACGGTTGGCGAGGCCGACCAAGCCGTATGTGAAGTGGTCGCGCCACGGATTTCCCTGGAGTTTTCCCCATCGTCCGGCGCCAAAATCGGCGAGGAAGTCAAGGCAACCCTCAAGACTGCTCCGCTGGTGGCCGAGGAACTGCTGCGCATCGTCTGGCTCGAACCCGCAACCTTACAAAAATTGGAGTTGAACAAGTCGGGCACCCAAATCTCCTTCAAAGCACCCGAACCGGGCAAACCCATCGCGTTCCATGCCGTGCTGCGCGTGCCGGGAAGTGGCGAAACCATCGGCGAAGTCAAAGGCACCTACTCCGGCTCCAATTACCAGGTGACGGTCAAGGTGTTAGACCCCGAGACCACGCGTGCCACCTATTGGGATCCGGTCCGCAAGGCGCACGTTTCTCCACCCAAAGGCACCTTTGTGGTCGATGAACGCGTGCGTTTGCGCGCCGAGTTGGTGGGCGTGCCCAAAGTGGACGAGGTGCGCTGGGCATGGAAACCGAATGAAGGCACCACTCTAACAGCGGATGGCGGCAACGAAAACACCGCATCCCGCCACGAACCGGGATCTGCAGAAGTCAATGTCATCGCCCGTGACAAGGAAGGCCGCACCCTCGGAGCGGGCACGGTGACCTTCGGCGTCGTCGGCGCAGAAAGCAATCCCGCGGCGGTGCCCGCAGTCCCCCTGAATGTCTCGCTGCCGGCACGCGTGCAGGTACCCCAAGGTGAAAAATTCTCTTTGAAAACTCAAGTGGTGGGCGGCAAACCACCCTACACGTTCCGCTGGTATCGTAACGGAATGCTACTCAAGCTGGCGTCCGCCGATGGACAGGGGACGGCCGGAGAGAGCGCCTCAATGAAGGTGGAAGTCGTCGATGCCACCGGGCAGATGCAAAGTCAAACCTGTCAGTTGGAAGTGCTGCCCGCCACCGCCACGCCGCCTCTCATCAATCCACCCACCCCACCCGCCCCGGTTCCAACGCCCAAGCCGCCTGTGACCCTGCCACCGCCGAAAGATCCCGCCACCAAGGTGCCCGAAAAGAATGATGACAAGGTGCCGGTGGCGGCGGCTCTCTCGGTCACCCTCAACAAGAACCTCATCCAAGTGGCACCTGCGGAGTCGTTCAGCCTGATGGCCCAGCCTGCCGGTGGCAAGCCACCCTATACCTACAGCTGGACTTCTAACGGTTCTCTAACAGAGATCAAAACCATCGGACTTAAAGCGACCCGTTCACAGGACACGACTTTCACCGTGAAAGTGCGCGACAGCGACGGCAAGACCGCCACCGCCACCTGTCAGGTCAAAGTGCAGCCTGCCACCAACGTGAATCCTCCGGAAAAAACCACTCCCCCACCCGCACCGGATCTCACAAAAAAGCCGCCTGTGACCTTGCCGCCAACCAAGGATCCCGCCGTCAAGGTGCCTGCAAAGAATGATGACAAGTCACCGGTGGCTGCGGCTCTCGCGGTCACTCTCTCACAGAACCTCATCAAAGTCGCAACCGGCGAGTCGTTCAACCTGAAAGCCCAGCCCGCAGGCGGCAAGCCTCCCTATACCTACAGCTGGACATCTGACGGAATTCTAACGAAAGCAAAATCCGGCGCTATCAAGGCGACCCGCACGAAAGACTCGTCACTCACCGTGGAGGTGCGCGACAGCGCCGGCAAGACGGCAAGCGCCACCTGCCAGATCAAGGTGCAGCCCGCCGCCACCGCGGGACCACCGGCAAAACCACCCACCCCGCAACCGCCCGCCAAGCCGCCTGTGACTCCGCCGCCAACGCAGGACCCCGCCTCCAGCGTGGCTGACAATGGCAAGGTGCCGCCCGTGGTGAAACCACCCGCACCGGTCGGCGTCAGCGCCTATGCCGGCAAGCATCTGGTCACTTTGACTTACAGCAAGGCCACGCCCAGCGGCATCACCAGCCAAACCTGCATGCTTGAAATCAAGCCTAACGGGGATTTGAAAATCACTGGCAACGGCGACAGCAGCCTCATGGAGGACATGACCGGCACGGTGGATGCCTCAGGCAATATCAAGGCGCAGGCGGTGCTTGGGCAGAACAGCAGATTGTTAGAGGGGCGTTTTGCCGAACCCACATCGGCATCGGGAAAATGGAACTACAAGGACTCCTTTGTCGGAAACTATGGCGGCACCTGGACCACTACTGGCAAAACCGGAAAACCCTGACGCATTGGACTCACGGGCGCAAGAGTTTCCGCCAGTATTGCGGCATCGCAGCGGTGGGAAAATCGGCGGGGAATTTTTTGCGGATATCGCGGACTTCCTCGTCGGTAGGGACGTCGGTCCGGCTCAGATCACGGATCACCTGCCACACCCCGTTTTTTTTCCTGAGGAACGTCGTATAAACGAAATCCTCGAAACGATCATCCTGCGTACCATCCGGCTTGACCGGGAATCCCTGAAATCCCGCGTAATCACCGTCCACCCGCATGAACTCAACCTTGAAGAGAAACGAGTAGGCGAGCGTCTTCTTCTGTGCCGCGATGGTATACTCGCGCATCGCATCGCAGATCGCCTTGCGCTCGGCGGTGCCGGGCGCGGGCGTGTGGGGTTTGGCAAAAAGTGCCGCCGTGCATAACAACCAGGCCAACGCTATCAGTCGTGTTTTCATGGGATCAAGGGGTGTCGCTCCAGAGAGCGTCGTATTTTTTGGTGATCTCGTCAAATTGATTCGAGAGTTCGGTGAAATGGTCCAGTTCCTGCATCCGGTTTTTGGGCGGCCCCTCCTGGTAGCGCCGCATGGTGGCATCCATTTCCATGCGGACCTGGTTCATTTCCTCCAGCAGGCGGGCCCGCTGGGCCACCACCTCGGGCGACAACGCGCGGCTTTCCTGATAGGCTTTGGGGGGAGGCGTCGGCCAGAAATGAATGCCGAGGGCAAGAGCCAGCGTCAACACGAACAACCCCAGGCGCTGTGGGAAATGCTGCGGGTGCCGGACAGCTTCCCAGTCGGCACGATTTCTAACGACCACCGCCCGCCTGGCGCCATGGCAGTCCTTTGATTTCACACATGCCCTTGCCACCGGTGGCCGAGTTTTGCGACCACGACGCGGGATGGCTGTCGAGCAAAGTGTATTTTCCGGGCTTGAGGACCACTCCCGGAACGACGTTCCAACTGGCATTGGGCACACCCCCCTGGCCGTCGCTTCCCTTCGCCTGCCACCCGCCATATTGGGTCCCGTCCTCATGCTCTAACGAAATCATCCCGGGGGTCTTCCCCTTCGCGTTGTTCCAGTGGTAGGTCATGATGGAAGTCACCACCATCGGCTCCGCAACCACAAAAGTGTTCGCCTTCGTCGCTCCATTCAGGACGGCAGCGATGTTCCCTGTCGCATGCAGAATGGTTGCGGCTTGTGCCATCTGCGGCGTCACTCGCACGCTGGCCGGCATGGGTGCAGGTGCCGGTGCCGGTGCCGGTGCGGGAGCCGGTGCGGGTGCCGGTGCGGGTGACGGTGCGGGTGCGGGTTCTGGTGCCGGATCGGGCACGGCCACGCTGCTGGAATTTTTTTTCAGTTGTTGGATGTGGTCGGCCAATTTGCGGTCGCCAGTGATTTGCAGCGCTTGTTCGTAAGCCGCCAGCGCCTCTTTCACATTGCCCGCTTGTTCCTCGGCATACCCCCGGTCCACCCATTGCTGCGCCACGGCTGTCTGATCCTCCGGCGTGGCCTCCGGCGTCGGGGCCGGCAGGGGAATGTCCGGTGCCAGCTCCACGGGCTTGATGTCCGTGGCCGGCGTGGTGAAATCGTCTTCAGGGGCGGACGTTGTCGCCACGAGGGTCGGCGCCTTGCCGCCCGGGATCGCTTTGAGTTGTTCCGGTTGCGGCGTTGCTTGGGATGATGCCGATGCCGCAGGCAGCTTGCCGGTGACACGCGACATGAGTTGCCTGCTAACAGGCAAGCAGAGGATCCCCATGCCGACCAGAACCAGCAACACCACGGCGATCAGAATCGCCTTGGTCTGAGGACAGCCCGTATCGGTCGTCTTCGCTACCGCAGGCCCAGGGACGGCCGGCGGAGGTGGTGGCGCCGAAAACGCGGGCCCGGCAATCCCCGCAGGTGGAGGCGGGAGGGTCACCGGTGCGGGTGATGCCATGGCAGGCGGTGCCGCTTCGACGGTGTGGCCGCATTCCTCACAAAAACGGCTGCCCGGTGCAAGCGACTTGCCGCAGGCTTCACAGAATTTCGGGGTGGCGATATCCATGGCGAATCTCCAGATAGAATGCCTCGGTTCCAGGATCAGGAGGCTGAAGGAGCGCCAATGCCAAGTCAAGCGATTTAGCAGCGATTTAGCCCGGATGCCCGGTCCGCCCATTTCCGCCGCTTCGGGGTGCTTCACGGCGGATTTTTGCACGGAAGTAGTTGTGAGGCAGGCGTTTGTATCCCGAAGGGATTGCGTCCTTCAGCCTTGGGTTGGCCTGTAGGGCCTACCCAGGGAATATCCGTCCGAATGATCCGAACCACAACGTGGTTCCGTCCAGCGGGGAACTCAAGCCGGAGATGTTTGTTAGGACGTAACGCCGTTGGCGTAACAAATTGAGATGGCTGCGGGTTGCGTCCGTGCGAAAATCCGCCGTGGGGGCACTTTGAGCAACCCATCGATGACCCCTCCATCAGACATTCCGCCGGACGGGCAGCCTGTCTCCCCGACCCGCCAGCGTTTCCTCCAGCTCCTTGCCGCCCTTGCCGCCCTTGCCGGGACCACGACCGCCCGGACGTTGCGGCGGGCGATGGGCTTTCAATTCCTCAAGGGTCACTTTGCCGTCACCGTTTGTGTCGATCTTCTTGAAAACTTTTTCGGCCCTGGCCGGGTTCTCTTGTGCTTTCGGGCGAGCTTTGAATTCCTCGAAGCTAAGCGAACTGTCCGAGTTTGTGTCGAGTTTTTTGAAGATTTTTTCCGGACACGGGGGCTTGCGCGGGCCGCCAGCGCCTTGCGGCGGACCGGCCGGTTTATCTTGTGCGAATGACAGCGTTGTGGCGATGGTCAGAATGCCCATGGTAGTGAAAAACGGTTTCATATTCATATGATTGGTGTTTTGGCCCCGTCGATCCCTCATGGATCTCTGCCGGAGACAGCCATGAAACACCGCGGGACCGCTGGAGTTTCAGTGATTTTCGCCCGCTATTTCCGTCCACTCCCCGGAGGTGTGCGGCCCTCGCCGAAGTATTTTCCGCTCCGGTAGCGCAGCCACACGCGCAGCACCTGCGGGACCTTGGTGCGTTCCGCCTCGGTCAGCGATTCATAGAGCGCCAGCGCCTTTGCACGCTCGCCACGGCAGGCACGGTTGTTATGCGCGTCCCAGTAGCTCCGTGCCACGCGGAGGCGCCGGCAGGTTTCCTTGATCAAGGCGGCCCCGGTGAGTGGCTTGACGGGGTCCTTCTTTTTCACGGGCATCGGGCGTGATGGATCCTGCAGGAGACTCCTATCGTCCAATCTCTTCAACAAGAACGGCCTGCCCGCGACGCCGTTCCGCACCAAAGGCCTGTGATGGCGATGATTCGGAACAAGCGAATTCCTGGCAACCACCGGCTGCTTACTCCAGCGCACCGGCCTCAAACGTCACATTGCTGATTCGCGCACGGGTGAGGGCATCCAGGGTATC
>Ga0268284_1001815_pt1 | contig 10181 bp, 6 predicted proteins | sample saktaG_14_FD_190137 | JGI IMG/M metagenome (GOLD analysis project Ga0268284, IMG submission 190137) | Saline water microbial communities from Sakinaw Lake, British Columbia, Canada - sak_2013_06_06_40m | ecosystem: Environmental > Aquatic > Non-marine Saline and Alkaline > Saline ... | reverse complement strand
AAATCCCATGGCACGCCCGAAGGCAATGTAGATGCCTGCGCTGCCAGCAGGACCAGGCCGTGGTTTGATGCCATGCGTTGTGGATGTCCAGTAACAGGGATAATCTTCCTGCCCCGCCTCGTTCGTGATTTTGGTGACATTGAAAAGGGGATTGATGGCTGCTGATTTTGATGTGTCTGGGCAGCGTGTGTAATCTACAATGCTGTGAAGCTCTTTTGCCGTTGGCAGTCGCCAATCAGCGTAACCGAGGTGTTTTTTTGAATTGAGTTCCTTTATCCAGGCTTCAGCCTCGGCTAGGTTCAATCCCTTCTGGCTGTCATCCGTTGTCCACATCAGTCCTGTGGCTTTGTCCGTGATGGCGCCATTGGTATTGCTGGTGAATTCGTTCATCCCATATTTTGTATTACCACGTACATAGCGCACAACCATTTTATGAGGCATGCCACCCTGTGGTGACGTGTCTGAATATCCTTTAATGCGGCCGTCTGCGAAATTGACGCCAAATATTTTTCGTCCTCCGCGAAAATCCGGTCCGAGATAAACGGTTGACGACCAGTCCTGGCAATCGATCACGCGTTCCCCTTTGCTGATGTTGCCATAGCTGAAGCCGAAATAGTTTGTGTTGATATAGGGAATGAATCCTTCAGTCGTGTTGAATCCCAAGCCGTCGTTACCTGTGAACAAGATAAGGGAATAGAGTTCTTTGATTGTGGGCATACGCCAGTCTGAATAATTGCCAGTTTTACATGTTTTCGCTCCGGCTACGGCATCATTCCAAGGCATACGCGCGCTACGTTCCTTCACCCACATCAACCCTGTTGAAAGGTCGGATATCGTCCCATCGTTATTGTCCTTGTAATTTACCTGAAGCCCGACGCGCTCTTGTCCTGTCTCGACAATCGGATAGGATAACGATTCCACTGCTTTTACTGTAAAGCTTAAGCAGATACAGGTCGGCATCATGAAGAAGGTCAAACAGGTCGCTTGTTTCATATAACATCTCCTTGTGATGGGTGGTTTTACCTAATTTAACACTATCGAGATGACAGATACAACGCTTAAAAAATGACGATATTGTCATGAAGTGAGATATAAAAGGGAATTAGCCTTTTGGGCAGGAGTGTGATATTCTTAATTGCCATGAACGTATCAACAGGATTCGAGGGACATCCACACTCATGAAGCACTTTTTTAGCTGGCAATTCAGGTTTGCGCTCGCCCTTATTGCGTTGTCCATAAGTATATATGGTCTTCACTACACAATCTTTCAGGATGCCCGATCAATATTCTTTTACCTCATTATGGATATTGCGTTCCTTTTCTTGAATGTGCTGATTGTTGCACTCATACTCAACCGTCTTCTTGAGCACAGGGCAAAACAAGTCATTCTTAATCATCTGAATATGGCGATCGGCACATTTTTCAGTGAAGTTGGGATGGACATCATCATGCAATGTATCTCTTTTGATCGAAACATCGATGCCGTTCGGGAGAAGCTGGCGCATCCCAACACCTGGAAAGAACCAGACTACAGCAAAATCCGGCTGAATATAGTGAAGCATGAAAGTGGAATCGACAGTACAAAGGGTGATCTTGAAGTACTGAAGAGAATGTTGATAGACAAAAGGCCGTTTTTATTAAGCCTGCTTCAGAATCAGAATCTGTTAGAGCACGAATCCTTCACGGATATGTTATGGGCAACTTTTCATGTAACCGATGAACTCGCGCACCGAAAGACAACCCTCAACTTGAGTGAAGCGGACTACAAGCATCTTACGGGTGACATCAAAAGAATGTACCAATTAATTCTTGTGTGCTGGATCGACTATTTGAAGCATTTAGCTCGTGATTATCCTTATCTATATTCACTCGCCATTCGGACAAATCCTTTTGACGGGCAAGCCCGTGTCGAATTGTAGTTATGAGCGATTTTTAGCCTATAAACGTGTAAACGCGTGACAGGGCATCGTACTCTCTTGACAGTCTCTATATGAAACAATACACTTGTCGGAAACAAGAGAAAGGTGGAATTATGACAGGAAAGACGATTCGGTTGGTTGTCGCGTTCGCTTCAATATCTGTAGCATGGGCCGGGGTGATGTTTGCGAAGGATAAAGCTTTGCCCATCAGTCCGGCAGCGTATGCTGCACCGATCAAAGTGTCCTGCGTTGGCGACAGCATAACACAGGGCGTTGGAGCGGGCGATAAGAAGTCATGGCCGGACCAGCTTAGCAAGATGCTCGGCGACAAATGGAACGTGAACAATTTCGGCGTCAGCGGCACAACGCTCATGAAGAGCGGCGACAGCCCCTATCAGAAGCAAGACGCTTTTGCCAACGCAAAGGCTCTCAACCCGGACGTGGTGATCATCATGCTCGGCACCAATGATACCAAGCCGCAGAATTGGAAGAATTTCCAGACAGACTTCGAGGCCGATCTGACGGACATGGTCAAACAGTTTAGCGCGCTCCCCGGCAAGCCCCGTATTTTCGTGTGTTACCCGCCTTACATTGCCAAGAGTGGCAATTTTGGAATTAATGAGGACAACACCTTGAAGGAGATTCCAGTGATCTCCAAAGTCGCCACGGCGCTGAAGCTTGGCGTGATTGATGTCCACGGCAACTTGAAGGGCAAAGATGAAATGATTCCCGACAACGTTCACCCGAACGGAGCTGGCGCAAGGGTCATTGCGGCTACCGTCTTCAAGGCGTTGACGGGAAAAGACGCACCCACGGCCGAGCCAGAGCCCAAGTAACAGCAGCTTCAGTGACGAGGGTTCCCAAGGCCATACCATAGCTATCGGATGAATCGCAGACCTCGATGCGCAGAAGAAGATGTAATGTGTTACAACCCCGATGCTTTCGGCGGGCTTATCATCTATTTCAGCACTTTCATGCGCAGGTTGCGGTACTCGATCCTCATGGGCGGGCCAGCATGCATTTGTAACGTGATCGTGCCCTGCCGAGGACTTTCTGGCCGCAAATCCGAGAACCGACTCATTAACACGTTGTTCACGTAAAGCGTGATCTCCGGCCCTCGGCAAATGATTCGGTAGCTATTCCAGTCCTCGACCTTGTAAATCTTCTGCAACTCCCCAGCGTCCGCAAACCGCTGCGCCGTCTTTTTGCCATCAGCAGCCAACGTCACCTTTTCGCCACGTCCGCCAATTAAATGCATTGCGGGATGGTATAAAAACCCGACATAGTTTCCTTCTCCGTTCATGTCCGCCTGATAGCCCGTATCTTGAGTGGTAACCGCTTCACTGCGGATTTGAATGCCAGAGTTTGCGCTCTTACTTAGCCGGAACTCGGTGCGCAGCTCGAAATTTTCAGGCGTACCGCCCTTCCAGATCAGATGATCATTCGTGCTGCAGCGAAGTATAGGCGTACTCTCCGCAGTTAACACGCCATCCACCACGCGCCACCAAGGGCCACTCTTTATTGTTTCCCATTCGCTTAAATCTTTGCCGTTAAACATCGATTTAAAGCCCTTTTCGCTGTTGGCTGTCTGGCGGATATCCTTTAACGTCGCGTCAATCATCGTGCGTTCTTCATCTCGTACCGCCCACCCGCGTACCATAATCATCGCCGCCTCTTTATCTTCTTGGGACGCGGGCTCAAGCATGGTCAGTCGGACATACCCGCGCAGCGCCAGGATCTTCAGCCGCTCAGATGTGGCCTCTTGCGCAATTTTTTCAAGTTCCGGCAAGGCAGCCCCTGTTTTCCAATCACACAACAACCGAATAGCTGTCTCTTGCAGCTCAGCGTCAGCATTCTGCGTGACGGCAGCCCGCGCGACTTCCAATGCCTGTGCATTGCCTATTGAGCACAATACCCTCAACAATGCATGCTTTACTTTCCCTTGTGCCTTACCGTAGGCGACCACGATAGGCTCCAACGTCACCCCCGTGCCAGTACCCATAAGTCTGACGCAAACTGCCGAGAGCGCACGAGCAGACGGCTCTGCTCCTGTTGTCCGCTCCAAAATACTCAGCAACGCCGGCACATCGTCCATCCCCGCGAGGGAACCCAACGCTTTGAAGCTGGCGTCACTGACTTTTACATCTGCGTCGCCTGTCAAACTCAGAAGCTTAGGAACTGCGGCGACGATCCGGCCGCTGTCCGCCAGATTGATTCCCACAAGGCGTTTATCCGCCTTGGCGTTCCCCAATAATGCCAAGATCTCAGACTCGCCTTCTTTGCCGGAAAAACAAACCAGTAGCACGCGGGCACTTGAAGAAATATCAGCATTGTCCACTGCCGTCAATTCCGTCAGAATCGGTAATACGCGCACATTCCCTAAACGTGTGAGTGCCGTTGCTGCCGCGAGGCGAATTTCAAGATTGCTTGTAGTGCCGCCTTTCGCCAATATGAGCAATTCAGACCCCGCAGTCGGATCGCCACGTTCAGCTAAAATTTCACACAGACGAATCTGCTTAGACGGTACGTTGCTAAGCATCTGCGCGATGCTTTTCGTCACCTTCTCGGACTTCGGAAATTCTAATGCTGTGCGCAATGCGATATCGGTTTCGTCAGGATCATCACTCTGTATCGTCCCTTCCCACACGTGCATACCAGCAGATACGGAGGCCAGCATTTGACCCCGCAGTGCCGTCATGCGTACACTTTTAGGCACAGTTCCCTTTGCATTCAGGATATCGGTATATAGGTTAAGCGCCAGCTTTGGTTTCTGCGCTCCAGCCGCGCAAGCCAGATAGGCCTCGGCCACGGACGGACACTTGCCGAGCATCGGTTTGAGTGCCGCAACCGCAGCAGGTGTAGCGATCTTGCCTAATGCAGTCGCGGCCGCGTTGACAACCGCTTGATCCGCATCGCTCAAGTACTTCGCCAATAAACGTATTGCCTTTTCATCGCGCCGATTGCCGATGGACTGCAGTACGCCGACCAGGTGCAGATCTTTAAGGCGGCCAGCCGCTTCGCGCAACGCCTCATCGACCGCCGGATCAGGAATCATCTCTAATCCGTAACGTGCGGCATGCGCAAGTTCAGGATTATCCAGCAACGCGGCCAGCGGTGCGATCGCGGCCTTCGTACCCACGCGCCCCAGCTCCTGGCAGATCGTGATTTTATCATTACGAGACAACTCCGTTTTGAGTGAGGCGATCATTTGGAGTTCATTGCTTTGCGCGAAGGTTAATGAACCACAGGCGTATATGGCAATGAGGAAAAAATAACAGACTTGGATTTTCATAAGAACAATTTCATTTTTTGATTGGGCTACATGATTGACAAACTTCGTTAGCAGATCTGCCAGCCCTCACGCTGAGCGCGAGAACACAAGCGATTCGCTTCCGGATCGTTGACAAACATTTCCTTCACCGGATCAAAGGTCATGTCGCGTTTCAACCACTGAGCAATGTTGGCGGCATGAACCGTCGACATCGTGCGGTGCATCACAACCGGATTAGCGACTGTCATACGGCGACTCTTCACGCAGTTAAAGAAATCGCGCATGTGCGCCATCGAGCGCCCAGTACGGGTCATGTAGTTTTGCAAAATCTTGGTGAAGTCGGCCAGTAAAGCGGGGTGCGACACCTCAGGCCGTGCGTAGCCGTCCGCACAAGCAACCCATCCGTCCGTCCCCACGTAGCGCACGCCACACGACCCTTTCCACCCCTGCAGATTTTGAATCATCGTGACCCCGTTTGCAAAACGCATTGTCATACCCTCCGCGGAGGGATGATCCACATATTTATAGTGGACCGCCGATGTCTCGCCTAGCCCCAGTGCTACTTGGCATTGCGCAAAGGTGTGCGAGCCCCACTCGCCAATCACACTTGTGTAAAAGTCATGATGGTGACGCCACCCGCCTTTCACATAGCTCGAATTATAGGGACGCCATGGGCACGGCCCCAACCACGCATCCCAGTCCACCTCTTCCTTGGGGGGTTCGGGCTCACTCGGCAACCACGTACGGCTCATGTTCACCCCGCCCCATGGCGCGAGATGGGCATAAACTGTTTTGACCTCGCCTAAGCGGCCTAATCGCAACAGTTCATTCGCCACTGCAAAATTGGCCTCGCTTAGCCGTTGCATGCCGGCCTGATAGACGCGGCCATACTGTTGTGCAGTCTGCACCACTGCTTGCCCCTCGGCAATCGTCAAGGCCGCAGGCTTCTCGGAGTAAACATCTTTGCCGGCGCGCATGGCCAAAATAGCTGCAGCAGCATGCCAACGGTCGCCGGTAGCTATCAATACCGCATCGATATCCGTTCGCGCGGCGAGAAACTCGCGGATATCGCGATACATCCTACAATCCGTGTTGCCGTACTTATTGTCGACCGTTTTCTTGATCGCCTCACGTCGTTCTTTCCTCACATCGCAGATAGCCACAAACTGCGCTTGCGGATCAGGTAAAATCCAATTACATAAATCAGCGGTTCCGCGACCGCCCAGGCCGATGCCCCCCATCACAATCCGTTCACTCGGCGCCACCGCCCCGTCGCGCCCCAATGCTGACGCGGGTATAATCCATGGCGCGGTGACGGCTCCGCTGACCGCCGTGGCCTGTTTTAAAAACTGACGCCGGTTTAATGCGACGCCTTTCTCGGTTTGCTTATTGTCGCATACGCGCATATTCATCCTGTTCTCCCCCGTTTTGTATTTTTAATAAAGTCGCCCCTGTATTCTAATCACATACCTCTATTTTCAAACCAAACTGGGCCTGCCCATTTTCCAGTAACAACAATGTCTAGCTTCCCGTCAGCATTCATGTCTGCTAAGCAAATGTTCATGCCAGAACCAATGCCTTCGTTATAAGAAACGATGTGCTTACGATAGGTGACGGGAAGATTGGGCGTACGATGAAGTTTATAATAATATACGCCCAGTGGCTGATCTTCTTGTGGGTCATTACCGTTATGCGCTTGAAATCTCTTGCCTGTCACTAATTCCAGCACCCCATCACCATCTAGATCGCCAAGCGCGAGACTATGTGCCTGCGACCATGTATCGTCGATTAAGTGCTGTTTAAAACTGATTTGCCCATTATCACGACTCTGTTCATACCAAAAGATTCCAAACCCATGTGCACTGCTGGTAATGATATCCGCTAACCCATCCCCATTCACATCATGAATCAGAATTTGCGCAGTATGCGTGGCTTTTCCATTCGCCTCCCCCAAGGCAAGCGAATGCTCAATCCATTGGCCATGGCGCAAATCTACTGGTGCTTCAAACCATGCATTTGGGCGGATCAAGTCCGGTCGACCATCTCCGTTGATATCCCCCACGCCTGCACCAAAGTGCATATTCTTTTCTGAAATGAGATGCGTAAGCCATGTTGCCTGACCATTAACATTCGTGCCAACCTCACACCAAATCGATTGCTGTACAAACGGCACAATTGCTGTCTTCTGACCCTTGCCTTCGATGTCACAAATATCAGCAGCTTCGAAGTTGCCGTTTTGATGAATAATACGCATCGGCCATTCCCCACCCGTACTGCCAACATTTTTAAACCAGACCGCCTGTTTATCAAACCAATCGACGCTGACCAAATCCGGCAACCCATCTAAATCAACATCTAACGAGATATTGGCAAAGTCGTGGCGATAACCCTTGCCGCTTTCATCTACAGCACCACCTATCGTACGAATTTTAATCGCCTTCCAGTCTGGTGCCAAATAAAGATATTCCCCCGCCGCAATGTCGAGTTTGCCATCTTTATTAAAATCAGCCACACTACACGCCTCACTGCGGAAGTTCCCCACGCGATGAACTTTAAATTTGATCGTATCCGCGCCCATTGCCGCCGTCTTACTCACATCACCCGTCTGCGCTCCGACAGTCAACGCGATTGCTGCACCCAGCACTAAATGAACTATTTTTGTACACATCGTTTACTCTCCCCGTTGTTAATCATAACTGTCCGTCATGTACGAACGCATGTCGAACCGTTGCAGTAACCTGTTGTCCGTTCACTGCGATAAACGTAAGCTGGTCTTTGCAAAAATTGATATCTGCGACACGCCCGAATCCCTGCGGTACACGAATCGCCCCCTGAATAGTGTTAATCGCAAATGAGCTGTCCGCCTGAATCTCGCAACACGTGGGCATGCCACGCCGGCTAATCACATTGTCTTCACATGACTCTGCCACTCCAGCATCAAAATACATGCACCCATCCTCTATCCCGATACAACAATTTCGCCCGTTCCAAGGGTGTCCATGCCGTCCATGATTTTCCATCCATATCACGCGCGCCGGCATGACGCGCGGATCTTTAAGACAAAACCACAGCCAGTTGTCCTCTGTATTCACGACCACCGACCACGATGGCTTGCCGCACGACACAGCGGGATTTTCAAACAAACTTAGCAAATCCGCATATCCTTTGCGTGCCGGATAGGACGAGCAATCCGTGAACGGCGCATGCTTGAACAGTGTCGGGACCTCGGCCAGATTCTCAAAATCCTGATCCAGCGCCAAGGCCTGATATTCTCCCGTCTCAGGACGACTGAACGGATGCGGACACGTGTGGCCAAACTGAAATGGACTCGTAGAAATCAGCAGTGCTCTGTCCTTGTCCGGCGCGGCTAAAGTCGCATGATGCCCAAAAGACGTTCGACCTGTAAACCCCTCGACAACACTCCGTAAATAAATCGCAGGATGGTCGTCTACCAGACTGAATTGCCGTGTCACGTTGCCCGGACGAGCATGCGTCTCAAGCATGATAGTCAATGTCGTTACAGCCGCATTTTTTGAAATATCAACCCCTGTCCAATCCGAACCAGCCACCTCACCATGGGGAGGATGACACTCCCCATGATAACGTGTGGCGTTTCCTCCAAACGGCATGCAGAAAAAATCACCGCGTAAGGGCACAAGAACTGGACACGGCATCGATAGCCCTGCTCCTTGCCAAGGACTGATATAGTAGGGGCTTATTGGCGATTGCGTACCACAGTCAAAAGCAACTGGAGCCATGTGTGCTCCAGCTACAGTGACGTTGACTGTAATCTGCTCATTGCTGACAACCCACGCCTTTTGCGCATGCGATTCAATGACTGGTGGTTTCATGAGTCTATCTTTCTCTTATGCTTGCGCAATAGTCATCTGTTGCCCGTTCTTCGCCGACGTGAGAATGGCATCGCAAATACGCTGTGTCGCCAGCGCTTCACGGAACGTGGGTCCCACGGGCTGCCCCTTTGCCAACCCCTGCAAGAAATCAGCAATCTGATGAACAAACGAATGTTCATAACCAATCTGAAGTCCCGGCACCCACCAGTTTTTCATGTACGGATGATCACTGTCGCTTACATGGATGGAACGCCAGCCGCGCAGGATGCCCTCATCACGATAATTAAAATACTGCAACCGATGCAGGTCATGTAAATCCCAACGGAGTGAACCCAGTTCGCCGTTGATCTCAAACGTGAACAGCGCTTTGTGTCCACGGGCATATCGCGTCGACTCAAAATTGCCGATCGAGCCGTTAGCGAAACGGCAGAAAAAGATACACGCATCATCAATCTTAACCGGTTCTATATTGCCAGTCTCGACGTTTTTTCGAGCCTTGACAAATGTTTCGGTCATGGCCGTCAGATTCTGAATCGGCCCGTTTTGCCAAAGTGCCAGATCAATGCAATGCGCGAGCAAATCTCCCGTGACTCCTGAACCCGCTGCTTTGGCATCCAGCCGCCACGTCGCCATACCGCCCTGCGGCACATCAGCCGAAATCGTCCAATCTTGCAAAAAATTGGCGCGGTAGTGAAAAATCTTTCCGAGTCGGCCTTCATCAATCAACTGTTTAGCTAACGTCACCGCCGGGATACGACGATAGTTGAATGAAACTAAATTAGGCACCCCGGCGGCCTCCACCGCTTCGGTCATCCGTAAAGCCTCCTCTGAATTTAAGGCCAGCGGCTTTTCACAAATGACGATCTTCCCCGCTTGTGCCGCAGCGATCGCGATCTCCGCATGGCAATTGTTGGGCACACAGATTTCGATGATATCAATGTCTTTGTCTGCAACAACCTTGCGCCAGTCGGTCGTGTAAGACTCGTAGCCCCATTTTTCCGCAAAAGCCTGAGCTTCGGCTTCCACCAAGCCGCACACTGTTTTCAGGACTGGCTGGACCTCCAGATCAAAAAAATTGCAGACCTTACGATACGCATTCGAGTGCGTCCGCGCCATAAAGCCGTATCCGATCATGCCGAC
>Ga0268284_1001814_pt1 | contig 10184 bp, 15 predicted proteins | sample saktaG_14_FD_190137 | JGI IMG/M metagenome (GOLD analysis project Ga0268284, IMG submission 190137) | Saline water microbial communities from Sakinaw Lake, British Columbia, Canada - sak_2013_06_06_40m | ecosystem: Environmental > Aquatic > Non-marine Saline and Alkaline > Saline ... | reverse complement strand
CCAGGCGGCGTAGGTGGATAGTTTGCCCCCCTTTTCCGGATCGAAGCGTTCCACCGCCTTCATCAGGCCGATGTTGCCTTCGGAAATCAGGTCGGTGACAGGCATGCCGTAGTTGGCGTAATCCTGGGCGATTTTCACCACCAGCCGCAGGTTGGCACGGATCATCTGGGATCGCGCCTCCGGATCGCCCTGTTTGATGCGTTGCGAGAGATCCAGTTCCTCTTGCGCCGTGAGCAGCGGGGTTTGGGAAATCTCCCGCAGGTAGAGTTTAAGACTGCCTTCTGATTCGTATGCCATGGTGGTGTGGTGTTGTTGTTAAATCGCCACCGGAAGAATTTTCATTCTCCGGATTCCTACGGACCCATCAGACGAAGAACAGGATCTTGACCACGAAGAATACGATAGGCGCGATGCCAATGAAGGTGATGAGGTTGTAGCTCATGGCTTGGCTGGATGGGGATGGCTGGGTTGACATTGTGATATGGGTCAGGTTGGTTTTGTGCGGCGCTGACGAGGTTGTCCCGGTCAACTCAGAACATCATGTGTCAGAAATGCATGGGCTGCCATGGGGTGTTTTCCCCAATCCCATGCCGGGTCGTCCGCCTCGGGCCTGACGAGTTAACAACGGCCCACATCGGCCGACTTACTTGTCTGCTGCGGCAATCGTCCACATCGGAAGAAAGAGTTTCCGGGGACAATCATTGAAGGGAATGAAACCAAATTTCTGGTAGAATGCGACAGCGGATGGATCTTTGGCTTCCACTACCACCAATGCGGATGCCACTTCCCTGGCACTTGCTAGAATCCGTTTCAACGCATCGGCCAGCAGGAGTCCTCCCACCCCTGGTTCACCGACATCCCGAGCCAGTCTTCCAATCAGGGTTGCGGGAGTGGTCGGGTATCGCGGGAGTTTACGGATCTCGTCTTCGGGAAGACCGGTCGTGCTCACGGCGAATGACGAAAGCGTGTAGTAGCCAAGAATCCGTTTCGGCCGTTCCTCCGCAACCATCACGAAAACTGCGGCCACCCGCCGACGGACGTCCTGAGACGCCTGCCTAACCAAATAATCGTCCAGTTCGGGAATCCCGCATCGAAAGCCGCTCCGGTCATGCAGGCCACCCAACGGCTCGGTCCGCAATCCTTTCATTGGATCGAAACGGTTTTGGCGTGGCGGGAAAGGATGTCTTTAAGGGCGCGGTTGGGTTTCGGGGGCGCAATCATCGCCTGCGCGAAGGCATGGCTGTCCGCCGTGCTGAGTTGCAGAATCTCATGCTCACGCACCACCTTCACCGCATGCCGCTCCAAAGTCGCGATGACGTAATCGGTGATGCTCCTGCCTTCAAGCGCGGCAGCACGATCAATCAGGCTTTTGATTGGCAGTGGAACCCTGGCCTCCAAACGCTCGGTGGCGGGTTTCAACGGTGACTTGCGGGTGACGGTTTTCATGGGGGGTAGTTTCCGGCAATTTGCCGGAATGTCAAATCTTAAACCACCAACGTCCTTGGCACGATCCGCCTGTTGGATTTCTGCCGCCGCATGGCGATCCCGACCTTCGTCTTCGCCCCGTCGTCCAGCGTCGATGGCCCGGACACGCCCCTGCCTGCCCGCGAGGACCATCCGGTCAACCCGTGCAGCCCCACGCCCTGACCAAACTGCCGCAGGGTATGTGGATGTCGCCGTCCTGCGCGACATCATCGAGCGCCACGCCATCTCCAATCCGCTGGCGCTTCGCTGGCTCCAGCGCCATCTGCTGGGAAATCCCGCCGCACCATTCAGCATCCAGAAATTCTACGATGCCTTGAAATCCCAGGGTCTGCCCGTGTCGAAAGACAGTCTCCATGCCTTCCTCGCCCACTTCGAGGACGCTTTCCTGATCCGCACCACCTCCCTGTTCACTGCTTCGGAACGCCAACGCATGGTCAACCCGCGCAAGGCCTATCCGATAGATCCCGGCTTGATACCGGTTTATGAACTTGTCGGTCGCCACAACCTCGGCCATGCGCTTGAAACCGCCGTGCTCATCGAACTCCAACGCCGCGGCTGCGAGGTTCACTACCTGCGCACCCCACAAGGTAACGAGGTCGATTTCCATGCGGTCGATGCTGCGGGTCAAACCCTCCTCATCCAAGTCTGCGCGGACGCCTCCGATTCGCCAACCCTTGCGCGCGAAATCCGCTCCTTGAGCGAAGCCCGCGCCGTCTATTCCCAGGCCAAACTCCAGTTGATTCTCCTGGAAACCCTCCCAGCCTCGCCCGCCATCCCATCTAACATAGAAACCATCCCGGCCGTCCAGTGGTTCCTGGAAGCCCCCGGAAACTGAGGTCCGGTAAATGTTGCACATGCCCGGATTGAAACTTCCGAACGCCGCCTCCCACGGTCATTAGCGGCAGAATGTGCTTGGAACGTCCCCGGATAACAGCTAGGAGTATCCCACGTGCACGGCCACCCGGAGGCGACAATCCACATCTGATAAAAATGAACGACATCATCCATCCCCGCAGCCCGCGCGAAACAATGGATGGCTGGATCCATCTGCCACGCTACATCGACAAGACCCGCCTGCACCTGGCCGACAGGTTGCATGCCGATTACCAACCGAACTTCGGCAAGGGCTTTGACGGCATCTGGCTCAAGGCCGCCGGCGTGACGCACGAGCAGATGATCGAAGTGGTGAAGAATTCGATCACCGATGGCGAGGTCTGCGACTGGGTCCGGCAGAACGTCAGGGAATCCCCCGCCGCGAAAGCGGCCCATCGCGAGGCCATGTTGAACCGTCCCGCTCCCGACGACACCGCCGGACAGGAACGCGTCCAACAACGCAAGGCGGAATCCGGCCTGGCCGGACGCGACGACGTGAAAACCTTTGTCGATCTGATCGACGCCGACGAGCAACGCACCTGAGGCACCGGCTGTGCCAGCCCACTCTAACTAACAGAAAAAGACAACGGAATGAACCTGGGTGGATTTTCGTGGAAACGGCTCTTGGGAATCTCCGCCGCAAAATCCAGGATTTCCCGCACCATCGGCATTCCGCTGACCAGGAGCGGACGGGAACGCAAGATCGGCCGGATGATCACCGGTGGCGGATGTCTTGTCATCATGGGACTGGGCATCACGATTCCGGTGGTTCTTACAATCGTCGCCGCCAGGTTCATCTGACCTCCCGCCCAGCAACTCTCCCGCCACCCTATGGGAATGAATTGTTAGCGGTGGTTATCTCAAACAAGCGTCCGCGGCCATCGCGCACGCGGCGGGGCGCGGGGGGAGTGCAACACGGGGGCACGAGGCCATTTGAACCTAACCTCTCCATGGAGAGGAAGCGATCCTCCAGCGGGGATTCAGGACCTTGCCAGGCGAGATCTCCAGACATCACAGGCGACAATGAGTTGCATGCACGGTTAGGAATGCCGTTCAGAAATTGCCAGTCTCCGGCGGAAAGGCCAACGGGGTCCGAACTCAAACTGCCTGAAAACTGCCGGAAGCGCTTTTTTCACCGCACAAAAAAGGGAGCTTTTCAGCTCCCTAAGTCGTTTATTATGAAGGGGGTACCCCGGCTTGGACTCGAACCAAGGACCAATTGATTAAGAGTGTGTCGTAATCCATTCATTATTAGCACGTTACAGCCGATATTAGCCTGAATTGGCCGTTATTGGCCATCAGTATTTTGAACCATTTTGCCAGTTGGAACCGCGGTGGCTAACTGGTTGTCGCCATTTGTCGCCGCACCACCCGTTGACATGGCCAACACCGGCATGGACACGCCAACTGATTGCCCGCGCACCGAAACCACCGCCTCCCTGATGACCGAAAAACAAACGTGCATCTACCTCCAGGTCAGCAAACGCAACCTCTACTGCTGGCGCATGGTCGGCCTGATTCCCTATTTCAAAATCGGCCGGGCGGTTAGATTCAGGAAATCCGAGGTGGACGCCGCACTTGAACGGATGCGGATCGTATGATCAGCCGTGCCATCATGGGGCCACCTCCACCAAGACGGTCTGTCGTTAGCCCCTTCGCCTCGATGCCAAGCATGGGTGCGCTCCCAGTCAGTTGCTGCTGTATTCCGGATCCTTGACCGGCTTGAGCTTCGAATCATAACACTTGCGCTTTTCCAGCTTCGCAGCCAGTTCCGTGTATTTCTCCAGTGGCGCGGCGGATGACTTGACCCGCACGATCTTGCCTTGCGGGTCCTTCACCACGATGATCCAGCCGTAGTATGCGTAGCCGTGCTTGTAGCCGACCTTGTCAAAGCTGGTGGTGACCTCCGGGCAGACCTGCTCCTGGGTCTTGAGGGGCGGCAGCGACAAGGTCACCTCGTCCTGCATGAGCACCTTCTTGACCTTGGTCTCGGACGCGCACTGGCCGAGGCCCGAAATGGTCGCCGTGTAACCCTCGTAGGTTGTCCGCGTATCAATGTTGGCGAATTTCACGGTGAGTACGATCTTCTGGACCTTGTCTTCGTCGCCGTATGGGCTTCTGGCGGGTTTGGCGGCCAACACGTTGATCTGCACGCCCGAGGCGAACGGAGTGGTGGACGCGGCCTGCTCGGCGGAGGCGACCGACCCACAGGCAAGGGTTGTCGAGATCAGTGCGGCAAGTGCTGGCAGGAGTCTGGCATTCGTTTTCATGGCTTCGAGGGTCAATACGGGACGGTTGATGCGGTTTGTGCAGTTTATCGTGGAAGACATCCCTACCGGGGAATGTGCCAAATAAACCCGTTTCGGTAGGAAAAGTTGCGTATCGGGCATGCTTGTTTCAGATAGGTGGATAGATGAACGTCGGGAGCAAGGTCATGGGTTGAAGGCGGTTGTCCGGCCGGATCCCGTATTTCAAACTGGGCAAGGCGGTGCGGTTCCGGGTGGCTGATGTGACGGCGGCGCTGGAGCGAATGAGGATGGGCTGACACTGCAACAGCGTCTTGTTACCACCACAGATCAACGGTTTTCGTTTCTCGTTGCAGGGAAAGTTCCGCCGGTCACACTCAGCACACCTTGCCCACATCAACTTTCGCGAGGACCGTCATTACGTGGCCAATCCATGCCGTCAAGGCCTTGCTTCAACCGACGTGCAGCGTCGAGTCTTTCCTCGATGATGTAGCGATCCTCCGGTTCTTCGCCCTCCAATACGTCCTCAAGATGCATGATCAAGTCGTCTATCGCTACCTGCAAGGCATTGAGTTCAAGATCACTTTGGATTGATAATTGCACGCAATACTTCATTTCAAGTCGTTCGAGCATTCTCGCATCGATCCGCTCGGTTGGTGGCAGGTCAAATCCCGGGATCATCGTTTTGACCAAGACTCTCGGGCTGTCCGGTGGAGCCTCGATTACGATTCGCTCAAAGGCATCATCTCCCGCATCTTGAAACTCAGGGAGAATTCGTACCCGATCCCCGGGAATGAGCGGTCGGCTGTCGTTGGCTGGAATTGGGGCGTTCATATCAAAGAGAGGCATTATTGCCTGCGCATCCACCTTAAAGGTTATGGACTGCACGGATTTGACCAGGTTTGGATGCGGACGGGAAGGTATTTTTCCACCATTTGACGTGCCGCGCTGAGGGTGAACGCAGAAGCAGCGGGCGCCACCTCTCTTATCTGGAATAGTATGGAGATATAGTTAGCCACGTTGAGAAACAGTCAGATCACATCAATCAATACTTTCAAGCTGATCGTCTGGCTCGTCGGGCTGTTGTGCGAACTCAGCCAGTCGCTGTGCCGCCAGCTTCTCCAGCCTTTTAGCTTGGGTGAGCAGGGTTGTTCTAAGGGCTTTGGTAACCTTGCGCTCGCTGATGACTCTTGCTAGTGCGGCGATTGTATTCGCCCGGCGTGCAATCCGAACATCTGGATGCTTTCGCTGGGGAAATATATCCTCGGGAATGATCTTGCCCCTATATGGTTCGGGAAGACGTATCAAATTGGTGACTCCGGGTTTCTTTTCGTTGAGAACCGCTTTGAATGACGATTCGGCGATGACCTTCATGTAAAGGGTATATTCCGCGCGGTTTAGTTCTGCTTTCATTTCATCCTTTGACAGGCTGGCAAGATTGAGCGGCCAGACGCTAATCTCAGCGACTTCAAACGGATCAAGGACGTTCATCGCCACAGCGTCAGTCCGCTGATTGGTGAGATGCCTTCCGATTCGCGCTCCCAAACCTTCGTAGGTCTGCCCAATGTAAATGGGCTCACCATCATAATCGTAAAAGGCATACACCCCACACTGCGCCGCTCCAATGGTGCCGTCGTTGCCGTCAGAAGTTCGGAGGAATGACTGGATCTGAGCGCGTATTGCCGCCACATCGCCAGGCTGTCCCTCAACCGCAGACCGGGCTTGAGTAACTTTGGCGCGTTTTTTTGGTGTGCGCTTTTTTGGTGTTGCCATATTTGATGGATCGTTTGATTGAGAGAGTCTGTTCCGGTTCGGCATGACGTTCGAGGGCGAGAGGTGTGAGGTAGTTGTCAGCAATCCATCGAATGACAGGCACGCATACGGCATCCCCAAATCCGAAGAGAGCTTGATTGAGCGGCACGTTTAGACGAAAATCGTCTGCGCCCATTAGACGGGCGCACTCCCGTGCAGTTAGCAACCGAACCGAGAACTTGCCACCACCTGCGATGAACAAAATCTGACGACCGCTTCCACCGCGGGGGGTCCGAAGACAACCAGCAATACCATCGGTGCGCAACTCCGCCATGGAGCCAGTGGCGCGGACGCGGCGAAACACAGTGGCATACGAACGGTCTTTGGCCTTGATCATCTTGTCCGCTATGGCCCGATGCTTGGGGCTCATTTGATTAAGGAGATACTGGCAACGTTCTTTGCTCCACCAAGCAGTGGAATTAGGTGAAAGCTCCTCAATCACGCTATCGATCTTGCAGTTATGTGTTGGCAGCGAAGGAAGATTCCGCAAATTCCATTGGATGTCAGGATGCCACAGAATGAAATCGGCGAGCGCTGCCGGGCGAAGATCACTCTCTAGCAACGACGGGGATTCCTCAACACACGACCTGCCGTCACGGACACCAACCACGAACAAGCGCTGGCGGCTTTGCGGAACAAATCTTGCGGCGTCGATGATAAATGCATCAACGCCATATCCGAGGCGGTTCAGCGCAAGAAGAGCCTCCCGGAAGTCGGTGCCGCCCTGAGAGGTCAGAAATCCAGTGACATTTTCGAGAAGTATCATCGGCGGGCGGCGCGCTCCCATTTTCTCGAGAATTCGGATGAATCCCCAAAATGCAGATGAGTGTTGTCCGGCAAGTCCCTTCCGGGCACCAGCCAGCGATAAGTCATTACAGGGAAAAGACGCTGTTGCCAGCAGGGTAGCGGGCACACTCGCTGGTCTGATTTCATGAACATCACCCAAGACGAATTCCGGCGAATCGCCGAAATGATCGCAATACATCTGGTGTTTTTTCTCGTCGATGTCGTTTGCAAAAATGGTTGTCCATCCGGCCTGGTCGAGCCCGAGTCTCATAAGGCCGATTCCTGCAAAATATTCTGCGGCAGTAAGAAGAGGATTTTGATGCATGACGCAAGCTAGCGGCTAAAACCGTGGCGTGGCAAGTGTTCATTTGTACTGCAATGCGAAAAATCACGTCCAGTCCAGCGGATTTGAGCCTGATCAGAACGCGTCCAGACAAGAACAATGGGGCGCAGCCCCGTCTTTGCGAGTATTATGATGAGTTTCGCAAAGGTTGCGACAGTGCGGTGCCTGATGCTGATGAGTTGGAGGACGTCGTTCTGGAATCTCGGGCGCTTGGACTTCACCGAAGCTGCGCCCTCCAGATCACGGGAGAAACCGATGCCGAGGAGGCGATTTTCGTTCGAGGAGAGCATGGGTGGCGAGCGCTGCTAGCAGAAGAGCTAGACGAAAGAATGCGGTTCCGCCAGCCTGAATGCACACAGTCGGCGAGCTCGCTGAAATTCTGTTTGGCGGTGGAGATTTTAAAGGATTTTCCCAGATCACGGCGGCGGAACGGTTTCACGCCATCGAGGAGTTGGCCCGCGAGAGCGGATGCCATTTCTCGAAGACGTCGGGTTCTTTGTCGGACGAGATATTCTCTCTGACGCCACTCAAATCCTTGTGAATCAGCACCTTGAAGTTTGGTTTCCAGTCATCCCCTTCCAGGTCGAAGGCATCGCCGGGGATTCCAATCAGCTCGTCCAGCGTTTCCCTGAAGCGATAGAACTGCCGACGCACGGCTTCATTTTTGGGGGTTCCGGTCGGCGGATTTCGCCACTTGGGCTTGGAGGCGAGGTTCATCAGGATCTCGTAGTCCCTGGCATGTGTCCTGGCGTTTGATTTCCGGAACCGGTGTTCCTTCCGCTGACAGTCACATGAGACGATGATCCGTCCGCCGGCAGCGACCTCGATGGTCAACATGTCCCAGCGCCATCCAGACTGGACCCGCAATAGCGGTTTTTTCCGTTTCTTCGATCCTGCCACCTGCTGTGGTATGGCGAGCGCGGGAACGGCGGCGATGGCGGCGATTTCCACCAAGTGTTCGGCCAAGGCAATCAGAGTGAGGCGGTTTGCCGATGCGAGGGCCTGAACGGGTGGTGTGACCCATCTGGCCGACGGCAGCAGAATCGTGGCGTCGCGGCGTGCTGAAAGGTCGCTGGCGATCCGCCCGTGATCGCCGAAGTGCCCTGCGGGGAGGCAAAGCACCACCGGCCGGATTGGATCGCTGCCGTTTTGGGCAGTGCCGATCTGGCGGGTGAGTCCCTGGGATTCGTAGCGGTTGGCGGTGAATCCGAAGGCTTTCCCAAGCGCGGTGGCGATGGCTTGCCAGTCCGGCGTCAGTGGAGCGACATCATTGGCACCCAGCGGAAGTGGCGGGCCGTCGGGCGCATCGTCCGCAACGATGCCGAGAAAACCGTCCGTCCCGTCCGGTACCACATCCAGCCGCCGCGATGGGCGATCTGGATCCAGCACGGTTTCGGCGTGCCCAGGAACTTTTTTGAGAAACGGGCGGCAGATTTCCCATTCGGCATCGAGGTGGTACAGCCAGTCGCAGGTTGCAAACTCGCCTGCCCCGAGCCGGTCAAGCGCTCGCCACAAGCTGGACGTCATCATTGGCGAAGTGGTGTTCGACGAGCCAGTCGTCGATGGCGGGGTGGGAGGTGTTGCCATGAATGGTGTCGCGGTCGGGGGAGATGCGCACCAGCACGCGGGCGCGGCGGTTGGCGATTTTGAAGGCAATGGTGGCTTCCAGCAGGGTGCAAGTGGCGAGGAGTCCCACTGCCATGTGTTCCAATGCCTCGAACACGGGAGCGCGGCTGATGATCAACTGCTGTCCGCCATGCAAGCCCAGCTTGAGTGATTTCAGTTCCGCGAACTGCACGGTGGCAAGCATGTCGCATTTCATGGCGGACGGGCCGTCGCGCAGGGGTTCAAGCGAGTAGCGTTTCGAGTAGGCGAGAGCATTGAACGAGCCGTGGAAAGCCGTGCCGAACGCTTCGCGGTAAAGGCCCTGAAGTTTCGCTCCGCGTCCCGACACCTGCCACTCGCCGGTGATGCGGTTGAAGTTCGCCACATCCACCTGCTCAGGCCTGAAAATATGGGAGTCCCGGTTGCCCTCCGCGTCCAGAATGCCGATGCGCTTGAGTGTGTCGCCGTGGCGGATCACAAAGGCGTCGCCATCGGCCTCATTGAGGTGATGGATGATGCAGGTCGCGGAGCGAGAGTTTTCCTTGAACCACGGCGAAAGGATTGACTTCAAGCGGTCGATTGAATCGGCCGTAACTGGCAACAACGGCATCCCAGGCTTGAGGCGGAAGGACACCAGCGAGCGGTCGGCATTCAGGGACTGGCGGTTGAACTCACGCAACGCGACATCGGGCGCGTGGAGCAGGATCTTCACGGCCAGATCGGCGGGACCATCGTCTGCCTCGCGCAGGCTCTGGACGATCTGGTGATATTCTGCCTCGAAATTCAGGGCGCTCTGGCTCTCGGAGATCAGGTCCAACAGGTCGAGGTGCTCCGCCAGAACGGGGGGCGTCTGCTCGGTGGAAAAGGCCAGCACGGCGGCGAGGGCGGCAAAGTCAAAACCGGGGTCGGTAACTTGCTCGATTGAAACGTCCCTTGTCCGAAAATAATCGGCGTGCGGGGCGAGGAGGGCGGTGAGGGTGGCCGGTTTCATGTCCTTGAGGACACCAGCTTTCAGGAGTCGTGGGCGGCGGATT
>Ga0268284_1001813_pt1 | contig 10205 bp, 1 predicted proteins | sample saktaG_14_FD_190137 | JGI IMG/M metagenome (GOLD analysis project Ga0268284, IMG submission 190137) | Saline water microbial communities from Sakinaw Lake, British Columbia, Canada - sak_2013_06_06_40m | ecosystem: Environmental > Aquatic > Non-marine Saline and Alkaline > Saline ... | reverse complement strand
AACGCTTCTCGGTGGCGATGCGTTCCTCGCTGCGGAACAGGCTGTTGCCGCCGAGGTTCTTGTCGCGCTCTTGGACGAACCAAAAGCGGACCTCATTCCAGACGAGCCTGTTGATCGGCGGCGAGCCGGGCGGACAGCCAGTTGACGTGTAGACCCACCGTGCTGATGTGTGCGGGATGTTTGCCGTAGCTGGTCAGCGCGGGCGTCCCGATCAGGTCCTTGATTTCTTGGACATCGAATCCGCCATCGTCGGGACGAAACTCACGGGCGACCCACGCGCAAGCGCGCGAATCTCCCGGAGCCGGGGCCTGCGGGCAACGTCGCGGTGACGAGGTTGGTGTCACCCTGGTCGGAAGCCGTTTCAGTGACTCCGCTGTGGCTCCAACTTCCGGCGGTGAGGGTGTCACTCCACTCCACGGTGAAGGTGATCCCGTCGCTAACAGCCACCTTGCTGCGCGTGTAGGTGAAAACCAGCAGTGCGCCGACCGGGGTGCAGGTGCCGGGCATGACTCCTGGCCGGGTGGGATCCATGCCAGTCGCGAACTTGAGCAGATTCACGATTCCGTCGTTGCATGGCGTCGCCATATCGGCCGCCGGCCCGCAGTCATCAGCGGTCTGGAAATTCGTCAGGCGCCAGGTTTCGAGATTTGTCAGACCGGTCCCGGCGAGTTGGATATCAAACGGGTTGGTGGTTCCGGCGACATTGCTCACGATGTGGATCGCGGCGCTGCGGATAGCGAAACCCGTGGGCGAGAAATCCACAGCGAAAGTGGTGGCCGCTCCCGGAGCGAGCGTCGTGGCATCTGGCGATCCCACTGTGAAATCATCGGCATTCGGACCATCCAGGTTTACGAACAGGTTCTTCAGTTCGGTGTTGCCCGTATTGCGCAGCGTGATGGTGCGCTGGGCGTTTCCTCCATTGGAAACCTGTCCGAAGTCCACCATGCTCACCCCGTCGATCAGGCCGTCGCCCGCCGGACATTCCACCGCGATCCGCGGCACCAGCGGGTCCGCGACAATCCCCAGACTGTGGCTGGCACCCGCCCCGCCGACACCGGCCACGAACACCGCACCGTCCGGCAGGCCTGCCGTGCTGACCGCCGTCGGCACGTTGTGCTGGGTAGTGGTGCCGTCGCCCAACTGCCCGTTGCCATTCGAGCCCCAAGCCGCCAGCGTGCCATCCGAACACAGCGCCATGCTGTGGTTGGTTCCGGCGGAAATGCCGACGACCGTCTTACCGAAAAGTGCGGACACCCCCGCCACCGTATCTACCGCCACCGGCACGGTGGTTGTGGTCGCGGTATTGTCACCTAACTGGCCGTATCCATTGTATCCCCATGCGGCCAGCGTGCCATCAGAGCATAAGGCCAGGCTGTGATAATTTCCGACTGCAATGGCGACGGCTGTCTTGCCGGACAGCATTCCTGCCGAACTCACCGTTACCGGAACATCACTATAATAACCCGTGATGTTATTGTTACCCAACTGACCGTAGGTGTTGTAACCCCATGCTGCCATCGTCCCGTCCGAACACAATGCCAGACTATGATAATTGCCTGAGGTTATGGCGATGACCGTCTTGCCGGCTAGCGCGCCCGAAACGTTCACCGCCACTGGGACAGGACTGCTGGTCGTGCTACCGTTGCCTAACTGCCCATAGTTGTTGTATCCCCATGAGGCCAACGTGCCATCCGAACACAACGCCAGACTGTGATAACCTCCAGCGGACACGGCGATAACCGTCTTGGCGGAAAGAACGCCGGTAGTCAATATCGTCACCGGCACGTTCCTTGATGTTGTGGTGCCATCGCCCAGTTGCCCATTGCCATTCGACCCCCAGGCAGCCAGCGTGCCGTCCGAACAGAACGCCAGATTATGATATGCGCCCGCGTCCGCAGCGATTACCGTCTTACCGAACAGAACCCCGGTCACGTTTACCGCCACCGGCACATTGCTGTTGGTCGCGTTGCCGTTGCCCAACTCGCCGAAGCTGTTATTTCCCCAGGCGGCCAGCGTGCCGTCCGAGCATAGTGCAAGGCTATGATAACTTCCCGCGACCATAGCGAGGGTCTTGCCCGCAAGCACATCTCCCGTATTCACCTCCACCGGCAGATTGCTTGCTGCCGTTCCCCCGTCGCCCAACTGGCCGTATGAGTTGCTTCCCCAGGCGAAAGGCCGGGTTGCAGCCCACTGGAGTACGAGGTCATTGCCGCTGCCGCCGTAGTAGTTCGCCACAAACCGATAGGTCATATCGCCATAACCCAGCGCCACCACCTGCCCCTGCGAAAGATTGCTGAAATTTCCCTGGATGAAGCCACGCCCAGTGTTTTGCACCACGGTGAATATCGTGCCTGGAGGTGGGGCAAAGTTGAGGGTGAAGTTGAGACTGCTGCCTGTCGCCGAGAAGTGGCTGACACTGAGAGGCACGTCGGCTCCCGAGTTATAGACGGCATTGAGCACGCCGCTGCCCACGGAGGTTAGAGGAAAGTGGAAGTCGCCCGTGTAAGGATCATTGCTGACAACGCGGAGGGTCGCGCTACGGTTGAAGCCAGCCCCGGCGGTGAAGGTAACCGCTAACGTCGTGCTCGAACCCGCTGCCACAGTGGCGTCCGGCGATGCGGTGATGGCAAACTCGGAGGCGTTCGAGCCATCGATGACCACACTGCCGATCATCAGGGGAACAATGCCGTTGTTGCGGATGGTAAAGGTTTTCGATGTTCCGGTGCCCGCGCCGTTGCTCTCGAAGTCCACGGTACTGGCGCCACTGGTGATTGCCGTGCCCGCAGGCTGCTCCACGGCAATCCGCGGAATGAACGGCATGGCGACGATCCCCATGTTGTGGGAGGCGCTCTGGCCGCTGCCAACCGCGATGAATTTCTCGCCCGCGACAAGGTTGGCCGCGCTCACCGCCACCGGCACATTGCTGCTGGATATCCCGCCGCTCCCCAGTTGGCCGTAATAGTTGTAGCCCCAGGCCGTTAGAGTGCCGTCCGCGCACATCGCCAGACTGTGAGAACTCCCTGCGGCAATGGCGACAACCGTCTTGCCGGCCAGCGTCCCCGCGGCATTCACCGCTACTGGCAAATTGCTGCCGGATGTGCTGCCGTTGCCCAACTGGCCGGAGGAGTTATATCCCCAGGCGGCCAGCGTTCCATCCGCGCACAGCGCCAGACTGAATGAGTCCCCTGCGGTTGCGGCGACAACCGTCTTGCCGGAAAGCACCCCTGCCGCGCTGACCATGCCCGGTACATTGCCGGATGTCGTGGTGCCGTTGCCCAACTGACCCACGCTGTTGCTACCCCAGGCGGCCACCGTGCCGTCGGAGCAAACCGCCAGACTGAATGAACTTCCCGCTGAAATTGAGATGACCAATCTGCCGGCAAGAACTCCCGAAGTGTTTACCGCCACAGGCACATTGCTGGATGTCGTGCTGCCATTGCCGAATTGGCCATAGGAGTTGGATCCCCAGGCGGCAAGCGTGCCGTCCGAACAGAGTGCCAAGCTGTGATAATTTCCCGCAGCCACGGCAACGACTGTCTTACCGGCAAGCGCTCCGGTCATGGTCACCGCCACCGGCACGTTGCTGGTCGTCGTGCCGCCATTGCCCAATTGGCCGGAGGTGTTGTTTCCCCAAGCGGCCAGCGTACCGTCCGAGCATAGCGCCAGACTGTGAGAATATCCGGCAGTCACGTTGATGACCCTCTTGCCGGACAGCGCCCCGGTCATGGTCACCGCCACCGGCACGTTGCTGGTCGTCGTGCCGCCATTGCCCAATTGGCCGGAGGAGTTGTTACCCCATGCGGCCAAGGTGTTGTCCGAGCACAATGCCAGACTGAAATCCAATCCACAAACCGTAGCGATGAGGGTTTTTCCAACGAGTGCTCCCGTCGTGCTCACTGCCACGGGAACATTGCTGTTAGTGGTGTTGCCGTTGCCCAACTGCCCGGAGCTGTTGAGCCCGCATGCGACCGGCCGGGTAGCCGCCCACTGGAGGACGAGGTCATTGCCACTACCACCATAGTAGTTTGCCACGAACTTGTAGTCCACGCCTCCGTAGCTCAGGGTCACCAACTGTCCTTGGGCGAGGTTGTCGAAGGTGCCGTTGATGAAACCCGGTCCGGTGTTGCCAACAACCGTTAGACTGGTGCCTGTCGCCGGTGGGTAGTTGAGCGCGAAATTCACGCTGCTGCCGGTGGCCGTGAAAGCCGCGGCGGTCAATGGGACCTCTGTGCCGTCATGATATGTGGCCGTGAGTATTCCAGCGATGGTGGCGCCGAGATTGAGTTGGAACGCGGGAGTGTAGGGATCGTTGCTGGCGATGTGAAGCACCGCACTCCGGTTGAAGCCAGCGCCCGCGGTGAATGTCACGGTGAACGCCGTGCTGGAACCGGCGGCCACGCTGGCGGCAGGTGGCGTGGTGAGCGCGAAGTCAGTTGAATTCGACCCGTCAATGGACACGCTGTTGATGACCAGTGGCACGATGCCGTTGTTTCTGATAGTGAAGGTTTTCGATAGTGCGGCACCCGCCGCCATGCTGCCGAAGTCCACGGTACTGAAGCCATTGGCCAGTCCCGTGCCGCCGGGTTGCTCGACCACGATGCGCGATATGAACGGCATGGCGGCAAGCGCGAGATTGTGGGTGGCATACTGGGCCGAGGTCGCCGCCATGAAGCACTCGCCAACCGCCAGTGTCCCCGTGCTCACCACTACCGGCACGCTGCTGGAACTCCCACTGCCGTTGCCCAGCGCGCTGTCGCCTCCCCACGCTGCCAGCGTGCCATCCGAGCACCGCGCCAAACTGTGCTGGTATCCTGTTGCCACGGCGACGACCGACTTGCCTGCGAGCACGCCGGTTTGATTCACCGCCACAGGCGCATAACTGTCGCTCGTGCTGCCATTGCCAAGCTGGCCATAGGTGTTGAATCCCCATGTTGCCAGCCTACCGTCCGAGCATAACGACAAACCATGATGATTGCCCGCGGCGATGGCAACCACCGTTTTTCCTGACAATGCGCCCGTCGTGTCCACGCCTGCGGGGACCGTGCTGGATGAGGCGCTGCCGTTGCCCAGTTGGCCCCAGATGTCGCTGCCCCAGGCGAGCGGAGTGCCGTCCGAACACAGCACCAGACTGAGGCCGCTCCCTGCGGCTACGGCCGTTACCGTCTTGCCGGCAAGCGCGCCCGAATCGTATGCTGCCACCGGGTTATTACTGCTTGCCGAGCTAGCGTTACCTAACAGACTTCCCCATGATGCCACATTGCCGTCATCACACAGCGCGATACTATGGTCATATCCGGCGGAAATAGCCACGACCTTTTTGCCGACAAGCGCTCCCGTCATGGTTACCGCCACTGGAACGTTGCTGGAGGTATAGCTGCTGTTTCCCAGCTTGCCGGCACTGTTATTTCCCCAAGCGGCCAGGGTACCGTCAGCGCACAACGCCAGGGTGTGGTCATATCCCGCGGACACGGCGATGACTTTTTTGCCTGCAAGCGCTCCGGTTGTGCTCACGGCTACCGGCACATTGCTGGCGGTGGTTGTGCCGTTGCCCAATTGACCCACGGTGTTGCGACCCCAGGCGGCCACCGTGCCGTCGGAACACACCGCCATGCTGAAACCGTAGCCGGTGGCGGTGGCAAGGATTGTCTTGCCGGCAAGCGCACCGGTTGTGGCAACCGCCACGGGGGCATACCGGGTTGTCGTGCTGCCATCGCCCAACTGGCCTGCGAAGTTGTCGCCCCAAGCGAGCGGCCGGGTTGCCGCCCATTGGAGGACGAGGTCATTGCTACTACCGCCATAGTAGTTGGCCATAAACCTGTAGTCCACGCCGCCGTAGTTCAATGTGACGATTTGTCCCTGTGCCAGATTGCCGAAGGTGCCGTTGATGAAACCCGGTCCGGTGTTCCTCACCACCGTCAGGGTTGTGCCTGTCGCGGGCGCGTAGTTGAGCGAGAAATTGACGTTGCTGCCTGTCGCGGTGAAGCTAGCGGCGCTCACAGGTATTTCGGAGCCGTTGTTGTATGCGGCGGTGAGGGTCCCAGAAGAGGTGGCGGTAAGATTGAAGTTGAAGTCGCTGACATAAGGATCATTGCTGGCTAGGTGAAGTGCCGCATTCCGGCTGAATCCAGTCTGGGCGGTGAAGGTTACGGCAAACGTCGTGCTGGAACCGGCTGCCACGCTGGCGGCAGGGGGAGCGGTCACAACGAAGTCGGCGGCGTTCGATCCGTCAATGGTCACAGCCGTGATGGTGATGGGCACGATGCCATTGTTTCTGATCGTGAAAGTTTTTGATACCGCGTTACCCGGAGCGCAGCTTCCGAAGTCAACGGTGCTGCGGGCAGTGTTCAAGCCCTTGCCAGACGGTTGTTCAACCATCAATCGCGGAATGAACGGCATGGCGACAAGCCCAAGAGCATGCCTGCCGTTTGGGGAACATCTGCCCGCTAGAAAGCGTTCGCCGGCGGCCAGCGTTTCCATGCTCACCGCCACCGGCACATAGCTTGGTCCCGAACTGATGTTACCCAATTGACCATAGTAGTTGTTACCCCAGGCGGCCAGCGTGCCGTCGGCGCAAAGCGTCATGCTGTTGGAATCTCCAGCAGCCACTGCGACCAGTGTTTTGCCGGCGAGCGCACCTGTCGTCGTAACCGCCACGGGAGGATTCCCGGAGTTCGTGGTGCCGTTGCCCAGGCAACCGTCCATGTTGTTACCCCATGCAGCCAGCGTGCCGTCAGAGCATAGCGCCAGTGCATGGGATGCTCCTGCCGCGGTGGCGACGACTGACTTGCCGGCAAGTGCTCCGGTCATATTCACCATCACCGGAGCATTGCGGTTGGTTGTACTACCGTCGCCCAATTGGCCATAGTTATTGGTTCCCCAAGCCGCCAGCGTGCCGTCCGAACACAATGCCTGACTGTGGTGCCCGCTGGCAGCGATACCCATAACCGTCTTGCCGGCTAGCACGCCCGGCGTCACGGTCACGGGGATAGTGCTGCTTGTTGTCGTAACGGCATTGCCCAACTCGGAAAACAGGTTGTCGCCCCAAGCCGCCAGCGTCCCGTCCGAACACAGCGCCAGACTGTGGGAATCACCAGTCGCGATGGCGGTGATCGCCTTGCCGGAAAGCACTCCCGCGAGATTCACCGCCACGGGAACACTGCTGGACGAGTTGCTGCCATTGCCCAATTTGCCGCTATTGCCATTGCCCCACGCGGCCAACGAGCCGTCCGAACACAACGCCAAACTGTGGTCGCTGCCCACGGAGACGGCGATGACTTTCTTGCCGGCCAGGGCTCCCGTCATGCTCACCGCCACTGGTACGGTGCTGGAGGTGGTGGTGCCATTGCCCAACTCGCCGCTGGCGTTATATCCCCACGCGGCCAGCGTGCCGTCGGAGCACAGCGCCAGACTGTGAAAGCTTCCTGCGGCCAAGTCAATAACGGTCTTGCCGGCCAGCGCGCCCGCCGTGCTCACTGGTGCCGGATAGCCACTGTCCGCCGCACTTCCGTTGCCCAACTGACCGGCCGAGTTGGATCCCCAGGAAAACGGCCGGGTGGCCGCCCATTGCAGTACCAGGTCATTACCACTACCTCCATAGTAGTTGGCAACGAACTTGTAGTCCACGCCACCGTAGTTCAATGTCACCTGTTGCCCCTGAGCCAGGTTTACGAACGTGCCATTGATGAAACCCGGGCCGGTGTTTTTCACCACCACCAACGTCGTGCCGGTCGGCGGCGCGTAATTGAGTGACAAATTGACAACGCAGCCGGTGGCAGTCAAAGCGGTCGCACTCAGTGGAATTTCCGAGCCCCCACCAAATGCGGCGGTCAGCGTGCCGGTGACCGTGGCGACGAGTCCGATGTCGAAAGTGCCGGGGTTCGGGTCGTTGCTGGCGATGTGAAGAACGGCGTTGCGATTGAATCCGCCAGCGGCCGCGGTGAAGGTCACGCCAAGCGTCGTGCTGGAACCCGCCGCAACGCTGGCGGATGGAGGTGTGGCAATGAAGAAATCCGCCGCGTTCGCGCCGTCAACGGTCACACTGCCGATAGCGAGTGGCAAGATACCCGTATTCTTGACTGTAAACATCCTTGTGATGCCGGATCCCACGCCGCCGCTGCCGAAATCCACGGTGTTCCTGCCACTGGTCATGCGCATGCCGCCAGCTTGTTCCACGACGATCCGCGACCCGCTGGGTCCAGCAACAATTCCAAGGCTGTGGGCGGCGCTCTGACCGCTGGTTACAACCGTGAATCGTTCGTCAACAGCCAGTCGGGAGGTATTCACCATGACAGGCACATTGCTTTGGGTTGTATTGCCGATTCCCAATTGTCCATTGGAGTTGGCTCCCCATGCGACCACCGTGCCGTCGGTGCACCGCGCTAGGTTGTGGGTAACTCCACCGGAGACCGCGACCACCGATTTTCCCGCCAACGCTCCGGTGGTATTTACCTGCACCGGCACGTTGCTGTCAGTTGTTCCCCCGTTGCCCAACTGGCCAAAGGAATTATATCCCCAAGCGCCAGGCGTGCCGTCCGCGCAAAGCACCAGGCTTTGGCCGCCGCCTGCGGCCACTGCGACCACGGTTTTTCCGGCTAGCATTCCCGTCATGTTCACCACCACGGGGACATTGCTGGACGTCGTGCTCCCGTTGCCCAACTGGCCATTGTAATTGTATCCCCAGGCGGCCAAGGCGCCATCCGAACAAAGCGCCAAGCTGTGCTTTCCGCTGGCTGCGACCGCGACAATCGTCTTGCCAGCCAGCACGCCTGTCGTGTTCACTGCCACGGGCACGTTGCTTTGGGTCGTGTAGCCATTGCCCAACTGGCCGGAGGAATTGGCCCCCCACGCAGCCACTGTTCCGTCCGCGCACAGGGCGAGATTTTGGTTGGCCCCGGCCGCGATGGTGACAACCGACTTGCCGGCCAGGACCCCGATTGCGTTCACCGCAGCCGGCACGGTGCTGTTAGTCGTGCCGCCGTCGCCCAATTGACCATAGGAGTTGGCCCCCCACGCCGCCAGCACACCGTCCGAACACAGAGCCAAACTGTGACTATCGCCGACGGAGACCGCCACGACCGTCCTCCCGGAGAGTATTCCGGTCCGGATCACCGCCACCGGGACATTGCTATTCGTGACACTGCCATTACCTAACTGGCCCATGGAGTTGCCGCCCCACGAAGCCAACGTGCCATCCGAACAGAGCGCCAGACTGTGATAATTTCCGGTTGCCACGGCGATGATCGTTTTGCCGGAAAGCACTCCTACATTGTTCACTGGTATGGGAACGACATTGTTTTCCGTGCCGCCATCGCCCAATTGCCCGTTGGAGTTCGCACCCCATGCGAACGGCCGGTTGGCAGCCCATTGCAGGACGAGATCATTGCCGTTACCCCCGAAATAGTTCGCCACAAAAATGTAATCGGTTCCGCCGTAACTCAGCGTCACCATCTGTCCCTGGGCCAGGTTGCCGAAAGCGCCGTTGATGAAGCCCTGACCCGTGTTGGCAACGACCGTTAGAGCAGAGCCTGTCGCCGGCGGGTAGTTGAGCGCGAAATTCACGCTGCTGCCGGTGGCCGTGAAAGCCGCGGCGGTCAATGGGACCTCGGTGCCATCATGATATGTGGCTGTGAGCGTTCCGGTGATGGTGGCGGCGAGATTGAGGTGAAAGGTGGGAGTGTAAGGATCGTTGGTGGCGATGTGCAACGCAGCGTTCCGGTTGAATCCGGAGCCCGCGGCGGTGAAGGTCACGGCAACCATTGTGCTGGTCCCCGCGTCCACGCTGGCGGCAGGTGGCGACGAAATGACGAAATCCGCGGCGTCGGTGCCGTCAATGGTCACGCTGGCGATGGTGAGGGGGACAAGACCGGAGTTTCTGATAGTGAGGGTCTTGGTGACCGCCGATCCCGCATCGCAACTGCCCAAGCCCGCAATGCTGCGGCCACTGGCCATCACCGTGCCTTCGGGGTACTCCACCCCAATCCGGGTAATGGCCGGAAGCGCGACAATGCCCAGACTGTGAAGCGCGCTTTGACCGCTGGTCCCTGCCACCAGTTTCTCACCGATTGTCAGGGCGTTCGCGTTCACCAGCACGGGCACGTTGCGGGGGCGTTCAATTTTCCGTTAATCTGCTAGAGGCCCGAAGGGCTGGCTAACGGGATGAGTGATGGCAGTTGCGGCACCGGTTGGGAAGGCAATTCTTCCCGGCG
>Ga0268284_1001812_pt1 | contig 10209 bp, 9 predicted proteins | sample saktaG_14_FD_190137 | JGI IMG/M metagenome (GOLD analysis project Ga0268284, IMG submission 190137) | Saline water microbial communities from Sakinaw Lake, British Columbia, Canada - sak_2013_06_06_40m | ecosystem: Environmental > Aquatic > Non-marine Saline and Alkaline > Saline ... | reverse complement strand
CTTGAATTCTGGGTCGTGTCTTCTTCGTTTTGCTTTCATTTGGTGTGTGTGGGTTCGGTTTACAGTCCGTCCCCGCACACCACAATCATAGCTTAGCCACTGGCCCGATTTCCGGGGTCCGCCTCACTTCCGCCGGCGATCTGGTCCGAAGTGCGATGGAAATACAGGTTGAGGCCAAGATGGCGGTTATCCTTCGGCGCGATTCGATCCTTGCCACGATGAACTTGACCACCGTTCAGCGGTTGGTGGAGATTTTGATAAGTCTGGACTCGGCATCATCTGAGGGTGAAGAACTCGAACATGGGCCGTATCGTTCGATACTCTCGGCGGCCTTGGAACGAATCGAGCAGGCCAAAGAGGGGCCGCCTTTAAAGTTCGATAGCAAAGGAATACAAGATATTCTGGAACAGGCCGACCGGCGAACTACGAATCCTCGTCCGGAGTCACCCTGCGATCTGGTAACCGCGTTGCGTTACGCATCAGGCGTGAATAGAATGGCGAATGCATCGTTAGAAAAGGCCTTTAATGATTTTCTGTGCATCATCCGATTGCAGCGGGAAATGAAAGTCAATTCTGAGGAAGCTCTTCGTCTTCAGTTGGACGATTTTGCAAAAGCACCCAATAAATTGGGTAGTAAAGAGCTCAGGATCCTGCAAAAATGGATTTCATGGTTGGATGACCGGAGAAAATTTCTTCACGACTTCGCGCCCGGTATGAAACCTCCCGGTAATATTGCGAGAGAAACGAGCGAATTGGTTGAATCACGTTGGAAGATATCAGATTCTGTCACACTGGATTTACTCGCTTGGCTGGCTGCCGACTTTTATCCATTTTGGAAGAAGCATCAGCGGTCCTATCTCCAGCAGCACGCCAAAGCCGAGTCTGCTCGAAAAGAAAAAACGGAAAAGAATCGGACGGCAGGAGGAATAGGAGTCGAGAACAGAGAGCATACGAAATGGATCAAATTTGTGGAAGATTGGCTACAATACGCCGATTCCCGCGATATGCGTCCCAATAAGATTATCAACGACTTCGTTGGAAAAACTGAAATTAAAACAAAAAATGCCAGAAGAAAAGCCGCTGGTTTCTTGCAGATTTTGCAAGAGCATGTGGCCAGGAAAAGTGATGTGAATGGTGTAGTGGAACAGATCCGGCAAACAGGAATGAAAAGCATGAATTCCAGAATCCTCCAGGCATGCGCGCATGTGCTCAATGAGCACGGAATAAGGCACGTCGACGATTGAGGCCAATCGACGATTGCATGAAAACGACACTCAGAATGTATCCCAGAAATCTTCCACCTCTACCTCTGGAACTCTCCCGGATAGATTCCGCTGAGCGGCTTGGAGTCTCGCTGCGGACTTTCGCAACTTTCTGCGCTGACGGACGGATTAAGCCAGCCCGTGTTGTTGGACGTTTCCCGCGATTCAGCGTCAAGGACATTGACAATTTCGGTCGCAAGAAAGGAGACCGACTCTAGCTGAGAGTCTTTCGATACCTTATTTGTCGCCCGCTTTTCAAACGACCCCTTTAATATCCGTCCGGACCGCCATCCCCACTCCTTTGTGCAGGTCCTTTACAAGTTCCGGGTGATCTCAATGATGCCATGTATTCGGTTGGAGCGGGGACCGCAGGTACAGCTGCTATATTTATTGGCACACCAACGATACAAGCTCGTTGATCCGCCTCTCTGAGAACTTCCACGAGTCAGGAATGGAGTCCGTAGTCCCGGTGGCTTGTGCCCGTTGAGTCCATATCTTGTTCTCATAAAGAATCGTGTCTCCCCTGCCTGCCGCTGTGGCTCTCAATCGGTCGGCAATTTCCTTGGGTGTCGCGAAATATACACGAGGCATCTGATCGAGCGCTACAGCCTTGAACTGGACCAGGGCGAAGATAGTTTTCTTCGAGTGTGCATTCTCCCATTTCGAGATGGCCGACTGATAGTCGGCATTTTTGAGATACTTCTGGGTAAGCCCCCAACTTCCGTCCTGGCTGCCCTTCACGGAGATTTTAGCGAGATCGTCACCTCTCGCAATGAGGAGATCATACTCGGGCTGGTCGGCTCCATACTGTACAGAGACATCAAGTCCGACGCGGGACAGAAGACTCGCGACAAGAGACTCGGCCGCGACGGAGATATGCCAAGAATTTGGCTTGATAGAACTAGGTAGTGTAGATATAGGAATCGACCTGACCACCTGAGGTAGGGATTTGCATTTAGAACCTTCAGTCTCCTCAATTGAGGCACCCCACTCGACCACTTTTAGGTCGAGCTTGTCTCCTAACAGACTCCGAAACAGATCGGCCAGTTTGTGCTGTGCGGGATTCAACCGATCTTTGGCATCGACGCATTTCGCTTCCCTTAGCACCACCTTACCGTCGGGGAAGATCGCGATCACATCTGGAAACCCAGCGAGCTTGCCTTGATTGTGCTTCTTCACCATTTCAAGGATCTCCAGAATCTGGCCAGTTGGCTCGATGCATGTCAGAGTGTGATCGACTAGAACGCAACCACCCCAAAGTTCTATGAATACGGCCTGAATAGCTCCTTCTGTGATTAGATCCCGCGCAATCTTGGCACCAACGGGGACGTGACTGCCGTCCGCTTCTATGACATAGCATTCCCACTGTTTTTCGGTGACTGGAGCATCCATCCAACTTTCACCAGGTTTCAATCCGTACGTTTTGCGATATGGCGATTGTGGTGCAGGAGTCCAACGGCACCTGATCACCTCGGTGTCAACGCTGCCGTATTTGATGGTTGGCGAATCGGTCATAATTCCTCGCCCAAAGTCTGACATCAGGCGACAGTTCGTTCCAACCACAAATTGCCAAATCAAAAAATATCCTGCCCGATTTCGCCTTTCTCCCCACACTTCCGATAGAAGCAACCACAGATCCCGCCACCAACCGCTATTCCAGCAGTTTTGGTGGCGGCTTGCCATCGGTCATTGTTAGGCCTAGCCGGTCTCGCAAATATCCCTCCATGGCCTTTCTAACTTTGAGTTTCAGGACCCCGTTGCGCATGGCGTAGTCCCGTTCCACGGCCTTGCGCTGCTCATCACTCAAGACATGGTGCGGATGCACCCGGAGCGTCACCCACTGCTCCCAATCCTTGTCCTCGGTTGGCAATTCCGCCTCCTCCCGACTCCACTCGATCTCGGCGATCCGGCTCAAGGTGAAGTCCCGGAAATCCCCGTTTTTTTCGCACCAAGCCCGCACATGCCAGCGAGCGCCGTTGTTGCCGAGCGCATGCGGCCGCAGCCACCGCCATTCCTCCTTGCCGCTGTTCACGCTGGCGTAGCGCACCTTGATCCGCAGCGCATTGAGGATTGCCAGAAACACCCTGCGCTCCACCACTGCTCCCGCCTCCCGCACTGGCATCTTCAAAATCGCCACGCATCCGCCACCCTCGCTTTCTTCGGTCCACCCGGTCCATGTGCTTCTCGCGTCGCCACCCAGAAACCGCGCCACCGCCTCATCCAGGCGCGGCCGGGTCATCACACATTTCATTTCGGCCGTCCCCTCGTAGCGTTTTTCGCGCAAATTGTACACGAAGGCCCCGGGATTCATCTCCAAATACCGCTGCAAATCCGATGACGCCTGCGCCATCGACACCCCGAACAATCCCGCCAAATCCTGCCGGTTCACAACACCCTTCCACCAAGCGCATGCCTCAATGAAGCGCAACCGCTCCATCGCCGCCCAATTCCGGTCGTTCGTCTTGTTTCCCATCTCGTCCAAAGATATTTTCCGCCAGGAAATTACCCCGTCATCAAACCCTTTGCAAATCCGAAATAAAATAAATCGTTTGCGTCGTCTTTTTTGCTTGGTTCGTGTAATTCTTTGTTGTAAACAAGGCGCAAGCCAACCAGGCCCCGGAAAATCATGACCCGACGCAACATTTTTCGCTCTCTCATCGGCATCACCCTCACCCGGTTTACCCATGCCCAACCGGAAAGTATGGCGTCCTGCAATCCAGGACCCACAGGTGTGCCCGCGGCTGCCATCAAGCCACCCCACCTATCGTCAGAGTCAGACATCCCCGAATGGTTGCGCCAATGGCAACAAGACCCCATGAGTCCCATCATGGAAGGCCGGAATCCATGTGAATCCATCCTTCTGATCCATCAAACCCTGAGCAACCCGATCTCCATCCGCTACGCCAATTCCAGCGATGGCAGCAATACCCCGCGTTCTGTCACACCGATCCTGCTTTTTGAAAAAGAGAATTACCCCGACTCCTCCTATCTCCTCGCCTGGTGCCATTCACGCAACTCCCCCCGTGTCTTCAAGACCACCCACATCACCCTTCAAGATTAAGAATAAGCCGCTGTCGCCGATGAATCGATGACCGACGCCCTCGAAAAATCCCGCAAGAAATAAGCAGTGAAAAAACGATCCCCCAAGAGCAGTGCAGATGGCACCCCTCCACGCGAGGAGGCCGGAGTAGAAGAAGCGCAAGAGTCCGATAAAAAGGTTCTCCACCCGCTTGAGGTGATGCGGAATGTTTACCAGCAGCTGGAGATAACGTTCCAGGAGGACGACGGCATGATCTCCACACACTTGAACCTCGTTAATGTTGCAGTCCAAGTGATCAGCTGGGGAGAACCCGATGACCTCGCGTCAGTCGTTGTCAAAATCCCGGTCCGTGCCGCACCGAAATTCCGTGCGGCTGCCGGGGAATTTCTGCACCGGCTCAACTACGGCTCCAAGAGGAAATTCTGGGAGATCGACTACAACGACGGGGAAATCCGCATGGTCTGTTACACTGACACGATTGCTGGCCCGCTGGCAGAATCGACTTTCCGCTCGCTTCTCCACTTCATGGTGACTGCTGCTGACAAGGTTTTCCCCTGTCTAACCATTGTTCTCTCGGGACGGATGACTCCGGAATTTGCAGCTGATCAGGCCGAGGCGGCCATCATGTCCATGTGTGACGATGATGAGAAGTCGGAAGAAGCGTGAATTTCGTGATCGTATTACAAACATTCCAACAGCCCCCATGAACCTCCGCATTTTACACACCGCCGATAATCACATCGGCCTTTCCTTCAACCACTACCCGGACGCAGCCCGGGAACGCCTGATTGATGAACGCTTCGCCTCTCTTGAACGGTTGGTGGCTACCGCCAACGAACGCAAAGCTCACTTCCTGGTGATCGCCGGCGATCTGTTCGACAAAACCACCATCACCAAAGCTCAGATCGAGCGGGCCGTGAATATCCTGGCGAAATTCGAGGGCGAGGCGGTCGTAGTCTTGGCTGGCAATCACGATTTCTGCGAGGGGGCGGACAGCAAGCTGTGGAAGCAGTTTCGCACAGCGGCGGAAGGCAGTCGCGTCCTCGCCCTGACAGAACAAGGAACCAGGGACTTCGAAAGCGACGACTATCGGGTCCGCTTTTATGCCTGCCCATGCCCCAGCAAACATGGCAAGGAACACACCATCGGCTGGGTGGCAAATGAAGAAAAACCGGCCGGCATGCTGCACATCGGCATCGCCCACGGCAATGTCGAGGGTTTGGGCCTGGATGCCGATCAGCGGTATTTCCACATGGCCGACAGCGATTTTCGCAACGCCGGGCTTCATACGTGGCTGCTCGGTCACATCCATGTGCCGGCCCCTGCGCCAGGCACCACCGGCAGCCCGCTTTATTTCATGCCCGGCATCCACACTCCGGATTCGGTGAAATGCAGTCACCCCGGCCACGCCTGGTGGATTGAATTGAATGCCGATGGAACCTCTCGCCACGAGCAACTTGCTTCGGGCGTAATCCGGTTCGTTAGAATGGACCTCGCCCTGAACCATGCCAATGACATCCGCGAACTGCGTACCAAGTGCGAGGCCTTGGATCCCCCCAATACGATCCTCGATCTCCAGCTAACAGGCCGCCTGCGTGAAGAGGAGGTTGCCGAACTCAATGCCATGTTGGGCGACATAGGTCCGCGGTTTCTGCATTTCTCGCGGGATCAGGACATTGCTCCGGTACTGGATGCCTCGACCATCTCCAAGCGATTCCCCGAAGGAACGCTGCCGCACACCCTGCTGCATGCCCTGTTGGAGGACGAGTCCCATCCTGGCGATGCGAATCTGGCCTTGGACATCATCGAAACCCTTCAGAAATCATGAAACTTCTCTCTATTCGCCTCCATCCCTTCGGCGGAACAGCCAACCGGACCTGCACGCTCCATGGTGGCATCAACGTCCTGGAGGGGCCTAACGAATTTGGCAAAAGCACCCTCAGCAACGCTCTTTGGCACGCGCTCTTCACGCCCACCAACCTGACTCCCGCGAATTTGCGGAATACCATGGGTCGCTGGTATCCCAAGCCCGGCGGCGACCATGCGCGGGTCACACTCCAGTTTGAGGCCGACGGCCAGCTCTGGTCCCTGCAAAAGACCTGGGGTGCTGGCGCATCTTCGAGTCTTCAGGCGGACGCGGCTGCCGGAATTGCCGATCCCACCAAAGTCCAGGATCAGCTCAACCCCTTGCTCCGACGCAACGAAGCCACCTGGAGGCATGTGCTCTTTACCGGCCAAGCGCAACTTGCGGTCACCGTGGAGCAACTGCGGGCCAGTTCCGGCAAGATTGACGAGGTGCAAACGCTCCTTGCCGGCGCGGCCGCGATTCCCGGCGACATTCCACCGGACAAACTCGCCGCAGCCCTCGAAGACCGGGTCACCCAACATTTTGGCCGCTGGGACCTCGGCACCCATGGACCTGAGAGAGGACGCGGCATCGACAATCCTTGGACAAATGGCAAAGGCCCGCAGCTGGATACCTTCTACGCGATGGAAAACGTCCGCCGCAAACTGGACGACGTGATTCGCCACGAGAAAGCGGTGGATGACGTCAACGCGAAGATCCACAGCCTGGACGGGGATATGGCCGTGGATGAGGATTTCGTCCGCAACGGACGCAGCCTGCGAGATGGCCTGGGAAAACGCGCAGGCTTGGAGGAAAAAGTCCAACGCCTGAACGGCGAATTGGTCCAGCTGCGGGAGATCATGATCGCCTGGCCGGGTGCTGATCAGGTGATTCAAGCGAAGGAAACCGAACGGGTGGGTGTCGGAAGGGACCTTGATTCCCTGGAGGATGAGCTCAAGAACGCCAGAAAACGCGGTCAGGCGGAACAACTGCGGGTGGCACATTGTCTACTTGTCACAGCCAGGACCGATTGGAAGACCGCTGCGGAGCATCTCGCCAAATCCAAAGTCGTGGACCCCGGACTGCTGGCGGAGTTGAAGCGCCTGGAAAAGGAGATCGACAGGCTACGCATTCACATCGCCGCACAAAAACTCACCGCGAGGCTGGAAAGCACTGCCGCGATTTCGGTGAAAGTGCAGCGGGGCACGGAGGAACCGGAAGTTCTGACGTTGTCTCCGTCTAACGCCTGGGAAAACCAAGCCGATGGCATTTTCCGCATGGAGTTTCAGGACCTGAAGCTCAGCGTCGAAAGCGGCACCGGCGATGTGAACGCCCTTTTCACGGATCTCGAAACCGCACGGCAGCGCCATGCGGAAATCCTCAGAACCCTCGGCCACGAAAGTCTCGCCGCCGCCCAAATGGCGGACGGCGCTCACCAAGTCTGCCTCGGCGAAGAAAGCACCAAAAAGGGCCTCTACCGCGCAGCCTTGCAGGGACGCACGGAGGAAGAATGGTCGGCGGACATGGATGCCCTAACAAACCTTCCAGCGACCCGCTCCGTCGAGGTGCTCGAAGGCGAGAAAAACCGATTGCTTGGCCGCAAGGCGGCGCTGGATCTGGAAATCCGGCAAGAGAGGGAAAAAATCGAAAAGTGGACCCGGGAGCATGTGGATTTGAATGCACTCACGGACAAGATCCTCGCCAAAACCGGCGATCTAAAACAAGCCAACCAAGACCTCGCGGGTTTGCCCGATTTGCCGGAGGGATTCTCATCCATCCCCGAATATCTTGAGCAACTGCGCAAGAAAGAGGTGGCCCGCGAGCAGAGAGACCAGCGCCTCAGGGAGCTGAAAATCGAACAGGGGCGGCTGACGGGAGCCGCACCGAACAACACCGCCGAGGAACTCCGTGCCGATCTGGAGATCAGGCAACGTGATTTTGAGCGGCAGCAAGCAACCGGCCAGGCGTTGCTGCGCATCCAGTCGAAATTGCTGGCAGTCACAGCCGACCGGGGTGCAGACAACCCCATGCTGGGACTCGCCACCGCCGTTTCTAGCCATTTCAGGGCTCTAACCTGTGGCCGCTACGACGCGGTTACTTTGGACGGGGTCACTCCCGTCAGGGTCGGCGGGGCTATGGCTCTCGATACGCCGCTGCTCTCGCAAGGCACCCTGGGATCGCTCGCCCTCGCCACGAGGTTGGCGCTCTCCGAGCTCTACCTCAATGGCATGGGCGGCTTCTTCCTCCTGGACGACCCCTTCACCGATATGGACGCCTCGCGCCGCGCCGCCGCCGTCCAAGCCCTTGGCACCTTCTCGGAAAAGCACCAGGTTTTGTTCTTCACCTGCCACCCGGAACATGCCCGCGAATTGGAAAATGTCCCAGGCGCAAAAAGCCTGCAATGGGCAGAATGACCGTTAGGGGCAATCTCAACGTCGCTTTAATACCATGAGCGCCAATGCTTTCCACCCGCCACAAAGCCCAAATTTCGCCGCGCTCTTACGGCCCTCGAGTGCCCCGCCGACGCCTGGCTGCGGGATTTCAATGTCGCCGCTGCCCGGGTCGATGGGCATTTAGGCTGGCAGGGATCATCGGCTTCCATTGTTTCTCCGCGCCGCTACCCCTTCAAGCTGGACGGTGCTGAATCAGATCTTTAGGAAAGGTTCGCAACCAAATGATGCCGACGAAGCCTAGCCCCCGTTACTCTGGCCACGAGACCTTCGTCTGCCGCTACGCGTGGCTGCCGAAGGTTGTCGATGAATTATCGAAAAGAAACGGCAAGAATCTCTTCCAGGACGAGGATGACGCAATGGTCCGCCTCGGCATCGGAAAAAACATGGTTCGCTCAGCGAAGTTCTGGGCAGAGGCAGCCCAGATCATCGAAGATCGCGAAGATGGCGGTCATCAAGTAACGGCTTTCGGCCGAGAGATTTTGGGAAGCGATGGCTACGATGCCTACCTGGAGCGGCCGGAAACCCTCTGGCTCCTCCACTGGAAAATCGCCACTCATCCGAGCCGTCCGCTTTTCCACTGGGAACAGATGCTCAACTTCTGGCACCGCCCGGAGTTCTGCGAATCTGAGGTGCTTCCTTTCCTCGAAAAAGCCTTGCCCAAGGACAAGGATAAAATGTCAAAACGAACACTTGCTGACGGCTTCAGGGTCTTCGTGAATTCATACGTGCCGACCAGGGGCCGAAAGGGCGAAATCGCCGAGGACAATCTCGATTGCCCGCTCGTTGAACTCAGTCTCATCCGCGTTGCCGGAGAACGTCTCACACAGGACCACCATAGGGAACTCATCTACAGTTTCAATATTGAGTCGAAGTCATCTATTACACCGGAATTTTTTGCCTACTGCCTCCATGACTTTTGGGCGCAGAGCGAAAAATACAGTGAGGAAAAAGCACTCAGTTCCAGGGCTATCTGCACCGAGCCGGGCAGTCCGGGGCAGGTCTTTAAGCTGCCGGAATCGGCGCTCACATTGCTTCTGGATGGCCTGTCGGCTGCCACCAACCGAGCCATGGTCTTCGAGGAGTCTCAATCAATGCAGCAGGTTTGGGCGAAGAAGCCAATCTCATCGGAACAACTTCTCGAATCGATCTACACGCAAGAATCATGACCCGCACACGCATCAGCGATCTCCTGAGCATCAATCCGCGCTTTTTCCGCTCGGTTAACCTGGAGCGGGACTTCGGAGATTCTCACGCTCTGGACGGTTATGTCGCTACGGCGGAAACTTCGCGCTATTTGTACCGGATAGGCCGCGGGCTTAGACCGGAATCAGGCGAACGCGCATGGAGAATCACTGGTGACTTCGGCTCGGGCAAGTCCAGCTTTGCATTGGTTCTCGCAAATCTCGTGGGGCGTCCATCTGCTGACCTACCCAAGAGCATCCGCCCGCTTCGTCAGGAACTCGGTCTCGGCACAAGGCTGCCGAGGCTTCTCCCTGTTCTGGTTACCGGCGCCCGTGAGCCTCTTTCGGGGGCGTTCAATTTTCCGTTAATCTGCTAGAGGCCCGAAGGGCTGGCTAACGGGATGAGTGATGGCAGTTGCGGCACCGG
>Ga0268284_1001811_pt1 | contig 10210 bp, 9 predicted proteins | sample saktaG_14_FD_190137 | JGI IMG/M metagenome (GOLD analysis project Ga0268284, IMG submission 190137) | Saline water microbial communities from Sakinaw Lake, British Columbia, Canada - sak_2013_06_06_40m | ecosystem: Environmental > Aquatic > Non-marine Saline and Alkaline > Saline ... | reverse complement strand
ACCTCTGTGACCGGGAAGAAGTACCGGCCCGGCATGCTATCCTGGAACTACTGGGTGGGCGACGGATACGTGCTGCCGGCCAGTCCCGACGGCCGCCCCAAGGGCAAATTCCTCTCCAACGCCATCTGCCCCAGCGACGGCGCCGACATCAACGGACCGACCGCCAACGTTAACTCGGTTGGCAAGGTGATGGGAGGCAAAGATGCCACAGGCCAGGGCGACTGGGATGGCTATATCAGTGTGCTGCCCAACGGGGCCAGCCATACCATAACCTTCAACCCCTCCCTGCTGCGCGATCCCGAACACAAAGCGAAATTCACTGCCTTCCTTCGCAGCTATACGGAAAACGGCGGCAGCGCCCTGCAGATAAACATGATAGACGCCGACATCCTGCGCGACGCTCAAAAGAACCCCGACGCCTACCGTCACCTGCTGGTGCGCGTCACCGGCTATAACGCATATTTTACCTCCATAGGCCGCGAGCTTCAGAACGAGATCATTGCCCGCGAAAGCCACAGGATGTAGCCGGGGAGCATATGAGGATTGAACAGGCCCCGCGGTCCGCTACGGGTGAGGATGACAGCCTGCAGCATAGTACCAGGGGAGATAAGGCGATTATCCTGCATACGCAGAGGCTGTCTACAGAGGACGGCCCTGGGATACGTACGACCGTTTTCTTCAAGGGCTGCCCTCTAAGCTGCTCGTGGTGCCACAATCCCGAAAGCATCTCCTCCAGTCCTCAGCTTCACTGGATGGAGGTGCGCTGTATCGGATGCGGCATCTGTATTAAGTCCTGCCCCCACGGATATCTTGAGAAGAAGCCTGGTGGCATTGTCAGGGATCGTTCTGCCTGCCGGGTCTGCGGCAAATGCGCCGCGGAATGCCCGTCGGGCGCCCAGGAAGTCCTCGGCAAGGATACCTGCCTCGAGGAACTACTTGCCGAGCTTTTAAAAGACAAGGTCTATTACGATAAATCAGGTGGAGGGGTCACCCTGTCGGGCGGCGAACCGCTCATGCAGCCGGAATTTAGCGCCGGTTTATTGCGCAGGCTTAAAGAAAGCGGTGTCAGCACAGCGCTGGATACCTGCGGCCTCTGTTCAAAATCCGCCCTGGAGCGAGCGCTCCCCTATACTGACATGGTTTTGTTCGACCTTAAGGAGACAGACCCCGTTAAACACCGCCGGTGGACCGGGCAGGATAACCGCAGGATACTGGATAACCTGCTTTACGTGCGTGATTTTATGGCTGCCAACCCCGGTAAATCGTTGTGGATACGCACTCCGCTGATACCGGGCGCCACGGCAAACCGTGAAACTATTGAAAGAGTTGGCCATTTTATTTGCCACAACCTGGGTGACCAGGTCCAGCGCTGGGAGTTGTGCGCATTCAACAACCTGTGCCGCGATAAATACCGGCGGCTGGATATGGAGTGGGAATATGCCACGGCGCCGCTGATGAGCAGGCAGGAGATGGCGGATTGCGAGAGAATCGCCAGGGATTGCGGGCCGGGTCCGGATAAAACTTTCGTCACCGGCGCGGCCAGGGTAGAAAACTAAATATTTGACAGGAGGCTACTGATGCAGGAACAGAAAAAGGTTTTAAGGACTTTTTCCGAAGCGGATATCGAGAGCTTTAAGCCCGAGATGAAAATCGGCCTGCTGGCCACCGTGAACGCCGCAGGGCCGCCGCATATTACAATGATCTCCACACTGCAGGCAAACTCTCCAACCGGTATGTTCTGGGGACAGTTCGCCGAGGGGATGAGCAAGGCTGGCATCAAGAGTAATCCGAAGGCCGGGTTCCTGATCATGACCCTGGATAAGAACCTGTGGCGGGGCAAAGCCTCCTTCACACGCACTGCAAAGGAGGGTGCGGAGTACGACCTTCTGAATAATACGCCGATGTTCCGCTACAACGCCTACTTCGGCATCCACACAGTTTACTATATGGACCTCATAGAACACGGCGGCAAGGAACCTCTGCCTATGGGAAGCGTTATCCAGGCCGCGATCAAGACAATGGCCGCCAAGGCGCTGGGGGGCAAAGGTACAGGGAAGGAGGCACTCAACCCTTTCACGATCAAGCTTCTAGATAAAATGGATAACCTTAAATTCCTGTCCTATATCGGAGCGGACGGCTTCCCTGTTATGATACCTGTCATTCAGGCACAGACCGCCGGCACCGACCGGGTCATTTTCTCTTCATCCGTTTACGGCAACGACCTTAAAGCCATCCCCGGGGGCACGGTTACGGCGCTGTTCGGGATGTCTTTCGAGATGCAGACGGTGCTGTTGAGAGGTATCTACCGGGGAGTGCGCAGCATCGGCGGATTTGAATGCGGCGAAATGGAAGTGGACTGGATTTATAGTCCCATGCCGCCCAAGTCAGAGCAGGTTTACCCTCCGCAGAAACTCGAGGCAATAACCACTTTCTGAGGCCGGGTACTATTTTTTCAGCTTGCGCTTGAGGAAGCCGTTAACAAAGATCCTGGTGGAATCCATAGCTTCGATGAAGAAGCCGTGCAGCTTATCCTGCAACAGCACAAGTTCAGCGCCGGGTATCCTCTCCTCCAGCAACTCGCTGTTTTTAAAGGGCATTATGCGGTCGGCAGTGCCGGTGATTATCATTGTAGGCGCCTTTATACCCGGAAGCCTGTCCCAGGTATCCTCCTTCGAGATGGCCTTCGCCTGCCGGGCGAAAGTTGAAGTCGGAGTGGGGTACTGCATGGTCACCGCGTGATAGTACTTCAGCGCATCCGGATTGGCCTGGATGTACTCTTCGCTGCAGAAAAAGCTGAATATTGCCTGCGATCTCTGCTCAGCGGTCATATTCTTCAGGTATTCATAGTCGAAGAGTATCCTGATGCCCTCCGGGTCCGCTGCGATATGGTGGGCGCCGCACGGCGTAGTACAACCCAATATCAGGGCGTTCAGCCGGTCAGCATGGTTGAGTGCAAAAACCTGGGCGATAATACCGCCCATGGAAACACCGAAAACGCTGGCCCGGGCCATGCCCGCGGCATCCATGACCTTGCATACATCGTCAGCCATCAGTGCCATGGTCACAGGCTCATCCGGCTTATCGCTCCTGCCCACCCCGCGGTTATCCAGCAACACCACCTGGTAGCCTATCTTGACGAACTCCTGTGGGAGCGCCCCCCAGTGGAGCAAATGATGCCCGTATCCCTGGACCAGCACCAGAGGCTCGCCCTGGCCTAAAACCTCGTAATATATATTCGCACCGTCAGCTTTGGCTAATGGCACCTGTCCCTCCTTATCCGGTCCGCCTGTAAGGCTGTCCGGCGCATTTATAATCCGTCGCACGCCGATTATACACGGTATCAGTGCAAAACTGAACCCGGCTTGACAAATTGTTACAGACATATTAAGATATATCTTGTTATATTTTAATGTATCGCAAGGAGGGCAATTATTATGCATGGAACCAGATTTGGGCACGGCCCCTGGCTGGGAAGAATGTTCCGCAAGGGTGATTTCAAATACATGATATTGGATATGCTGAAGGAAAAGCCGCGTTACGGTTACGAAATAATCCGTGAACTGGAGGATAAATTCGGCGGTTTATACGTCCCCAGCGCCGGCATAGTCTACCCCACTCTCCAATACCTGGAAGAGTTGGGTTACGTGACAGGGGCCGAGAGGGATGGCAAGAAAGTCTACACGGTCACAGATGAGGGCAGGAAGTTCCTTGAGACACAAAAGGAGACCGTGGACGGGATACATAGCAGCATGAAAAGCTGGTGTGGAGCGCACTCACGCGACGAATTCCATGAGCTTATGCACGGGATGGGCAGGCTGGGCAAATTGTGCTTCAGCAAAGGGCGTTCTGCCACCCCGGAGCAGGTGAAGCTCGTGCGCAAGATCATCGATAATGCCTATGAAGAAATTGAGAAAATCATCAGAACATAGCCGCGCCGGCCTCCTATTTTGAAAACACCGCCTCCGTGGCTTATAATCGCTGTATGATGTGTACGCGACCGGACGCCCGCCCCTGGGGTGATAATTGGGGTTTGCCGGCCAGGCAGCTGCTGATATTGGCGGGCGCCTGCCTGCTGCTGATTGCCGTGTCCGCCATGACAGGGTGCGCCCCGCGTGTACAGACGCCGCAACTGCCTCCCCCGCCTGTAGCTATGCCCATCTTCACATTTGACCCTATCGATGTGCAACCGGCTTCGCCGGTGGCCGGGCAGGCTTTCAATGTCAGCATGCAGGTATCAAATACAGGACCGGCGGCCGGCAATTATAATGCAGACCTCGTAATCAATGGCAACAAGGTGGATAACCGGTCACTTTACCTCGACCCGGGCCAAACCGGCGCCGTGACCTTCCAGGCAAACCTGCCCGTACCGGGCCAATATATGGTTAAAATCGGCCCGCAATCAAAAGATTTCGTAGTGGCCTTTGACCGCGTGCCTGTCACCATCAGAATTGACTCGGGCAATGTGGATGGGTGCGATGCCCTGGCAGGCGGCACGGGGCAGCCAGGCAATATGATACAGATGGTCGAAGGGAACATGCTTCAGCTTACAGCGCCTGCTAACGGACTTGAGCTAAATAACATCGATATATTCGGCTATATCAAGAGCAGCGACCATGACTACAATACTGACAGTGTTATTGGCGGGGCCGGGACCTGGGTATACGGGGCGGATATAGCCACCATCGAACCTGTCAACCCGAGTTTTACTATCAACATTTACGATGGACGAAAAGCCAGGCTTTTCAGCGGGGACTTCGGCAAGGACCTTTTTGACTATTACCCGCGTTGGGTTAGCGTACCCTTGCCGGATGTCCAACTCAGCGGGGATTTTTACATTGAACTGGTCACACATAACCAGCCCAAATTAACCGGAATTGGCTGGGGCGACTATGACTACTGGCGCAGGTACGTCGTGCACACCTGGTACCACCAGCTATGTATAGGCTATGAAAACTCGCTCGACGTCCGGTCATCAGTGTCGCAAAGCGGCAACGTGGTACCCGACCGCTATCTAACATATAACTGGCTGATGCGCGCCGGCGGTTATCAAATACAGAAATAAAACCCCTGTTTCCCGCCGGGGGCAGGATAAGCCGCCAAAAGATAAACAGCAACTTTTATTCAAGGAGGCAGGCTTCTAATGAGTTCACTCATAATCTCAATCATCCGGTATTTTATAATCACTACCGGCATAGCTGTTGCCTATTATTTATATTTCCGCTGGTCCGATACCCGTCCGGCTATCGAGATAATACTGCTTACGTGCGTGGCGTTTAACGGCATTATCAGCTTCGTCAGCCACGTGATCTTTCACAAATCCGATGCAAAGCGGCTGGGCATGGAATCCGCCAACCCCGGGTTCCAGTTCGAAGTGGGTTTCGCCAACCTCGCCATGGGTCTCGGCGCTACATCCTCGCTCGTTTTCCATTGGGGCGCCGCGGCCAATATTGCCATAATTCTTTGCTACGCGCTGTATATATTACAGGCAATTATCCTGCACCTCTACAGGTTTATCAAAAGGGAGAAAAGTGATGCCGCTTATCTTTGGGGCAGTGTTGTTTTTACCTCTCTGTATGCCGCTAATATGCTGTTTTTCGCGATAGCCGGACTTGTCCAGGAGCGCCTGGGTCCCTGCTGAATACGGTCTTTTTACTTTGCCCGTGTTTTATGGTATAACTCACTTTCAGAAAGTGAAGTTAGAATTTGGCCCATACACACTGGAATCTTTTACCTGAACCTGATAAACCGCTGGAATTTAGGGATGTCAGTCCGCTTGTTGCAGGGTTACTCCATAACCGGGGTATGGCCTCTGCGCAGGAAGCCGAGGCATTTCTCAAAGCCGACAGGCGCCTGTCAATAGACCCTTTCAGCCTCCCCGATATGCATCCGGCGGTCAGCCGCGTCTACAAGGCCCTGATATCGGGCGAAAAGATAGCGGTTTATGGCGACTTCGACGCCGACGGCATAACCGCGACCGCACTGCTTGTGCAGGGCCTGACTGAGCTTGGCGGCAACGTAATTCCTTATATACCGCACCGTCAGAACGAAGGCTACGGGCTGAAGGTCCCCGCTTTAGAGAAACTGCGCAAGCAGGGCGTTAGCCTGGTCATCACGGTAGACACCGGCATCACCGCTTTCGAGGAGATAGCGAAGTCCCATAAAATGGGATTGGAGATATTAGTTACCGACCACCACGTTCCCCTCGATGAATTACCTTCAGCAAAAATAATCGTTGATCCCAAGCGCACTGATTCGACCTGCCCTTTTACTGAATTCGCAGGGGTGGGGGTAGCTTTCAAACTGCTGGAAGGGCTGCTGGCCAGCAACAGGCGGGACGACCTTATCTCCAACGCTATGGAATTAGTCACGCTGGGCACAATCGCCGATATGTCGCCGCTGGTCAGCGAAAACCGCCTCCTGGTTAAGACAGGGTTGGACCTGCTTTCCCGTACGAAACGCACAGGCCTGGTCGAACTGATGAATATTGCGGGGGTGGATAAAAGCCGCCTGACCGCCGAAACCGTTTCCTTTCAAATCGGCCCACGGCTGAATTCAGCCGGCAGGCTGGATGATGCCGGCACCAGCTACCAGTTGCTGGTAACTCAAGACCCGGCGCAGGCACGTACGCTGGCAAAGGAGCTTGAAGAAAAAAACAAGGAACGCCAGCGCCTGGTGGCCGATACTTTCGACAAGGCGCGCCGTCAGATATTAGAAGATGGCACCAGCAGGCCGATCCTGATGGCCAGCGACGCTGATTATCCCACAGGTGTGATCGGGCTGGTCGCCGGCAGGCTGGCGGACGAGTTTTACCGCCCTGTGATACTGGTTAAAATCGGTCCGGAGATAAGCCGGGGCAGCGCCAGGAGCATCCGGGAGTTCGACCTCATGTCTGCTCTCAAATCCTGCCACCACCTGCTCACCCGCTACGGCGGCCATGCCCGGGCGGCCGGCTTCAACGTCCCGACGCGCGACCTGCCGCAAGTGCAGAAAAAATTGCGCTCCATGGCCGAAGAACAGCTGACCGGACTGGACCTCAGGCCGCGCATCAATATAGATGCGGAATTATCGCTGTCGGTATTCGCCAAAGGGGCCTTTGAGGACATGCGCCAGCTTGAACCCTATGGCATGGGCAACCCCGCGCCCATATTTCTCAGCCGCAAAGTTGAGGTGGTTGAGCAAAGGCTGGTGGGCAACCAGAATGACCATATCAAACTGAAGCTCAAGCAGGACGGCATCGTCTGGGACACCATGGGCTTCCGGCTGGGCAGCTATGTGGGCGAACTGGCACGCCATATCGACGTAGTTTACTCAGTGGAGGTAGATAATTATAACGGTAAAGGACAGCTCCGGCTTAACCTGCTGGATTTTGCCCGCTCTTATTGATATCGGCTGCTTCCGCAGCAGGCTTCCCACGCTTATACTGAATAAAGCGCACTGCCAGGGTTACCATGGCTGTTGCTACGATTAAAATATCCAGGACCTGGGCCTGGGGCAGACTAAACAGGAAAGACTCATTCTCGCGGAAAAACCTTATAAAGAAGTCGCCCGCGCCAAAGAATATCAGCCAGGTAAGGAACAGAGAACCATCCGGCCTCAGTTTCTTGCGCAGCGCCCATAAAACAGCGAAGCCGCCCAGGTTCCAGACGATGTGAAAGAGTTGAGTGGGGTACAGAGGTATCCCGTGCGGGGCATAGCTGCTGGGGTTCTGGTAGATAATGGCTAAGGGAAGCTCGCAGGTCAGTCCATAGCAGCAGCCGTTAACCAGGCAGCCGACACGCCCGATAGCCTGGCCCAGGATGGCACCGGGCGCGGCGATATCGCCAAGCTGCCAGAACGATAACTTCTTTATCAGGCAATAAATCAGGATAGCTGCCAGGCCACCCAGCACTGCTCCCCAAATGGCAAGCCCCGCGAAATTTAAGAGCTGCTCGGGATAGTTCAGGTAATACTGCCACTTATCGATGATATGCAGCAGTCTGGCGCCGATGATACCGCCAATCACCGCCCACAACCCCACATCCCAGACCATATCCTGGGAGAATCCCTTGCGCTTTGCCTCAAGCAGGGATAATCCGATCACGGTTATCACTGCCATCACGACCATGACACCGTACCAGCGGATCTCCAGCGTGCCGATGCTGAAAATAATGGGATCCCAATCTATATCAAAGATCATTTAGACCGCCTCGCCGAATATGGCATCCACAAAGGACCCGGGGTCGAATGTAGCAATATCATCAATACTCTCACCTGTGCCAATGTATTTTATAGGAATCTGCAATTCGTCACTTATGGCCAGCGCGATGCCGCCTTTAGCCGTCCCGTCCAGCTTGGAGAGGATAATGCCGGTAACATCCGTAGCTTCGGCAAAGCTCCTGGCCTGCGACAGGCCGTTCTGCCCGGTCGTGGCATCGATCACCAGCAACACTTCCTGTACCGCCTCGTATTTGCCGGCCACTTTCCTGATTTTTTTGAGCTCATCCATGAGGTTATGCTTGGTTTGCAGCCGTCCCGCAGTATCTATCATGACCGCATCCATCCCGCGGCTGCGTGCGGCCTCCAACGTATCGAATACCACTGCCCCCGGGTCCGCGCCCGGCTGGTGAGCCACTATATCTACCTCTACCCTGCTTGCCCAAAGCCTGAGCTGGTCGATAGCGGCAGCCCTGAAAGTATCTGCTGCGCCCAGCAGCACCTTTTTCCCGTTCCTTTTGTATTCATTGGCAAGCTTGGCAATGCTGGTGGTCTTGCCGGTCCCGTTCACACCCACAAACAAAATTACTTTCATACCGTTATGGGCAATTGCGCCGGCCGGTTTCGAGGGTATATCCAGCAGGCGGGCCATCTCTTCCTTCAAAGCGTTGCGCACCTGGCCACCCAGTTCCAGCTTCTCCTCCTTAACGCGCTTACGGACCCGGCCCAGCAGCTTTTCCGTGGTCGCTACGCCGACATCCGCCGATATCAGGAGTTCCTCCAGCTCATCCCAGGCAGAATCCTCAATCTTCGAGCGGTTGAAGAGCGCGGCGATCCTGCCGAACAGCCCTTCGCGGCTGCGCTTGACGCCCTGCTCGGTAAGCTTAAAGACATCAGGCATAGTAATATATTATTTAGTCTCCACCATTTTTGCATAGCCTTTGAGCATCTCTGTTTTCATCATCTTGCGCACCATCTCTTTCGCTTTGGGATCTTTAATCATCTCAGTCATCTGCTTGCTGAACTCCAGGTACCGCGCGTCCTGCTGAGGGAAATCGAAGAGCCCGTGTGCTTCATAATACCTGTAGTCAGCCGTAAATGGGAATGACAGCCTGGCCCAGATCTGGTCGCGGAAGATCTTGTGTCCGCCCACGCCCAGGAAGGTCTGCGGCAGCATGTATGTACACTCGGCATTATCGACACACCTGGCGGCAAATGCTTCCAGCAGCTTATCCAATTGGCCTGAATCGGCGCATTCGTCAGTCACCACGCCTGCCAGGTTAGCGCCCCCGATCTGAGGTATGGCATGTATTATCTCCTGCAGATTGGCCACCTGGCTGAGCGGACCGGAAACGATGAATCCTACCTGCTTGTCCACCGACGTGGGTATATGGCCATTGAAAAAACTCCTGTCCCAGAACATCTTCATGCGCGCGGAGAAGAAACGGTCTACGATATCACCGGCAAAGATGGTGACATCAGCATCGCGCCCGGCATTGAAGTAATCGATAAAATCGTCCTTGCCCTGGTAAACGCAGATGTTGTCAAAGGCGCACTCCATGCAGCCCAAGCAGCCGCCGCGCATTTTGACATCGCCGGCCCTGACCACCTGTGTGTCACCTTTAAACGACTCGCTGAAGCGCTGCACCATTTTGGCCAGGTTGGAATTCTCATCTTTTATATCCGCCAGCACCCTGATTTTCCTGCCCATGGTGTCAACCCTACCCGGACCCTTGCCGGGCTTATAGGTGAACTTGTTATGCACAACCGGGGCGTACAGCTTCATGGCTGGCGCCTTGTTCTGGATAGCCCTGAAGAAGTTGTCCGCCCACTTGAGCAGTATGCGGCGCATGTTATCTATCATAAGGTCATCCATATCAGCCGAGAACGGCTCGATGTATCTCATATCCAGGTCGTCGCAGATGCCGTGCATGTAGTTGTGCGCCGTATTATCAAAGAAATGCACCGACGTGCTGAGCACCGTGACATATTTGCCGGCGAAGGCGTCCTGCGCACC
>Ga0268284_1001809_pt1 | contig 10213 bp, 12 predicted proteins | sample saktaG_14_FD_190137 | JGI IMG/M metagenome (GOLD analysis project Ga0268284, IMG submission 190137) | Saline water microbial communities from Sakinaw Lake, British Columbia, Canada - sak_2013_06_06_40m | ecosystem: Environmental > Aquatic > Non-marine Saline and Alkaline > Saline ... | reverse complement strand
GATAATGGCACCCGCCTGCGCCTGTTGACCTATCGAAACGGTTCCGGCGGTGTGTTGCAGGTCGGTCGTACGCTCAGCGACCAGGACCGCATGCTCTCGCAGTACCTGATCAGCCTGCTGATCCTGGGCAGCGCGGTCAGCCTGGTACTGGCCCTGGCCTCCTGGCTGCTGGCGGGACGTTCCATCAAACCCGCCCAGCGCGCCTGGGACCAGCAGCAACAGTTCATTGCCAACGCCAGCCACGAATTGCGCGCCCCGCTGACCCTGCTGCGCGCCAGCGCAGATTACGCCCTGCGCAACCCGGATGTGGCTGAACGTGAGAAATCCCTGGGGGATATTGTCGGCGAAGTCGATTATATGAACCGACTGGTCGAAGACCTGCTGCTGCTCTCACGCCTGGATGCCCGGCAGCTGAACCTGGCAGCGAACCTGGTCTCCATTCCCGCCCTGCTGGAAGAGACCGCCCGCCAGGTTGAAATGCTGGCAGCCCCCAAAGGTGTCCATATCACGCTCGAGCCCTGTACTGGCCAGGTACGGGGTGACCCGGTGCGCCTGCGCCAGATGCTCCTGATCCTGCTCGATAACGCCTTGCGCTTCACGCCACCCGGCGGAAGTATTAAACTGGGCGCCAATCAGCGCGGCAAAGAGGTCGAGATCCTGGTCATCGACAGCGGCCGTGGCATCCCTGCCAAAGACCTGCCGCACATGTTCGAGCGCTTCTACCAGGTGGCCGACCAGCCCGAAGAAGGGCGCGGCAACGGACTGGGACTTTCCATTGCGCATAGTCTCATAGATGCTCACGGCGGCCGCATCAGCATATCCTCCCAGCCCGGTCAGGGCACGCGCGTCCAGATCGTGCTGCCCGCCGCGTAAAGATAGATGTTTTTGTTGCTGGCATAACAACCGCTATATTGGAGAGCAGACCTTTTTAAGGGGATTTTATAATTAAAAACAATTTTCGAAGCAATATAATTTAAATAAAGTGAAATATGAATCTGGTTTGACTCAAAAGGAGATCAACAAGATGATCAACAGTATAAAAGATTCAACCTTGTTAAATAACGGGGTTAAAATGCCCTGGTTGGGACTTGACGTTTTTAATCTTGACGATGGTAAAAAAGTGGGAGATGCGGTCAGGGTTGCCCTGGAAATTGGCTATCGCAGTATTGATACAGCAGCCTTCTATGGCAATGAGATCGGTGTCGGCAAAGCCATCCGGGATAGCGGTATCCCGCGTGAGGAGATTTTCCTTACCACCAAAGTATGGAATGACAACCAGCGTAACAAGCGCACGCTGGCGGCATTTGAAGAAAGCCTGGAACGCCTGGATACCGAATACGTGGATCTGTACCTGGTCCATTGGCCTGTGAAGGGTTTCTATCAGGAGACCTGGCAGGTGATGCAAAAGATCCAACAAAGTGGCCGTGCCAAATCGATTGGCGTCAGCAATTTTCAGATACATCATCTTAAAGATATTTTGAGCGATGACCAGGTAGTTCCCAGCGTAAACCAGGTGGAGTTCCATCCGTTTCTTGTCCAACACGAACTATTAAGTTATTGTCAAAGCCACAAGATCCAGGTCGAAGCCTGGAGTCCTTTAATGCAAGGACAGATCGCCACTCAAAAGGCTGTTCAAAAACTGGCTGAAAAATACCACAAATCCCCGGCCCAGATCGCCCTGCGCTGGGATCTTCAGCACGAAGTGGTTACAATTCCCAAATCATCCCACCCCGGTCGCATCCTGGAAAACAGCCAGATCTTCGACTTTGAGCTTTCAAAGGCAGACATGGATGCATTGGATGCGCTGGATGAAGGCAAGCACATTGGACCGGACCCGAAAAATTTCAATTTTTAAGGGTGGATCATTTTATTTTGTTATAGAAAACTTGTATTTAAAGAAATATCATAACCATACTGACCCGCCTTGTAAAATCTCCTGGACAGATCCATTCCAGGAGACTTTTTTTATCACAAACTGCGTATTTATTGAGCGGTTTGATGCCTGCTCAAAATATGATCCTTCTCGAACAGCACCCGCATGCCATCCTCTATGACCCGGCGACTGCCCTCATCCAGGGGCAGGGCGGCCCAACGTTCATCCGTCATGCCGAACTCAACCTCGGACCCATCTGTGTACCAGACCCGCAGGGAGGTCAGCAGGCCGTAATCTTCGACTTGCTGCTTTGACACATCCCCAAACTGGCGCACCCAGTCCGTATTTTGCAGGTATTGCGCCGGGCTGGTGGAAATTATTACCAGGTCCAGGTCAGAGCTTGTCGTGGCAGCACCTCTGGCATACGAACCAACCACCGCCAACACCAGTATATCGGAGCGCAGAAAAGCCCAGTTCGTTATTTCTTGCAGAAATTGTTCGATCTTGTCTTCGCTCAATGGCTTGTTATCAGTGCTACGGTCACATACCCATGAATTTCAGCGCCTGGAAGACCAGGATGGCAGGCCAGACGATGCCTTTGAAAAATCCCAGCACGCCGATCCAGAAGGTGGTCGCTGTAGTGAAGTAATAAACCCAGGCTCCGATCAAACCAAAGCCGTAGACGGCTTCTGATGTGCTGCGCTGATGGATCACCTTGGTTTTCGGACGCTCTTCTTTCTCTGTGGGGGTTGTTCCAGTGCTCATTGCTTCTCCTTTTTGATTATTGTCTGTTATGAATATATACGCTTTTGTTCAAAAAGGGTTGCGTAAAAAATTTTAAATTCGTACGATACACATGGTGCGGGATAAGATATAAGAGCACATCTGTAAAAATAATTTCCCCAAAATATTAACTTGCAAAGTATCAAAACCTTCGCAAGGTTCAGAAAAGATCAAACTTATTCCTGCGCAGCTCCGGGTCCGCTGATTGCAACTCTTTTCTCCCCCCATCTACGCATCAACAGCAGGGCTGCTGCCAAAACAACCAGCCCCGCCACTTGCGCTGTGCGAAAACCACCTGCCATCACCTGGCTGTCCCCCCGGAAGGCTTCCAGGAAAATGCGCACACAGGCCGAGCCTGCCACCACCAGCAGGAAATTCATACCCGTACCCTGTCTGCGGGTCGAGCTGAACCATGCCAGCGCAAAGATCAGGGCTGCGGCCAGGGTCTCATAAACCTGGGAAGGGTGGCGCTGCTCAGACCACAGGTTGATCGACCAGGGTAGATCAGTCGGGGCGCCATAGGCGTTGCCACTTAAAAAGTGGGAAACACCCAGGCCGATCATGAAGACTGCCAGTCCCGGCGCCAGGGCATCCAGGGTTGGACGCAAAGACAATCCCTTGCGTCTTCCGTAAAATACGGCTGCCAGCAGTCCGGTCAACAGGCCTGCCCAGGGTAAAAGGGTCTCAGGATTAATGGAGAACAGGCTCAAAGGATTGGAGATAAACGCCTGCAGATATTGCAGGGTATATCCCAACCTGGCGCCGACCACGCCTGCCACCAATCCGATCAGGATGGTGTTGGTGACCTGGTTGGGATCGAGCTTCATGCGCAGGGATTCTTTTTCAGTGATCGTGATCGCGATCCAGACTCCCATCACGGCAGCCAATCCGGCGAAATTTAATAAGAGCGGACCGATCCTCAGGAAGGGGTACATTATGGGGTCTCCTTCAACAGATCTTCCACTTTGGACTGGATCAGCGCCGCGCTCATGGGACCGCCCACCACTACCGAACGAATAATGCCTTCCTTATCAATGAAGAAAGTCGTCGGATAGCCGGATATTTTGTACTTTCTTTGAACCGTTCCATCACGGTCCAATGCCACCGGAAAGGTCAGGCTGTTTTCCAGCACAAAGTCAACCACGCTCTTTTCTGAATCCTGGGAGGTCAAATTCAATCCGATCAGGATCAATCCCTGCTCCTTGAAATCTTTATAGATCTTTTCAAGCGCTGGCATTTCCGACCTGCAGGGAGGGCACCAGGTAGCCCAGACGTTCAAAACGACCGGTTGCCCGCGCAGCTCGGATAAGGTGACCTGGCCTCCATTCAAAAGCTCTGCGCTGAAATCAGGTGCAGAAAAACCCTGGCGTGGACTGGGGGGTGCTTCTTCCTGGGTTGCACTGTCCACGGGGACCCGCGAGACCAGCGTCCAAAATACAGCCAGGATCAGCAATCCAACCAGCATGTAATTCCGGTAGGGCTTCAAGTTCAACTTCGTTTCAGATAATAAATTCATGGGTCCGGCTTGTCTAAATTTAGATAAATTCTACCCTATTAATAACACCAACCTGGCATGAAGTATATAAGGTTAAGGTTTGGGGAGTGGCAAGTTGACAAGTCAGACCCTAAAGGTCTTTGAGCGCTTTAAGACTCATCCTGGTCTATAGCTGAGACTTCGGAAGTCTCAGCGGGGCGAGAGCAAGCCGTGTGACAGGCTGGCAGACTCGCTGTCAATCCATAGCAGGTTAAAATCTGGAAGGTTTTAACAAAACAACGTCCCGAAGGTTTCGGTAAATCAAGAATGATCTTGACCCGAACCTTCGGGATGTTCATTAGCCTTTCAAAGGGATGGGGCAGGCGAGATAATTAATCTACACGCATAGTAATTGGATCAGGGCATCGATCTCCTGCGGCGGGTTGTGTCTGTCAGCGGACGTTTGGCCACAACGGTAACCTTTGGGCTTTGTCCGATGGTGTAGACACTGACCGCATCCCAACCCTGTTCACCCATCTCGTTCAAGGCAGCCTGGAGCAGTTCATCTTTGGTGCCAAAGGCACCTCCGATCGAAAATACCTGGTATTCCCATTTAATTTGTTCTGTCATTTATCACTCCGATCTCTTTGTCAACAATGTTTCACGTGAAACAAAACCTGTCGCGTTCCACGTGAAACCTTCAATTTAACACGTATCCTACAACTCCTGCCTGCGGAAGATCAGTCCGGCAGCCAGCAGGCAGACTACGATCAGACCCAGGCTGGTCCACAACGCAGGCCAGGCAGGCTTGCCAATATCCAGTACAAGACCAACACCCCAATCGAACAGGCGCCCGGGCATATACTCCGCCAGGCGGGGGAAAGCTCCCAACCCGGCCAGCAGGATCAACCCGCCAAAAGCCAGTCCACCCGCAGCCGACTGACTGCGTGCCAGGGTGCTGCACAGCAGGGTCAGGGCGATATACACCATGAAGTTCACCAGCATCAGGACGTTCATCAGCAGGAACGGACCCCACGGCAGGGCTTCGAACAGCAGCCAGGTGTAGTACCAGCAGCCCAGCAAGGCCAGCAGCAGGCTGACCACAAAGGTGACCTTCAGGGCCGCGAACTTGGCCAGGATGAATGTTCCACGTGAAACAGGGCGTGTCAATATCAGAGCCGCGGTACCACGCTCTTTTTCCTGTGCCACGCTACCCATGCTCATCAACAGGGCCAGTAGAATGCCGAACTGACTCATGTTCTTGATGTACTGGGTCATGGCGTCTGCCACAGTCGGAGTGGGAATGAAATCGGACATACCCGCCGGTAAACCCGGCACGGCTGCCAGCATCTCGGGTGTGAACTTGGCAAGCAGTGGGGACGTCAGTCCGAACAGGAATAACACAGAACCCACGATCAGCACTTTGTAAGTACGCCATTGTTCCATCATTTCTTTGCGAAAAACAACCCAAAAGTTCATTGCAATCCCTCCCCGCCCACCAGGCGCAGGAATACATCTTCCAGCGAGGGCTTGAGCTCTTCATAGCGGTTCAACACCAGTCCGGCTTGCAACAGGTTGGGTAAAAGCTCATGCTTGGCCAGGGCCATGTCATTGACCACCACACGCCCAATATGACCATTGAATTCAATGGAAGCCACCCAGGGTAATTTGCGCCCGCCCACAGCCCATTTCTGCAATCCATTTACATCCTCGGCCTCAACTTCAAAGACAGGGGTAGCCACCTGGTCGAGCAGTTCCTGGCGCGGCGCCTGAACGATCAGCTTGCCGCGCGCCATGATCCCGATCACGTCACACACCCGCTCCACATCCGCCAGGATATGGGTGGACATCAGCACGGTACACTGGCCGCGCAGACCTTCGATCAGGTCAAGCACTTCCTTGCGTCCGGCCGGGTCCAGTGCGCTGGCAGGTTCATCCAGGAACAATACTTCAGGTTGATTGACCAGGGCGGCAGCAATGCCAAGCCGCTGGCGCATGCCGCGCGAGAAACCCGCGATGCGGCGTTTGCCAGAATCGCCCAGTTTAACAAGATCAAGCAATTCTTTGACGCGCGCCGACCTAATTTTTGCCTGAAGCCCGTACAGCCGACCTAGATAATCCAGAAATTCCCGGGGGGTCATCCAGCCATAAAAAGCCGGTTCTTCGGGCAGATAACCGATGCGGCGCGCCAGGTCACGGCCGTCCGTAGCCAGGTCCACCCCGGCTACCCAGGCCTGCCCGGAGGTCGGGCGTGCCAGGCCGGTCAGGATGCGCATGGTGGTGGTTTTGCCCGCCCCGTTGGGACCCAGGAATCCGAAGACGCTGCCCGGTTCCACATGCAGGTCCAGGCCGTCCAGGGCCTTTACTTTACCGTAAGTCTTTACTAATTTTTCAACTTTGATGGTGTTCATTGTTTAACTTCTTTCAGCTCTCATTATCACGGCCAAATAAGAAGTAAACGATCGGACCCAACAGATTTACGAACAGGATTACCAATGCCCAGACCCATTTGGGACCGCGTGTCTTCTCACGCTTCAGCAGGTCGAGCAGGGCTATAACCAGCAGGATGAGTTGAACGACCACGACCGGGATGAGATAGGGGATGTATTTTATTAATTCTTCCATGATAACCTCTCTGAAATATTTATTTCACTTCTCTGGACCGAATCTCCCGCAGGTCTCCTGTGAACAACCTGCGGGAGGGGATGGTTAATTGATCCTGTTATTCGATCTTTTCCACGTTCTGCTGGGCAAGCGAGACCATGCCGCTCATGCCGCCCAGGTTCATGGTGTCGATGGCACTGCTTGGTACGATCACCAGGGCGCCTTTTTCCTTGAGCCCTTCGAAGAGCATGTTCATGGCTCGCAGGTGCAAGGCAGTGGGGTTATGAATATACGCTTTGGAAGCCTCGGCGAAGGACGCCGCGATCTGCATCTCGGATTCGCCCAAAATGACGCGTGCCTGGCGTTCCCGTTCGGCTTGCGCCTGACGGCTCATGGCATCCTCAAGATCGGGCGGAATGACCACATCACGGATCTCGACCGACTGGACGGTGATACCCCACGGGGTGGTGCGCTCATCGATGATCTTTTGCAGATCTGCATCCATTTTATTGCGTCCGGTCAGGATATCAGCCAGGTACATCTGCCCCAGGATCTCTCGCAGGGCAGTCTGCGCAGCCCACGAGATGGCAGCTTTGTAATCTTCCACTTCCAACACCGCTTTTTCGGCATCCCACACCACCCAGAACAGCACGGCATCCACATCCACCGGCACGGTATCTTTGGTGAGGGTTTTCTCAGCCGAGAAGGATGTGACCATGACACGATGGTCGATCCAGTTGGCCAGGGTGTCCACGATCGGGATCAACCAGAAGATGCCCGGGCCATACAGGCCGCGCAGCTTGCCAAAGCGCAGCACGATGCCTTTTTCCCACGGGGAGGCGATCTTAAGGCTGAACAGAAAGTAAATGCCGATCAGGGTGGTGCCAATAATAAAGATCACCACCCAATAATCCGGCCAGCCGAAAGTGGTTGCCATAATGGCCCCAACGGTGCCTAAGATCATAAATAACACGAATACTGCCACAGCCACACCGGGGACATGCAGGTCCGGTTGCTTGGACTGGTTCTTCAACATCAAATTCTTTGAACTCTGGGTGGTCATTTTATTTCTCCTCAACTTTCATTATATATTTATCAGGATCGCTCAAGCTGCCGGTCTGTTTCCAGTGGTCAACCTGTTCTTGCAGGATGTTCAATATTTCGTCTGGTGCGGCCCCAAGCCGCGAGGCGTCCAGCAGGTGCTGGTATACCAGGCTGCGCAATGACTTGCGGCGCAGCTCGTCAGCCACTTCGGGTGGTGGCAGCGCCAGGATATAGGTACCGCGTCCCTGTTGAGTGGAAATGATTCCTGTTTCATCCAGCTGACGATAGGCGCGTGCAATGGTGTTGAAGTTGACGCGCAAGTCAAGCGCCAGGCTGCGCACGGTCGGGAGCTGGTCGCCAGGCTTAAGGTCGCCGCGCAAAACGCTCTGACGGATGTGCTCCTCAACCTGAATGTAAATCGGGATTCCTGAGCGAAAATCAAGTTCAAAATTCATAATATTGTCTCATTGTCTCTTTGTATAATTGTATCATTGTACCAATTGTATAATATTCTTATTTGAATGTCAATAGGCAATCACCGCTCTCCTAAACCAACGAAAGATGGTAAGAATTAAGGATGGCGTTATAATGGAATGAACTCTATATAGAAATGAGACCCTCCATGCCTCAAAATTCCTATTCCGACTTTATCAAAACCTACCCGGATTACGAAAGCACCCGCAGCATCGACGAACTGCGCCGACGTGATTATGCCCGCCTGGATGCCAACCATGAAGTCTATCTCGATTACACTGGTGCAGGCCTGTACGCTGACTCCCAGATCCATGCCCATCACAAGCTGCTGGCCGAGCACGTCTACGGCAACCCGCATTCCAGCAACCCCACCTCCCTGGCTGCCACAAAGCTGGTTGAATCAGCGCGTAAATATATTCTAAAATTCTTCAATGCCGACCCGCAAGAATACCTGGTCATCCTGACAGCCAACGCCAGCGGCGCCCTGAAATTGATCGGAGAATCCTACCCTTTTGACAAGGATTGCAATTACCTGCTGACCTTCGACAATCACAACTCGGTCAACGGCATTCGCGAGTTTGCCCACCGCGGCGGATCGCAGGTCACTTACATCCCGGTCACCCTGCCGGATATGCGCGTCCAGGAGCAGCATCTGCAGGAAGGGCTGGACCTGGCACGCCAGGGCTGCAATAACCTGTTCGCCTACCCGGCCCAATCCAACTTCTCAAGTGTGCAGCATCCGCTGACCTGGATCGAGCGCGCCCAGTCCCAGGGCTGGGATGTGCTGCTGGATGCGGCCGCTTTTGCCCCCACCAATCGCCTGGACCTGGGTCGGTGGAAACCGGATTTCGTGCCGATCTCCTTTTACAAGATCTTTGGCTATCCCACCGGCATGGGTGCCCTGATCGCCCGGCGTCAGACCCTGGCTAAGCTGCATCGTCCCTGGTTTGCGGGGGGCACCATCACGGTAGCCTCGGTGCAGGGTGACAAGTATTACCTGGCTGAAGGGGCGGCAGCCTTTGAAGACGGCACCATCGATTATCTGAACATTCCGGCTGTCGAGATCGGGCTGCGCCATATTGAGGCCATTGGCATCGATACCATCCATGCACGCGTCACCTGTCTGGCAGGCTGGCTGCTGGATAATCTGACGCAGATGAAACATGCCAACGGCGAGGCACTGGTGCGCATCTATGGGCCGACCCAAACTGGTCAGCGCGGTGGAAATGTGACCCTCAATTTTTTCAATCAGCACGGCATGCCCATTGACCACCTGGCCATCGAAGAGGCCGCCAGCCGGGTCAACATCTCGCTGCGCACCGGCTGTTTCTGCAACCCCGGCGCCGGGGAGATCGCCCTGGGCATCTCCTCCATGGAACTGGCAGCCTGCTTCTCGAAACCGACCCACGAGCAACGCCTGAGCTACGACGACTTCCGCCTGTGCATTGACGGTAAAGCCTCCGGTGCCGTGCGCATCTCGGTCGGGCTGGTCAGCAACTTTGAGGACGTCCAGGCTGTGCTGGCTTTTGCAAGGAGTTTATTGAATTAATATCAGCTATCGGTTTTACGAACATCCGCTATGAGATCGTCTTCTCAATGCTGCATGAATTGGAAGGGCAGGTAAAAGAGTTTTCAGCCTTCCTATGTTGTGAGGAAAGGGCAAATCAGTAGGTTGGGTAGAGCGGATATTTCAAACCTTTAATTCTTCACCCTATAAAGCGAAACCCAACAATACAAATATTGATGGGTTTCGGGTTATCTCAGCTAAAAAATGAGAAAATTTTGCTTACATTTGCATTAACTCAGACACCTCAAGGGTTCCATTAATATCAAGGAACGGGCAGGACTTTGCCATCTCGAGAGCTTTCTGCATGGAATCCGCTTCAATGACGGTATAACCGGACATCAAGGTTTTGCTTCCGGTGCTAACGGTGCGGTCAGGGTTTACCGTGCGGGTATCC
>Ga0268284_1001808_pt1 | contig 10217 bp, 7 predicted proteins | sample saktaG_14_FD_190137 | JGI IMG/M metagenome (GOLD analysis project Ga0268284, IMG submission 190137) | Saline water microbial communities from Sakinaw Lake, British Columbia, Canada - sak_2013_06_06_40m | ecosystem: Environmental > Aquatic > Non-marine Saline and Alkaline > Saline ... | reverse complement strand
TGAAATGCCCCCTGAAAGAAGAGCAACAGTAATTTTTTTCATGGTATCCGATTCCTTTTTATTTTACCGGTTATTTTGTGCCGGAGTTTGGGCTACTTCTGCCCGAATTTGTCGACCAGCTTTTCGGCATAGAGCTCGGACTCCTCGAACATAACAGGCGTGTTCCGCAAAAGGTTTACTTTCATTATCATATAATTAAGTTTCTTCAACACCCGGTATTTTTCCGCGGTATCTTCCATGCCGGCAAACAGCTCTTCCGTTTTGCGGATCTCTTTTTTAAGCTCAAGCTCGGGTGGAATGTAGTCGGCATTTTTCAATATCTTGTATGCAATGCGAAGATCTTCAGGAACAGAACCTGAATCTTCGAGATCAAGCGGCTTTCCGGCTCCCGGCAGGTTGTCGAATTCACCCTTCCGCTGGGCATCCAGTATTCTTTCTTCAACAATTTTATCGAAACCTGGCAGCATGGTTCAAATCACTCTTTGGCTGGTAATAGACATAAAAGATTGAAATAATGAAATAAAAATATTTTATTATCAGCCGCCTTCATTTTTTTGAAAATAAAACAAACTCATTGTTATTACAATCATTATTTTAAGACGGCTTCCTAATAAAGCATTCTGCGACGGAGGCGGTGTTATCGCATAAAAAAGGCCCCTTGAAAAACAAGGAGCCTTTTATCGGGTCAAAACTGGTGGCGATGCAGGGATTTGAACCCCGGACCCTGCGGATATGAGCCGCATGCTCTGACCAACTGAGCTACATCGCCAAAAATCAGAAGAGGGTATTTACCAACTCATATTCCTTTAGTCAAGCTGAAACCAATTCGAGACCTTTGCATAACTCCCTTTTTTGACCTATTCCTTCATTGAGCTTTCGGCCTCAATAATAAACTCATCAAGGTCTAAAGAAGGATTTTCATATATAATCATGAACGGGATTGTACTCCCCGGTTTAACCTTCTCATTCGATTTTTTATCGCCGCTTCTGTTCAGCAGGCGTTTTTTCAAAACAGCGGGTTCCAGATTTGCCACATCCTGTTCAGAGACTATGTTTCCGCAATAAACCGTTTCGGTCATTGAAAGCTTTTTCCCTTTCGCATAGAGTTTCCCGACCACTTTGATATAACTTCTCGAATTTCTGTAATCATTCTTTACATTGCCCTTGATTATGAAAATGGTCCCGAACTTCGTTTCAACATAATCTCCCTTAATCGAATTAGCGACAGGAGTTATTTTCAGGTTCCCTTTTACATCAGCCTTTGAACCAAGGAAATCGCTAACGAAAGGAATTTCAATATCAAACGGGTTATAAACAACAAAAGCCCCTGCTCCCAGCAGTAAAATTACAATAATTCCAAGAATTATTGCAAATCTGCCGGAGGGTTTTTTTACTTTAAGAGGTTTCTTCGCCTTTTTGATTTCTTTTTTATCCGTTTTCTCTTCTGCTGCAACAGCAACCCTAGCCTTCTTCTCTCCCATCACACGAGTTTGCTGGAACTTGTCTATCTCAAATCCCTTCAGGTGCTTATCCACATCCTCCTGTTCGGGTTCTTCGGAAGAAATTTTAAGCCTCATCGCATCCGATACAAGAGTACCCGCAAATCTACCGGCCTTCTGTCCGCCTGAAGATTCATCCTCTCCAAGCTGTAATTCAAGAGCCTCCCCGTCTGTCTCCTTCTCCTGGTCTCCGGGCAATCCCTCCATCTCGAGCATTTTGTCTATATCCGAAATATCAAGCTCGGTAACTTCATCCACATTCTCTTCCGCTTCCACGCCAGCCGGTAAAAGATCAAAATCAAATTCAAGCTCCTGCTCCTTATCCTTCTCTTTTCCACCGCCCGGTTTTTCTCCCACAAGAATATTTTCCAAATCCGAAAAATCAAGCTCCTGAGTATCCTGGAAAGCATCCCCAAGCTCTTTCCCGGCCGGAGTTTCGACTGCAGCAGATTCCAGATCAAGGTCAAATTCAAACTCCTCAGCCATTTTGTCCAAAGAGATATCCTGTTCAGGTTCATCTGCGCTGCTTACAATCTTATCCAGAGCAGAAAGATCAAGATCGGCTGTCTCTTCAGCTCCATCCTTCCTGCCGGCAGCCTCCTCATCGAGATCAAAATTAAAGTCAAGATCTTCGGCCTCCACCTCCTGCTTTTCAGAGGGTTTTGCCGTTCCTCCGGAAACACCCACATCTTCCAGATCAGAAAAATCGATCTCTTCCACATCTTCTATTTTAGAAAGGATCTCATCCTTTTCATGCTCAAAATCAAGCACCAATTCCTCCGGCTCTTCCTCTGTCTCCTCAATGCCGTCATAACCGGATTTGTCAATTGCGGTTTCCAGGTCTGAAAGATCAAACGATTCACCTTCACCGGGCTTGTCTTTGATGCCCTTCTTCTCCAACTCCATCTCATCAAGTTTTATCTCACCGGTTTCAAGCATCTTTTCAAGATCTGAAAAATCAAGATCTTCGGTATCGAAAAATCCGGACTCTTTTTTCTCTCTCACTTCATCAGCCTCAGCCACGGGTATTTTTTCCGTATCAAGAATCTTGTCCAGATCGGAAAAGTCAAGATCTTCTTCACCAGGCAGAGCTCCCTTTCCGTCTTCGGCAACCGCACCGGTCCCCAAAAAAGCTTCATCCATCTCAAGCTCTTTCTCAAGCTTGGAAAAATCAAGATCCCCGGATTCTGAGAATGCAGTCTCTTCTTCACCGCTTTCCGGAACTCCCTTCCCTGCCGGCTCATCATCCGTTCCGAACATCTTATCCAGTTCGTCAAATACAAGCTCTTCCGTATCAGGAGTCTTCCCGGCCTTCGCGGATTCATCCGTATCAAGCTCTTTCTCGAGTCCAAAAAGACCGATATCTCCCTCCTCCGGCAAGGCTGGCTCTTCTTCCATTATTTCAGAAACTTCTTCCGGTTCAGGTTTTTCATCAATTTCTAGATCCTCTTCCAGTTCGGCAAAATCAAAAATTTCCTCTCCGGTTTCGTCAGCTTTCCCGGCTCCGGGACCTTCATCCGATTTAAGGGCTTCCTCGATCTCGAACAACCCAAGATCTCCGTCTCCCGTTTCCTTAAAAATAGGTTTTTCTTCCGCAAGCTTCGGAACCTCTTCCAGTTCCGGGGCTTCATCCATCCCCAGGGCATTGTCGAGCGCATCAAGGTCAAACTCTTCCTCTTCAGGCTTATCCTTTTTTTCCCCGGTTCTCCCGGTTTCAACAACCTTCAAAGATTCATCCATATCAAGCGCTTTCTCAAGCTCGGAAAAATCAATATCCCCAACCCCGGACGAAGCAGACTCTCCTTCCGCGGCCTCCTGAGATTCTTCAAGTTCCAGATCATCACCTGCTTCGAGCATCCTGTCCAGTTCATCAAAATCAATCTCTTCTCCTTCGAGAAGATCTTTCTCTTCACCTGATCCGGGTCCAAACTCATCAGACTCTTCCGTAAAATCATCAAGAATCTCCTGAGTTGAATCGGTTCCATGAATTTCATCCTTTTCCTCACCACCGGAAGGAGGATATACCATGAAAATATTTTTGCAGCGGGAACACCTGACTTTTGAACCCGACTTCTTTATTTCCCTATCCTCCATTGTGAAACTGGTACTGCACTCCGTACAGGTAACTAACATGGCATACCCCCTGCTTATAGTTTGAGGTGGTAGATTTCTGGTAAATTCCTATAGTTTTCCGCATAATCAAGGCCATAGCCGACGAGAAAACCATCCTCAACAACATGGCATGAATAGTCTATTTTAATATCGGTCCTGCGCCGTTCACGTTTATCAAGCATAGCGCATACGCTTATGCTCTTTGGGCCGAAAGATTTTACATATTCAATAAGATACGCGAGAGTTAGACCGGTATCTATTATATCTTCAACAATAAGAACATCCTTGTTATATATATCAATACTGAGCTCTTTGGTCAATTTTATATTGCCGGATGTGGAAGTTTCCGAACCGTAACTGGAGGCGCAGATAAAATCGACCTGAACCGGAATCGTAAGGCACCTCATCAGGTCGGACATGAATACGAAAGCGCCTTTTAATATACCCACCAGAACCAGTTCAGAATTTTTATAGTCATTTGAAATCCTGCGGGCAACTTCAGCGACCTTCCTCTCAATTGCATCTTTTTTTATTATTGGAATAAGTTCCGGCATATATAAGCTCAAAGCATGACGGCTTCGTAAAAAGTTATTCTGCTGTGTTGCGCTTCATCCCCGCCCTGTTGAATCCTCGCTGCGCGAGACGGCAGAGCCGATTCAACAGGGTGAATCATTGCAGCGTACCAATATGTACGCTTCATTCCTCAAAATTCGCGCGCCTTGCATAATAAGCTTTTTGCTTTGCCGTCTGAATATTGACTTTTTATAATTTCATCAAAGCATGAATGCTGTTAATGTAAACCTCTTGATGCGCAAAGGCACATTGACCTTATACGGAAATACAATTAACAGAGCTTCTTGTCAATTAATTTAATTCGTTACAAACCGGATACAGCCAGTTTTTCCATCAGCATCTTTTGCTCTGCATTCAAATTACGCGGTATATCAATGTGAATTGAAACATAAAGATCACCTTTTTTCTTCCCCTGCATATGGGGAAGGCCGTGACCGGGAAGGCGCAGTTTGGTTCCCTGCTTCGTTCCCGGGGGAATTTTAAGGCTCAACTCCCTGCCTTCAGGAGTCGGTATGGATATTCTTGTGCCTAAAACAGCCTCGGTCAGTTTGATATCCCTTTCTACATATAAATCATGCTCCTTTGCGGTATAAACAGGATCATCAGTCAGCTTCGCCTGAATATAAAGATCACCCGGGGGGCCGCCGTAAGGACTCTGCTCGCCTTTCCCAGGAAGACGCAGTTTCTTTCCGGTTATCATTCCCTTTGGAATTTTCACGGTAATTTTTTCCGAACGCCTGTCATGCCTGAAGCTTATAACCTTTGTTATGCCGGTGGTGACCTCTTCAACTGTCAGAGGAAGTTCATAAATCAGGTCCTGACCCTTGACCTGCTCCTGATGTCCGGAATAAGCTCCGAAAGGGGAACCTCCGAATGAAAAGCGCATGCCGCCATTCCTTCCCTTATAAGCTCCGCCGCCGAAACCGAATTCTCTCAAGATATCTCCCAGGTCAAAGTCTCTGAAAATATCTTCCTGTGAATATTTCTGGTGGAACCCTGTCGAACCGAATTCATCGTATTGTTTGCGCTTCTCCTTGTCACTCAGCACTGCATATGCTTCGCTGATTTTCTTGAATTTTTCCTCGGCACTTTTATCATCCCTGGCATGATCAGGATGGTATTTCATCGCAAGCTTCCTGTAAGCTTTTTTTATTTCATCTTCAGAAGCGTTTTTGCTCACTCCAAGCAACTTGTAGTAATCTGTCTCGGGCATATAAAATCCTCTGTCTTTCTCATTGTTACAATCAATATTACAAAACCGTCACTCCCGTGAAAATTCGCTGCAGACAACCAGCCTTTCGCCTCACACCTCACGTTTTTCTACCATTCACTTTTCACTATTTACTGTTCATCAATACGCGAAGGAGTTCTTTCAACTGCTTTCAGGGCTATCATAAGCACGGAAACGGCGGCAGGGGTCATGCCGTCAATCCGTGAAGCCTGGCCAAGAGAAGCAGGCCTGACCAGAGCAAGTTTTTCCTTAAGCTCGTTTGATAATCCGTGAACCTTTGAAAAATCGAAGATCACCGGAATCTTTATTTTCTCAAGATTCCGGAATTTTTCAATCTCTTTAAGCTGCCTTTCAATATAACCCTCATATTTGATCCCGATCTCAACCTGTTTTGCGACTCTCTTACCGATATTGTCACAACCCCCGGCAAGAGCCGAAACAGCGCTGTAATCGAGCTCTGTTCTTTTCAAAAGCTGGTCGAGATGAATTCCGTTGCTTATCTGATTTGTACCACAATTCACAAGATAAGCATTTACTTCTTTCGATGGCTTTATAACAATGCTTTTGATCCTTTTTAGCTCGCCTGCTATCTGTTTTTTTCTTTCATTCAGATCTTTTATCGTCTCATTATCGATAAGCCCGAGATCATGCCCCCTCTCCATAAGCCGCAGATCGGCATTATCCTCCCGTAGCATTAGCCTGTATTCGGCTCTTGACGTAAACATGCGGTACGGCTCACGGGTTCCTCTCGTGACAAGATCGTCAACCATGACGGCCATATAGGCCTGAGACCTGTCGGGAAGAAAAGGAGGCCTTTTCTGAACAATGCACGCGGCATTTATGCCTGCCCACATTCCCTGTGCTGCCGCCTCTTCATAACCGGAAGTTCCGTTAATCTGGCCGGCAAGATAGAGTCCTGAAATCAGTTTTGTCTCGAGCGTCTGCTTAAGCTGGACCGGATTGACGTAATCATATTCAATGGCATAGGCCGGCCTCATGATTTCGGCCTCTTCGAGTCCTTCCACCGACCTCACAAGCTCAATCTGCACCTCCATCGGAAGGCTGTTTCCAAGGCCGCTCGCATATATTTCATCCGTGTCAAGCCCTTCAGGTTCAAGGATCACATGGTGGGTCTCCCTTTCAGGAAACCTTACCACCTTGTCTTCAAACGACGGGCAGTACCTTGCTGAAACTCCTTTTATCACGCCTCCGTATAAGGCGGAACGGTTAAGGTTCTCCAGCACTATTTTGCGGCTTCTTTCATTTGTATGCCCCATGTAACTGGGCATCTGCGGCAGGGAAATATTACCGGTAAAGAGAGAAAAAGGCGTGGGATCACATTCGGAATCCTGTCTGGAAAATGCTTCAAAATCTATGCTTGATTTCTTTAACCTCGGTGGAGTGCCGGTCTTCATTCTTCCGAGGGCAAACCCGAGTTCCTTCAGATGTGCCGGGAGACCGTAGGAGGCAAATTCGCCTGCCCTTCCTGCTTTCATGGAATTAAAACCTATATGGATGAGCCCGCTTAAAAAAGTGCCCGTTGCGAGCACAACCGCCTTTGCCTGATATCCGAAACCGGTGTAATCTTCAATGCCGGCAATTCTGCCCTCTTCCAAAACAAGCCGTTCGACAAACACCTGCTTCAAATCAAGGTTCGGCTGTTTCTCAACAACCGCTTTCATTTCATTATGGTAGCGGGATTTATCATTCTGTGTTCTGGATGAGTGAACGGCAGGCCCTTTCTTGGTGTTAAGGGTCCGGTACTGAATAGCCGTCTTATCGGCTATTTTTGCCATCTCGCCGCCCAGCGCGTCAATCTCCTTTACAAGCTGTCCTTTAGCCATACCCCCGATAGAAGGGCTGCAAGGCATAGCGGCAAGCTTGTCGAGGTCTATGGCAACAAGAAGGACGCTGCAGCCCATTCTCGCTGCGGCAAGAGCCGCCTCGCAGCCCGCATGGCCTGCGCCAACTACTATAATATCATAATGTTTCTGATAAACACCCATTCGCTTTCATTCCTGAATAAGGCAATTTGCCTGATTATTTTTCCGCCTCAAGCGGATAATTTCGTTAACGCACTTATACCCCTCAAGGGGGTACTGTAAAGAGTCCCGTTTATCGGGGTTGAGTGAGCATGTTTTGACTTTTTACGAATTCATCATATATAATCATATTCAAATTAAATCAATACGGGATAGGAGAATTGAGAAACAGATTCTATGATTTAAATACATATTACAGAAATCTTTTCGGATGCAGGGTACAGAAAATAACGATCGACGCCGGGCTTTCCTGCCCCAACAGGGATGGAACCATTTCAACCGGCGGCTGCATTTACTGCAATTCAAGAGGCTCCGGCACAGGCGCTCATGCCGGAGGGCTTTCGGTTTCGGAACAGCTTGAATCCGGAAAAGCCGCTCTTTCAAGAAGGTACAAAGCAAAAAAATTCGTAGCCTATTTTCAATCCTTTTCAAACACATATGGACCGGTTGAAAAACTTAAAAAACTGTATGACGAAGCTCTTTCAGTTGAAAACATCACGGGGCTCTCGATAGGAACAAGGCCCGACTGCGTCAATGAGCCTGTTCTTGCGCTTCTTGAAAATTATGCGAAAGATTATCTTGTCTGGATCGAATACGGATTACAGTCAGCCAATGATGAAACCCTCCTGCTTATCAATAGGGGACATGATTACAAATGCTTTATAAATACGGTTGAAGCAACAAAAGGAAGGGGCATAAAAATCTGCGCTCATGTCATTCTCGGCCTGCCCGGCGAAGAAAAAAAAGATATGCTTAAAACCGCTGAAGCGATAGCCGGTCTCGGGATAGACGGCGTTAAAATTCATCTTCTTTACGTTGTTAAAGGCACTAGAATGGAAAGTCTATATTTAGACGGAAAATACAGGTGCCTTGAACAGGATGAGTATGCGGGGCTTGTTTGCGATTTCCTGGAGCTTCTTCCTGAAGATATGGTAATCCAGCGTTTAACGGGAGATCCTCACCGCGATGAACTTGTCGCTCCCCTCTGGTCTCTTGAAAAAGCAAAAACCATAGCCCTCATAAAAAACACCCTCGAAAAGAGGGATTCACGGCAGGGAAAATTTGCCGCTTGATTCCGCTTCTTTATCCTGTTGACAGTAGAGTCAAAACAAATTAATTTAATAACTTATTAAACAGCAAAGATCTGTATCAGACAGATTTGAGGTAATATCGGACTTTTTACAAAGCCGTCAATTCTGATTAACCCGCAACATGTAAAGGAGGGAATCATGCCGACATATGAATTCATCTGTGAAAAATGCAAAAAACCTTTTACCCTGATTCTATCCGTTACGGAACATGAGAAGAGAAAATTCAAATGTCCTAAATGCAAAAGCGTTAAAGTAAAACAGCAGATAAGCTCATTTCAAACCAAAACCTCAAGAAAAAGCTGATATGGTAATTGGTATAATATGGTGCGATAGCAATGCACCAAACCTGTTTCTCAAAATGCCGAACACCGGATATACTCTCTTCTCCGTCATGTATACCGCACCGCCATATTCTATCGTATAAATCCGTTTGACACACAAGATACTTCATTATACATGCTCATGATGAAAAAGAATTTTCTTGTCAATCTTATCCATTTTTCCATTATACCCAAGGATGATCCGAAACAGGCACTACGTCTCCGCCGCTTTTTTATGGCGTCAACCATGTATATCTTCTGTCCTTTGCTCGCCTATGTCGCCTATCTGGCAAACTTTATGGAATGGCAGGCGATTTACGGGTATATAATCGCCGTTCCGATTATCAATATTGGTTTATACATCGTTTTTCGCACCGGCCTCAATCTGAAAATGCCGGATCCCAGTCTTACGTCTGTTCAGATCTGTATCAGCATGCTTATGGTAATGTATGGAATGTATTATGCCAATGAGGCCCGTGGCGCCCTTTTGCTGGTCTACGTCATCATTCTCCTCTTCGGTATCTTTCGTCTCAACACCCGCAGTTTTTTATATATAAGCGCCTTTACCCTGCTGACATACGGAGGCGACATCGCCCTGCTCCATATCTACCGCCCTCAAAGCGTTAATTTCAGGATAGAGTACCTCCAGTGGTTCCTGCTGGCCCTTGTCCTGGTCGTCTTTTCCATGATCGGGGGATATATCAGTTCTCTACGCCAGAATCTGAGCGTCAGCAAATCTCAACAGGCAAAATCCATCGAGATCATCAAGGAAATGTCCATCCGGGATGAACTGACCGGTATCTACAACCGTCGTCATCTCATGGAACTCCTTGATTACGAAAAGAATCGTTCATTGCGCGGCGGCGGCATCTTCTGTCTTGCCATGCTGGATATTGATCACTTCAAGAATGTAAACGACATGTATGGGCATCTGGCAGGTGATGAAGTATTGCGGGCAGTCTCCACCATGATCAATAAAAGCATGCGCAACACGGAATTTTGCGGACGCTATGGCGGTGAGGAATTCCTGATCGTTCTGACGCAAACTGATATCAAAGGAGCGCTTATCGGTGCAGAACGTGTGCGAACCAACATCGAAAAGCTTCTCTTTCCAGACCTTGGCTCCGATTTTAAGGTTACCGTCTCCATCGGCCTTTCTGAGTATCAAATACGGGAAGACGTTGAGAAAATTATTGCCCGTGCAGACGAAGCCCTTTACCGGGCCAAAAAAGGTGGACGAAACCGCGTTGAGTCTGCGTAGTGATTAATAATCACCTTTATCGGAAGCCTGAATCTCCACTCTTTCCCTTCAATTGATAAGACATTGCTTTGTTTCTATGGGAGTAACA
>Ga0268284_1001807_pt1 | contig 10218 bp, 7 predicted proteins | sample saktaG_14_FD_190137 | JGI IMG/M metagenome (GOLD analysis project Ga0268284, IMG submission 190137) | Saline water microbial communities from Sakinaw Lake, British Columbia, Canada - sak_2013_06_06_40m | ecosystem: Environmental > Aquatic > Non-marine Saline and Alkaline > Saline ... | reverse complement strand
GGAGGTCTTGAAAGCCGGAGAGCCAGGCAACCACCCAGAGGAACAGCACAGCTCCGAAACGGCGCTGTGAGCAGCGCAAACTGTGCCAGATAAGTTGTCCGGCCAGGAAGAGCGCCAGCCATTGAAGGTCACCGGGACGACAGAACAAAACATGTTCCTTCACCATGAGCGCTAAGAGCAAGGCGACAATTGCGCTGCCATAAGACAAGAGCGCGAGGCGCGGGCGGACGAGAAATTCTTGAACCCACGTCCATCGCTGGGCGGCCGCATGCTCGGCTCCCAGAAGTGCGGTCAGTGCCACGCCAGTCCAAAGCAACGGGTACTGTACCATTCCAGCGCCGTGACAGCCAGCCGCGTCGCACGCCAGGGCTATGCCGATTCCCAACAGCGGCCAGGACGCATGAAACAGAATTTTTCCATCTGCGCGTTCGCGGAAGAAAAGGGCGGCGACATAACCTGTTGACGACACCAGCAGCATGGAGATTACGAAGGGCAACGGGACTGGGTGTGCCTGTAGCTGCAATGCGAGGGCTTTCCCGGACAGCCAGAGCACGGCGATCCAAACAGGAACAATGAACAGTCCAGGTATGTCGCGGCTTCGCTCCTCGCGTCGGACAAGAAAGCAACCGAGCGTCAGCACCAGCGCGATTGCCGCGCTGACGAGTCCGGAGCCGACATAGAGAAACTCTGGCATTGTGCCGGCAGGCACACGGAAGAGCGGCAGAATCACGGCCAGCAGCACAGCCGCCATCATGCTCGGGATCTGACTGCGTGAATGCCAAGCGGCGATGGTGAGGGTGACAGCCAGCACTGCGCCGCCCGCAAGCTCGGCGATGGCGATTTCCGGGCAATCGGCGAGTATCAGGCGCAGTCCGAGTCCGAAGAGGCCGAGCGCTCCGAAACACGTGGTGATCAAAGAGCCACTCGAGCGCCATAGTTGGCTTGGCAGAAGGCGCGAGGCCGTCAGCCACACTGCCGACAGCAAGCCGAAACCGAGCGCGAGCATGTTGGAGCCGAAGCGGTAATGGATCATGTCCGCGCAGCCGAGGTAGGGCAGTGACAGGCCGGCGGCCGCAGCGGAGATATGCAGCCAGTCGAGGCGGTTCTCCCGCGTGGCGCGTACGCCGAAGAATACGGAAACAACAAGCAAAATCAGTCCGGACTGCCACGGCGCCGAGCGCAGATGGTACTGCGAGAGCACGGCGATGATGGCGGTGACGAGCAAAATGGGTGGCTGTATTTCAAGTGCAACCTGGCGCAGACGCGACTCTCCCCAGCGTCCGGCCAACGCACGCAACGCACCGGCTCCCAGCGCAAGCACCAAGCCGAGTTCAGGCAAGAGATTCAGCTCGCGACTCTTCGGAAAGGCGTGGAGCATACCGGTTGACGCGCCAGCCAGCAGGCAGAGCGTGACGCCAATCCAATAGTGCACAATACCAGGACGCCGCGGAGCCTGCACCAGCCAAATGAGGCCGGCAAGCAGCAGCGCGCCCAGGCGAAGCCACTCGTGGCCAGCCGCCATGAGGATTCCGAGCAGCAGCGCGGCGTAGCCGAGAAACGATTCGCCTCCGTAGGCTGCTCCTGTGCTGCGGAGCTCGCAGGCGCGCCGCTCCCAGCGCAGCAGTGTCGCGCCGATCAGGATCGTGGCCAGCGCATAGTCCTGAGGCTGCGGCGAGACCTGGAGATGGCAGTGCCGCCAGGCTGCGACTTGAATCGTGGTGGCGGCCATGGTGACGCCGAAAAACCAGGGTACCAGCTTCGAAGCAAGCAACTCCTGGTTGAGCACGCGCCACAGAAACCGGTTGGTGACGGCCAGCAACAGGAGCACGGCCGTTGTGATCGTGACAGGCACGAGCATGGCGCTGTGAGCTACGGCCATGTCACGCAGGCCAGGCATATCGCCCAGCACAGCCAGCAGGTTCACGGCCAGCAACGGCAGGCCGAGCAGCAGCCGGAGTTCGGGCCGCATGGCGCCGCACCAGCGCCAGAGGCCTAATCCGGCCAGGAGCGTATACAAGCCGAGCGCAGGAAGGATGAGCCGAGCCGCAAGCGGATCAGCTCCGGCGCGGCAGAGCACCATGAAATTCACCGGTAGAAGGCAGACCGCGCCCCCGAGCAGGAACGTGCCTGTCACGCGCAGCTCCTCGTGTCGGCGGGAGAGGCGCAGGCCCAGCTCCGCCAGGCCGCCTGTGAAGGCGCCCAGAATGATCGGCAGAAACAGGTATCGAACAAACGTACTTTTATCCCAGGTGAAGTAGGCCAGCAGCGAAGCGCCGGCGACGACCATCAGCAAGCCGGCAATGATGTACCAGTTCGCAGTCAGGAAAGGCTGGATATGGGAGTCCCACACTGTTGGCTTCGGCGGCGGCCGAACTTCGGCAACTTTAACAAGTGGCACTTTCGCTTGAGGAGCGACAACTGTCGGCAGGGGCGGTACTTTCACCGGCGCAACGACGTTTGTCGGCAGGGGCGGCGGCTTGGAGAGTGTTGGTGTGGGAAGGGATCCGGTGAGGCGGCTGGCCTCAGCCGGAGTCAGCGCATGCTCCCAGCGGCGCACAAAAGCGGCCGGCTGGGTGGCACGTTGCGCAGACTGAACAACGGCGGCTTCGGCGGCAGCCACGAGGGCAGGATCTGAACCGCCGGCCTGTTGACGAAGCCAGAGCAGGAGCAGTTCACTTTTGAAATTTTCAGCAAGAGCGGAAACTTCGTTACGGAACTGGCCGAACGCATCGCTGATCCGCTTCAGCCAACCGTCCCACTCCTGCCAGCTTGAATACTCCAGCAACATGCGTAAGGCCAGAGCCTGCATAACAAAGGGCTGCAACGCTGGAGCGCGGGCGCAGATTTGCCGGAGGTAAGGCGCAGCCGCAGCGGAAGGCCAGGCGACCAGCTCTTTTAACGCGGGCGACGGGTCGTAACCGGAAAGATCTGCGGCGCGTGTGGCCAGCTCCGACAGGCGAGCGTCCTCCTCGGCCTGCGGATTTCTTGAGGCGTCCGGGGGAAGCGAGGTGTTCGGCGGAAGCGCAAAGCCAGACCAAAGCTGAGAAAGGGGAAGGAGTCTCCAACAGGCGTCTTGACTGCGGAGCAGCTCCTGCTGACTGTCGAGCGCGGCAGCCACAGTGTTCAAGGGAGCGGACATGTCCGGTTCCGTAGCCTTCAGAAACGCATGGTCACGCTCAAGTTGCGCCGCCTTCTTCAGTGCGGCCAAGGCCATCGGATCGTTACGCCAGCCAACGTACATTTCCTGAGGCAGATGAGCAAGCAAAGGGGACAGGCTGCAGTCGAGCGCGGGATTGGCCTGCCGGATGCGCGCCGTGCGTAAGGCCTCCCCCATGATGGCGGCATGAAGGCGTTGCGCCAACACAGCCGCCTCTGGCTCCGTCCGGACCAGCAACAGACAGAGGAGCGAATAGGGTGAATATCCGCTATCCTCAGGCTTAAGCAGAAGTTTTCGTAACAGCGGCACCAGTTCGGTATATGGGATTGTGCTGCTGTTCACGGCGAAGCGGTTCAGTTCAAGCGCCAACACCTCTGGGCTTGTCTCCCGCAAATCACAATGAGAAATCATACCTTGTGTTCTCCGAGTATTTAATATTATTCGAGCCGCCCGACTCATGGCGTCTCAAATGTTTTTGAATGTACTCAATTTAACAAATCCGAAAGGCCGCCGCAATCTTAATGTAGATTGTTTAGCTTGCGGCTTGTCCATCCCATACCTAAACGAGTATAATCCAGCGCATGATGAAAAGCGCGTGTAGACAAAAGGAGATATCATGAAAAAGTCGGCAGAGCGAGCCATGTTTTTCAAACAGTTAGCGGAAAAAGCAAAAAAGGCTCAGTGCTTTATATACAATCCTGATCGAGACATTTCGGTTAATACGAATCGATTGGAAATTGGAGAGCCTGTTCTGACCCACACCGGATGGGGAGTGAATGAACAACAAGTCTGGTTAGAATTTTATTGCTTCAACAAAGAAAAGACGGCCGAACACGCAGCAGAAAACAGAGAGAGATTCCAAAAGCTTTTCTCACATAAGGAAGAGATTGAAAGCGCTTTTGGCGAAAGCTTGATATGGGATTTTGAGCCAACGCGTATTAAACAAAGCGTGATTTCTCGTACCCCCGTAGCCGCAACCGTGTATAATCAATATCTGTGGGAAAAAATACAAGACGACTTGGTGGATAGAACAGCTCGTCTAGGAGCAGCACTTAAGCCTGTTCTCTGCAGCATGCGGGTCAAGGCCGTGAGTTTCGATGCTGGCTGAATACGCTTCAATCCAGTCATTGAACAAGGCGCGTGTCCACCCTTCCGCCATTTGGCTACGGCAGGTATTCCCGCTGCAGACAAATAACAGACGGGGCCGGCGGCGGCTGACACTTGAAAAAGGCGATGAGTAGTTTAATAATAGCGTGTTGACAGATGAGGGAGCATTGTCTATATTATGAATTGATTCTATAGACAATTGGTGTCTAGTAGCGGAACGAGACGTGGAGCTGCAGATACTGAGGGAGACAGAAATGAAAATTACGACAAAAGGAAGATATGCGTTACAGCTTTTGCTGGAAGTCGCGTTGCATCAAAATAAAGGGCCAGTGACGTTGAGCGACATTGCCGCGCGGCAAGGCATTTCGCAGCCCTATCTGTGGCATGTCATCACCCCTCTGACGGCTGCCGGAATATTGCGTGTCAAGCGAGGATCGCAGGGTGGGTACGTGTTGGCACGCGAACCCAAAGACATCAGCATCAAGGATGTTGTTAACGTGTTGGAAGGGTCTGTTTCTTTTGTTGCGAATCAGAAAGTTCAAGAGGAGAACAAAACCAGTGTCTTTATGACGACGCATAAGGTTTGGGTCGAACTTGAAAGCAAAATAGTGGAACTGCTCAGCAGTGTCACCTTAGAAGATCTGCTTACGAGGCACCGTGAAGCGGAAGGTATCGAAAGCTTGAACTTCAATATTTGAGTGGAACAGGTGGCGTGGCATGGACAAAGAATTGGCTGATAAGCGGGAGTCATTGGTTCGAGAGATCCGAGAACTCGGCAGTTGCGTCATAGCCTTTTCAGGGGGTACAGATTCAACGTTGCTCTTCGCCGTGGCGAAGGAGGTCTTGGGAGATCGGGTTCTGGCAATCACGGCCACGTCCGCGACCTACCCCATGCGCGAACGCGAAGAGGCGATTAAATTGGCCCAGATGATCAACGGCCCGCATCGGGTCATCGAATCGGAGGAAATCGATCTTCCTGGGTTTGCTGCGAACCCCAGTAATCGGTGCTATTACTGCAAGGCGGAACTTTTTTCCAAGTTGCGTGCCATCGCTGATGCCGAAGGACTGGCGCATGTGATTGACGGGAATAACCGCGACGATTGTGGCGATTATCGTCCTGGCCGTCAGGCAGCCCGCGAGCATGGCGTCCGAAGTCCGCTCGATGCGGCGGGCTTCACAAAAGCTGATGTTCGCGCGTTATCGCGAGAGATGGGTCTTCCGACGTGGGACAAGCCTGCCTACGCATGCCTATCCTCCAGATTTCCGTACGGCACAGAGATCACACGCGAGAAGTTGCGTCAGGTCGAAGCCGCAGAAGAGGGCCTCCGAAAACTGGGGATGCGCATTGTGCGCGTCCGTCATCACGATACGGTCGCACGTGTTGAGCTTGGCGAGACGGAGTTCGCCCAGGCCGTCGGTCCGTCGCGGGCAGACGTGGTGTGCATCGTCAAGGCTGCAGGCTATGCGTATGTGGCGATCGACCTGCAAGGCTACCGCACGGGCGCACTGAATGAGACGCTGGAATCTGGGCTTAAGGAGTAAACGATTTTCAAAAACGCAAAAAAATTGTAAATTATTATTGCGCTACTCGAGGGCATTTGTTATATTGTCAACAATCTCAATAGACATAGAAGACTAAACCATGAACGAAGGAGTAACAACATGAGTAAAATCTACACTGACAATGCGCTGTCCATCGGCAACACGCCGTTGATCCGTCTCAACAAGGTCACGCAGGGCGCGAAGGCGACTGTGCTGGCCAAGATCGAAGGCCGCAATCCGGCTTACTCTGTCAAGTGCCGCATTGGCTCTGCCATGGTCTGGGACGCGGAGAAGCGCGGGGTTCTGAAGCCTGGCGTGGAGATCGTCGAGCCTACGAGCGGGAACACCGGCATCGCACTGGCCGCTGTGGCTGCTGCGCGCGGGTACAAGTTGACGCTGACCATGCCTGAGACCATGAGCATCGAACGCCGCCGCATACTGGCTGCGTTTGGCGCGACTCTGGTTTTGACACCTGGTGCTGAGGGTATGAAGGGCGCGATCCGTCGGGCCGAGGAGCTCGCGGCTTCTGATCCCTCACGGTACTTCTTGCCGCAGCAGTTTAAAAATCCTGCGAATCCGGCGATCCACGAACAGACCACTGGGCCAGAGATCTGGGCGGACACCGACGGCGGGATTGACGTGTTTGTTTCCGGCGTTGGCACAGGCGGCACGATCAGCGGGGTATCACGCTTCATCAAGCGCGTAAAGGGCAAGGCGATTCTCTCCGTGGCCGTGGAGCCGAAGGAGAGTCCGGTCATCAGCCAGAAGCTGGCAGGGCAGGAGCTTAAGCCAGGTCCGCATAAGATTCAAGGTATCGGCGCAGGCTTTATTCCTGACACGCTGGATCTCTCGGTTATTGATCGTGTGGAACAGATTGAGAGCGCAGAGGCTGTCGCGTTCGCGCGCCGTCTGGCAGTCGAAGAAGGTATCCTCGTGGGCATCTCCTCGGGTGCGGCAGCCGCTGCTGCTGTGCGCTTGGCCAATGACGAGGCCTTCGCAGGCAAGACTATTGTTGTCATTCTGCCGGATGCAGGGGAGCGTTATCTCTCGACCGTACTCTTCGAAGGAATCGGGGTGTAAAGACCATTGACGATAACGGCAAAATTGCGTTAGTGCCTGATTGCGTTATTGCCTTATTTGGACGCGACCCCTTGGTTTATTCCAGAGCCCTTGGCGAGGGATGGGCACCACGCTGGCATGATTGTTGCTTTGTTTGCATGTGGCTGTGTTTGTGTTTGTTGAAGTATTGGAGTAGAATGGAAAAAGATACATGCGTACGATGCTCGACAGATTTGTTTTACTTGCAGTTGTTCTGGCAGGATGCACAGGATACTCGCAGGATAAAGTCGCAGATCCATTTGCGGATCTGGCGGTCGGGATGTCGTCTGCAACCAATGCGCCTGCGTTGATAGAGCCCGGGTGGGGCGACAACCTGTTGTTGCGGAAGGAAGTGTATGTACTCTTCGCGTTGGGTGCGGACGATGCTCGCGAGACTTATGACGCGATGACGCGGGTGTCCTTGGGCTTTGAGTTGCAGAAGCGGTTTGCGACAGCCACGCGAACTGTCGCCTCCTTTGATTATCAGGGACGCATCGTTTATCGGAACCACAGTCTGGATATTCTTGCTGATCCCATGGCCCGCGATGCCGGAGCGTGGGAATACGAGACGCACAACGCATATACGGATATTTACAATGTGTTTGGCGAACCCGGACGTTTCAATCTGCGGGTCGGCCGTTTTTACCAGCCCTTCGGACTCAACCAGCAGACCGATACGCACGGCACGCTGTTGCAGTTGTCGAACGATCAGATCTTTGGCACGGAACGCGATTGGCAGGCGACGCTCTTCGGGTCGCTGACAGAGGACCTGGACTATTGGGTCGGCTATCTGGTGGGTGCGGGACCCAATTTTGAAATGGAAGGGCAGACCGGTATGGGCGTCGCCCGCATTGGTCTGAATAACAGTTGGCTGTTTGATGAGGGCCTCGAAGGCGGATTGAGTGTCGCGGCGGGTCAACGTGTCGACGAGCATGCGATGATGCGCAGTCACTCGGTGATGCGGGAGACGGGCGACGATCCAGTGATCATGACGTGGCGGACGGGCCTGGATGTGCGCAAACGCATTGATTCAAATATCGGCCCCTTCACGCTGGGTGTTGAGTCCGCAGTCGGAGGGGATGAACAGGATTTTACTTTCTCCGAGTTGACGCAGGCTGACTGGCTTTCCCCAAACCGCCGGTGGGGTGCAGGGACGCAGTTCCGTTATTTCTGGCAGGACGCGGAGACAGACAGAAGCGGCAATGGCTTTACAGATTCGCGAGCGACGCTGGTGCTGACCAGATACTTTCAGAATGATGTCGGCAATGCGGCGCTGCACTGGATAGCGTTGGCTGTCGAACAGCAGGTTTATCAATCGGATGGCCCGGAAGATACGAGCGTCATGATACAGTACTATCGGTATTGGTGATGCGCAAAGTAGCGCGTAGGTAGGGCGACGTTCTCCGAACGCGCCGCGGCAGGGTCGGAGACCCATGCCCTACCTTTTTGAAACGTGACACAGGCATGACAAAATGCCCAAGTATAAGCAAGGAGGACACAATGAATAGATGGGACAGAATTTTCCTGATGGCGTCGATAGTCATATTATCGCACGACGCGCAGGCCGCAGTTGGCTGCACGCTCAGCAATCCGGCGCGCGATCTGAAATCGCTCTTTTCTGAGATGACCTCGTATCGCGAGGATGTAAAGGAGTTACCGAAAAATCCGAAAGGGCGCGAGCTGTACGATGCCCTCAAGGGGCGCGTGGGTGGTGATCTCGATCCGGTCTACGAGGCCTTTGAAACGCCCTACACGCTCTATTCGGTCTTCAAGGGCGAACAACGCATCGGATATGTTCACGGAGTCAACGTGCCGGGACGCGGCGGCGTGATCCAGGTGTTCGTTTCGGTTGATCCCACGACTGCGGCGATCGTGCGGTTATTCTTCCAGCGGCTGGAGAGTCCCGGCGGCGCAGCGCTGCGCGCTAAGGAGACGCGTGAGCAGTTTGTCGGCCTGACGCTGGCAGATTTTTACAAGCACGACTACTACGTTGCAGCAGATCCAACAAACGCGGTGGATAGGGTTGCGCGGTTAGCGCCACCTGAAAAGCTGGACGCAGCAGCAAAGCCGGATTGGGATGCGACGTTGCGCGGGCTGCGCAAGAATCTGATTTTGCTCGATATCTTTGCGTTCGAGCAACGCCATGAACCTTTTTACATGCGTGCCCAAGAGGCGCGAAAAAACAAGGAGAATAAAAATGAAAGCACCCCGTAGGTTCGCTGTTGCCCTGTTGGCATCGGCTGTCATCGTTACATTTATTTCCAGTTGCGCACGTCAATCCGCAGCAGGTTTACATTTTGGTGAACCTTTTACACAGGCACCTGTTGTGACGATTGGCCAGTTGCTGGATAAGCCGGATGATTTTCAGCGCAAGTCGGTGCGTGTAAAAGGAACAATCGAACGGCAGTGCCCCATGGCCGGTTGCTGGTTTGTGATCAACGACGGCACAGGGCGTTCGCTCAAAGTGGAATTAGGCGACTACCTTCCGAAGCTACCACAGAATATCGGCAACGCAGCCGAAGCCGAGGGCGAGCTGATCAAGAAGGGTGATAAACATGAATTCATCGGCACGCGCGTGACCTTCACGCGGAAGGGCGACAAATGACCTTCACAACATTTGCTTGGAAAAATCTGACTCGACGTCCAGTGCGCACACTCTTGACTGCTGGCGGTGTCGCACTGGCGGTCGCAGTGGCCGTGAGCCTAGGCGGATTTAACCTTGGTTATAAGCGGGCGATTTCCGGGAGTATCGAGCAGCTCGGCTTCCAGGTGATGGTGATGGCCAAGGGGTGTCCGTACGAAGCCGCGACCATGATGCTCAAGGGCGGTACAGGACTGCTCTATCTGCCTGAAGATGCGCATACCAAGATCAAAAATGATCCGGATATCGAAGCGATCACGCCGATCTTCATCGGTATCGCCGAGAAGCAGGGGTCATCGATCAGTGACACGCCGACAGCCAGTTCGTTCACAATCCTTTCGGGCGTGGAGGTCGCTTCATTTCGCACGATGAAACCGTGGCTGGCTTTCAAGCGCGGAAGCGGTTTTGATAACGGACGCTGGTTCGCACCGGATGCGACCAACGAAGTGGTCATGGGATTCGAGGCTGCGGAGTATGAACAGCGCAAAGTAGGGGACACATTCTATGCGTCGATTACACCGAACGGCAAAGCTGCTCCTGTGATGCATGCTTTTACTGTGACGGGCGTCCTGGAGCGCAATGGCTCGCAGGACGACGGTACAGTCTTCCTGCCGATTCACACGGCGCAGACGATGTTTGGCCGCGAGAATCAGCTCACCATTATTGGAATCAA
>Ga0268284_1001805_pt1 | contig 10240 bp, 8 predicted proteins | sample saktaG_14_FD_190137 | JGI IMG/M metagenome (GOLD analysis project Ga0268284, IMG submission 190137) | Saline water microbial communities from Sakinaw Lake, British Columbia, Canada - sak_2013_06_06_40m | ecosystem: Environmental > Aquatic > Non-marine Saline and Alkaline > Saline ... | reverse complement strand
ATCATGGGAATATTGCGGTTGGAAATCCAAATTGGGTAACTACTACATCTCCTGCAACTTCAACCTTCACTACTCCTGACTGGACTACTTCTGCAACTGATGGAGCCGGAATATTGGCTGAAAGAGTTAATGCAATGTTAGCTGCCGGATTTAAAGGAATCACATCTCAAGCTGTTCTTGATGCCCCAACTAATTATCAAATATTTAACTATTTCCCAGCAGCCGATTACACTTCCCTTGGTCATTTCAGTGGTGCCTTTCAATATCAGGACTTAAATATTGCTTCTGGTGGTGTAAAAGCAGTCAACCCAGCAGCCGAAGCTTTGGTTTATTGTTATACAGGACAAACCTCTTCGATGATAACTGCATGGTTAAATGTTTTGGGTTATAATGCCAAGAGTATTAAATTCGGCGTAAATGGCTTGAATTATGACATATTATTAGCTGCAAATAAGAGCCCATATCATGGAGCCGAAAATTATGGTTATCAAACTGGTACAGGAACTACCATTGTTGATCATTACGGTATTTTGAAATCTTATATGATAGATCATAATTTAGATCTTCCTGCTTTGTTAACAAGTTGGATCGTACCTGCAAGTACTGTTTATCCTGCACTTTCAAATTATTATATTTTTGATATAAGAAGTGCAGCTGACTTTAATACAGGCCATATTCAAGGTGCAATTAATGTAGCCTTAAAAGATGTAGTAACAGCAGCTGCAAATAAAAATGACAAACCCATTGTTGTTGCTTGTTATACCGGACAAAACGCAGCTCATGCTGTTATAGCTTTACGTTTATCAGGTCATACAAATGCCCAAGTATTATCTTGGGGAATGGCTGGTTGGAATTCAACATTGTCTGGCTCTTGGACAGGTGCATTAAACAGTTCAGGTGTAGGTCATGCAAACTGGGTTAAAACAGCCAGTCCTGCAACTTCAACTTTTGGAACTCCAACATGGACCGCAACTGCTAATGATGGTGCCGGAATTTTAGCTGAGCGCGTTACTGCAATGTTAAATGGGGGATTAGTTGGAGTAACCATATCTTCAATATTAACCAATCCTTCACAATATCAAATCTTCAATTACTGGCCAGAATCTGATTATTTAACGGATGGTCATTTTGTAGGTGCTTTTCAAAATCAAAACATTAAGCTAGCAGATAATGGTTTGGCTGTAGTAAACCCTGCGGTACAAACCGTTGTTTATTGTTATACAGGGCAAACATCATCAATGATTACAGCTTGGCTGAATGTTTTGGGATATAATGTACTAAGTGGAAAATTTGGTGCAAATGGGGTAATTTATAATGGAATGAGTGGTCATAAATTCACAGTGCCAACTACCGATTTACCTCTTGTAACTAACTAATTAAAATAAAATCTGAAGGAGGAGCAATCCTCCTTCATTAAAACATAAAAAAATGATAAAAAGATTTTTACTTTGTATTGCTTTTCTTTTGGCAGCCAATGCTTTCGTAAATGCACAAGGTTGTATAACAGCCAGTGCTGAAGAAGGAGTTCAGGTAATTGGTTATATCCAGCCTCAGTTTGGATTTAATTTTTTAGGTCAGGATTTAGCCGGAAATAGTTTAAATACCAATAGTTTCTATTTTAACCGTGCGCGCTTAGGTGTTGTGGGTAATATTCCTTACAACATTAGTTATTATGTTATGGCTGATCTTAGTTCTTTCAAAGGAGGCCCATATTTATTAGATGCTTTCATCACCTATAATGGTTTAGGTCCATGGGCAAAAATTTCTATGGGACAATTCAAAAATCCATTTGGACTTGAATTGAACACACCATGTCAGGCTTTATATACCATCAATCGTTCAATGGTTGTTGATGAATTGGCTAGTCCTTTCAGAGATATTGGAGTGATGGTTTCTGGTGGAACAGATACCTTATCAATTTTTGGATTAAAAAAGAAAAATGTATTTTCTTACAGCCTTGCTTTGATGAACGGTACAGGATTAAATGTAATGGATAGTGATCGATATAAAGATTTTATTGGTCGTATCGTTTTTTCTCCTGTTGACTTTTTAAGTATTGGTGGCAGTTATCGTACAGGACAAATGATAAATGCTGACCCATCCATAAAAGTAGCTGATAAACGTACTCGCATAGGTGCTGATCTTTCGGTAAACTATAAAAACTTCATACTTCAGGGCGAATATATTTCAGGTAAAGATGAAGGATCAAAATTAGTTGGTGGAGGTTGTGGCGAGGAGCCAACTCCGGTTGCCGGAACTTTCAACTCAAATGGTTATATGGTTCAGGCTTTGTATATGACTCCATGGAGACTTCAGCCTGTTGTTAAGTACGAATCTTACGATCCAGATAAAAACGTAGCATTCAACAAACAAAATACTTTGACTTTCGGATTCAACTATTTCATTAATGATTGGACCCGTATTCAACTAAACTATTTATACAAAGTTGAGGAAAGTTCTGATATTGATATTGCAGATTATCATGAAATTTCAAATGATGCCATTCTGTTGCAACTTCAGGTTATATTTTAATTGGATTTAATTTTTGAGAGAATAAATAAAAACTGAAAAAAATGAAGAAAATAATAATATCTCTATTAATTACATTAGTTCTTGGTTTTAGTGCTTTAATTTCAAATGCACAGGTAACCATTTCGGCGAAGGATTTTGCTGCATTACAAAAATCAAATCCGGGATTAATAGTGATTGATGCTACTCCTGCTGCGTCCTATGCAAAAATGCATATCATTGAGGCCGTTAATATTCCTTATGCTGATTTAAATAAGACCGGTGACATTGTAGGTTTAATAAAGGACCCAAAAGAAGTTGCTTCTATACTAGGAAAGCAAGGAATTAGTACCGAAAGTGAAATCGTAGTTTATGACGATGGAACGAATAAGTATTCAAGCAGGGTTTATTGGGTGCTTAAATATGTAGGAGCTAAAAATGTTAAGATTCTACATAAAGATATGGACCAATGGAAAATAGCTCGCTTAAGAATGACAAAAGAAGCTACAGCATTTAAACCTGCAACTTTCACAGCAAATATAAATAATGTAATTTTTGCTAGTATGGCTGAGGTAAAAGCTGGTATAAACAATGCAAATGTTGTATTGATTGACTGCAGAGACGATAGCGAATACAGTGGTTCAGCAGAGGCCAGCAAAGGACATTTGCCGGGAGCCTTTCATATTGAGTACAAAGAAGCTTTAACTGCGAATGGCGATTTCAAATCAAAAGAGGCTTTGGCAGAATTAGCTAAAAAATTCAATCTGACAGATGATAAAACCATTATTTTATATTGCGCAACTTCAGTTAGAGCTGCTGTTTCGTATGTTGCCTTCAAAGATATTTTAGGTTTAAAAAACGTAAAAGTTTATGATGGTGCATATAATGAATGGGTAGCTGATACATCCAACAAAGTAGAGTAAAATTGTAAATTTGTTTCATTAGGAAAAAGTCTTGGCTTCATAAGAAGCTAAGACTTTTTTAATTATGGGGTGGGTTACCTTTTTGGTTTTTTTGAGAATAAAACAGATGTAAAAGTTGTCAAAAATTATTAATTTGTAATTTGCTCATATTTGTGTATAACAATAATTTATAAAACATAAAAAGTAAGAATAAGTGTGACATTTTTAAGGTTATGGAATATAGTAATATAAACCTCATATAAACTAGTACTTAAAAATGAAAGCATCAAAAATTATTCTCATTTCAATTTGCATTGCAATATTGTGTGGAGCTATTGTTTTCCAAAGTTGCAAAAAAAATGAGTCAAAAAAAGCTCTAAATGAAGAAACCTATGTACTCACAGAACCAAATAAATTTGAAAATTTATTTATATTTCCTGTTGGGACAACGTTAACTTTGACGGCTGATCGCATTCACTTTAATTTACCTGTTGGCTATCGGTTAATAGCAAGGGTGTACGACAATACCAAGGCGGGCAACGTAACACCAAAAGTAGTCATTATGTCTTCTGGAGCTGTTACATGTAAATGTCTTAATGGAGTTGGCGGTTGTAGCCCTTTTGTTAAAGGTGATAAAACGGGTTGTTTGATGGATGAAGGATGTTCGTTATGTCAAAAAACAGTCAATCCATTAAAAGTTTCATTAGAAATATTAGAAACTACGGTAATAGATTTAAATATTCAACCAAAGTTTATAACAGATGCAGACGAATTGAAAACTATTCCATCACCTTCATCTTTAATGTTTGAATCGGAAGAGGTAATTAAGAAATTAGAAGATTTCTTAAAAGGATATAATGAAGATATGAATAGATTACAATATATTAATATGGAAAATATCCCTGACGATTATTCTTATGTACCTGTAAGATTTTTGGGTAAATTAATTCTTGCACCGGTTTTGAAATCTAGGTGTTTAAGTGCAAACCTTAAAAGTGGTATGGAGGCGAATAAGGATAGGTATAGTTGTTCTTGTGGGGCTGGGAGTGGCTGTGTTTATGGACAGAATAGAATACTTGGTATTTATTATTGTGATGCTAGTACATGTACAGAGTGTACAATGAGAGAATTATAACAAGTTCGAATAAAACATTACATATCTGAGAATAGTTTCAGTGAACGAATCTTTAAAGTGTCGAATTAGAGGTATGAGTTGAATATGATTTATAACTTACTAATTCTCTATAGCGATTCGAATTTTTTCGTTTTCAAATCAGCACATCAAGTGCCAGGAAGGGATGGTGTCTCGCTATATTAAAAGTCTTGGCTTCATTAGAGGCTAAGACTTTTTTTATTCTATGTGCAAATTTAATATATTTGCGCCTTAATTTTTAGCCCGACTAATGGTTAAACCCTGAAATTAATAAGTTCACAACTTATAACTCCCGGTTATGAATCATCGAGGTTCGCTATTAAATATGAATTAATCGGATTTTGTAATTTATAATGAATGCTCATGATTCCTGTTAATATTAAAAGACTCGCATTATTTATTTTGCTTGCGCTAATAAGTGTGTTTTCTTTTGCCAATTCTCCCGATGATGAGGAGCAACTAAAGGCAGGGGAAAAACTGAAAGTTGTAGGTTGGTTGCAACCTCTGTTTCGTGTGAATTACAGCAGCACTCGCGATGGAATGAGTCATTTAAATGAAAGTTCGTTTGCTTTCAATCGAGCACGTTTGGGAGTAACAGGCAACCTTAATTCAAGTTTTAGCTATTTTGTGATGGCTGAATTGAGTTCGTTTAAAAGTGGACCTACGCTGGTTAAGGCAGTCATAAATTGGGATGGTCTCGGACATTGGGCAAGAATTACTACCGGAAAGTTTAAACATCCATTTAGTGTTGAATTAAATGCTTCTTCCAATAAATTACTTACCATTAACAGATCGAAAGTTGTTGATTATCTTACAGGTCCTTCCATCGATTATGGGTTGATGATTTCTGGTAGTTCGGAAAATTTACCCATTTTAGGGATAAAGAATAAAGACATCATTAAATATTCACTGGCATTAATAAATGGATCAGGAAAAGATGTTTACGATCCAGATACTTACAAAGATGTTGTTTTTAAACTAAACTTTTCTCCTTTTTCTTTTATTAGTTTGGGCGGAAGTTTTAAAAATGGAAAAAGAAAAGATCCAATGATTTTAGACAAGCCTGCGGGGTCCTCTCTCAGGTATGGAGCAGATCTTACCATTAATTATAAAAATCTGATTATTCAAAGTGAATATATTGGAGCCAAGGAAAAAACTTACAATCTAATCGGCAATCAGGAGGAAATCCATTCCTTTAATCCCTTTACTTATAAAGCAGATGGGTATTTTATTCAAGCTTTATACATGATGCCGTGTCATTTACAAGCTGTTGCTAAGTTCGAAACTTTTAGTGGAGAACTCATTCAGAATTCGGACCAGGAACAAGCAATCACACTTGGATTTAATTACTTTTTTAATGAACAAACTAAAGTACAACTCAATTATATTCATCATATTATTGATAAAGAAATTTCCGCTTTAACCAATGATTATGAGTTGACAGATGCTGTTTATTTGCAGTTTCAATTGATCTTTTAGTTTACATAATAATTTCGTACAAGGATATAATCAAACGAAATAATTATTTTTGCAGCAAATACTGTAAAGATGATTTCCCAAAAATCGATTTTGATTCATGATTTTGATTATATGCTTCCTCTCGAGCGAATTGCAAAATTTCCTTTACCAAAAAGAGATCAATCAAAATTGTTGATATACAAGCAAGGGGAAATTAGTCAGGATTCCTTTTGTCACATTAATGATCATCTTCCCGAAAATAGTTTAATCCTCTTTAATGAAACCAAAGTCATTCAGGCAAGACTGCAATTCCAGAAAGAATCAGGAGGGAAAATCGAAATATTTTGTCTGGAACCAAAACAGCCTACTTCCGAAATTCAACTCGCTTTTCAACAAAGAAGTCCGGTTATTTGGAAATGCTTAATTGGGAATTCAAAAAGATGGAAGTCAGGGAGTATAAAAAAATTGATCAAAATTGATCGGCAGGAAGTTGAATTTTTTGCAAAAAGAATTGAAAAAGAAGGGGAGGCTGATTTGGTTGAATTTAGTTGGAACCCTTCGCATTATCATTTCTCCCAACTTCTAGAATCAGCCGGATTAGTTCCATTACCACCATATTTAAACCGTGAGGCTGAAAAGGAAGATAAAGAACGCTATCAAACAATCTATGCCCAACATGATGGATCGGTGGCTGCTCCTACCGCAGGTTTGCATTTTACGGATGAGGTTTTTGAAAAGCTTAAAAAAAGGAATATTCATTCGGATAAGGTGATCTTACACGTTGGGGCTGGTACTTTTAAACCCGTATCAACCAACAGCATTGAAGACCATGAAATGCATACCGAAAAAATTATCATTCAAAAATCAACCATTAAAAAACTGATAGAGAAGCAAGATGAAAAGATCGTTGTGGTTGGAACAACCACCCTACGTACTTTGGAAAGCTTGTATTGGTTTGGTGCGAAATTAATGATCAACGAAGCTCCTGTTTTCAGTATTCACCAATGGGATCCATATCGAGAAAAGTATCAACTAGAAAATTCTTTAACTGAGGTTTTAGAGAAGATCATCAAGTTTATGAATCAAAATGATTTGAGCGAACTTCAGGGTGAAACACAGTTGATGATCGCATCGGGATATCAATTCAAGATAGCAGATATCCTTATCACAAATTTTCATCAACCAAAAAGTACTTTACTTTTATTGGTTTCTGCTTTTATTGGAGATGATTGGAAGAAAGCCTATCAATATGCCATGGACAACGAATTTCGCTTTTTAAGTTATGGCGATTCATGCCTGTTCTTCAGAGAGAAATAAGGAGATTTCCATTTTCCCCCAATATTTCTTTTTTGAATTAATTTTCTTTTTACATTTGCTCCTTATGAAAATCACGGTCACATATCCCCGAGTCTAAGTTCTGAATTAACCATTTGTTAATTTCCCGGACTTTCAATTATTGTGGTATACCACCACACAATTATCATTTTATTATTTAATCAAACAAATTTTTAGGAGGAATTATTATGAAAAAAACTGTATGTCCATCATTGGATATTGTCGGAGTTGAGCTTAGTGTAAGCTTTAAAAACAGACAAATTAAGAAAGGAAAAATATTAGATAAACTACATAAACACAGATTAAAATGGGAATGAACGATATAAAATCAAATTATATTTATTTTAAAAGATTGAAATTAAACCATATTTGGAATAACATTAAGGAAGCGATTGCCGGTACAGATCAGGATTTCACTAAAGGAAGTCTGCCTCGTGCTATCTTTCTACTCTCCGTGCCGATGGTTCTGGAGATGATCATGGAATCGGTATTCGCGGTTGTCGATATCTTCTTTGTATCAAAACTGGGAGCAGATGCTATAGCCACTGTTGGGATTACCGAATCGGTAATGACCTTAGTTTATGCAATTGGTTTCGGCTTGGCCATGGCAACCACTGCAATGGTCTCTCGTCGGATTGGAGAGCATAAACCAAAAGAAGCCACCACTACAGCCTTTCAGGCTATAATTACTGGGATTAGTATTTCATTGTTGATAGCTATTCCGGGCTATATTTATGCAGATGACATCCTTCGTTTGATGGGCTCATCGCATCAAATGGTTAATAATCTATCCGGATATACCCGCATGATGTTGGGTGGGAACGTTGTAATAATGTTGCTCTTCATTATCAATGCCGTGTTTCGAAGTGCCGGTGATGCTGCCATTTCGATGCGTGTATTATGGTTTGCAAATATTATAAATATTATATTGGATCCTTGTTTAATTTTTGGACTTGGTCCATTTCCTGAATTAGGGATCACCGGGGCTGCAATTGCAACCAATATTGGTAGGGGTTCTGCAGTTGTTTATCAGTTTTATATATTGTTCAGAGGTAAACGAAGAATAAAATTAGGATTGGATAACCTTAAAATTGAATTTAATCTTATCTGGCGATTGATTAAACTTTCATTAGGAGGTATAGGCCAAAATATCATTGCTACTTCAAGTTGGATTGGATTGGTGCGTATTGTATCAATTTATGGAAGCGAAGTAGTTGCAGCCTATACCATTGCCATTCGGGTAATGATTTTTACGTTGATGCCATCATGGGGTTTAAGCAATGCAGCAGCAACTTTAGTAGGTCAAAATTTAGGAGCCAACCAACCCGATCGGGCTGAACGATCGGTTTGGTTAACTGGCAGAATTAATATGCTTGTGATGGGTTTGATCAGCATCTTTTTTATCGTGATGCCTGAAGTATTTATTGGTTTATTTATTTCGGATATAAAAGTAGTTGAGGTAGGAAGTATTGCTTTGCGGATTATGAGTTACGGATTCATTGCTTATGCGATGGGAATGGTTCTGATTAATTCGTTCAATGGAGCAGGAGATACCCGAACGCCAACCCTTATCAATTTTATTGCTTTCTGGATCATTGAAATTCCATTGGCTTATTTTCTGGCAATAGGAATGAATTTAAGAGAGAACGGCGTATTTATGTCTGTTGTAATTTCCGAAACAATACTCACACTACTTGCATTTTATTTTTTCAGGCAGGGAAAGTGGAAATTGATGAAGGTTTAATTAACAAATAAAGGGGTTGTGATTCTTTTCAACTCCTTTATTTTAAGTCTTTCAATTTGGCTTAATTCTTGTATAGTTTTAATATTCTATTAAATGTTTAACCTCCAAATAATTGACATAATGAAAAAGAAAATTTTATTGCTGATCTTGTTTTCTGCTTTTATTGTGCAGGGATCAATCGCTCAAAATAATACTAGGACTAAAAAGGTTACTCTAAAAGGTTCGGTTATGGATACGGATAATCATCCGATCAAAAATGCAACACTAGTTGTTCCCGACTCCAAACATGCAAAAAAAACAAATAAAAAGGGATATTACAAAATGAAAATAGAACCATCAATAGAAAAAGTGATGGCTCTCACAACTTTAAATGGATATTTGGAAAAGAATTATACCGGTGAATCGAGCATCGATTTTGTACTCCCCAATGCTTCTGATTATAATTATGCTGAAGATCAAAAAAACAGAAGTAGAGAATTGATCGCACGTGGTTATAACGAAGATATCGTATATGAAAATTCGAGCGATGCTGTGGATTTTAATGGAAGAAAAATAAACCCTTATAAATATTCCAGTTTCGAGGAATTGTTGGATAAAGAAATGAGCCCTAATATTTACGTTGTTAGTCGCTCCGGCTTATATATCGTTGATGGTGTGCATATTCAGGGAATATGGGCACTAAAGCATGTTAGACCAATAAATATAAAGTCAATTGAAATTGTGGATATTGGCTTAACATTGCCTTTTTATGGAATTGAAGGTATTTATGGTGTTTGTAAAGTAACAACGAAAAACCCCAGGGCTGAGAATAAAAAAGATTAGAATAAAGCTATCCATTTTTATCTCTTAAAGAATCTCATTTCAAGCTAAAATAATTTAGTAATCTGTTTTTATTGGAAAACTGCTACTTTTGCAACATGAGTTTAAGTAGCATTACCGGAATTATTTTAGCAGGTGGCAAAAGTCGTCGTATGGGTAAAGAAAAAGGTTTGATTGAATTGAATGGCAAGCAGTTGATTCAATATGCAATTGAGGTTCTTGAGCCAATTTGTGAAACCATATTAATAAGTACCAATTCGCATTTTTATGATTTTTTGACTCATCAAAAAATAGCTGATGAGTTTCCGAATAGCGGCCCAA
>Ga0268284_1001804_pt1 | contig 10244 bp, 6 predicted proteins | sample saktaG_14_FD_190137 | JGI IMG/M metagenome (GOLD analysis project Ga0268284, IMG submission 190137) | Saline water microbial communities from Sakinaw Lake, British Columbia, Canada - sak_2013_06_06_40m | ecosystem: Environmental > Aquatic > Non-marine Saline and Alkaline > Saline ... | reverse complement strand
CTTGATCCGGCATTCGCTGAAGCCTACAGCAACCGCGCGGCAGCAAAATTCAGCCTGGGCGATAAACAGGGAGCTCTGGCGGATTACAGCAAGGCAATCGAGCTTGACCCGAAATCGCCTGACGCCTGGAACAACAGGGGAACGGCAAAATCCGAAACGGGTGACAAAGAGGGCGCCATTGCTGACTACACGAGGGCCATCGGGCTTGATCCGGCATTTGTCCCGGCTTACATGAACCGGGCCGCGGTAAAACTTGATCTGGAAGACAGGCAGGGTGTCATAGCGGATTTATCGCAGGCGGCAAAACTCGGAAATCCGGGCGCTCAGCAATGGCTGAAAAATAACGGGGTTGCCGGCTGGTAATCGATGTTCACGAAGCTTCCATAAAAGCCTCTGCATCTCGGGTTTTTATGGAAAGCTCCGGACGAAAAAGAGGCCGGGGTTTTGAATTATTGCCCTTGTTTTACTGTTAACAGCTATAATGCGTCAGTGCCTTCGAGAGGGGACTTCCATCTTACACTTTTGGAAATTGCAGAATAAAAGTGTAGTTGGTATCATAGAGATAGTGAATGTGGTTTTAAAACAGAACTTTCCGGGATTCTGCCGCCTGAATCGTATACGGCAGTAATCGTCTGTTTGTCAAGTATCCCGAAAGGTTCAAACCTGTATGTATGGAAATAGTTTTTCTTTTTTTTCTGATTATTCTCAACGGTCTTTTTGCCATGTCGGAAATTGCTCTGATTACGGCAAAACGATCGCGCCTCTCCAAACTTGCCGAGGAGGGCGATAAATCAGCTTCAGTTGCCATGAAGCTTGGTCAGGAGCCGACGAGGTTTCTTTCGACCATCCAGATCGGAATTACCTCTATCGGAATCCTTAACGGTATCGTCGGTGAGGGTGCTCTTGCCGGTCCTCTGGCACTCCGGCTCCAGACGTTCGGTATGGACCCTGAAATCAGCCACATTGTTTCCACCGCGTTCGTTGTTCTGATGATTACCTATGTCACCATCGTGATCGGTGAACTTGTTCCCAAACGTCTCGGACAGTTTAATCCTGAAGGAATCGCCTGCCTGGTTTCACGTCCGATGCTCACGCTTTCAACGATAACCCGTCCATTCGGACGGCTTCTTACGGCTTCGACCGATACCATTCTGCGTCTTATGGGAAAACGTCCGCAGGCCATGCCGAGCGTTACTGAAGAGGAGATCCGGGCGATGCTTGAGGAGGGATCGGAAGCCGGAGTGATCGAGCAGCAGGAACATGAAATGGTTCGCAATGTGTTTCGTCTCGATGACCGTCAGCTTGGTTCGCTGATGGTTCCGAGAGCGGACATCGTCTCGCTTGATGTTTCCCGTCCGCTGGAAGAAAATATCAGCCGGGTGACAGAGTCCGAACATTCCCGTTTTCCGGTCTGCAACGGAGGACTGCAATCCCTGCTCGGCGTTGTCAATGCCAAACAGCTTCTGTCGAAAACCCTGAAGGGCGGCCTGACGGAATTCACCTCACAGCTGCAGCCATGTGTCTATGTGCCGGAAACCCTTACCGGGATGGAACTGCTTGATCACTTCAGGACATCGGGAACCCAGATGGTCTTTGTCGTTGACGAATACGGCGAGATTCAGGGGCTCGTTACCCTTCAGGATATGCTTGAAGCGGTGACCGGTGAATTTGTCCCCCGCAACAGTGAAGATTCATGGGCTGTGGAACGCCAGGACGGATCCTGGCTGCTTGACGGACTCATCCCCGTGCCAGAGCTTAAGGATACGCTTGAATTGAAATCGGTGCCGGAAGAGGATAAAGGCCTCTATCATACGCTCAGCGGCCTTATGATGTGGCTGCTCGGACGCATGCCCCAGACCGGTGACGTTATGACCTGGGAAAACTGGAGTCTTGAGATTGTTGACCTTGACGGTCAGAGGATAGACAAGGTACTTGCGTCAAGGCTCTCCGAAGGTCCCGGTCAGGAAAAAGCTCAATCTGTTGATTCCGTCTCCGAAGCCTGAGATGTTTTCAATGAAGCCGGCTTCCGTTAACGAATGAGCCGCCAGGGATACTTCCTCTTTTCCTGCTTTTGCTTACATTAGATGTGTGCTGTTTCATCTCTACGTTTTTCATGACATAGACAATTCTTATATGCCTATACCATTTAAAATTCGTTCTGCAGGCATTATCATGGCAGCCATTGCAATCAGTGGAACCGTTTCCTCCTGCCAGAAAAAGATCGGCGAGGTGCTTGTCGAGAAAGCTATCGAACAGTCTACCGGCAATAAGGTGGACATCAAATCCGGCGGTGAGAACATTACGATTGAGTCGGAGGGTCAGAAAATTGAAATTCAGTCAAATGGTGGTGTCTGGCCGGCTGATATGCCCCCGGAAGTCCCGAAGTTTACCTATGGCAGTATCAAGGCAGTTACCCGTTCAGAGATGACCGACGGTAAAAGCTGGACTGTTGTATGCGAGAATGTTCCGGGCAGCATTGTCAAGGATTATGAAAGCAGACTGAAAAGCAGCGGTTTTCAAACGGTCTCAACCATTGTGACATCCTCCGAGGGAGAGGGCGGCAGTGTATCAGGCACAAAGGAGAAGCTGAACGTTACTCTCATGACCGGCAGCGGCAGCGCATCGCTCTCCGTAGTCAAAGAACCGTGAGTGATTCCGGTCGTCCTGAGAACGGACGGAAAACAGTTTCAAGACAGTAAAGCGTATGACACATCATGAACCCGGCTGTCTTTTCTGCCGGATAGTGAGCGGGGAGATTCCCGCCGCAATTGTCTACCGGGATGATCATGTTCTGGCATTCAGGGACATAACGCCCGTATCGCCGCAGCATGTGCTGATCATCCCCGTCAGGCATATTGCCTCATTGACCGATCTCGGTCCGGAAGACGAAGCTATTGCCGCTCAGATGCTGCTCGCGGCCGGAAAGGTTGCCGGCATCATCGGAATCAGGGAATCGGGCTACAGGCTGGTGTTCAATAGCGGGCCGGATGCCCTTCAGAGCGTTTTTCATATTCATGGCCATCTGATCGGCGGAGCCCGCATGGGCTGGCCTCCCTTTCCGGGAACTGCTGCGGCACATGGTTAGTTCCTTGTGAAAAGGGTAAAACCGTTGTCAGGAGGCGCATTTTCATGATTTTGAATACCAATCCATTCGGTTCGCTCGGCTCCCTGCAGACCGCAGAAGGACCGTTATCCTTTTATTCGCTTCAGAAGCTTGAGAGCGCCGCATCAGTGGCCCTAAGTCGTTTGCCGAAGAGCATCCTTGTTCTGCTTGAATCGGCATTGAGGAATTGTAACGGTGACGTTATCGCTGAAAAGGATGTAATGACGCTTGCCGGATGGTCATCATCGGCTCCCGGTTCGGCAGAGGTCCCCTTCAAGCCTGCAAGGGTTGTTCTGCAGGACTTTACCGGTGTTCCCTCTCTCGTTGATCTTGCAGCACTTCGTGAAGCCTGTAAGGAGCTTGGAGGCGATCCTCAAAGCATCAACCCGCTTGTGCCCTGCGATCTTGTTATCGACCATTCGGTTCAGGTCGATGTTTTCGCCACTCCCGATGCCCTGCAGAAAAATCTCGATATGGAATTTCTCCGCAACAGGGAGCGTTACGCATTTCTGAAATGGGGCCAGAAGGCATTCAGGAATTTCAGGGTTGTTCCTCCCGGGACGGGAATTGTTCATCAGGTCAATCTTGAGTATCTCTCAGGAGTTGTTTGCACGCAAAACGGCGTCGCTTATCCCGATTCGCTGGTCGGGACTGACAGCCATACGACCATGATCAACGGTCTCGGCGTTGCAGGATGGGGAGTAGGCGGTATCGAGGCCGAGGCTGTCATGCTTGGCCAGCCGGTTTATATGCTGCTTCCAAGGGTTACAGGGGTGCGTCTTGAAGGGGAACTCCCTTCCGGCTCAACGGCAACAGATCTTGTGCTGACGGTCACGGAAATGCTCCGTAATGTCGGTGTGGTCAATGATTTCGTGGAGTTTTTCGGTTCCGGACTTGATGGGCTCTCCCTGCCGGATCGGGCCACTATTGCCAATATGGCACCCGAATACGGGGCGACCATGGGCTTTTTCCCTGTCGATGGCCGGACGCTTGATTATCTGAAGCAGACCGGAAGAGGAGGAGTCTGTGATCTTGTGGAACGATACTGCAAGGAGCAGGGCCTCTGGCGTGAGGCGGCAGTAACGCCTGCATTTTCCAGAGTTCTTGATCTTGATCTTGAATCGGTCCAGCCTTCTGTCGCGGGACCTAAACGTCCCCAGGACCGGCTGGCGCTTTTCTCGGTCGCTTCCCGCTGGAGAGAGGATCTTGGCGGTCTTTTCGGCAGACATTCCGTACTGTCCGCTGAGAAAGGTAATTCCATGGAATACGAAGGAGGGCGCAATGCGCAGTCTGATGGCCCGAAAGAGGAAGATGTGCCCTTTGCCGGAAGCAATATCTTATCCGATGGTGCGGTTGTTATTGCTGCGATCACCTCGTGCACCAATACCAGCAATCCTTCGGTCATGATTGCCGCAGGTCTTGTGGCAAGAGCGGCAAGGTCCAGGGGTCTTTCCGTGAAGCCATGGGTCAAGACATCGCTTGCCCCGGGTTCGAGAGTGGTGACTGATTATCTTGAGGCTTCGGGCCTGTCAGCCGATCTTGATGCGCTTGGTTTCTCAACAGTCGGATATGGATGCACGACCTGTATAGGGAATTCCGGACCGTTAGCCGATACTGTTTCTACTGCCATTGAAGAGGGTAATATTATTGCCTGTTCGGTACTTTCCGGAAACAGGAACTTCGAGGGGAGAATTCATCCCCAGGTCAGGGCAAATTATCTGGCAAGCCCTCCCCTGGTTGTGGCCTATGCTCTTGCAGGCATGATTACTGTCGACCTTACTCAGGAGCCCATTGCGCTTGATTCCGCCGGCAGACCGGTCTATCTTCGGGATCTCTGGCCGACAGAAGAGGATATAAGGAGAGTTGCAGAGGTCTCGGTTTCGCCGGACCTGTTCATTACCCGATATCGAGATGTCTCTGTTGGTACGGAACAATGGCAGGCTGTCGATATTCCCGAAGGGGAGCTTTATGCCTGGGATGAATCCTCGACCTATATCCGGAAACCACCGTTTCTGGAGGGCATATCCGCAACTTCCGTAACGCCCGTTTCAATCGATGGAGCACGATGTCTGGCGATGTTCGGCGATTCTGTCACTACTGATCATATCAGCCCTGCGGGTTCCATCAGACCGGAACAGCCAGCCGGGCTTTATCTTGAAAGTCTGGGCGTTGAACCTGAAGAATTCAACAGTTTCGGTTCACGCAGGGGAAATCATGAGGTCATGGTCAGAGGAACGTTCGGCAATATCCGGCTGCGAAACCGTCTTGCTCCCGGAACTGAAGGTGGATTTACCACCAGGTTCAGGCACGGTATGCCGGAAGGTGAAGTAATGACGATCTATGATGCAGCCATGCGTTATAAAGCCGAAGGTGTTCCGCTTGTTGTGCTGGCCGGAAAGGATTACGGCATGGGGAGCAGCAGGGACTGGGCGGCAAAAGGATCTCTTTTGCTCGGTATCCGTGCGGTCATCGCCTGCAGTTTTGAACGGATCCACCGTTCGAATCTGATCGGTATGGGGATTCTTCCCCTGGAGTTTGCTGAAGGAGAGCGTACCGATTCTCTCGGACTTACCGGTCGGGAATGCTATTCCATACCGTTCGAAGGCACTCCTGCTCCCGGCAGCATACTTGCAGTGCATGCAGCCGACCCGCATACCGGCAGGGAATTGGTCTTCAAGGTTCTATGCCGTATCGATACACCTGTGGAAGCCGGTTATTATCGAAACGGCGGTATTCTCCCGGCAGTTCTGCGCAGCATTACAGCCGGATAAGGACATGTCACCCTGAAAAAACGAGATGCAATTTTTATTGCGCCCTTCTTGTTATTTATATTCAATCCAATTTATTTTTTTATTGTTCTGCTGGAGAAAGATTTATGGTTTTATCGGAATTGCAGGTTGGTGATCATGCGGAAGTGACGGCTGTAAAGGCTCAGAATCCGGTGCGAAGAAGGATTATGGATATGGGTCTGATCAAAGGAACCAGATTCAAGGTTCTCAGGGTTGCTCCGCTTGGCGATCCAATCGAGATAGTTTTCAAGGGCCTCTACCTTGCCATGAGAAAAAACGAGGCGGAAGGCATTATGGTTAGTAAAATAGAGAAAACAGGAGATCCCCTTCCTGTGTCCGGAAGCAAAGCAGCCCGCTGGAGATTCGGAGGCAGGGGATGAGTGATGTCAGGGAGATCACCGTTGCGCTCGCAGGAAATCCGAACTGCGGAAAATCCTCACTTTTCAATGCTCTTACAGGAGCCCATCAGAAGGTCGGAAATTTCTCCGGTGTGACCGTTGAAAAGCTCGAGGGGTATCTCGATTACAAGGGCTACCGCATCATGGTGGTCGATCTGCCGGGAATCTACTCTCTTACCCCCTACTCACCTGAGGAGATAGTAACAAGAGAGTATCTCATAAATGAACGCCCCGATGTTGTTGTCAATGTTCTTGAAGGACCCAACCTTGAAAGGAACCTGCTCCTGACGACTCAGCTCATGGAGCTGGAAGTTGATTTTCTGGTTGCACTGAACATGATCGATGAAGTGGAGGAGAAGGGTATTGTCATCGAGATAAAGCAGTTGCAGAAGCTTCTCGGCTGTCATATCGTTCCGACTTCGGCCAAAATGAAGAGAGGGATCGAGTCGCTGCTCGATCATATCATAAGGGTTGCAACAAATGAGATTGAGATTCGCAAAAACAAGCTTTTTTTTCGCCCGGAACTTGAGGCTTCTGTTGAAAAGATTACCGGTCTGCTTGCTCATCAGCAGGAGCTCGGTAGATTTCAAGCAAGATGGCTTGCAATAAAGCTTCTTGAGAACGACAGGGAGGTCTATCATGAAGTTCAGCAGTATCCGATCTGGCTGAAAGTTGAACTTGCCCTTCAGAATGCGCTCAGGGAAGCGGAGCTTCTCTATGATTCCGAACCGGAGATGCTCATTACCGAAGACCGCCAGGCTTTTATTCGCGGCGCCATGAAGGAGTGTGTCCGCCGTCCGAAAGACGAAAAGGTCAGTGCAACCGACTATATCGACATGGTCGTGCTGAACAGGGTGCTTGGTCTGCCGGTATTTTTACTTGTGGTCTGGGCTGTATTTCAGCTGACCTTTACGCTTGGAGCTCCTATGATGAGCGCTCTTGAGCTCTTTTTCAGCCTCATAGCCTCAGCAGTCGGGCCCCTTCTGCCGAATGAAACCCTGCGTTCGGTTGTCATTGACGGCATGATCGCCGGAGTTGGCGGGGTTCTGGTTTTTCTTCCCAATATTGTGCTGCTCTTTATCGGGCTCTCTTTTCTTGAGGCATCCGGCTATATGGCCCGGGCGGCATTCGTCATTGATCGTGTTATGCACCGCTTCGGTCTTCACGGCAAATCATTCATACCCATGATTACGGGGTTCGGCTGTTCCATTCCGGCCATAATGGCAACACGAACCCTTAAAAGCCCTACCGACAGGCTTGTAACCATCATGATTATTCCCTTCATGAGCTGCGGGGCCAAACTGCCGGTCTATGTGCTGCTGACGGCAGCGTTTTTTACTCCCGATGTGGCGGCAAACGTCATGTTCGGAATTTATCTGCTCGGTATTGCCGTTGGACTCTGGACTGCATGGCTCCTCAAGTCAACAGTTCTGAAAAGTGATTCCGAGCCCTTTGTAATGGAACTGCCGCCATATCGCTGGCCGACCCTCACATCCGTACTTTTCCAGGCAAAGGTGAAGGCACTGATCTATCTGAAAAAAGCAGGAACGCTTATTTTAAGTGCGGTCATCATTATCTGGGCGGCAAGCAACTACCCCCGTCATGCGGCACTTGAAACAATGCTTTCGGCAGAAACCGCTCGAATAGCGGAAAGCGGCATGAGTGCTTCTGAAAAAAAGGTTCAGGAGGAGGAACTTATCCTGCGTATCAAGTCCGAACAGCTTGAGTACTCACTTGCCGGAAGGGCGGGTAAAGTGCTTGAACCGCTCATCCGGCCGCTCGGTTTTGACTGGAGGATAGGGATTGCACTTGTAACCGGACTGGCAGCAAAAGAGGTTGTCGTTTCGACTTTGGGAACCATATACTCCATCGGGCAACGCGATGGCGGTTCGGTCGAGCTGAAATCGATACTCAGAAACGATCCTTCATTCAGCAGGGCAACCGCTCTGAGCCTTATGGTGTTTGTGCTGCTCTATATTCCCTGTGTTGCAGCAATAGGGGTAATGAAAAAAGAGGTCGGACGCTGGCAGCCTGTGCTTCTCTACTCTGTATATTCACTGTCAGCCGCATGGATACTCTCGTTCATTGTCTACCGTCTGGCACTTTTTATGACGTGACTTCGGTGTTTTCTTCCATCGCGGCTGAAATCAGTCCGGTTTGTTCCGCCTTCAGGATGATATCATCCACAGGTATCGTCATGGGCACCGGGCTGCCGTCCGTCATTTTGAGCATGATTGCCGGGTGAGCTTTCTGATGGTCTGTCATGATTGCCTCCCAGCGGTTTCGGATGCTTTCGTCAAGAGTGCTCCATGCAAGCCGTCCCCTGCACTTCGGAAATTTTGAGCACCCGAGCCACAAACCACGTTTTCCGCTTCTGAGGTAAAGCGGAGAGCCGCACTTCGAACAGGCAATGTCCGTCAGTACAGGAGGTGTTTTCATCGGTTCGATGTGGCGCTGTTTGTTGAGATTAAGCAGCGTGTTGCATTTCGGGTAGCTGGAACAGGCAAGAAAAGGGCCGAGTCTGCCGTTGCGCAGGAGCATGTGGCCTTCTTTACAGGAGGGGCAGAGGATTGCCGTATCAACCGGTTTCGCCTTGTTCGTGCTGATTGCCTTGATGTTTTTACACTTAGGATAGCATGAGCAGCCGAAAAATTTTCCACTGCCCGTCCACTTTACAATCATCCGGCCTTCACCGCATTTTTCACAGATCAGGGTATCGCTGTTCTGCGGAATAACCGGATCTGTTTTGCGGAGCTTGAGCACTTTTTCAAGAGGTTTGTAGAAGCTGTCGAGCACCTTTTCATATTCGTCATCGCCGCTTGCCACCTTGTCGAGTTCATCCTCCATGAAAGCGGTAAAACCGACATTGAAAAGATCGGGAAAATTGGCAACGAGAATCAGCGAGACATCCTTGCCGAGTTCAGTGGGAATGATCTTTTTTTTCTCCAGCTCAACATAACGGCGCTCCTGCAGGGTGGAAAAAATGGAGGCATAGGTTGACGGTCGTCCTATCCCGTAATTGTCAAGATCCTTTACCATTGTAGCCTCGCTGTATCGTGCGGGCGGACGGGTAAAGCTCTGTTTCCGGTCAATTTCAGCAAGAGCCAGGTGGTCGTTCACAGAGAGCCGTTCAGGCAGCTTGACTGTCTGTTCTTTTTCTACATCCTCTCTCGTTGAGGTCTGTGCCTCGTAATCAAGCTCGTTCTGGTCGTCATAAACGCGCATGAATCCGGGAAACAGAATCCTGCTGCCGGTTGCCCTGAACTGGAATCTGCCTGAGGAATCCTCGACATCAACCCTTGTCTGCTCAGTTTTGGCGGGAGCCATCATGGCGGCAAGAAAACGCTTCCAGATCAGTTCATACAGTTTAAACTGCTCGGTTGAAAGGTACTGTTTTACTTGCTCCGGTTTCTTGGAAATCGAGGTGGGGCGGATTGCCTCATGGGCGTCCTGGGCATTTTTCCCGGGCTTTGCAGCTCCCCCGTGTCCGATGTACTCCTTGCCGAAATTTTTGACGATATACTCCCTGGCCTGGCCGATCGCTTCCGGACCGATGCGGGTTGAATCGGTTCTCATGTAGGTGATAAGGCCCGCAGCACCTTCAGTGCCAAGGTCAATTCCTTCATAGAGCTGCTGTGCCAGACGCATTGTTTTTTTTGATCCGAAGCCGAGCTGGTTTGAAGCTGCCTGCTGAAGGAGAGATGTTGTGAACGGCAGGGGAGGTTTTCGCTGCTGTATGCGCGGAACGATCTCACGGACAGAAAAATCCCCGCATTTGACGAGATCCGCGATAGCCTCAGCCTCTTTCTGGTTCGATATCTGCGGCTTGTCGCCGTCGAAGCGGATAAGTCTTGCACGGAACGATTCGTTGCCGGGTGTCAGGAAATCTGCAGCAATGTTCCAGTACTCCTGTATCTGAAAACAGGTTATCTCGGCTTCACGTTCACAGATCAG
>Ga0268284_1001803_pt1 | contig 10250 bp, 7 predicted proteins | sample saktaG_14_FD_190137 | JGI IMG/M metagenome (GOLD analysis project Ga0268284, IMG submission 190137) | Saline water microbial communities from Sakinaw Lake, British Columbia, Canada - sak_2013_06_06_40m | ecosystem: Environmental > Aquatic > Non-marine Saline and Alkaline > Saline ... | reverse complement strand
AGGAGCCATTTATCCGGAAGATTATAATGAAGCAGGTTCAATGTGGGATCATTTGGAACGCCATCAGGTAAGTTTTTATAATTTTGGCTTTAGTGTAATGTTTGAACCGGCAATTTATAAAGCTGAATACAAATACAGCGGTAATCAGCAATTCATTAATTACCCACTACCACAACCGCTTTTTGAACGAAGTTCTAAGATTTTCCCGACCTATAATACGGCCATACCTGATCAATTCAGAATAGATCAATTCATTAAAGAATTCGATCAAAAATGGATTTTGGGACAGGATAGCATGCCTGAACTTATAACCGTAATTATTCCCAATGATCATGGTGCAGGCGATCGGCCTGATGCAGGATATCCATTTCGCGAAAGCTATATGGCTGATAATGATTTGGCCGTTGGCCGCATTGTTGAATATCTTTCACGAACACCTTATTGGAAAGATATGTTAATTGTAATTACGGAGGATGATGCACAAAATGGAGTTGATCATATCGATGCACATCGCAGTATTCTGTTGCTTATTTCTCCCTGGGTAAAAAAAGACTATGTAAGTCATGTACATTATAGTTTTGGTAGTTTGTTCAAAACGTTTTGGAATATTTTAGGTCTACCCTACTTAAACCAATACGATGCCGGAGCAACTGATTTAAGCGATTTTTTCACAACCAATCCTGATTATAGACCCTACGACGCTTTGGCTGTTGATGGCAGAATATTCAATCCACAAAAAGCACTTGACCCTTTCGATGAAAAATTTAATTGGAAAGCAATTGAACAATCTCCCAAAATTGACAATGTTGAGGATATGGTTCGTGAAAGCAAAGAACGAGATGAGTACCGTTTGCAAAATAGAGAGAAAAAGAAAAAGTAGGATGAAACTTAATCTTTGAACTGAAAACCCAATATTGCGATTTTAAAAAATGTTTGGATTATGAGTTTGGGTGCGAGTTGTTAAATGAAAATTAAAATTCTCCCCACCCTCTTCTGCTATGGTGAAAATTTTAAGCTACACTATATGAATACTAAAAATAAATTAGCATATCCTTACTCCAAATAGGGAAAAAACCTCCTCGATCATCTTATTAGAAATTACATCAAGATTTGGCCATCCTCTTGACGATTCAGAAAACAGGTTTGAAAAAGTCATCCTGAATTTCTAAAATTTAACTGGATTATTTATCCTAAAATTTAAAGGTCATGAAAAAATTTAATATATATATCTTACTTCTGCTGTTTTCCGGATTTCAACTTACAGTAAATGCCAAGAATAGCAAATCATTTGTTCAGATTGATGAAATCATGCTGCATATACCGGACTCATTCACAACTTCACCTCAGAATATAGCAGATTATATTAATGCTCATTTTTCTTCAGAGAAGGAAAAGTCAAGAGCAATATTTTATTGGATAGCCAATAATATTCAATATGACATTGATAATATGTTTGCCTTTGATATTAATCAACATGAAACAATCGAAAAAGAGAATATCCTTCAAACTCATAAAGGAGTATGCGAAGATTATACGTTGTTGTTTAAAAACATTGCTGATAAAGTCGGGCTAAAAACTTTTATAGTAAACGGATACACAAAAAAGAGCGGAAAAGTTGATGGCAATCCGCATGCCTGGGTTGCATTATTAATAGATTCAAAATGGTATCTGACTGATCCAACCTGGGGGGCCGGGCATATTGATAAAGGTATTTTTATAAAACAACTTGATGATGGGTATTTTATGGTTGAACCTGAAAGATTTATCAAATCGCACATCCCATTCGACCCTATTTGGCAACTATCAAATCACCCCATTACAAAACAGCAGTTTTATTATAAAGGTAAAATTAGGGCAGACAAGAGCAGCTTTTTCAATTTTGCAGATTCTATTACTAAAATGGAAAACCAATCGAGAATAGAACGACTTGAGTCCATGAGGGATCGGATTGCATCAAACGGCATTGTAAACTATTTAGATCACGATCATTTAATACACTTACATTCGAAAATTGTTTATTATTATCAAAGAAAAAATGAAATAAATTATTATGCGGCGTTATCCAATTATAATGAAGGTACCCACCTCCTAAATGAATATATTGGTTATAAAAACAAAAGTTATCAGCCATTAAAAAGTATTTCAGAAATAAAGAAAATGCTTTATAGAGCTGAAGATGATTTCAACTCTTCACTGGCCAATTTGAAAAAAATTGATGATTTATCAGATCTTGACCAATTAAAAAATCAGCTAAATCAATCTGTTGAAAAGGCATTGATTGATTTAACGGTTCAAAAAAATGAACTTGACAAACTTCTTAATTTGGCTAGTAGCTCTACAGGAAATATTACACTTCAATAAATATAACTATTGGTTAGTTAAGTTGGGCACAACCTTATGATCACTTGTATTAATATGTGATACATTTACCTTATTAACCCTTTTAGAGTTCAAAATCAATAATAAGAATTTCGGATGTAACTCTATCCATCCACTAAACTTCCTTATATTTGTTTGAACAGAAGTAATAAATGGAATTACAACGCAATAAAACCAAACTTTTATATGCGGTATTATTATTAATATTGCTGATATCGTTTGGTACAGTCGGCTTCATCCTCATTGAAGGATTCACTTTGCTGGAATCGTTTTATATGACCATTATTACGGTTTCAACTGTAGGTTTTGGTGAAGTACATCAATTGTCGGCAAGTGGAATGATGTTTACTTCCATCTTAATTTTATTAGGCTTGGGAGTTTTAACCTATGTTGTATCGATCATTACTACTCAATTCTTCGAAGGGCAATTAAGTCATCTGATTAGTGGCTATAAAAATAATTCAAGACGTAAAAAAATGGAAAACCATGTTATCATTTGCGGTTATGGAAGAAATGGTCAGCAAGCAGTAAAAGAGCTTGTGGCGCACAAAAAAGATTTTATTGTCATTGATTCCAGTCATGACATGATTATGGGCAATGCAAAACTCAATTTTACAATGATTGAAGGTGACGCTACAAATGATGAAATTTTATTACAAGCAAGCATTCTGACTGCCCGTGCATTAATTACAACACTCCCAAATGATGCTGATAACCTTTTTGTAACCTTAACTGCCCGATCACTTAATTCAAAAATCAAAATCATTAGCCGGGCATCAAATGAAAGTTCGGAGAAAAAACTTAAAATGGCCGGAGCAGACAATGTTGTCATGCCCGAGCGAGTTGGTGGTGCTCACATGGCAACGCTAGTCGCCCGTCCAGATGTGATGGAGTTTTTGGAAAATCTTTCGGTTCACGGAACAAATCCCACTAATTTAGAAGAAATTGATTGTGACGATTTACCAAAAGATGCGATTAACAAAACTATTTTTGAGATTGGAGTAAGGCAAAAAACAGGAGCCAATATCATCGGGTTTAAAACCCCGGAAGGAGAATTTATATTAAATCCAAACCCTGAAATAAAAATGATTCCTAATTCAAAACTTTTTGTTCTAGGAACCAAAGATCAAATCGCCCAGATGAGGGAAATTTTAAATTCCATGAAAAAAAACGAAGCCTAATACTAGGTTAATTTTTCCTGAAAATCTTCAATGGCAGGATTTGTGCCAAATACATTAACAATATCCCCTACTCTCAAATAAGTATCTCCATGAGGTACGTACATATTTCTACCTCGCTTTATCATCATAATAGTTCCACCACCATGGAATGGAATTTCTTTAACCTGCATTCCATCTATATTCGAATTAACAATCTTGATTTCTGCAATGCTAAAATTTTCATAGGATTCAATAAGCGCATGATAAGTTGTTGGACGAATAATTAAATTTTCGATGCTATTAGCCAAAATCCGAGTAGCATCAAAAGTATCTACTTCCAAATTTTTTAGCTTTTGTTCAATTGAGCTTGTTCCTGATTTTGATATGATCCTTTCGTGCATAAATTCTTTTCTCAACAACTCACATATCCCAATATTTTCCTGATCATTCCCTGTTAAAACTACAATGTGATTGGAAGGGTTCAGTCCAATTTCTTTATAGATACTTGTATCAAATCCATCACCCAAAAATACTTCCAATCCCTTTGATTTCAAATCGTCAAATCGTTCCTTTCGTTTTTCAATTATCACTGAAGATTTAGCATGTAAGTGTAATCTTCTCGCCAATAAAACACCCGTGCTTGAGCCTCCGACGATAATTGTTTTTTCGATTTGTCTTATGTTCTGCGGATTTATTAATCCGTAAGCAATTGGAGAAATAATGCATGCGATTACTGCCATTAATATAAAACTTGAATTTGCAGCCGCCGAAATCAAATTGAGTTCAAGCCCGATTGCAGCTGCCGCAATAATCAATCCAAGTCGGGATGACATTAAAAAGCCTCCTGCTATTGCTTTTCTAAATCCAAAAACGCGAATCCATAAAAAAGAAGGGATTATTTTAATTGCAAATAACGTTATAAGTAATAATGCTAAAATAAGAAATTGAGAATTGTTGAGATCACTTAAAGCAGTTGCATCAAAATGAACTCCTATCATTATAAAAAACATGGGTATGAAAAAACCATATCCAAACCCATCAAGTTTAACTAATGATAGGGATCTATCCTTGTGTAAGAAAATTGAAAGTAACAATCCGCTTAAAAAGGCTCCTAATAAAATAACTTCTTTACCAATAAACTGGGCCAAGACAACAAATGTTAATATAAGAAGAATCGCGCCCCTAATCTGAATTTGAGAAGCTGCATGTGCCAATTGATAGGAAATTTTCTTAAAGGTGGACACTTTATTATACCCTTTTCCTATAAAATAAAGCAAATAAAACAATACAACTAACAAAAGTATATACGCCAATTCTGACCGGAAACCATTTTTGATGACGAAAGCAGAGATTGTAATAAGTAAAATACTGAAGATATCGGCTATAGCTGCTGCCAAAATAATCATTTGGCCAAAATGAGTATTTATTTCAGCACGATTTTTTAATACTCGCAATATTATCCCTATTGAGGTAGTGACCATTATGAGGGAGAAATACCAAATATTCCTTATTTCAATGATGTTGGACAAAAGGAATGTTGCAATAAGTGAAACTAAAATGGTAACAAAATAATACATCAACCCAACAAGTAATGGGTTATGCAGATATTTTGCATAAGTAATTTTGTGACGTGGAAAAGAAGCAATTACCTGATTCATATTAATTTCGAGCCCACCTAAGAACATAAGAAAAATAAAACCTGTTAAAGCTAAAAAATCAAGAAAGACAATTGACTCGGAAGGATAACCCATTAATAAAGATTTTCCTATAAAATACCCTGCTAATATTTCTACTACCACAGTCGGTATCTTCGTAATTCTCAATAAAGACATTAACATCGGAATAGCCCATGCAATAAAAACTATAATGAGTAAGGGGTAGAAATCAAAGTCAAAAGATATCGTTAACAAATTCATCATATATCAAACAAAATCGTTAGTAGAAAATAGATTAATGAAATGATTTGCAAGTTTTAGTATAAAAATACAAATAAATTTTGTGTCTTAACTGTCTTATTTTATATGGTTATAAATAATCATATCTGAACATTTACTTGCAACCATGCTTTGCGATTAAAAGATATTTTTACCAAATTTGCTTCGCTTAAATAAATATATTCCGGAAATAATTGATGATACTCGAATCATAATTAAAATAACGTATTACATTTATGCCCGAATAGCAAATATTAATTAAATAATTATCTGCATGAAGAATACCAGATTTACCATTCTGCTTGGATTAAGCCTTTTTGTTACCATCAACCTGTTCGCCCAAACAAATAATACTCCAACCGACACTATCAGACAAGTTACTACTGAACAATTAGCAATCATTCCTGATTCGGATCAGGACAATACCGAAAAACCTTAAGTGAAAAAATTAATGATGCTTTTGTTCCGATTGTTCGGGCCATGGCTTCTGTATTGAACTGGGATCCATTCTCAGCAGTAGGAATCCACGATCCCGTTATTCGTGATGAACATGGTACTCCGATCACAAATGAAAAGGGTCAGATTCGAACATCTCCAATTCCCTTCATCGTTGTATGGTTAATTTGTGGGGCAATTTTCTTTACTGTATTTATGAGGTTTATAAATATTCGCGGATTTAAACATGCTATTGGACTAATCAGGGGCAAATATGATAACCCAAACGATCCGGGTGAAGTTTCACATTTCCAGGCATTAACTACTGCTCTTTCTGCTACAGTAGGATTAGGGAATATTGCCGGAGTCGCTATTGCTATTACCGTAGGAGGCCCCGGTGCTACCTTTTGGCTGATAATAGCCGGATTTTTGGGAATGTCTTCAAAATTTGTAGAATGTACACTTGGGGTAAAATACCGCAAGATTGACAAATTCGGTGTGGTTTCAGGAGGCCCCATGTATTATTTAAGTGAAGGTTTGAAAAAACGAAAAATGAAATGGCTCGGATTGGTTTTATCCTTCATATTTGCTGTTCTCGTTATTGGTGGAGCGTTTGGTGGCGGAAATATGTTTCAGGCCAATCAGGCATTCTCTCAATTGGCTTTGATGGTACCCAGCATTTCGGGTTATGGTGCCTATTTTGGAATTATTCTTGCCATACTTGTTGGAGTTGTAATCATTGGAGGGATTAAAAGTATTGCCAGAGTTACTGATAAAATTGTTCCTTTTATGGCCTTGCTATATGTGGGAACTGCCATGGTAATTATTATTATGAATATTGATAAAACTGGAAGTGCATTCGGTTTGATTTTAAGTGGTGCTTTTTCTCCTGCTGCAATAAAAGGAGGAATCATTGGGGTATTGATAGTTGGATTCCAAAGAGCTGCTTTTTCAAATGAAGCCGGTGTGGGCTCAGCGGCAATTGCACACTCTGCAGTAAAAACGGATGAGCCAATTTCTGAAGGATTTGTTGCATTACTGGAACCTTTTGTTGATACTGTTGTAATTTGTACAATGACAGCTTTGGTAATTATTTTTACCGGACAGTATGACAATCCATTGGGATTAGAAGGTACACAATTAACTTCACAGGCTTTTGGCTCCGTATTTTCATGGTTCCCCTATCTACTTTTAGTTGCCATTTTTCTGTTTGCATTTTCCACCATGATTTCCTGGTCATATTACGGTCTTAAGGGCTTTGATTACCTTTTTGGAGGATTTTCTGAAAAATTATTTGGAAATCGTAAAGTGACAGATACCATATTCCGAGTTATTTTCTTAGGCGTAATTGTTGTTGGAGCTTCCTCAACACTGGGGGCTGTTACCGATTTTGCCGATATGATGATTCTTACAATGGGTATCCCAAATATATTGGGGTTGTTTATTATGGCACCGGAAGTTAGAAGAGATCTGATCAGTTATGTCAGAAGGGTCAAGAGCGGAGAAATTAAAAGATATTAATCATAGAATGTTGACATTTTTATTAAAAGTGGATTAATCTGCATAAGCAGATTAATCCACTTTTTTATGAAAAATTTTCTTTCCTATTTTTTTTACTTCAACAAAAAAGAACGCCGCGGTATTTACATGCTAATTGTGATCATCACGTTTATTGGTATTTTTAATTTGGCATCGCCATTTATCATACAAAAGCCAATTATTGACTTTGCTAAATATGATCAATTCATCTCGAATTATGATAGTCTGATTTCACTAAACAATAAATCACAAGACACCATTATTCAACTTGATAATTTCAACCCAAATAATTTGGACTTAGAAGAGTGGTTGCAATTAGGGTTAAATCTAAAACAAGCCCAGGTTATCATTAATTATCGCAATAAAGGAGGTGTTTTCAGAACGAAAGAAGATTTTCAAAAAATCTACTCAATAGATTCTGCTCTATTTTCAAAACTTGAACCATTTATCGACCTACCTGAAAAGCAAAATCAAACTAATAAAAGGCTTCCTGAAATTAAAAATACAATAACAATTCAAGTTGAGCTGAATTCAACTGACTCCATTGAACTTATCAAACTCAAAGGCATTGGGCCTGTTTTTGCTTCGCGAATAATAAAGTACCGCAGTTTACTTGGAGGATATGTTTCTATATCTCAACTGCAAGAAGTCTACGGTATTGATTCGCTCAAATATGCATCTTTAAAAGATTTATTTTTGCCTTGTAATATTGTGCTCATAGAACATCTCAATATAAATGAAGCAGATTTTAAGGATTTACTAAAACATCCTTATATTAGCTACGATTTTACGAAAGATATTGTTAACAGGAGGCAAAAAAAAGTTTTTGACAAAGCCGAAGATGCTTTTAATAAACAGTTTATCAGCGACTCTCTTTTCCAAAAACTGCTTCCATACCTTACTACAAAATAATGAATAAAACAGTAGGTTTATTTGGCAAATTCCCCAGGACATTCTGGCTAGCCAATATCATGGAATTATTTGAAAGATGGGCTTATTATGGAATGTTCGTAGTACTGTCTGTTTATCTGACCGATCCCGTTTCAAAAGGGGGATTAGGTTTCACCAACAATCAGCGCGGATTAATGCAGGGAATTGTCACGGGAATCATTTACCTATTCCCCATTTTGGGTGGAGCCCTTGCTGATAAATTTGGATTCCGTAAAGTATTATTGGCAGCATTTTTAACATTGTCCTCCGGATATTTTTTCATGGGGCATTTTAATTCGTATGGATTCGTATTTGCTTCCTTCCTGATAGTCGCAATCGGTGCAGCCTTGTTCAAACCAATCGTAGTTGCAACGGTTTCAAAAACCACAGACGAAAAAAATGACACAATTGGTTTCGCAATATTTTATATGATAGTAAACATAGGTGGATTTTTAGGCCCATTTGTAGCTTCAAAGCTTCGCGATATAAACTGGACTTATGTATTTATTATGAGCTCTGTTGTTATTCTTCTAAACCTGATTCTTCTCTATTATTATAAAGAACCTGGAAGAACTGAAGATGACAAAAAATCAACAATCGGACAAACCGTTCTTCAGATTTTTACAAATATGAAAATTGCACTGAGCGATTTTAAATTTCTAGTCTTTATTATTTTGATGATCGGGTTTTGGACCATGTATATGCAACTCTTCTTTACACTTCCAGTTTTTATTACACAATGGATAGATACCTCCGATTTATACAACTCCTCTTCTTTTCTTGCCAGTGCTATGGGCACCATTGACGATGGAGTTGGAATTATCCGACCTGAAATGATCATAAATATTGGTGCTTTTACTATAATCTTCTTCCAATTGATAATTGCAAGTATGGTGATGAAAGTAAAACCCATTATTTCGATGATTGGTGGAACTATTGTAATCTCTATTGCGATGGGTGAGTGGGCCTTTCAATCCTTAGGTTTTTTGGTGGTATTGGGAGTTATAATTTTTGCTTTTGGGGAAATGGCCAGTTCACCCAGGATTCAGGAATATATCGGACGCATTGCACCAAAAGATAAAGTTGCTTTATACATGGGAGTGAGCTATTTGCCAGTGGCTGGAGGAAATGTATTAGGTGGGTTCCTATCTGGAAGTCTGTACAACAGTATGTCGGATAAGTATATTTTCCTGAAAACTGAACTTGCCGAACGTGGTTTTGCTACACTTGAGAATATGAAAAATATGGATGGCGCTTTATTGTTTAAGGAAGCAATGGCCAATCTTAACATGACTCAAAACCAGCTTAATCAAATGCTCTATTCAAAATATCATCCCGGAAATATCTGGCTGGTATTTGCCGCGATTGGGATTGGGACTTCTATTTTGCTTTTTTTGTATAATCGGTTTATGCTGAAGGATTAAGAATTGTTGATGCCATCTCGAAGGAATGAAATGACTGAGAGATCTCTTTGGAACCATCTTGTAGAATAGAGATTTCTCTCCCGATAAATCGGGATCGAAATGACAAGAAAACAATTTATTTAAGCGCATCTGCTTCAGAAGGATTTGAATCTTTGATTTCCCAATAAGGATTGCTATCATCCAATTCATCATCGTCTAAATCGTAAATTTTTGGTTTGGGGCCTTCATTCCTAAAAAAGACTGCGAGTACAATTCCCGCAAGCATGCCCATCAAATGCGATTCCCAGGAAATGTTTTTTTCAGGAAAAAACTCAGGAAATACACCCCAAATCATGCTTCCATATAAAAAGGTGATGACAAAGGTTATCGCCAATAATCGCGGATTTTTCCGCACTAATCCACTTGTAAATAAATAAGCTGCTAAACCATAAACTACTCCACTTGCTCCA
>Ga0268284_1001802_pt1 | contig 10253 bp, 2 predicted proteins | sample saktaG_14_FD_190137 | JGI IMG/M metagenome (GOLD analysis project Ga0268284, IMG submission 190137) | Saline water microbial communities from Sakinaw Lake, British Columbia, Canada - sak_2013_06_06_40m | ecosystem: Environmental > Aquatic > Non-marine Saline and Alkaline > Saline ... | reverse complement strand
AGTCCGCCCCGGAAGCGCGGCTGGCGACGTGGCTTGCAGCATGCCCGTGCTGACACTGGTAACGCCGGTGTAGGTGTTCGCGCCGGAAAGCAGCAGCGTGCCGGGCCCGGCCTTGGTCAGTGCGCGGGCCGTGGCGTCGCCGTTCTGGAGGCCGGCACTGATGGTTAGATCGTAGGTTGCAGCCGTGGAATTGCCCACGGTGAAGGTGCGGTTGCCCAGCAAGCTCAATTTGCCGCCGCCCGTGCCGGCGATGGTTGCGCCGTTCGGGTTGTTGGTGGCCCGGTATTCGACGTTGCCGCCCAACTGCAATTCGCCCGCCGCGATCTCGATGGCGGCGGTGCTGGCGGCCGGGCCCTCGCCCAAGGTCAGGGTCGTGATGGCCTGGGTGGTGCCGTTGAGGTCGAGCAAGCCGCCATACAACGTGAACGGTCCGGCCGTTCCGAGGGTGCCCGCGCCGGACAAGCGCAGGGTACCGGCGTCGGCCAGGGTCGTTCTGCCGAGGAAGGTGCTGCCGCCATAGGTGTTGGCGCCGGAGAGGGTCAGGGTGTTGCCGCCGAGTTTCACCAGGGTGATGTTCTGGGTGATCTCGCTGGTGCAGTCGAAGTCGCCCTGGGTCGTATCGATGGACAGGGTTGAGCCGTTGGAAAAAACGGCGTTGGTCATGAGGTTGATGAAGTCGTACGCGGTGAATTCCCCGGGTCCCCCGGCAGTGACCGCCAGCGTGGTGCCACCGGCCACGGTGATCATGCCGGGCGACGTCTGCCCCGGCAGCGAGGCGGCCTGCGTGACTTGCAAGGTGCCCGCGAGGATTTCGGTTGGGCCATCATAGTAGTTGATACCGGAGAGGGTCAGGGTGCCCGCGCCGTCCTTGCTCAGGCTTCCGCCCACGCTGTAGATGGCCGATGCCAGGGTGACGGACTGGCCGTTGGTATCGAAATCAAAGACCTGGCCCGGTTCCGTGATGAAGCGCGGTGAATAGTCGATGTTGTTAGAAGCGCTGAAGCGGAGGGTGCCGCCAAGCATGCGGATCGGGCCGCTGGTGGCCAGTGCGCCGCTGCTGCCCAAGGCCAGCACCCCGGCGGTTAGATCGGTGCCGCCGTCATAGGTGTTGGCCCCGGTCAAGGTGACAGTGCCGGCGGTTTCCTTGATCAGGACGGCACCCGCGCCCGCGAGGTTGGCGCTGATCGCACCGTTTTGCACGGTGAAGGACGAACCGCTGAGCGTGCCGGTGCCGGTGACCTGCGCACCGTTGAGCAAGCGCACCGCGCCGACCGTCTGGCTGGTCGAACCCAGATTGACGATGGTCGTGGCGCCGTCCACGGTGAGAGCACCGGAGGCGTCTCCGAGTTTGCCGGACCCGGTCAGGGCCAGCGTCCCGGCGGTGACCGAGGTCCCGCCGGTATAGGTGTTGCCCGCGCCGGTGAGGGTCAGGGTGCCGGTCCCGAGCTTGCTGAGGCCGAAGGCTCCGATGAGGTTCGAGGAGCAGTTGAATGTGCCGGTGGTGTCGATGCCCAGCGTTGTGTTGTTAGCGAAGCTGGCATTGGTGATGAGATTGGTGATGTTGGTGGCGGCGAATTCGTCGGCGGCGCCGGCATTGATGATCAGGGTGGTGCCATCGGCCGCCGTGAACTGGCCCGACCCCGGCAGCGAGAGAGCCTTCGCGGCCCGCAGTGTGCCCTCGTTGAGAAAGGTTCCACCGCCGTAGGTGCTGGCGGTGCCGGACAAGATCACCGTGCCGCTGCCGCTCTTGGTTAGACTGGCACTAATGTCACCCCCGAGACTGGCGCTGATCAATCCGCTTTCCACATGGAAGGACGTGCCGGTGAGCTTGCCGGTGGTACCGGTGATCTGCGCGTCGTTGAGCAGGCTGACCGCGGCCACGGATTGGTTGGTCGCACCCAGGTTGACGATGGCCCCGTCCATCACGGTCAACGCGCCGGTGGCGGCCCCGAGTGCGCCCGTCGTGGAAAGCGTCAATGTTCCGCTAGAGACCGTGGTCCCGCCGCCATAGGTGTTGGCGCCGCTCAAGGTCACGGTGCCACTGTTACTCTTGGTCAGCGTGGCGGTGTCCCCGGCGAGTTTGGCGCTGATCGAGCCGCTTTCCACGTAGTAGGACGTGCCGGTAAGGATGCCGGTGCCGGTGATTTGCCCGCCGTTGAGCACACTGACCACCCCGCCTGCCTGGTTGGTCGCACCCAGGCTGAGGATGGCCCCGGTGCCGTCCACCGTGATCGCGCCGGTGCCATTGCCGAGCGTGGCGGCCCCGGACAGGGCCAGCGTGCCGGCATTGACGAAGGTGTCGCCGCTATAGGTGTTAGCCGTGCCGGAGAGGGTCAGCGTGGCGGTGCCGAGTTTCCTGATGCCGGCGGCTCCGGTTAGGTCCAGGTTGTAATTGAAGGCGGCTGTTGTGTTGAAGCCGAGCAGCGCGTTGTTAGCGAAGGTGGCGTTGGTCAGGAGATCGGAGATGTTGGTCGCGGTGAATCCCGAGCCGCCGACATTGACCGCCAGGGTGGCGCCGTCGGCCACGGTGATCATGCCGGGCGACGTCTGGCCCGGCAAAGCGGCGGGTATGTTGATTTGCAGGATGCCCGCGTTGACATGGGTGGCTCCGCCGTAGGTGTTGACCCCGGACAAGGTCACTGTGGCACTGTCGGTTTTCGTCAGGCTGCCGCCCTCGAGTTTGGCGCTGATCGTGCCGCTCTCCACGTCGAATGACGTGGCGGTCAGCGTGCCGGTGGTGCTGGTGATGTTCCCGCCGTTAAGCAAGCTGACCGTGTGGACTGTCTGGGAGTTCGCGACCAGTTCGAGGATGGCCCCGTCCATCACGGTCAACGCGCCGGTGGCGGCCCCGAGCGTGCCGGTGGCGGAGAAGTTCAGTTTCCCGCTGGAAACGGTGGTTCCGCCGCCGTAGGTATTGGCCCCGGCCAAGGTCAGGGTGCCAGTGCCAGACTTCGTCAGGACGGCGAAGGCGCCGGCGAGTGGGGTGCTGATGGTGAGCGGCGTGGCGTCCACGCTGATGTCGAAGGAAGCGGCGGTGAGTGTGCCGGAGCCGGTGATCTTGCCACCAAGCAACAAATTGACCGCGCCGACCGTCTGGTTGGTCGTGCCCAGCTCGACGATGGCGGTGGTCCCGTTCACGGTGAGCGAGCCGCTGGCAGTCCCGAGCGCGCCATCCACGGCAGCGGCCAGCGTCCCGCCATTAACCTCGTTGCCGCCGTCGTAAGTGTTGACGGCGGCGAGGGTCAGCTTCCCCGCGCCGGACTTGGTGAGCCACCCGCCCGTGCTGCTCAAGGGCGACGCCAAGGTGACATTCTGGCCGTTGGTGTCGAAATTATAGACTTGATAGTTGGCCGTGCTGAAACTGCCGGAGTAGTCCGCCGTATTGGCGGCGCTGAATTGGAGTGTGCCGCCAAGAAAGCGGATCGGGAAGCTGGTGCCCAGCGCGCCGCTGCTGCCCAAGGCCAGCACGCCATCGCCAATATCGGTGCCGCCGTTATAGGTGTTAGCAATGTTGGAGAGTTTCAAGGTGCCGCTGCCGGTCTTGGTGAGAACACCGCTGCCGTCGATCACGCCGCTGAGGGTCAGGACGCTGGCGCCGGTATCCACCTGGAACACGCCGGCCCCGCCGGTGGCCAGAGTAAACGGCTTGGTGCTGCTTGCCGTGGCACCGGTGTATTCCAGCGTGCCGTCGATGCCACCGATCTTGCCGAGGATCACGGGGTTCGCGCTATTGCCGAGCGGTCCGTTGACGCTGATGTTGTTGACCGTGGCGACTTGCAAGGTGCCTTCCTGCACGGTCAACTGCCCGTTGAAGGTGTTTGTGCCGGTGAGGGTGAGCGTGCCGGCGCCAGCCTTGGTGATCGACACACTACCCGCGAGAGTGGAGGCAATCGACGCGTCCACATTCGTGGTGATGGCCCCGTCCGCGTCGAAGGTGAGGGTGTTCCCGGTGAGCCGATAGCCGGGGCTGTCATTGAACGTCAGTCCGCCCACGGTGATGCCGGTATTGAGCGTGACCGTTCCCGCCGTGCCGCCGAAATACGCGCGATTTCCCGCACCGTTGATCCATGCGCTATTGTCATTGCCAGGTATGGCCGTGGGGCCGGCATCCCAGAACATGAGCGCCGTATTCCAGGTGTTGCTTCCGCCATTGGCGTCGTTAGACGGATCCCAGGCGTAATCCAAGGCGGTCACGGACTGCGCGGCGAGGAGTGTGGCGAGGGTTCCCGTGCGGACCAGGCGGAGGAGAAATGGAGGCTTCATGGCGGCATTCAGTGATCGGTGATCGGTTGGCGCTACGCATGTATGGATCACCAATGTCATCGTAGTTCAATGAACAATGCCACCTCCCCCACCGGTGGCAAGTTTATTGGGGAAAATCGGGGAAAATCGGGACAATTTATCCCTCATCCCGCAGGTCCCAGCCCTGCCAGCGTGGTATCCTCTTGCCAACAGCACACCCCGGCGGATCCCTGCGGCTGGAAGCATCCAACCCTGTTCAACGTGATACCGCCGCCTCAGCCGCGAGGGCCAGGGCCAGCCAAGCGGCATGGGGAATCCACTGCCCCTGCAAGCGTCAACAAATCCCCCTGCCGGAAAAACCCGCCTTTCCAGTCAGCCACCGTGCCGGCCTCTTGCAACGGCCCCTCGAACGCGACGCGTCCCTGGTTGTCGGTGGCCTGGAACCGCGCGGGTTCCATCGGCTCGGCGCTCTGCCCCACAAGTCTCTTGCCTCGCCGCGAGTCGTAGCCCAGATGATTGATGAGCATATCGAAGGTTGCGGCGCCCGATGTCTGGCACCAACCGCAGGTCAGGGACAGCAGGGCAAGAATCGGGATCAGTCGAGTAGTTTCCATGGTTGATTCCCATTTTTGCGTTCCATCTATCGGTGTCACTTGGGATTCGCAGACCCGGTCATCGATCCCGCCCGGCAGCTGCGAACCGATGGCCCGCGCCCCTACAAACCGCAATGCGACCGGATGCCACCCTTCAGTTTGTGGTCACTGGCTTCAATGCTTCCATTCCGCATTGGAATCACCAATGGATGATGATTCTTCCACCAAGGCCATAAAATCCTCCGGACGCATCGGCACCGCCACCGGCACCATGTTGAATGCCGAATTGTGTGGCATAAACAACTTGGTTGATGGAAGTACTGATCACCCTGAATCCTCCTTTGGCCCCTGAACCTGGCAAACGAGCCGCATCACCCCCATCACCAAAATTGATCACCTTTGCATAATCGGTGGGTCCCGCGGTCATGAAACCCAGTTTGGTAACACCTCCGGGGCTTCCATTAAATCCAACGAATTGGTCTGTGATTCCAGATACAATGTAGGTGCCGCCTGAGGCCTGACCCATGGAAGGAACACTTGCTGCGGGGTCGCCGCTTTTTCCTCCATCTCCTCCATTTGCCTGTAACACGATTCCACCAAGCGAAAAAGAGGTGGTGCCACCTATAATGCCATCTGCTATAGCCGAGCCAAAATTCCCACCGGCTCCCATGACCAGGGTTGCCGTGGTTCCCGCCGTAACCGTCAGTTTGGCTGCAATATATCCACCTCCTCCGCCACCTGTCATGGTGCCGCCACCGCCGCCACCGCCCCAGCATTCCACCAGGATCGTGCTAACACCGGATGGGACCATCCAGGTATCCGTGGAATTGCTGCCACCTGGTGTAGAAGCGGTGTTTGAAGATTCGAAAACCTTCGTGTTTTTTGCTAGATCATCCACCTTGTTGTAGATCTCCTCCAGCGTATGCATCGTCGGCGCGGGCGTGCCGGGGGGGGAAAGCGGGCCTTGTGCCAAGGCGGAAGGCACAACGACGAACGATGAAACAACCATGGTCCCCACCATCTTCAAAGCGCGCACGGCCTGCTCCCGAAGTCCGGCTTTCGACATCTTCATCGGATCTTCCTCCTTCATTGCTTTCCCTCTATGCCGTGTCCGTCCAGACTGGACCGCCCGGCCTGCTGGCCCTGCGGGGCAACGGCCAGGACGCGACGAATGCGTGATTGCCAGGAAATTTCTTCCGGGATGTCCGCGCCAGCCAAAGTGCGGATCGCGGTTCGGGGGCAACGGGGGGCTGGAAGAAAAAGGAGATAAAGCATGGAAAATCCCACGGATGCCCGCATCCGCAAAGCTCCGGACTGTGGATTTCTGACAAGGAATACAGGCTGGTGTGCGATTCTATTGGCTTAAATTTCAATGTGTAATCGTAAGCTTCTGCCTGCAAACCGATTTTTCAACTGTTTTTTCCAACCCGATGCTGACAGATCATTGGAGCCGCAGCGTCACCGTCGCGCCCTCGCGCCCCACACTCGCGGTTGCGCTCGCGGTCTTGCCGCGGGCTCTGGCAGTGAGCGCATAATCACCGTGGAACGCGCGCACCTTCGCCATGCCATCACCGTCGGTTAGAACCTCCGCGTTGGTGCGCCACTGGCTTTTCACCAGGTCCGTCCACGCCTTGCCGATGGGTTTGATCGACCAATCCTTGCGCCACAGGGCGGCCAGCGGCATCCACTGCCGGCCCTCCCAGAAACCCCACAAGGTGATCTTCTCCACCGCCGGATGTGAGTAGAGCAAGGTCATGATATCGCGCATGAAGTCAGCCTGGAGCTGCTCGTCTTTCAGGTTCACATCGAGTTCCGTGATGTGGATCGGGTAACCTGTGGCGGCGAACCGGTCGAGAATGGCATAGGACTCGTCCAGCGACCGGAGGAACGGGTTGAAATGACCTTGCAACCCGACGACGTCCATCATCGCGCCTTGTTCCCTGGCATGGCGAACCCAGGCCAGGTGCCCCGCAATGTGCTCCGCGGATGGATTGGCCATGTCCCCGAAATCGTTCATGTCCAAACGCAGCGTGGGGTCGATCTGCTTGGCGAGCTTGAAGATGTCTAGCAGGAACGGCTTGCCCAGCGTCTGTTCCACCAGGCGGTTAGTGTATAACTCGTTGACCGCATTCCACTCGCTGACCAGGCCCTTGCAGGCGGTCACTTTTTCGTTGAGGTGATCCAGGATCCGCTTGCGCATGGCCGCCGGATCATTCTTCATCGCGACGATGTCCTGTGGCAGGCCGTCCTCGGGATGAGGCCAGAGGATATGGCATCCGTGTACGGTCTTGCCGTGCCCTTTCAGCCACTTCAGGGCGTCCAGCACCACCGTCTGGTCGCGCTCCCACGGAATCTGACATGACTCATACTCCACCGTCACGTGGCTGAACAACTCATCCACCATCTGGCGATAGCGCTCGGCATCCGGCCCTTGGCCGCGCACCAGAAAGTCGGCCGAAACGCACGAACCAAAGGGAAACGCCTGCCGCGTCATGGTCACCCGTACCGCCGCATCGCGCACCGGCGCGCCCCGGGCGTCCAGCACCTGCACCGCCAGATCGGCCTTGCGGAATTTCTCGATCCGCCCGGCCGCCGCCTGCCGCCACGGCGCGTCGGGCGCGCGACCACCATACGAGCCCTGCGCGGGCAATGTGCCGCCGCGCCAAACCAGCCGCACCGGACCTAACAATCCGGCCGGTGGCAGGTCGGTTTCGTTCATCTCCTGCCGGGCGGATCCGCCCTCCGGATAGATCGCCGGGTTGGCTTTGCCAAGGCGCGCCTGGAGTTCCGCCGGGACTTCCGGCGCTTCCTTGAGGCCACTGACATAATGGATGAGCACGTTGGTCACCCGCACGACAAGTTCGTTGCGGCCGGCGCGCAGCGCCTGGCTGACGTCGAGCCGGTAGGGCACCATCCAGGCGACCCCCACCGGCTGGCCATTCAACTCGACTTCCGCCAGATTGCCGACCTGCCCCAGATCGAGCCATACCGGCGCTCCCCCGATCCATCGATCCGCAGGCACGTCGAACTCGATTTCGTAGCGGCCGGTGCCGGAAAAATGCCGGGTCCGCGAGTCTTCCGTCCAGGAAACCAAAGCGTCACAAGTAGTCTCGAACGTTTCAAACCCGTAGCCCTCGAGTTTCAGCTTCCAGGTGCCGCTAACAGCCAGTGGCTCCGGTGGCGGCTTGGGCATCGCCGGCATATTGTTAGATCCTTGCTCCCCGGCGCCCGGTTGGAAGACAAAAAACGCCGACTCCCATGGTTCGAACTCCAGCGCCAAAGTGGTGCCACCCGCCGCCGGGCGGAAATTTCTAACATCCGACACCGCTCCCGTCAGCGCGTCCCAGCGCTGCGGTGTCTTGCCGGTCACCCGGAAGGTCGCGTCGGTGGCGATGCGCTGCGCTTGCAGGTTGCACACGAAATAGACGTCCACCTCGTCCACCTGTTTGTGGATGAACGTCAGGCCGTCACTCTGCGCACGGCCGGCCAGGGAAAAGTCCGGCGGCGTCAATTTCGCAAGCACATCCAACAAGTGCCGCTGCGCGGCGTTGACGGGTGGGGTCGGCGTGCTGGTTTGCCGCCCCGGATTGAAGGGTGTGCGCACGATCTTGTATTCCGGCATGAAGAGCCCGCCGGATTGGCGGGCCGGGTCGGCGCTGAACAACTCGTCCGTGATTTGCTTCAACTCACGGTCGTTTTCCTGATGGTTGTTCAGGCCCGCGGCCGCCGCCGGCAATTCGTCGAGCGCCACGACGGTGCCGCCCGCCCGCGCGAAATCACGGATCGCTCGCATCGTTTCTATCGGTACCACCGTCGCGCGGGGCAGAACCAACATTCGATACGCCTGCCCGTTGATTTCAATCCGCGCGTCATGGAATTCGGCGCGGTGCTGCAGCAGATCGTCGTTGACGATGTCGAAATCATAGCCGTTGGCCACCAGCGTTTTTGCTAGATCGCCATAGGGCATCACGCGGCGGGTGCTGCCCCAGACGGCGCGTTCGCTCCACACGGTTGCCTGGGGCGAGTAGATGAGCACGTCGGCGGCAAGGCGGCCTTGGCGCAACAGGGCACAACAGCGTGCCACGTATTGGGCCACATGGTGATAGTGCTGCCACCAGGTGTTCCATGGGTCGATTCTGTTAGCCCAGGGGAAGTCGCGGCTGGGCGCGACGTGCGCTTCGGGCGAACCGAAATATCCATGATTATAAAACTGGGTGATGCCGTCGCGCAGGAACGCGTCGGTGGCGATCTTGAGATCCTGCAAATTCGTCCGATAACGCAAGGGGTGAATGAAGGTGTAAGCTTCGGCCGACACGATCCGGCGCCCGTAGAAGCGCGCGCCTGAGGCGGTCGCCTTGCGCGGATCAGCTACCGGCTCGAAACGGGCGGTGGTCACTTCGGTTTCCGGGCGGGCCGTCGCACCCGCGCCTTGGACCAATTCCTCGCTGAAGCGATAGTGGGGTTGGATACGCGCCTGAACATGGTGCGCATCACACCACTCGTTGAACGGCTTGAAGAACGCCTCCAGTGCGAGCTGGCTCAGGTAGTCCCCCAGGTCGTAACGGATGCGCGGGGTGAGCGGACCGACGTCTAACCAGAGTGCCGGCAGGTATTTGGTGAGATCGTAGCCGGTGTGCTTCTCGAAGCCGGCCAAGGTGTCGGTGCTCCACAGCATGGCATTGGCCAAGGGCCAGAACTCAAAACTGTCACAAAAAAACGAATCGACGGTGCCGCCGAAGTCCGCGCCGACGGTTTTTTCGAGCGTCCCGCCGAGGTGTTCGCAATACCGTTGCACCGCGCCCCGGTTCAGGTGATCGATCACCATCGGCGGTGGCTCAAAACTCTGTGCCGAGCATTCCTGTTCGGTAAACTCCAACCAGAATACCATCAACCTCCACTGGCCCGGCGGCACCTCCCAGTCGAGCGCGGCTTGCGCCGGATCCGCCATTTTAGTTAGATCGGCGAGTGAATCCGCGTCGAGCTGGTCTTGTCCGGTGAGGCGGCCCGCGACCACCGCGACCACCGTGCCTGGCTGGCGCGGCCCGGTCGCTTTCTCGCTGCGAACGCCCGTGAGATCGGGCGGTGGCAATGGGCCGCTGAACCGGGTCCCACCTTCGAGATTCTTGCTGGCCATGCAGAGCACCTTGCTCTGATCTTCCTTGGCGACCCAGGCGCCGCCAAACCCCCAGCCGGGGCCAAAGGTGATCGCAAGCTCCATATCCAGCCGTTTTGCCTCGGCCACCGCGTGTTTTACCAACTCAAGAAAGTCTGGCGTGAGGAATTCGACGTTGCCCTTCTCATACATCTTCCACAGGCTCATGATCTCGACGCCACCGATCCCCTGCCCTGCCATTTGTTCGAGCTGCCAGGTGATGTCGGCTTGGGTGAGCGCGTTGCCCGGCCACCACCACCGGGTGT
>Ga0268284_1001798_pt1 | contig 10277 bp, 16 predicted proteins | sample saktaG_14_FD_190137 | JGI IMG/M metagenome (GOLD analysis project Ga0268284, IMG submission 190137) | Saline water microbial communities from Sakinaw Lake, British Columbia, Canada - sak_2013_06_06_40m | ecosystem: Environmental > Aquatic > Non-marine Saline and Alkaline > Saline ... | reverse complement strand
CCTTTCTTTGTCCCGGACTCCATCATCTTCCCGATTCGCTCAAGCGCAGAGTCCATTTCCGAAATGTTGAAATGGGTCTTTATTTCGTCACGGCATACCGCGTCATCTTCATGGATATAAAGCAGAAATTCAGCATATACACATGGGTTGATTTTTGGAGGTGTCGTTGAGTAATCCATGCCGTCTGAAATCGAATGGTTAATCAACGTCCAGTGCCGATTTTCAGAAACGAAATACTTTTCACACAAGGCGTTAAGCTTTTTCGCCACCATTGAAGAGTACCGCTTGTTTAGAGAGTCTCTGATTAGCTTAAAGAGATTTCTTTCTTTTAACCCCCAAGCCCCAGCTTGGTTTCGAGCATTCTCATAGTCCTCAATAATTGCGTCCATCCAGTCTTTACCGTTCACTTTCATAACTTTGTTCCTTTCCTTTATGCTGTTAGCGCGGCCTTTACCAGCTCACGTGCCGTGTTGACCGGGACCGCGTTTCCGATCTCTGTTGAACAATCATCATCAAAGAACAGGCTCTTTTGAATCGCCCCGTCTTTCCGTATCTCTTCAAATGGAAGGTCTGCCCTCTGTTCTTTACCATCCCAGCCGTTTGGCCATGTGTTTGCCTCAATCATCTGCTCTATAACCTTCCGTTCCTCTGCATCGATAAGCAAATATTCAAGGTCTTCATCCGGCTTGTTCGCGTTGATCTCGTCTTGAATCGCTATGACTCGGGCCAGCCCCATTCGACGCGCTTCCATGGTCAGCGGCCCCATACGGTTTGGATTGGTGCACATCGTTCCATCCTTGCGAAGTTCCTTGCCTGTCTTTCGCAGTCGGTTAGCCGGAAGCTTCAATTCAGCGTAAAGCTTCCTCAAACCTGTGAGAGGTCTTAGATACTCCCAGCGTTCATTCTGTAGGAGCGTCTCAAGAGCAGTGTCACGGCTGGCAAGGTTGCATCCGACGCACCCAGTACGTGCGTTGATCTCTTCTGCTTCATCCCCGCCGTATGACTCGGCTACGCGCTCGGTAGGATAGCCACCAATGGGAGCCCAGTTCCTTAACCAGTTCCAGACATGGCACACGCGCCAATGCAGGATCGGTGCAAGCGTATCGGCTACCGATTCAGGCGTTGACACCTGAAACCATCCTTGACCGCATTCCGCGCCGTCACGTCCGCAACTCAAAGCAATACGTGCGTCACGCGCCGCGCTTTCCCCGACTCTCACGCCTGTCAGCATGAGAAACTTCTTGCCGTTCTTTTCGCGCAGTTCCTTCAAGGCGTTCATCATGGGTTCAATCTTGATTTGTGACGTGCACCAACGGAAGGTGTTTGACGGAGGGGGAACACCTCGACCGAACATGTAGACAAAGAAGCGATCTTTCATTTCAGGCAAAACAACGTCGCACTGGTAGCCTTTTGAGCGTAGAACATCCATAACGCCCATGGCTGCATTGCGAAGAGGCGGCAACTCCATCCGCGTATCTGCATAGAGCAATCGAAGCTCTTTAGGCCGTGGCACCTTGCCTGTCTCAATCAGTTGAGGTATGAGAGTAGCCACCGCGCTTGAATCCTTGCCACCGCTGTAGCAGATGACCCAGCTATCAAACAGGGTCGCGTATGTCTTCAAAGACTCAATCGTCTTTTCAATTCCGGCTGTCATGGTCTGCCTGTATCCGTCGAATAAGGTTGGTTGTGTCATAGGTGTAGTTCTCCTCATAGAAACGTGATTGTTCCGTCCTCTGCAATGAAAGCACCGCCGCCTTCACGTGCGCACATGTCGAGCTGGCACTTATCGCAGTCATCTTTGCAGCCCTTGGCTTCGATTCTGCGTTCCAGTTCCTCTGCCACCTGCTCGGGTGTCATGGCTGGTTTCAGGTTCAGTTCTTTACTCATTATTTGGCCTTCTTCATTTTGCGTTGTTCAAGATTCCAAGGGATAACCGTATCCCACTTTGTTGGTAGCCATTCCCCAGTGTTTGAGCACTCGGTGCAACGGGCTCGGGTGTGGTCGCACTCTTCTTCCCATCCGGCGATGGCTCCGCATTCCTCGCACCTGTCAAGAATTCGCCTTATGTCTGCGTGTGTCATTTGTTGCGTTTACCTTTTTCTGACACACGGATTTCCTCTTTGCGCTCTTCGATCCTGCGGTCTATGTACGCTTGGGCATTCTCATAGCTGCACGACCTGCCGAGGATTGTCTCAAGCTGAATCACGGCCTCAAGAGAGGAACGGTCATAGCGGTAAGGCCAGCTCGTCTTGTTGTCTTTCGCAACTGCTCTCGCTATCACAATCCGAACCCACTCCGGATTGACAGGCAGTTTGCCGTCATTGAAAAATACGCTTACGCTGTTGTCTCTAGTCAGCTTTGGAAGATCGTATTTAGCGGACGGATCATCATCGTTCATCATTCTGACAACCCATCTTGAAAACGTCATCCCTTTTGAGTCCGCAAGCCGCTGCGCTTGCCCGTACATCTTCTTATCCAGTCTGATTTTCATTTGTCATCTCCCATGAAAGGAACCGTCACGATGATACCTGCTATTAAACATGCCAATATTAAAATTATCACGCTCATTTAGTCCCCCATTTCTGCGCCAGTTTATCCATGACTTTCTTTGTCTCGCTCGGACGCAGCGGCGCGACAAATCCAGCGGTGTTAAGCACTCGCTGCTGCTTGAATGTCGGGAGCTTGCTGTCCCAACGCCTGAACAGTTCAGAAAGGAGCTGGCGACCCTGCGTATACGAAATGCCGTCCGTTGAAATGCCGTTTCGCTCAAGTAGCTGGGTCTGCTTCTCCGTAAGGTGCCGCCCCTTGTCCCAGCCGCGCTCAATGGTTGGTGTCATGTCGAACACATCAAACGGGTTCACGTTCTTGGTAGTATATTTCGCACGGCATACGATGGCTGCACGTTTAGCGGCTTCGCGCAGACGCTTCTCTGCAATCTCTTTCCGTGCATCGTCCAGAGCGTCTGCCATGTCCACAGGCTTTCCGCATTCACGCGCCTTGAGTGAAGCCATGGCAACCTCTTCGTCTGTGTAGTTTCCACCGAGAATGTCAGCGGTCGTGCAAAGTTGGTGCCGTCCAGAGTTTCCTACGAAGTCGATAACAAGGCAGTTTGGTTTCGGACTTGACTGAATCGCAGACACACGTTCGGCTGCTGAATGCATATCACCCAGCGAGTGCGCTATTGAAGAGTGAGGCCTTGTCCCGCGCCCTGCCATCTGCGCATAAAGCGAACGTGACTTTGTAGGCCGTGCCATCACGACCACCTCAACGCCGTCATCATCAAATCCCTCGGTAAGCACCCCGACGTTGCACACGAATTGCAAAGCCCCTTCCCTGAACGCCGCCAGCGTCTTCTTGCGCTCGTCTTTATCCGTCTTGCCGCAAAGCCACCCAGAGCACCCGTTACGGTGTCGGTTGAAGATCTCGCACAGGCGTTCCGCTTGATCCACGGTCGCGGCGAACACGAGAGCCCGCCTGGTTCCGCAGATGTCAATGGTTGGGTAGGCTATCTCGTGGAGCGTCTGCTCGTCATTCAGCACCTTGGCAAGGTCTCCAGCGTTCAGGTCGCCAGCCGTCGTGCGCACCTGTGAAAGGTCAAGGTGCCCGACGCTAACCATTTCCTGTTGAACATTTACAAGCCATCCGTCGTGAATTGCGTCCAAGACTTCATAGTTTTTTGCAACCGCATCAAACACCTGTCCCAATGCTTCCTCGTCTGCCCTGTCAGGCGTGGCCGTAACCCCCAGCATCTTCATTTCAGGGTTGCGCATGTACCAATCAATGCAGCGTTTGTAGCTGCCAGCCGTCGCGTGGTGGGCCTCGTCGATAATCAGTAGACCGAAGTCCATAGGGTCAAATTTGGTCATTCGCCCGCCGCCGTCGCCGCCAGCCGTGTGCGTCTGCACCGTGCTGACCACGACAGGGGATGCACCGAACAGCCCCGTATCCGCTTTGTATTCGCCCATCTCGACATGCGCGTCAAGCCCAGTCACCGCGTGAATCTTCTCTTTCGCCTGAAAGACAAGCTCCTCGCGATGCGCCAGAACCATGACGCGCTTTTTCTCATCCTTGCACACCCTCCGTGCGATCTCCGCGAAGACAACCGTCTTGCCGCACCCTGTGGGCAGTACGACAAGGGCTGACCTCGCTTCCCTCCATGCGGCGAAAACGCCGTCCACGGCTTCCTGCTGATAGGGTCGCATCTTCATTGTTTTCAGCTCCCCTTTATGTCACGCGGCACGTTTGAATGCTGAAACTCCGTCATGATTCCGGACCCGCCGCAAGCCCTGCACCCGATGCCCTTGCAGTAAAGGCACACGCAATGAGGTACCGCCCCCTCGACCTGCGCGATTGCGTTGTCAAGATGCATCTGCGTGGAGCTGAAGTTCAGCCCCGCCCATGCCGGATCGTGACCATCCTGCGCTTTGCGGATTGCAAGACGCGCCTGACGCAATGAAGCCGAAACAGCCTGAACCTCGACACGCCGCCCCCAGTGGTCTGTAAGGCTTGACGGTATCGGGTTGCCGAGGCTGTCACGCGGCCCGAGCTTCAGTTCCGGCCCCTTAGTCCGTTCCGGCGGCGTGGACGCTTGTGGACGCTCACCGGACGCTTGTGGACGCTGGGGAGGTGGAAGCGGACGCGCCGGAGGGATATCAGGCATGCCGAGTTCCGGCTGCTCTTCCCCCTGTTTTCCACCATCACAGGTGGGAACGGTTCCCACCTGATTAGACGGTTTCAAGGGCCGTGGAGGTGGTACGGAATAAGTCTTTCCGTCCGTTCCCGTCCGCTCTTTTGACCCGTTCCAACTTGGAACCGTTCCAAGTTGATTGGTAACGAAATGATTGCTTGTGCCAATCAAATCAGCTATCGCCCTCGCGCTAGGAACATCCCCGAGCCCCAGGTCTTGGCGGTTTTCATAAGCCACCATGACTGCGCGTTTCTTGTCCGCGTTCGTCCGGCGCAAGCCATGGTCAAGGTTAGCCCGCAAGGCATAGCGCAGAGCGTCCAGCCGTTCGCCTGTCTTGACTTCGGCCTTGCACTTCTTGCAGCCAGTGCGCCGCCATGCCTCAAGACGGTGGAAGCCGTCCGCGAGCCAATACGCCGTTCCGTCATGGAAGCACAGGACAGGGGGGAACACCGCCCCCCCCGCCATGGCTTCCATGTACTCGGCAATCGTATCCTCGCTCATGGAAGCCCGCACCTGCATGCCAGCGGTCTTCACTTCGTCAATTTTCAAGTAGGATACGCTCATAACGGCATTGCCCTCCACATGATACCAAGCACAGCCGAAGCCGTGCCGAGTGATTCAACGTGCTGCTCTTCAACCTGTGTTGGTTGACGGCGAGCGTCAATATCGCGCTTGATTCTGTTTGACGCTTCGTTAAACAGTTTATCGAGCGTGAATTTTGCTTCTCGCACCTTTTCAGGTGCGATATTGATTTCAATAGAAAGAATCATAGTTCCCCTTTAGAACGGCATCGGTTCGCCGTCATCCTGTGTTTCCGCGTTTGATCCGACCGCCGCGAGGATGGAAGCCTTGACCTTGTCCCAGCCTTCCGGTGTCATGTCCGCTTGATCCATTCCGGTAGCATCGATGTAGCCATACCATTTTTCCGTCACCTCTTCAGGTTTCAGCTTCTGGTTATGCTGCTGCATCAGCCGCCAGCATTCCTCAAGAGTCGCATGCTCGGTCTTCTGCTCGACAGGACGCACAGGAGGCGTAACGGTCGATTGAGGACGCTGCGGAGGTGTAGCCGTCTGCGGCTTAGTCTGCGCACCCATCGGCTGCGGCCCTGCGATTGCACGGAACTTCGCGCCGTACTTTGACAGCACCGCCCTGCGGTCTGCTTCTTCCGGGAGAGCAGAACCTTCACAACCAGCTTTGTTAACCCACTTTATCACGGGATACATAGTAGTTGGATCTCTGAATCCTGGCTCCATCTTGACCTTCACCATGCACTTGATTGAAGTCTTTGCAGCTTCAATAAACCAATAGGGGTCAATGCCGTCCCATCCAGACCATTCACGTACTTTTGCAATATTTACTGTATTCAATACACCGTCTGATTCAACAAGGACAAAACGGTTTTTCATTTCCGTTCCACCCACATCGAATGCAACGGCAAGAATGAGTTTTTGTTTTTCATTCTCATAAACCGTCGCAGCCTTTGTCACTGCCTCGTAGTTTCCTTCTTCCCAGTTACTCATGTTTTACCTTGTGTTATGACGGCCCCGATAAAGGGGCCTTCGTTGTTACTTGATGAAGTTAGCCCAAAAATCCTCGCCCTCGATTAAAGGGAAGTCGCCTTGAGCCGTGCGACTCTTTGCCATACAAAGCGGACGCTCTGTTGCGTAAACAGTCCGCGTACCTGAACCGACAGCCTTGCCATCCTTGCTGACATTGATGTCGTAATGGATGTAAAGAACGTGGTCAGCCCATTCCTTCACGCGCAAGCGAAGCTGACAGCTTTTGTCATCCTGTGCCAAGCGCGGTTCGTAACGAATCCAGTCCGTGCCCTCGGGGTTCGCAACCTTGACGGTGGTTTCATTGCAGATTAGCATGACGTTACGGCCAGCACGGACATGAACGTCAAGGTCTGCAAGAAGAAGGCAGAACGTATCAAACAGATGACGGTATCCGCTCTTGTACCCGTAGTCTTCAAGACGGTTGACGATTGCGCCATTGTATTTGACGTTTTCATACATCCAGAGCAATGCCAATCCTTCAGCGACGTTGCCAGTGTCAATCACGATGCTCTTGATTCCGTCCCATCCAGGGGCGTGAAGCGCGTCGCGGATTCCCTGCCATGTCGTGATGCCCGTAACTGGGACAACATTGTCAAGGAAGTTGCGCTCTTCGAGACCCTTTTGGATCTTGCCAAGGCTTTCGTCAAGGTCAAAGAATGCGACTGGTCCCGGCATAGAACAAGCAAGCGTTGATTTTCCAATACCTCCAGTTCCGAAAAACACAAACCGATGTCCTAGTATGTTCTTTTCAATCTTTCCGAAGGTTACGCTGTTCGGCTTCGTCGCCGTCTGCGGTTGTGCCGCAGTTACCGCCGCTGGCGGCTTTCTCATAGGGGGCGTCATTGTCATTTGTTACTCCGTTGTTGTTGCTGAAAGTTCAGGGTTGAAGACTCCGGCCTTGAAACCTGCGGGAGGCTGATTCACATCAACGCTCACGTTGGCAAGGCAGAAGCCGGAATATTCACACATGCGGCACGTTACGCCGTTGCAGTTGCGCGGCCATGCCCACTCGGGCGACTTCTGGCGTTTAGCCGAGGCGCGGAAATGCAGAATCATCTTGCCGAGGTTCAGACGCTGCTCCGTGAACTGCGTCAGGTCATCCTCCATGACTGCCACCTCGCGCCGTGCGAAGTAGAATTCAGGACGCTCCTGCGTATCAGCGGCAAGGCGGTCTGCGAATTGTTCAGCAGTCTCTCCCTGCTTCTGCCGGATCGCGGGTTTGCGCGTCACGTCATAGATGATGGTCTGCACGTCATAACCGAGCTGGCGGGCCGCCGTCACATACTGGTAGATTTGCGGATTGAACCGCAGACGCATCCAGTAATCAGAATCCGGCGAGATGTCCTCGCCCGAGGTCTTGTGCTCGATCAAACACAGCCGCCCGTCCGCAAGCGTCCCAAGGCCGTCGATCTTTCCAGCCGCCTCGAAAGAAAGCGACCGCTCAATCGGATAGCCGAATTGGATTTCAGGCTGTACACTCGCCACCAGTTCCCATGCACCGGAATACCGAGCATAGTAGCCCGCAAGCAAACCCGACAGGATTGCAATGTCGATCTCCGTGAAGCGGTCAGCGGATGCCAGAGCCGCCGCCAAAGCTTCCTCATAAGGCAATCCGTTCCAGCGGGCCTCCATTGCCGTGTGGAACGCGCTCCCGAAGCGCAACGCGCCGGAAGGCGAATCCGTCACGAGCCCGAGCTCATACCGGAAGTAATGCTTGCGCGGGCACCCGAGCAACGCCGTCATGCGGCTTGCAGTCAACAGTTCCCTGTTAGCCATGCTTCACCTCCTTGCGGTTGCGCACCGTGCGCTTCCACACGCTTTTAGGGCAGTAGCTGAACCCTTTTGTTGCGAGGGCTTCTGCGTCTTCATCCTTGACGCGCCGCACCTCTATTCCATTGGTCATAGTCTTCATCCGTCTTTCTCCTTTTGACTTCTGCGAAGACACCGCGCTATTTGTCGCGACCCCTGCGGATGCGGTAACGGATTTCCTGCTGGACGTTGCGACCGTTCTTTTCGGCGGTACGCTCGACCTCATTCTTTTCCGCTGCCGTCATCGACAGGTGAACGCGTTCTGTAAGCTTGTCTGTCTTTGCCATGTTCCTTCTCCCTTGCTCGCATCCCACACCCGTGGAACGCCTGTTTACCAACTTCCACCGTTGCACATCAGATATCCGATAGTGATTCCTGCCAGCATCCCGAGGATGACACCCGTCATCATCCCCTCGCGCCATATCGCATAGCTGCGCCTCATTACTTCACCTCCGCTGCCATACTGGAGGCGAATACGCATGCGGCGTAATTCCGAGCCTCCAAGGCTGTCGTGTAATCTTTGACGGCCACGTCGTAATCGACATCCCTGGGCGTCTTTGATTTGACCTTGCGCTTTGCCCATTCAAAGCCATCGTCAATGTTTCGGTACTCTTTGAGGAGTTTTGTTTGTAGGCTTGTCAGCGTGATTGTCTTGTCCATGTTGCCTCCTTAGATTCGGCCTTGACCGTAGCGTGTCAGGCGATGTGCATACTCCATCATTTCAAATTGATACCTGCGCAGTTGATACGTGTACCTGAACCAATAATCCCGCGCCGCCTTCATAGGCCGCTGGGCTCTGTGCTGTCTGTGTCTTTTCATTTTTAACTCCTTGTTTGAAATCGATTTTGAGACATGACTCAACTTGGTCCACCAGCCATCCGTCCAGCATCGCGACAACAGGATCGTCATGTACAATTACTGCTCCCATTACATAGCCCTCAACGTGGCCCGCATTTCTGCAAGGAGGCGTTGGACTTCCTTGTCCTCGAATTCCACTGCGGCGTGGTCTTTACGATCAACAGCGGCAGACATTCTCTTAAGTGCTGCTATGGCCTCGCTGTTGAGTTGATCGTATTTGCTTGATGCTTCCTGTTTGCTCATAAATCACCTCCGCGTGTGTGTTCCTGGATGCGCGGCCCCCATGGTATTACTCTTAAGTTCTTCGAACTTGATTTGATTGTATCAATCAAATTCGACAAAAAAAATCAGCACGCCTTCTTCTTGATGATTTCAACAAGAAGTTCTTGAATGGTCATGTTCATTCGCTTGGCTTTCGTTGCCAGCTTTTTATATGTGTTGATGTCAATTTGAGTTGCTACCCTTTTCATTTAATCCCCTCTCTTTTCTGATGGTGTTTACCTGTTCAACAATGTCCGCATCCGGAACAACGTCCCAGCATGCCGAGTAAATTGTTTTCCGTAACCACTCCGTCTGCGTGTCGTGAGCATTGCGTGATGCCTGCAACATGCTTTCGAAGGTTTCTAAGTCAATGGCGCATCCAACGCGGATCTTGTTAATGGCGTCTTTATTATGCCTTGACTCATGTTTGTTTCTTCTTGGTCTGGCCATTTGATCACCTCGTTTTCTCTTGATGGGCACAATCTTATATGGTTGTATCAATCATTGCAAGCGCAAAATGTAACAAAATGTACTTTTTATTTTGACCATATTAACTATGACTGGTATCCTTAAAAAATGAAAGGCACCATTTATGAAGATTCCTAAAAAAGCAGAAGAGCGTTTTATAACCAATCTCCCTAAGTTCCAGAAGGTTTTAAACATTGCAAAAGCAAGGGACTTGAATGAGTCAGACACGGTTTCCGTAATCACTGACATTCTGTCCGATGTGTTCGGTTACGAGAAATATCTTGAGGTGACGAGCGAGCTTGCAATTCGCGGCACCTATTGCGACCTTGCCGTCAAGATCGGGGACAAGATTCAATTCCTTATCGAATGCAAGGCAATAGGGACAGAGCTCAAGGAGGCGCATCTGCGTCAGGCTGTGGGCTATGGCGCGAACAAAGGAATACAGTGGATTATATTGACGAACGGTTCTGACTGGCAAGTCTACAGGCTTCGCTTTGAACAGCCTATTGCATGGGATTTGGTTGTGCGGTTCGATCTCTTCACAGTGTCTGTTCGTGATGAACGCGCAATTGAAACGCTTTTCCTTGTGTCCAAAGAGGGCGTTGAAAAGAACGTACGCGATGATGTGTATGAAA
>Ga0268284_1001796_pt1 | contig 10301 bp, 7 predicted proteins | sample saktaG_14_FD_190137 | JGI IMG/M metagenome (GOLD analysis project Ga0268284, IMG submission 190137) | Saline water microbial communities from Sakinaw Lake, British Columbia, Canada - sak_2013_06_06_40m | ecosystem: Environmental > Aquatic > Non-marine Saline and Alkaline > Saline ... | reverse complement strand
GAAGTCGTCTTCCAGCGCGGTCATACCACAAGGCTCAATGATCGCCGGCCATCCGTCAACGGGAAGAAAACGCGACAAATCTGCTGACGATCGTCATGGGATTTGTCGCGGCAAGTCGGGCGGCTATGGGGACCTGCAAAGGGACATGACGGGAAAAATCCTGGAGAATCCCGGATTTTCGTTGGTTTTTCATGTCAAAAAAAATCACATTCTCCACACTTTTCCCATGGCTATCATCGTTGCCGGCGGCAATACCCCGCACACCCCGGGCGTCGAAGAACGCGTCAACAACGCCTATGTCTGGATGATTGCCAGCGTCGCGGCGCTCGGAGGATTGCTCTTCGGCTACGATTGGGTGGTCATCGGCGGCGCGGCAAAATTCTACGAAGCGTTCTTCCACCTGTCCGACACCGCCGCGACCGTGGCGGGCGACGCCACGTTCTGGCAGAAGCTGGTGGCCAATGCCGTGTCGCCGGTCGGTTGGGCGCAAAGTTGCGCGTTGCTCGGCTGTCTGGCGGGGGCCTTGATGTCCGGGGCGCTCAGCGACCGCTTCGGACGCAAGCCGATGCTGATCGCCGCCGCCGCGAATTTCCTGGTGTCATCGCTGGGCATTGCCTTCGCCGGATCGTTTCAGGCTTTTGTGCTGTGGCGCATTCTTGGTGGTGTGAGCATCGGTCTGGCATCCAACATCTCGCCGATGTATATTTCGGAAATCGCCCCGGCGAGCCGCCGCGGTTTGCTGGTGGCCATCAACCAGCTCACGATTGTCATCGGCATCCTCGCCGCGCAGTTGGTCAATTGGCTGATCGCGCGACCGGTTCCGGATGACATCACGCCCGCAGCGTTCGCTCTCACATGGAACGTGCTCCACGGCTGGCGCTGGATGTTCGCCGCCTGCGCGGTGCCATCGCTGCTGTTTTTTCTAACATCCATGTTCGTGCCGGAAAGCCCGCGCTGGCTGTGCAAAGCCGGTGCCGGCGAGCGCGCGCAACGCACGCTCGCACGCATTGGCGGGCCGGATTACGCCGCCGCCGCGATGGCCGAGATCCAGGGCACGCTGGTCCATGAGGACAAGCATGTGCGATTCCATGAACTCATCGAGAAACGCGTGCTGGCCGTGCTGGGGCTCGGGATTTTTCTCGCCGTCTTCCAGCAGTGGTGCGGCATCAATGTGATCTTCAACTATGCGAGCGAAATATTCACCCAGGCCGGCTTCAACATGAATGATGCTCTAACAAGCATCGTGGCGACCGGGGTGGTGAATCTCGTTTTCGTGTTCGTGGCGCTGTTCACCGTGGATCGCCTCGGCCGCAGGCCGTTGATGTTGTTCGGGGCCGCGGGACTTGCGGTAATTTATGTGGCGATCGGTTATTGTTATCATCTCAAGGGCAGCGGTGCCGCCGTGCCGCCCTACTTGTTCCTCGCGCTCGTGTTGGCCGCCATCGGCACCTATTCGATGTCGCTGGCACCGGTCGTGTGGGTGCTCATTTCAGAAATCTTCCCCAACCGGATCCGCGGCACCGCCATGTCCATCGCCGTCGGCTGCCTGTGGATCGCCTGCTTTATTTTGACCTATACTTTCCCTATCCTCAAAACCCTGCTCGGCGTGTCCGTGACGTTCTGGATCTATGCCGCCATCTGCGCGGGCGGGTTCTGCGTGCTGTGGCTCCGCCTGCCGGAAACCAAGGGCAAGAGCCTGGAACAAATCGAGCGCGAACTCGCCGATTGAACGACCATCGGCAACGCCAACGACATGGGCAAGCTTGATGAGTTCACCGTCCTATGAACACCGGAGCGGGACGCTCCGGCCACGGTCTGCGGCGGGACGCCGCAGCTACTTGCCGTCCGCGCAAAGTGGCTCTTGAAAGTCGGGGAGCGACGCTCCAAGCTGCGCGCGTGATTCCCAACGTCCTTGCCGAACGCTACGCCTCGCCCGCCCTGCAAGCCATCTGGTCCGCCGAAGGGCGGATTGTCTTGGAGCGCGAATTCTGGATCGCCGTGATGAAGGCGCAGCACGATCTCGGGCTGGATATTCCCGCGGATGCCATCGCTGCTTATGAACGGGTGAAGGATCAGGTGGACACGGCCTCGATCATGGCGCGGGAAAAGGTCACCCGCCACGACGTCAAGGCGCGCATTGAGGAATTCAACGATCTGGCAGGCCACGAGCAGGTCCACAAGGGCATGACCTCGCGCGACCTCACGGAAAACGTCGAGCAACTCCAGGTCTATCGGTCACTCCTGCTGGTGCGTGACAAGACCATTGCCGCCTTGCGCCGGCTGCGCGAGCGTGCCGAACAATGGAATGAACTCGTGCTCACCGCCCGCACCCACAACGTGGCCGCCCAGCCAACCACGCTGGGCAAACGCATGGCGATGTTCGGCGAGGAATTGTTAGGCGGGCTCGCCGCACTCGAGTCGGTGATCTCCACTTATGAGGTGCGCGGGCTCAAAGGTGCCGTGGGCACGCAGATGGACCAGCTCTCACTGTTTGATGGCGACGTCGCGAAAGTGGCCGCGCTCGAACAACGCGTCGTCGCCCACCTCGGCCTGCCCGCGGTGTGGACCAACGTCGGCCAGGTCTATCCACGGTCGCTGGATTTCCGGGTGATCGCCGCTCTAACCGACCTGTGTTCCGGGCCGTCATCGTTCTGCAAGACGCTGCGCTTGATGGCCGGTCACGAAACCGCGAGCGAGGGATTCGCGCCGGGCCAAACGGGTTCGAGCGCGATGCCGCACAAGATGAACTCACGCTCGTGCGAGCGGGTGAACGGCTTTCATGTGATCCTCAAAGGATACCTGACCATGGCCGCCGGCCTGGCCGGTGACCAATGGAACGAGGGCGACGTTTCCTGCTCGGTGGTGCGCCGCATCATGTTGCCGGACGCGTTTTTCACCGTCGACGGCATGTTCGAAACCTTCCTAACGGTACTCGATCAGATGGACGCCTATGAGGCGGTGATCGCCGCCGAGACCGCCCACTATCTGCCGTTCCTGATGACCACCACCATCATGATGGAGGCGGTGAAAGCCGGGGTCGGCCGCGAGACCGCGCACCAGGCGATCAAGCAACACGCGGTGGCCACGGTCAACGACCTGCGCTGCGGCAAGATCGACCGCAACAATCTGATAGAGCGGCTCAGCGGGGACCGCCGCCTCGGCCTGACCCGCGATGCGCTCGCTGCGATCCTCACCCGTGGCGACCGCGAGAGCGGCGCGGCCAAGGCGCAGATCGCGGCCTTCGCGACTTCTGTTAGAAAGCTGGAAGCCGCGCACCCGCACGCCGCCGCCTACGGACCGGGGGCTATTTTGTGAATGGTGGCGGCGGTTTGAAACCGCGCTGCCGGTGGGAGAATATCGGGCTGGGCGGTTGGAAACCGCCGCCGCGCTCAGAACGTCTTGCGCAGGTGCGAGGGCAGAATGTTGAGTTGTTCGCGGTATTTCGCGACGGTGCGGCGGGCCACCGTGATCCCCTGTTTGGCGAGAGCCTTCATCAGAGCTTCGTCGGAGAGCGGCTTGGCGGGATTTTCCGCGGCCACCAGCTGTTGGATCGCCTCGCGGACACCGGCGTTGGAAACCTCCGTGCCATCGCTGGTCTGGTAACCGGTGGCGAAAAACACCCGCATTTCCATCATCCCTTGGGGCGTTAGGATATATTTGCCGGCGACCGCCCGTGATACGGTGGTGCCGTGCATGCCGAGTTCGTCGGCAATGTCGTTCATGGTGAGCGGGCGCAGGTGGCGCGGTCCCTTGTTGAAAAACGCCATCTGGTGTTCGATGAGTTTGTGGGCGATGGCGAGAATGGTTTCCTGACGCAGCGAGATCGAGCGGATCAGGCTGCGGCCATCGCGGATCTGATCACGGAGAAATTGCCTGGCTTTGGAATCCACGCCGGTTTTGCCGATCATGTCCTTGTAGAAATCGTTGATGCGCAGGTTCGGCAGGTGCTCGCCGGTGAGCCGGGCTTCTAACATTCCTTCGGCGTTGCGTTCGATGATCACATCCGGCAGCACGTAGGGGTTGCCGGTGGGATCGAAATCCCCGCCGGGGTTGGGCGTTAGACGGCCGATCCGTGAGGCGGCTTCGGTGATGCGTTCGACGCTGGTGCCGAGCGCCTTGGCGATTTGCGGGTGGCGCTTGCGGGCGAGATCCTCGAGGTGGTCGCGGACGATCTTGTATTCGAGGGTGTGGGTGCCACTCTGGCGTTCGAGTTGCAACAGCAGCGATTCGGCGATGCCGGATGCGCCAATTCCGGCTGGATCGAACGATTGGACGAGCTTGAGAGCGGCATTCAAGTGGACGGGTTTGAGTCCGAGCCGGATGCCCAGCTCCTTGGCGGGAAGGTCGAGAAATCCGCGGCCATCGAGATTGCCCAGAATCGCCTGCGCCGCCTCGCTCACTACGGGCTCAACCATCGATACGTCGAGTTGCTGCTGCAAATGCTGCTGCAAGGTAACCGGCGCGACGATCGAATCGTAGATCTGTTGGCGGCGTTCCTCGTCCTCGGTGGTCCATGGCGCGGATTTGCCTTCGAGGATCGCGCGGTCGCGCCAGTCATCATCGGTTTCGTTCAGATGATCTAATGAATCCGCTTCCTCCGGATCGGGATCATTCTCGTTGAGAGATAACGAGTCCGTGACGTCTTCGAGCACCGGATTCGTTTCCAGCGCCTGGCTGATGATTTGGGCGAGTTCCAGGGTGCCGGCTTGCAGGATCTCCAGACTCTTGCGCATCTGCGGCGCGAGCGTCTGTTGCTGCGAGAGGGATTGCTGGAGATAAACGTCAGCCATGGCCGGCAAGTGCGTTGCCGGGGACAAAATAATTCGCATGCCCGGCAATGAGAAGCAAAATGCATGCCAAAAGAAAAGGATTATCCATGGTTGTGGGGGCGGGTGGGCACACGGCAAATTGCTAGAGCGGTGCGATTGCGGCAAGAGTTGGATGCCTTGCGTGGCGATTACGAAAAACGGATCAATCGCTTGGAGGCGCGGATTCGTGATTTGGAGGCGGCTCCGGCGGCGAAGCGCCCGGCACGCAAGTCCGCTCCGCCGGCCAAGCGCCCGGTGCGTGAAACCTCGCCAGCGGAGGAACTGGCTGAGCCCGCGACCAGCGACGAAGGGCTGAGTGCGGCGGAGAACCGGAAAACCCAGGAGCAAGCGCTCGAGCAGGTGGCACGCAAACAGGCGGACCAACGATTCAAGGAGGACACGGAAACCCGGGACATCGCGCGGCGGCCGGATGCCAAGACGTTGTTAGCCGAGCGGATTGACGACGTGCTGGAGGGTTATCTCGATATCACCGGGTATTTCCGCGCGGGCTATGGCCGGTCGAATGAAGGCGGGCCGCTGCAAGCCTTCGGAATTCCGGGCTTGGCCAAATACCGGTTGGGCAATACACCGACTTCGGCGACGACGCGCCCACCCAGCAGTGGGTTTCGGGTGGGCTGCGGCCGATCTGGCAGATCACGGATGCGTTCAGCCTGGCGTTCGAGGGTGGGGTGGACTGGGTGTCCGCAACCCAGAACGGCAACGGCGGCACCCTTGGCAAACTGACGATCGCGCCGCAGGTGGCACTGGGCGACGAGTTCTTCAGCCGTCCGGTGCTGCGCGCGTTTTTCACCTATGCGCTCTGGAGCGACGGGCTGGAGGGTGAGATTGGCGGCCCGGACTACGCGACGCAGACCGATGGTTAGAGTTGGGGCGTGCAGATGGAGTCGTGGTGGTGAGCGGAAACCTCAAGGTTTCAGATCGAGGCGCAGGTTGGCTTGGATCCGGGGGATCCAGTCCGGGGTAACATTTGCCGTTGCCGCATGGAATTTCCAGTTAGAAACCGCGGCGTGGACTTGGCGGAGAACAGCATTCGCCTTGGGAGACTTGAGGCCGGCGGCGCTGGCAGCAGCTAGCAGGTCGGCAGTGAGGAAGTTCTCGCGCTTGCCATTGAGCGTCATTTGGTGGCGGTGGGTCCACGCGCCGCTCGGATTATAGGCATAGATCAGGTCGAAGGCCGGTGCGAGCTGCCAACTGCCGCGGCGGTCCATGCGGAAGGCGATGTTTTTGGTGTGATCGTCCTGGTTGCGGGCGAGGATGTTGAAGGCGGCGCGGCGGAACAGCTCTGTGAGATCGGGCTGCGGCAGGCCGAGGCGGCGGGCGGTTTGGAACGCCTGCTCGTAGGCATAGGCGCCGGCCTGGTTGAAGTCGAAGTGGGCGATGGCGCAGAGGCTTTGGAAGTGGAATTTTTCACCCGTGGGGCCGCGGTCGAAGCGGCGGGTCATGAAATGGGCGCGGCCGTTTTCCTCTAACAACCGGCAGTCGCTCATGGTGATGCCCGCGGCGCGTGCCATCAGGTGATAGGCATACTCGATGCGGCCGTAGCCGAGCGGGTCGCTGAGTTCCTTGTCGCGGTTGGCCGAGACGCCGTCGAATTTGAGCAACCATGGCTCGAAGCCGGGATCGGGTGCGAGCTGGCCCGAGCGGATTTCGCCGGTCTGCGGGTTCCATGCGACCACCGCCTTGGCGCGTGCGCCGCCCGCGGAGGTGCCGACGCGCAGGATGGTGGCCAGGGCTGCGGGCGATTGTTGGAGATTGACGTGCAGGGTTTCGCGCGAGGCCAGCGCCTCGTTGGCGAGTTGGACCAGCATGTCGAGTTGCAGGGTTTCCATCGGGCCGTCGGCCAGCAATGTGGGTTGGAATTCCAGCGCGCCCATGGCGCGGGTGCCGAGGTAACAGAGGCGCTCCACCGGATTGAAGGATTGCGGCAGGCGGCCTTGGCGGGTGAGCCACTGGTCGATGAGCAGGTGGCCGAAAGTGTCGGGCAGGGAATCGGCTAACAGACCGGGCAGGCCCTTGAAGGTCTCGCGTGGCAGGTTGGGAAAGGTGAAACGTCCGGCGCGCAGCGGCAGGGTGATGGGGGAAACCTCGATGCCGCTCTGGAGGAATGCCGGATCGTATTCGAACACACCCAGTTCGCGCGCGTCGTCCCAGGTCACGGCGCCGATGAGCGTCTGATAGAGATGGATGGCGGCGGTGGTCATGGGGGAGCGGGAGGTCATGTGGCGGCGGTCTGTGACCGTCGCACGAATTGCGTGATTTAAATACGTTAGATGAAGGTGTGTGTCGAAAGGTGATCGGCAGGTTACTTTTCATCGCCCCATTTCCAGGGCGAGGGGGTTTGGGTCTTGCGGGGTTTGGAGGCGTATTTGCGGGGTTTCTCCTGCAACTTGGCCAGCAGCAGCGGGCTGGGTCCGGGGTCCGGGAGGAAGCCTTCCAACGTGTCCAGGGCCTGGAGCGCGCGCAGCAGCGCGATGAGGGTGGCAAGCGTCGAGCCTTTGCCGTTCTCGATGGCCGTGATGGTGCGGCGGGATAGTCCGCTGCCTTCGGCGGCCTGCGCTTGGGTCAGGTTGAGGTCCAAGCGGCGCACCTTGAGGCGTTTGCCGAGTTCCTGTTCAATCTGGGGGTTGCTGAGTTGCGCGTTCATGTGAGTAGATATTCGCTCAAATAGGTTCTTTTCTTATAATAATGAGCGGATTTCAACGCACTGTCAAGGACTAAGTCCAAGAAATGAGCAATAAGTAGCGCAAAACAACAAGAAAGAACTGAATTGCGCAATTATTTGCTCTTTTTAAACAAAATACCGCACGCCCGCTTCAAAGACCGGCTGGTGTTTGTTACCGGGGATGTTTTTGGCGACGCGGGATCCGGCGCGCTCCGAGTGGGCCATTTTGCCGAAGACCCGGCCGCAGGGGGAGGTGATGCCTTCGATGGCGGCGAGCGAGCCGTTCGGGTTGATGGCAATGTCCATGGAGGGGACTCCGTTAGAATCGCAGTATTGGGTGGCGATCTGGCTGCTGGCGGCGAGTTCGGCGATGATGGCATCGCTGGCGAAGAATTTGCCTTCGCCGTGGGAGACGGGCACGCTGTGGATGTCGCCGACATTTGTGTTAGAAAGCCAGGGCGAGAGGGTGCTCACGACGCGGGTGTTCACATAACAGGAAATGTGGCGGCCGATGGAGTTGTGGACGAGGGTCGGGGCGAGCGCCGGATCGCAAATTGAAGATCGAGGATCGAAGACAGGAGATGTCAGAGCGGCGCCGGTTCTTTCATCCTCCATCCACGATCCACGATCCACGATCGTTCCATAAGGCACGAGGCCGGTTTTGATGAGGGCTTGGAAGCCGTTGCAGATGCCCAGGATCAGGCCGTCGCGGGTGTGGAGCAGGTCCATGATGGCCTCGGTGATGCGGGGATTGCGGATGATGGTGGCGATAAACTTGGCCGAGCCGTCCGGTTCGTCGCCCGCGCTGAAGCCGCCGGGAAACATCAGGATCTGCGAGCGGCGGATTTTGTCCGCGAGGGCGGTCAGGGATTGCTCGATGTGGCTGGCAGTTAGATTGCGGAAGACCAGGATTTCCACCTCGGCCCCGGCTTCGCGGAAGGCCTTGGCGGAGTCGTATTCGCTGTTGGTGCCTGGGAAGGACGGGATCACGACCCGCGGTCGGATGGTTTTGTGGCGGGAGCCTATAGGACTTATGGGACCCATAGGACTTATGAGACCTATAGGACTTATGGGACCTATAGGGATTTGCGGAGAGGGTTCCACCTTGGTCGGATAGACCGGCTCGAGGGTGGCGGTCCAGGCGGTTTGCAGGTCGGTTAGAAGGTGGGTTTCGCCGTTGTGGGTGAGGACGGGTTGCGCGGTGGTGTGGCCGATTTCGATGGCGGCAGGCAGGGCATGGCGGATGGAATCCGCCGCCACGGAGGTGTGCTCGATAAGGAAGGCGAAATAGCGCTCGGTGAAAAGAGATGTGGACGAGACGTCCACACTCCTTAGGCCGATGCGGTTGCCGAAGGCCATTTTGGCGAGGGCGGCGGCGAGACCGGCGCGGCCGACGTGGTGGAGGGCGAGTAGATTGCCTTGGGTGTTGAGCTGATGAAGTTGTGCGGCGACCTGTTTGAGATATTCGAAGTCGGGCAGATTGTCAGCATCGCGCGGGATTTCTATCAACGAGACGGTGGAGCCCGCTTGTTTGAACTCGGGGGAAAGCGCCAGGCTGGCCAGGCCCGGGGCGAGGGCGAAGGCGACGAGGGTGGGCGGCACGTCGAGTTCGTTGAACGAGCCGGACATCGAGTCCTTGCCGCCGATGGCGGCGAGGCGCAGCGCGTGTTGGGCGTGGAAGGCACCTAACAGCGCGGCGAAGGGCAGCCCCCAGCGCTTGGGATCGGTGCCGAGTTTCGGGAAGTATTCCTGGAGGGTGAGCCGGATGTCGGAGAGGCGGGCACCCGCGGCCACCGCCTTGCAGACGGCTTCGGTGACGGCGTAGACCGCGCCATGGAAGGGGGAGGATTCCGAGAGATGAGGGTCGAAGCCCCAGCTCATGTAGGTGCAGACGTCGGTCACGCCTTCTAACAATGGAAGCTTGGCCACCATGGCGTCGGGCGGGGTGAGTTGGTGTTTGCCACCGAAGGGCCAGAGCACGGTGCCCGCGCCGACCGAGCCGTCGAACAATTCGCCGAGGCCTTTTTGCGAGCAGATGTTGAGGGCTGAGAGATGGGATGGAAGAGACGGAGCGGGACGCTCCTGGCACGGTCTGGAGCAGGATGCTCCAGCCACGGGTGAATTCACCTGGACCTTGGCGGATTGTTGGACGCCGTTGGTGTCGAGGAAGGCACGGGACAGATTGACGATGGTTTTGCCGCGCCAGGTCATCACGAGGCGGCCGTTGTCGGTGACCGTGGCGACGTGGACACACTCGAGGTTTTCCTGATCGGCCTCGCGGATGAAGTAGTCGATTTCCGCGGGCTCGACACAGACGGCCATGCGTTCCTGGGATTCGGAGATGGCGAGTTCGGTCCCGTCGAGGCCGGCGTATTTTTTGGGGACGGCATCGAGGTTGATTTCGAGCGAGGGCGCGATTTCGCCAATGGCCACGGAGACCCCGCCGGCGCCGAAGTCGTTGCAGATTTTGATTTTGCGGGTGAGTTCCGGGTTGCGGAACAGGCGTTGGATCTTGCGTTCGGTGGGAGCGTCGCCCTTTTGGACCTCGGCGGAGTTTTCCAGCGCGGTGTCGGTGTGCTCCTTGGAAGAACCGGTGGCGCCGCCGACGCCATCGCGGCCGGTGCGCCCGCCGATGAGCAGGATCACATCGCCGGGAGCGGGCGTGCCGCGGACCACCTGGGAGCGCGGAGCGGCGGCGACCACCGCGCCGATTTCGAGCCGCTTGGCGACGTAGCCGGGATGATAGATTTCCGCGACCTGGCCGGTGGCCAGGCCGATCTGGTTGCCATAGGACGAATAACCGCGCGCGG
>Ga0268284_1001795_pt1 | contig 10302 bp, 9 predicted proteins | sample saktaG_14_FD_190137 | JGI IMG/M metagenome (GOLD analysis project Ga0268284, IMG submission 190137) | Saline water microbial communities from Sakinaw Lake, British Columbia, Canada - sak_2013_06_06_40m | ecosystem: Environmental > Aquatic > Non-marine Saline and Alkaline > Saline ... | reverse complement strand
CATGGGTTTGACCGGCGTCATCGGAGCCCCAACCAAGGAGGAAGAAATGAAACCAGGGAAACCCGCAGCGGACATTCAGTTTGACAACGCATCCTTCTATGGCGCGGACGGCAAGTTCGATGTCGAAAAGGGCAAGGACGCTATCATGGCGTTGATGAAGCATCACGGCTATCCGGTGTTCCCCGGAATGCGGGAGAAAATCTGGGTTTCGGATTACGGCACCGGCCAGTTCACCAAACTCGGCTTGGCCGCCTACCTGTTCATGAACAACGAGGATGACAATTACATGCTCATGGACCTGTTTCTGCTGCCCGGCCAGATGCTGCCCGAACATTGGCATCTGAACGGCGAGAAAAACCCCGCCAAACGCGAAGGCTGGCTGGTCCGCTGGGGCCTGTCCCACATCGTCGGCGCGGGCGAAGCCAACCTCGGCAAGGACGTCGTGGTCCCGAATTGCCACATGAACGGCGAGACCACGACCAAGCACGAGGTCGTTGCCGGACCCGGAACGTTTGTGCCGCTGGCCAAGGTTTACACCCGGCACTGGCAGCTTGCGGGGCCGGAAGGCGCCATCATCACCGAGGTCGCCAACGTCCACACCAATGACGCTGTCAGGCATTCGGACCAAAAGATCAACGACAACTTCCTGGGGTCGAAATAACACGGGTGACTGCGGGCGGAAGGCTTAGGAAATCCTCAGGCCCGCTCGCTCCGCGCAAACCATCCTGCGCGGGTGAGAAATCCGAAGATCCGGCAAGCACGAGCATGGCAGCAAGAGCAATGCAGGCGGTTGTATATCATGGCCCGATGGATGTCCGCGTGGAGACGGTTCCGGTTCCGGAGTGCGCCGCAGGCGCCCTGTTGGTCAAGGTGGACGCCTGCGCGGTGTGCGGGTCGGACATGAAGACCTATCTATCCGGCAATCCGCGGATGCGGCCGCCGATCGTGATGGGGCACGAGTTTTCCGGAATCGTCGTCGAGGCGCGAGCTTCCGGCTATGAGCCCGGTGAACGCGTGGTCATGGCGACGAGTGTATCCTGTGGGGAATGCGCCTACTGTGCCCGGGGTTGGAAAAATCTCTGCGTGAATCTTCGGCCCATGGGGTTTGGCTATGACGGCGGGATGGCGGACTATGTGCTGATTCCCGCGCAGGCGGTGCGCAACGGTCATGTGATCAAAGCGCCGCCCTCGCTGAATGCCAACTCCGCGTGCCTGGCGGAGCCTGTTAGCTGCGCGGTGAACTCCTGCGAAAACAGCGGAGTGAAGCCGGGGGACACGGTGTTAGTGATGGGTGCCGGTCCCATGGGCATCCTCAATGCCTTGGTCGCCCGCCATTACGGCGCCACTCAGGTCGTGCTTTCCGAAATCAACCCCGAGCGCCTCGCGCAAGCCGCCGCCTTCGGCTTTGACCGCCTGGTGAATCCCGCGCAGGAAGACCTCGCCGCAATCACCGGCGGCCTAACAGACGGCCGCGGCGCGGATGTGGTGATCGTGGCGGCTCCTGCCGCGGCCCCGCAGGCGGAGGCGCTGGCCTTGGTCCGCAAGCACGGCAGCGTCTGCCTGTTCGCATCGTTGCCGCATGACAAGCGCATGATCACGCTGGATAGCCGGCTGCTTCATTATGGCGAGTTGCGCGTCGTGGGTTCCAGCGACTCCACGCCGGAGCACGTTCGCAAGGCGGTGCGGATCCTCAGCGATCCATTATTTCCCGCTGCTGGAATTGTGACGCACGAGTTGCCGATCACCGGCTTCCACCAGTCAATCGAGTTGATGCAAGCCGGCGTGGCGCTGCGGGTGGTGCTTAAACCTTGATCATTCTAACGATGGAGCTGAACCTGAAAGACAAAGTGGCATTGGTGACCGGCGGTTCACGCGGGATCGGGGCGGCCATTTGCCGGGGCTTGGCGGCAGAGGGCGTCAAGGTGGGCGTGAATTTTTCCACCAGTGGCGACGCCGCCAACGAGGTGGTGGCCGGGATCCAACGTGACTTCGCCACCGCGGCGCTGGCCTTGAGCGGCAACCTCGAGGACCCCGCGGAGATCGCCCGGATGTTCGATGTGCTGGAACAGGCGTGGGGCACCGTGGACATTCTGGTGAACAACGCCGCCTTTTGCCCGGGCGGACCGCTCGAGAGTTATACCATCGAGACCTGGGAGAAAACGTTCCGGGTCAACGTGACCGGGTGTTTTGTCGCCAGCCGCGAACACATCAATCGGCTGCGGGCTGCAGGCCGCACCGGCAAAATCGTCAACCTCGTTTCACAAGCCGCCTTTCTCGGATCAACATCCGGCCATCTGCCCTATGATTCCAGCAAGGGCGCGCTCATCTCCATGACCCGCGCGCTGGCCCGCGAAGTGGCCCGCGAAGGCATCAACGTCAACGCCATCGCGCCGGGAATGGTCAGCACCGAAATGGTTGCCGCCAAACTGGCGGCAAGGATGGATTATTATCTCGAGCGCATCCCGCTGCAACGAATTGCGCAACCCGGGGATATCGCCAATGCGGTGGTATTCCTGGCGTCCGACGCCGCGTCATACATGACCGGCACCACCATGGATCTCACAGGCGGCATGATGATGCGCTAAATACCAACACTCAACACTCAACCACAACCATATAAGACAATGCAAACTACGATGAAAATGTCCAATAGGATCAAACTCAGCGCCATGATGTTTCTGCAGTTCATGATGTTCGCGGTGTTCTGGGGCGCGCTGGCCACCTATGTGACCAATAGGGAGTGGGACTCGATGAAGCCCTGGATCCTGAGCACCATGCCACTGGGGGCTTTGGCCTCGCCGATCATTGGCATGCTTGCCGACCGCTTTTTCAACAGTGAGAAAGTGCTGGCTTTCTCCAACCTGGTCGTTGCCGTGTTGTTGTTCATGGCCGGTCGGGCGACCGGCGGAATCGAGGTGTTTGTCTATCTCCTGCTGGCCCTGCTTTTCTACATGCCCTCGTGGAGCCTGACGGCCACCATCGCGATGGGTAACAGTCCGGCCGAACAGTTTCCGCAGATCCGTGTTTTCGGAACCATCGGTTGGGTGGCGTCAATGCTCTTCAGCATTGTCGCACTCAATGCGTTCGGCATCACGATTGATGGCACGGCGATTCCGTTCTACTGCGGTTCCGCGGTCGCGGTTCTGGCCGCTGCCGTTGCCTGGATGTGTCCCGCCACGCCACCGCAAGCCAAGGGCCAGGCGTTTTCGGTGGTTGACGCGTTGGGCTTGCGTTCGGTCTCATTGATGAAGGACAAAAACTTTGCGGTGTTCATGTTGGTTTCGATGCTGGCAATGATTCCGTTTAACATTCACTTCGCATTCCTTTCCGACTTCCTTGCGGCCAAAGGGTTCAAACTCCTGACGGCAACGAATTACATCGGCCAGGCGGGGGAAATGGGATTCATGCTGCTGGTGACCGTGGCGATGCGGAAATTCGGCGTCAAATGGTCCATTGTCGCCGGCCTGGCCGCCATGGTGGTGCGTTATGCCGCATACTACCTCGGGGCGGGTGATATGGTGTCAGCCATCTATGTGGGTATTCTTATCCATGGTATCATCTTTGGCTTCTTCATCATTGGCGGACAGATATATATCGGCAAGACGGCCCCGGCTGACATGCAGGGTCAGGCACAGGGATTCTACGCGTTGATGACGTTCGGGGTGGGTTCGCTGGTCGGCACGTTTGTCAACAATGCGATGATCAATGGTTATACGACGCGCAACGCGCAGGGCCTGCTGATCGGCGACTGGAACAAGGTGTGGATGATCTCAGCAACATTTTCCTTCGCGCTGCTCATCATCATGGCGTTGTTTTTCAACCCGCAGCCTGAAAATCCCAAGGAATCATCTAACAATGGATGACAATTATCTAGTGGGCATCGACAACGGCGGCACCATGTCCAAGGCCGCGGTCTTCACCGCGGACGGCCGGGAACTGGCGGTGGCCGGGCGCCCCGTGCACATTCTCAATCCGCATCCAGGCTGGAGCGAGCGTGACATGAACGCCATGTGGCAAGGAACCGCCGAGGCGATCCGCGAGGCGCTGGAAAAATCCGGAGTGGCCCCGGCCCGGATCGCCTGCGTGGCCTGCACCGGCCACGGCAACGGGCTCTATCTGATCGATGCGCAAGGAGCACCGGTCCGCAACGGGATTAACTCCTCTGACAGCCGGGCGGCTGCAATCATTGCCGACTGGAAGTCCCGCGGTGTCGATGCCGCGGCCCTCCCGCGGACCGCGCAATGCATCTGGCCGGCGCAACCCAACGCCTTGCTGGCATGGTTGCGCGACCACGAGCCCGCGAGCATCGCCCGTGCATCCGCTGTTTTGATGGCCAAGGATTTCATCCGCTTCAAACTCACCGGCAACGTCGCCATGGAACTCACCGACATGAGTGCCACCAGCCTCATGAACGTGGTCGAGGAACGCTATGACGACACGGTGCTTGAACTCTTCGGCATCGGCGAGATGAGCCACCTGCTGCCCCCGCTGGTTAGAACAGCCGACATTTGTGGCAGCGTCACACCGGAAGCCGCGGCCCTCACCGGGCTTAAAGCCGGCACCCCGGTGGCTGGCGGGATGTTCGACATTGACGCCTGCGGCCTGGCCTCCGGTTGTGTGGACGAGTCGCGCCTGGTGATGGTGGCCGGCACCTGGGGAAACAACCAATACATTGCGCGGCAACCGCTGATCGACAAGGAACTGTTCATGACCACCTGCTACAGCATGCCGGGGTGGTATCTCATGTTGGAAGGCAGCCCGACCGGCGCGGGCAACCTGGAATGGTTCGTGGCCGAATTCCTCGCTGAGAAAAAACAATTGTTAGCGCAAGCGAGCGGCGGCTCGGTCTGGAAGTGGGCCGATGACGTGGTGGCCGGTCTGGAACCGCTTGAGGATGATCCGCTCTTTCTGCCGTTCCTTTATGGCTCGAATGTCGGGGCCGGATACAAGGCCTGCCTGCTCGGCATGGAAAGCCGTCATGGGCGCGACCGGGTGCTGCGCGCGGTCTATGAGGGCTGCGTCTTCTCCCATAACTGGCATCTCGACCGGCTCTGCAAGTTCCGCCCGCGGCCGGAAGCGGTGAGCCTAACAGGAGGAGCCGCTAAGAGCGAGGTATGGGTGCGGATGTTTGCCGACATTTTCCAGCTGCCGGTGGAAGTTCCGGAGGGCACCGAACTCGGGGCGCTGGGCGCGGCCCTTGCCGCCGCCGTGGCCTGCGGCATCCATGGCTCGTATGAACAGGCGGCTGCGGCCATGACCCGTGTCGCGCGGCGCCAGGAACCTGACAAGGCGCGCGCGGAGGTGTATGCCGCGCGCTACCGCAAATACCGCGCCGCCGTGGCGGCGCTCGGACCGTTTTTCCAACCAGCAACGAACTAACCGACCAGCATCATGAGAACCATCGCTATTTCGCTTTCCACCGCCGCGCTGTTGGGCCTGTCCGGCTGCGACTCCCCTCCCCCCCCAACTCCGGCGGCGCCGACCAGCACGCCCGCGCTGCTTTTTGATCTAACAGGCAGGTTCACCAATCCGGACGGCATGACGCTGAAGGACGGCGACATTTACGTCGTCATGAACAACCTGGCATCCAAGCAGCCGGCGCGCATCATGCGGATCACCAAGGACGACAAGCTCGAGGATGTGATCGAACTGCCAGTGCATCCCGAAACCGGCGTGGTCAGTCCGCTGGGCATCGGGTTTGGTGCCGACGGCAATCTTTATGTGAACGACAACCAGATGTTTGCCGGCAAGGCGAAGGGACTCTCGCGGGTGCTGCGGGTGGTCTTTGAAAACGGCAAGGCGGCCCGTGTCGAGACCGTCGCCAAGGGCATCAACCAGGCCAACGGCCTGGCTGTCAAAGGCGATGATGTCTATGTGTGTGACACCTCATTCGACACCAAGGATCCTCATACGAGCGGGGTGTACCGGCTCGCGCTGTCAGAACTATCCGCGGACAAGCCGGTGGAAATCCAGGCCGGCAAGGATGATCCCCACTGCATCCTGCATCTAACGACCACCGGCAAATGGCCGGTCGGCGCGAACGGCTTGACCTTCGATTCCGCCGGCAACCTCTATGTCTGCAATTTCGGCGACAGCGTGCTGTGGAAAGCCACCTTCGACGCCGCAGGAAAAGTGGCCGCATTCAAGCCGTTCTGCGATGCGAAAGCGGCGGGAATCGAGAGCCTGGACGGGGCCCAGTTTGATGGCCAGGGGTATATCTGGGTCGCGGACTTCATCGGCAATGCCATCGCCCGGATTTCCACGGACGGCGGCAAGGCGGAAATCATCGCCAGGAACGCCCCCGGCGACGGCAAAGGCGGCGCGCTCGACGCGCCCTCGGAATGCATCCGCCGCGGCGGCAAGGTCTATGTTTCCAACATCGATCTGACCTTCGGTCCTAACACGGCGGATGAATACCAGACGATGTCCGTGATTGATCTTAACAAATAAATCCTATCACCCATGAACAACTTCCTGGACTTCTCGGGCAAAACCGCGCTGGTAACCGGCGCCGCGGGCGCGCTTGGCAAAAACGTGGCAGGCGGCCTGGCCCAGTGCGGGGCGCGGGTGTTTGTCACGGACCTGCACCCACATGGGGTCGAGGCCACGCTTGCCGAACTCACCGGTAACGGCTTTGATGCGGCCGGTTTGGCGGCGGATGTCACCAACGAGGTCCAGGTCAAGGCGGTGGTGGATGCCGCGGCGGAGCGCTTCGACAAGCGGATCGATATTCTGGTGAATGTCGCGGGCGTCGCCGGCCAGAATCCGATCGAAGCGATCACCGAACAAGAGTGGGACTTTGTGTTTGCCGTCAATTGCAAAGGCACATTCTTCTTTATCAAGCACGTCGTGCCGCTGATGAAGGCCCGCAAATTCGGCAAGATTGTCAATTATGCCTCCAAGTCCGGCAAGACGGGCTCGGCGCTGTGCAGCCACTACTCGGCCGCCAAGGGTGCCATCATCACCCTCACCCAATCGCTGGCCTTTGAGTTCGCCAAGGATGGCATCAACGTGAATTGCGTCTGTCCGGGCATCACCGATCATACCGGCGTGTGGTCGTTCATGTCCGCCAATTACATTGAGAATCTGCAGCAGGATCGCGCGCAGGTGGTCAAGCAGTTCACCTCCAAGATTCCGCTAGGGCGCCTGGCCGGCATCGAGGATGTGGTCGATGTGACTGTTTTCCTGTGCTCGTCCGGGGCGGATTACATGACCGGACAAGCGATCAATATCACCGGCGGCCGCGAAATGCACTGACGCCCGGTCTAACATATTTACAGTTATGAAATTCACCAAAGAGATGATTGGCGGGATGATGGACCATGCGGTGCTGAAGCCCAATTGCACTGACGAGGACATCCGCAGGAACGCCGAGGTCTGTATGGCATATGGCATTGGGGACCTCTGTGTGCGGCCGACCGATGTGGCTTATGCGAAGGAACTTCTCAAGGGATCGCCGGTGACCGTGGCCTGCGTGGTGGGTTTTCCGCACGGCGCGTCCCGGCCCGAGACCAAGGCGCTGGAGGCCCGGCTTGCCATCGATGACGGTGCCGATGAAATCGACATGGTGATGAATATCGGGAAACTGCTCTCCGGCGATGAGGAGCACGTCAAAAATGACATCGCGGCGGTGGTGGCGGTCGCCAAGCAGAAGGCGGTGCTGGTCAAAGTGATTCTCGAGACCTGCCTGCTTACCCCCGGGCAGATTGCGAAAGCCTGCGAATTGGCCATCGCCGCCGGGGCCGACTATGTGAAAACATCGACCGGCTTCAATGGGGATGGGGCCACGGTTGAGGCCGTGCGGATCATGCTGGATACGGTCACGGGGCGGGCCAAGGTGAAGCCATCCGGAGGAATTCGCGATTGGGCTCGGGCGGTGATGTTTGCGGAAATGGGCGTCCATCGCCTGGGTGTCGGGGCGGGCCCCCAGATTCTTGATGGCGCGCCGGCGGACGGGAGTTACTAGCGAGGCTTCGCCTCAGACCCCAGAGACCAGAGACCAGAGGCCAGAACGCCACGTGAGCGGTAGCGAACCTGGAAAACCTGGCGAACCGAGCGGAGCGAGATAGATGGCCTATGGCCACCCGGAGGGTGCGAGCGGCGGCGAGCATCAACCCCTAACTGGCATGGCCGCAGGCAAACCAGAGACCAGAACGCGTCATTGTTGATAAAATTTCCAAGAGAATCCTTGATCGAGTGTCTTCCATGTGCGAGCCATGACAAACCACACCAAACTACCGATGAAATCCCTTGTCCGAATCCACCTGTCAGCGCCGCGGCTCCGCCGCACCGTGCCGTCCCCCGCAATCCTTCTGACCTCCGCGCTTATGGCGTGGGCCGCGTTTTCCGGACCCGTTACGGCGGCCATGGAGCCGGACTCCAAGCCCAAAGACTGGCCGGCCGACCCGGCGAAACACCAAGTCACCATCCGCCGCGAAGCCACGGATGACAAGCAGTCCGCCATGATCGCCGCCGCCGAAGCGGCCCAACCGTCGAAAGAAGCGCTGCGCAAGGCCGCGGATGCCGGCGACCGCAACGATCCGCTCGGCGAGGCCCAACCGAAAGAGGCGCCGCTGCCCGCCGGCGACAAGGTGTGGTGGTACAAAGAGCAACTCGGCATCCGTATTCCCTTTGCGATCACCGCCGACGCCATCGCCTATTACTCGGAATTGGTGGGAAAATACGGCAAGCAGGCCCTCAATCGCTATATCCAGCCTTCCAGCCGCCTTGACTACCACGCCGGCGTCAAATTCCACAAGGAGTTCAAGCTCGATGACAAAACCTTCAACGACGTCCACGTGGTCACCCTCAAGCTCACCTTCGACCAGAACTTCGTCGCCACCCAGACCGAGGGCATGCACTTCGAGAAGGAACGGGTCGTGATCCTCGATGCCAAGGGCAAGGTGCTGCACATCAGCGGCGACGGCCCGACCGAGGTGCCGATCATGGCCATCTAACAAGACTGCGGAGCAACAATGCCCATAAAAGCATCGCCAGCCACGCCCGCCGCAACTCCAGACTTCCTTCCCCCATGCCTCGTTCCGATTTCTTTTCGTGTGCCCTTGTGACCGGTGCTTCCTCCGGTCTCGGTGAGGAATTCGCGCTGCAACTCGCGCCACGGGTGAAACAACTCGTGCTGGTGTCACGCCGCGAGCCTTTGCTGCGGGACTTGGCGGCGCGGATCCGCGCGCGCTGGCCGCAGTTGGAAGTCGCCGTGATGGCGGCGGATCTAACGGATCATGGCGGGTGCGAGCGCCTGGCCGAATCCCTCGCGGAGCACGGCCTGTTGCCCGATCTGCTGGTCAACAATGCGGGGATGGGTGACTATGGTGAGTTCGCCACCTCCGAATGGCCCAGGATCGAGGCCATGCTCCGGCTCAATGTCGAGGCCTTGACCCACTTCACCCACACCCTGGTTCCCGCCATGATCCGTCGCGGCGGCGGCGCGATTGTCAATGTGAGCTCGCTCGCCAGTTTGATTCCGATTCCGGACTTCGCGGTGTATGCGGCGACCAAGGCCTACGTGACAAGTTTTTCGGAGGCGCTGCGCATGGAACTCCGCGGGCATGGGATTCGCGTTCTGGCAGTTTGTCCGGGGCCGGTGCATACCGGGTTCGGGGCGGTGGCCAAGCGCGGGCCGCAGGGCCGCAACATGCCCGGCCACGAGTGGTTCTATGTGCCCAAAGAGCAGGTGGTCGCCGAAGCGCTGACGGCCCTGGCCCAAAACCGCGCACGCGTCTATCCAGGACTCAGGATCGCAGCTTCGGCCCTGGTTCTATCAGTGCTGCCGCTCGTTTTGTTGCGTCTCGCGCTGGGCTGCCGAGCGCGCAAGCAGTAGCGGGGTGGACCTGCCGCCACGCGCGACACGACCCGCCGGGGTCGATCCGGGCTGTTCTCATAGCAGGATACGCAGAGCCTTTGATTGTCGGCGCGTGGCCCTGATTGAACAGATTCAGGTAGGGTTTTTTTCAATGAAAATTGAACGCTCAAAAGGTCAAGATGGTGCAAGCACATTTCCCAGTACCAGATTATTGAACTCCTGCCTGGCGTGTCTGCTGGTTTGGGTGATTTCATCCTCACTGCATGCGGTGACGGTGAATGCCACCTTCAATTCGGCAACGGATGTCCCCTTCACCGCAAGTTCCTACAACGCTACTGGAAACACCATCCAGATCTCGCTGAACTTCGCCCCTTCGAGGGGGCGTTCAATTTTCCGTTAATCTGCTAGAGGCCCGAAGGGCTGGCTAACGGGATGAGTGATGGCAGTTGCGGCACCGGTTGGGAAGGCAATTCTTCCCGGCG
>Ga0268284_1001793_pt1 | contig 10306 bp, 3 predicted proteins | sample saktaG_14_FD_190137 | JGI IMG/M metagenome (GOLD analysis project Ga0268284, IMG submission 190137) | Saline water microbial communities from Sakinaw Lake, British Columbia, Canada - sak_2013_06_06_40m | ecosystem: Environmental > Aquatic > Non-marine Saline and Alkaline > Saline ... | reverse complement strand
GCCTGGCCGGGCAAGTGTGCCCAGTAGCCGGAATGCCAAAAACCTGAAGCGGACGCTATATCTCTTTTAGACAGAGGCCGTTGCGCATGCGGAGCGCTCGAAATGTCGCTGGAACTTCGGTTTAAACGTTCCTTGTAACTTTATTTTTTGCCCGAAACACACGAAAAGCACGAAAAGTTTTTTTGACAGGATGAACAGGATTTTGAGGATTGGTTTCTTGCTCTGTGAGCATCGATGTTGCGTGACACGCAGGTGCTTGCACGAGATAAGCCCCGGCTGTATTCAGCCACTCGCGGGGCTTTCCGTGCAAGCACCTCTCATAGCGATCTTCGCGTAAAACATTCTTTTCATTCGTGTGGTTCGGATGCTAAAAAGTTATGTTGACCGGTTGACCGGTTGACTAAGTGAGCTATGGACAGAGTTGACCCGATTGACTTGATTCCTAGTTTCAAGTTTCCAGTTTCAAGTTTCATTTTAGCTCTTTTACCAATTCCCTTCCGTCATCGCAAACAGGAGCACGGTCCCGTGCACGAAAATCGGTTCGTCATACGTCACGGTCAGGTCGTCGATGAAGCCTGTGCCCTGGAAGGACAAGCCATCGATTGTGCCGGGGTTTGCGCCGTTCGTGGTTGCGCGCCGCGCGGCGGAGAGGAACCAGGTGCCGCCCGCAGGCGTGTACGGACTCGTGAACGCGGCGGTCTTCCAGTCGTCGCCGTACGCAGCGGACGAAGTCACGGCCTGTCCGTTGATGAGCACGCGGAACGCCTCAGCCCCGTTGCCTTGCGAGGTCGCATCGAACACGACGGTCAACCGAACCCACTCCCCGAGCGACGCGCCATCCATGACCGGGGTCCACCCCGGCGCGCTGAAAGCCACGTCGGCCTTTTGTCCATGAAATATGCACAGGTTGGTGGTCGCGCCATCCGCCTTGAGGCACACGGCTACCTTGACCTCGGTGTTGCCCGACGGCGCCGGCGCAAACGAGTCGCTGACCACTAATTTTACCATCATATCGACGTACACGCGTGCGTTGGTGAAGGCCGCCTGCGTGTGCGGCGTCGTCAGCGTACTGGCCTGGCTGTTCAGCGTGAGCCGGCGCTTCAGGATCTTGTGATCGTACAGCAGCGGGGAGGAGACGTTGCCCGCAAGGCGTCCGTAACCGGTAGCCGGATTCGTCACGCTCGACAGGTCATCGGAGCCCTGAGAGCTCCAGTTGTTGGTCATGTTGGCTAAAGCGTTGTCGGCCCACTCGTGTTCGAAGTCCTCGGCCAGTTTTATGGCCACAAATGTAATCGAGATCGACACGGTTGCAGGAGCAGAATCCACTGTGCCGTCATTCACCTTGAACGTGAAGGCGTCTGGTCCGACATAATCCGCCGAAGGCGTATAGATCACATTCGGCGGCGCGCCGGAAAGGGTTCCGTGGGCCGGGCTCGTCACGATCACATACGTCAGCGTAGTGCCGGCGTCGACGTCGCTGCCGCTCAGCGTGAGCGCCTTGGCAACGCCCTGTGGCGCGTCCGTGCTCTGCGCGTTGGCCACGGGTGCGTGGTTCACCGGTGTCACAGTAACCGACACCGTCGCAGGAGCTGAATCCACCGTGCCGTCATTGGCCGTGAAGGTGAAGCTGTCCAGCCCCGCGTAGCCGGCCGCTGGCGTGTAGGTCACATCCGGTGCCGTGCCTGTCAGCGTCCCGTGCGAGGGGCCGACCACGATCGCATAGCTGAGCGTCGATCCTTCGACATCGCTGCCAGTCAGCGTCAGTGCCTTAGCTGTTTCTTCCGCCGTGGTCACGCTCTGCGCGTTGGCCACAGGCGCGTCATTGACCGGCTCGACGGTCACGTTCACCGCGATCATATCCGTGCCGCCGTTGCCGTCGCTGACCAGTACCGTGAACGTGTCCGACCCGCTGTAATTGGCGTTCGGCATGTAACCTATCGCCTTGCTGGTTCCAGTGCCGCTTGCTGTCGCTGTGCCGTGCGCGGCGGGTGCGCTCACCGACCAGGTGAGCGTGTCGCTGTCGGTGTCGGTGGCGTTCAGGATGAGGCTGAACGGCGTAGGATTTCCATCCTCGCTCATGGTAACAGCCGTCGCAGTGCCTTCGGTGATCACAGGGGCCTGGTTCGCAGACAGCGTGATGTCATGCAGGGCATAGCCGCAGAAATGCAAGTTGTCGTTCAGCACGCTCATGTTGAGCGTGGTATCGCCGGCGATCCAGGAGGCGGTCAGCATCACAGGATTGGCGTTGTCTCCGCCGCTCAGCGTATAGCGGCTGCCTTCCACCTCGATCTGCGCGTAGCGGGGATTGTTGCTGATGAGTTGCAGCCGGTAGGTGTGGCCTGCAGTCAGCCCGCTGATCGTGATAGTCGCACCTGAAAAGGTCATTAACATGGAACTTAACAATTGCCGGTAGGCGGGATCGGGCAGGGAATTGAGGCTCCAATCGCCGTTCCACGAGCTATACCCGGCACCCCAGGCACCGGACATGGCGGTGTCGGTGAAATTGCCAGGCTCACCGCCGGCCATGAACAACACACCGTGAACAATAATGTCCGTAATGCTATCATGGTTGCCAAAGTGATAGGCCCGCACCAACGTGCCGTCATTCTGAATCTCCGTCCCAGTCGGGTTGACCAAAGCATTCACGTTCAGGTTGCCTTCCTCAAAGGTCACGAGCGACGCGCTGGCCAGCGGCGTCACCATGACCTCGGCGGAATCAACGCCTTCACCGCTGATGCCGACGGAGGAGACGACGTAGTAGTAGGGCGTGTTGTTGACCAGCCCGCTGTCGATGGTGCTGGCGGCCGTGACGTGGGTGGCGACCGTCGTGTAGGGCCCGCCGGAAAGGGTGGACCGCTTCACGTTGTAGCTGGCCGCACTGCCCACCGCGGTCCACGCCAGCTCGATCATTGTGTTGCCCGGCGTGCCCACCAAGCTGGTCGGCGCGAGCGGGGTGGAATCGCCGATCCAATGGACGAGGGGGAGATCGGGCCCGTTAATGTGGATGTATTTGTTGCCGTCAAACTGGACGTACTCCACCCTGATCCCGTGATAGCCCGCCGTCAACTGCCGCGGCGCGCACGACCCCCAATTGGGGTCCGTGATGACCAGTTGCTCCTCGTCGATCCAGATTTTGGCTTTGTCGTCGCAACTGTTCACCCACCCGTAACTGCCGGCGGTGGGGATGTAGATGTACCCTATGAGGCGTGCCGAGAAATTATACATATAGTCCGGTGGGAACTCCGAATATTCAATACGCGTATCCGCATCAATCCGCGTCGCGTCCGGAACCAGGTTAGCCATGTCAGGGAAGGGATTCAAGCCCACCGGGCTTTGGAAAAACTCGGAATAGAGCCCGTTGCTCACCGTGCCGACGCTCATATACACGGTCGCGACGTTCGTGGAGTCAACCTTGCCGTCGTTGACCTTGAAGGTGAAGGTGTCGGTGCGGTTGAAGTTCGTGGACGGCGTGTAGATGACGTCCGGCGCCGTGCCGGCCAGCGTGCCGTGCGCGGGCTGGGTCAGCACCGTGTAGGTCAGCGCGTCCCCCTCGATGTCGCTGCCGTCCAGCAGGATGGCCGTCGGCGTGTTCGTGATGACCGGCAGGCTCCGGTTCAGCGCCCTGGGCGCGTCATTCAAGTTCGTGACGACCAGGGAGACCGTCGCGACGGGCGACACGCGTCCGCCGACATCCGTCACCGTGAACGTCAGGGTGTTCGTGCCGAAATAGTTCGCGGGCGGCGTGTAGGTCAGGTCCGGCGCGGCGCCCCGGATCGTGCCAAGGGCCGGATAGGCCGTGACCGCATACGTCAGCGGATACCCTTCGGGGTCTGTCCCCGACAGGGTGACGGCCTGCAAGCTGACATCCTCGGCCATGACCACGGTCTGCGCGTGCGCCGTTGGCGTGTCTTCAACCGGCGTCATCGTGATGCTCACAATCGCCACGGCGCTCGTCAGGGATGCGTCGCTCACCGCGAACGTGAAGCTGTCCGCCCCGTTGAAGTAGCTTGCCGGATAGTCCGCCGCCGGCGTGTAGGTCACATTCGGGGGCGTGCCGGAAAGCGTGCCATGCGCCGGACTTGTCACGACCGTATAGGTCAGCGCGTTCATGTCCGGGTCGCTCCCGGTCAGCGTGATCGCCTGGGCCGTGTCCTCCGCTGTCGTGAGCGCCTGGTTGTCCGCAACCGGACGCCGGTTGCCGGTCCCGCCCACGTCGATCGTCACCGTGGCGGTAGCGGACGTGGCGATGCCGTCCGTGGCCGTGAAGGTGAAACTGTCCGGTCCCGTGTAGCCGGCCGCGGGCGTGTACATGACGCTGGGCGCCGTACCGGAGAGCGCGCCATGGCTGGGTGCGTCTACGATGCTGTAGGCCAGCGTGCCGTTGTTGGCGTCCGTGGCCGCGAGGGTGACGGCCTTGGCGGTGTTGAGCGGCGTGGCCAGGCTCTGGTTCTGCGCCACGGGCGCCGCATTGGTGGTGTCGGAGACCGTGATGACGAGATTGGAGAAGACCGCGCCGAAGCAGTTGGTGCCGTCGCCGAGGAAGTTGTCGGAGATTGCAGCCCGGATGACATAGACGCCGGGCATGCTGAACGTGGCGACAGCGTTGGAGCTGGAGGGCGTGCTGTTCGTGCTGAAGGTCACCTCCCCGGGGCCCTGGGCCTTGATCCACGAATAGGCCAGTTCGTCTCCGGTGAGGGTCGTGCCGGACGAGCTCAGGCTGACCGTGGCTGCGGGCAGGGTGAGCGCCGCGGGCGTGGCCGAGGCGGACGTCACCGTCTTGAAGCTGCGCAGCGTGCGCGGCGGAACCGTGTCGTTCTGTATCGTGCTGATGACCGTGTCAAGCCAGCCGTTGGCGACGTTCTCGAGGGCCAGGCCGGAGGCATGGGTGTTCCAGTAATAAAGATTGGGCAGCGTGGCGCGGGCTGCGGCGCCATACCCCTTCACCGCATCCGTGCTGCCGTTGCTACTGCGCCCGCAGAAGGTGCGGTCGAAGAGCATGCCCGCCGCGATGCCGTCGTCGTAGTCATACTTCGCCAGCAGGTTGATGTACGGCCCGCCTTCGTATCCGATCCCGTTGCCGATCATGATCCTCCGGGTGATAAACGGCGCCAGCGCGGCCACATCGTTGGTTCGCAGCGCCGTGTTCAAAAAACCTGCTGCCAAGGTCCAGCCCGAGGGCCCCTGAGCCCAGGTGGTGATGGCCGTGTAGAGCAGGTTCGTGTCGATGCCTTCGACGCCCTTGTTTTTCAGGTTCTCGTTGAACACGACTGCGGCCAGCCAATACTGGGCGATCTGGCACGGGTCGTCCCACTCGACCGGGGTCTGGGGCTTGGCATTGTCGATGATGATTTGCATCAGGTTGGTGGTGTACAGCGACCGGACAGGGTCCTTGGTCAGCATCCCGCTTGTGGCTGTCCATCCGCCGGACGCGAGATATCTCACAAAATAGTCGCTGTCCTTGAGTCTGCGGAGCAGCACGGGCACCGCGCGCGCGTCGCCGATGTTCGTCAGCGTCTTGACCGCGCCCATACGCAGATAGACGTTGGTGCCCTCGGCCATCTCCATCAGGGCAGGCACAAGCGCGGCCGCATTGCTCCGCGCGGCCAGTTCTTCCGAGGCATACCGCCGCGTCTGTGACGACCAGCTCGACAGCGTGTCGAGCAACTGGTTGGTCGTCCAGCTCTTCATGTCGAATATGAGGTCGCACTTGCCAGCCTCGATGGCCTCGCTCACATCGCCGGCACCGAGCCAGTTGTTCGTGCTCGAGTCCTTGCCCGTGAGATGGATCTTCTTCAGCGGCAGCGCATACGTCAGGATGTATAATGCCGTGCCACTGTTGGCGTCCAGGCCGCCATCGTTGCCCACAGTCCCGAACGTGACAAAGGAGCCGTCCGGCCGACGCGACAGGTCGAGTTCCCAGTCGATCTCCTTGAAATACGCGGCCAGCGCGTTAGTCCCGCCGAGGTTGACCGCCATCGGCTGCCAGAGCTTGGCCCAGAACGGCCCGCAGTGGCCGAATTCGCGCACGGAGTAGGAGGCCGTGCACGACTTGGAGAAGAACCGGACCTGCGGGCTCATGTCCGCCTGGCCTTGCAGCGCCAGCAGCAGCGCCGCCTCCCCGCTCTTCCCGTTGTCGTCGTTAAACTCTTCCGGCGGCGACTCGCCGTACGGCACCGCCCCTTTACCCGCGAAGTAGGCGAAATACCGCCGCGACATGCCGAGGGCCTCGGATATGACCGCGTTCGTGGCCCCGCACTTCTCGCCCAGGGCGATCCCGATGCTGACCATCAGCCCCGCCTGGTTCAGCGCCCCGTAGGGCGGGACGGCGCCGTGGGTGGAGGTGCCGTCCAGCCTCGGCCAGGCCATGCCGTGGCCGTACGTGCCGACCCAGCTCGCGCCCATGGCGCTTTTGGTTGAGAGCTCCCGGATGGCGGGCAGCACCGCCGCGTCGTTGGTCACCAGGTAATACTCGCTCAGGAACGTGGAGCTGTATCCCCGGGGCCATGCGACCATGGCGTTCACCGGGATGTCGAGGCTGGTGTAATTGGGGACGATGGAGCGGGCGTAGGCCTGCACCTTGGCCAGATCCTGCGTCCGGCCGGCCGCCAGCAGCGCCAGTCCGAAGACCGCGTTGCCCTCGGTGCTACCGTTGAACGCGCGGCTCTCCATGAAATTGCAGGCGTTGGAAAGGATCAGCGCGCTCTTGGGGCAGTTGTAGGGAGCGGTGGCGCTGTAGGCGCCCATCACCGGCAGGGTGAGCGTGACGTTGTCGTTCGTGACCCCGCTGCGCCAGACCTTGAGCCTGAGCTGGCCGTCACTGGCCTCGGCGGCGCCGATGGCCTTGCCGAAGGCTTTGCGGGCGTCGTTGGTGAACAGGGTGGAACCGATGCCCAGGATCACGTCGTTGACCTGCAGGACGCCTGCGGCGGGCGTGGCAGCGTCCACGGTTGTGATCAGGATCTGGCGGCTCTCGTATGTCAGCCCCTCGGGGGCGAACACCCATTCGTTGCCGCTGTTGTAGACCCAGCCGCGCGCGCCGGTCGGCCCGAGGTTGTAGGTGTACTGGGTGTCGATATAAGACGTGGTCGCGTCAGGCGGCGCCGCAAGCGCCGAAGACAAACCACCCAACACAAACGCAGCAGCCAGTCCACGAGTTGATTGCTTCACGACACGTCGCGCCGTCTTACACATCTGATTGATATACATCACACACTCCTCGTTTTAATTATGAACCAAATAATGGAAGAGAGTATTTCAGATTTTCTAAATTCTGTCTTGTCGCAATATTTGCTACAGGGAGGGCTTGTTCAACTTCAAAAGAATTTCGCGAAGCGAATACGCTTATGCCTTATTGCCTTATTGCCTTATTTTATGTCCCCATGAAAAACACTAAAAATAAAATCTGTGTCAATCGGTGTTCATCTGTGGTTAAAAACTCTGTGCGCTCTGTGCCTCTGTGAGAAACAAGTTCTTTTGACCGGGTGACTGGTTGACCGGTTGACTGAGTGAGCGCATTGACAGGATGGACAGGATTTTGAGGATTAAATCTATTGCTTTTTTGGGGTCAACCGCAGATTGCCGAATACTGAACCGCAGAATGTCGAAGTAATCCTCTCCCCCTTCATGATTCGCTATTCATCATTCGTCAATCTGCGGTTTCTTTTCTCAACTTCATTGGAATGTTGGAATATGGGAATGTTGGAATGATGGGGAGACGGAATACCAGCTCTGGAGGGCCACGCTTCGTCGTGGCCGGACGCGACGGAGCGCGTCCCTCCAGTGGGGGCCTTCTTCCAATATTCCACCATTCCATTATTCCTCTCCAAAGTTACTCTCTTCGTTCATTTCCGTCCGAAGGAAAAGGTGGAAGAGCCGTCTCGGCTCTGATTCAACGGCGAGACGCCGTTGCCACTTTATGGGATTCTTATTCTCTGGGTGATAAGAGGACAGTCAACCGCAGATTGCCGAATTCCGAACCGCAGAATAGCGAAGTCATATTATCTATCACTTAAGCGTTAAGCGTTGAGCGTTCTTGTCTTTTTCATTGGCGCATGGCGCATTAGCGTAGGGCAACAGACTTTGAGAGCACGGTGATATCGCTGATGCTGTCCAGGAAGGAGTTGTTTCCAGAGGCGCTGGTGGAACAAAAACCGAGACTCAGATTGCCTGAATTGGATATTTTCTGGGTCATGGTCGTACGCCGCCAGCTATCGGCGGGCAGCGCGGTTGTGTCGAACGCCAGGGTGTAAAGGGTGGCACCCACTTTAAAAAAGGCAATGCCTTTCCCTCCCTTCTGCCCCTTGGCCCTCCCGAGATAGAATGTCACCGACAGCGTATCTCCGGCTGAAACGCCTGCGTCCCAGCTCTGGACGAGCGGCGTTTTAACTGGCACGTTATCAACACTGAGCAGCGCGCACCACTTGCCTCCGCCGGGGGCTGCCTTGGTAAACGCGCCTCCAGTGACTGTTTCGATTTGTTGCCGCGCTGAAGGAAAGCTTTGGGCGTTCCAAGGGCTTCCAAACTGTGCCCACGAACTCCCTACACCCTTGCCCGGTTTTTCGAAGCTGGGGTTACTCAACGAGACGAGCAGATCCGCCGTAATCAGTTCGTTGTCCGGCACGGCTGCTTCGCTCGACTCCACTTTGTCTTTCGCTTGGCGTGAGGTGCTCTGCCCTGCGGCAGTCGTGGGATTGGCGGTCGCCGGCGTGATGTCATGCAGGGCGTAACCGCAGAAATGCAAGTTGTCGTTCAGTACGCTCATGTTGAGCGTGGTATCGCCGGCGATCCAGGTGGCGGTCAGCAGAACAGGATTGGCGTTGTCTCCGCCGCTCAGCGTATGGCTGCTGCCCTCCACCTCGATCTGCGCGTTGCGGGGATTGTTGCTGATGAGTTGCAGCCGGTAGGTGTGGCCTGCGGTCAGCCCGCTGATCGTGATGGCCGCACCGGACGAGGTCATCAACATGGACGTTAACAATTGCTTGTAGGCGGGATCAGTCAGGGAGGTTAAGCTCCAATTGCCGTTCCACGAGTTGAACCCCGCTCCCCAGTCGCCGGACAGGGCGGTGTCGGTGAAACTGCCAGGCGCACCGCCGGCCATAAACAACACCCCGTGAACGGTCACATCTGTGAGTCCGGCGCCAAAGTGATAGGCCCGCACCAGCGTGCCGTCATTCTGGATCTCAGAGCCGGTCGCGCCGACCGAGCTATTCAAACTGGTTTCGGTGAAGCTGATTGCCTGCGCGTTTCCCGCGACCATCCCCATCGCCACAACCGTTGCCAGTACGAGAGAGGACTGTATCATGAACCTTCGAGTTGTCTTGATCATTTGATTACTCCTCTTGTTTATTCCCGCCCTGGGCGGCGGGCTTGTCTAACTTCAATGGACTGCTTCCACTTTGCTGCGAGTTCACTCACCGTTTTGCCGGTCCAGCTTTTCCACAATGCGTCGCTATAGCGTCCCTCGCGGGCGGCTGTGTTGAGCTGTTGAGGCAGATCCTTGTCCTGAGTAGTGACCACCCAGTCGAAGAAATTTGCAGTTATCCGGTAACTGGCGTCATGCTTTGCCTGGCTGGCATCTTGGATGACGGCCCCCTTGGATTGCGGCTCGTACAGAAACCAGCGGATGTAATCGGCAAGCCCCTCGGTGACCCAAGACGGCGAGAGGGTGGCTTGTGGGTTGGTGCGCAACACCTGGCGGTAGTTCTGCACCACATGGCACAACTCGTGAACCACGCACCCCTTGGCCTCGCCCTGCAACTCGCTGGCAATCCACGGTGCGTTGAGTGAGATCTTGTAGCCACCGGTGTGGGCAGGCAAGCGGATGTCGTTGCGGAATTCAAGTTCAATCAGCTCTGGCGCGCAATAGCCATCGCTCGGCAACAGCGCCACCAATTTCGGATACCACTCGAGAATCACCGGCATCAGCTCCTTCTCGCTCCATGCCGTTAGCTCGGGCGCCTGGGTGCTGTCAAAGACAAAGCGGAACTTGCCGTCTGCGGAAAGATGGCTGTTGATGATCAGCGGCGGCGTGAGCCGTGCGACCGGGGTGGGCAGCAGGATGCCCGCCTCCCTGTTCGTGCTCATGCCACTGCTGCGAACGCTCACCGTGCTTGCATCAGCCGCAGGTGCCAACTGTGCTGTGAAGAAGAGAAAGGCGAAGGCTAATAATTTCATCATATTTTAAACCGAAGTTCCAGCGACATTTCGAGCGCTCCACATGCGCAACCCCTTGACCCGCAATGAGAAACACGTTTGAATTACAGCATTTTCCGTTCCATTTGTGCCCATGTAAACAAAATAAATACTA